>ERZ794936.1-NODE-1-length-370796-cov-62.591523_pt1 | contig 370796 bp, 196 predicted proteins | sample MGYA00511083_ERZ794936 | MGnify/ENA primary metagenome ERZ794936 (study PRJEB30137, sample SAMN04331409) | food metagenome | isolation source: Y2 must sample point D1 replicate A | place: Australia: South Australia | collected 2014 ... | reverse complement strand
ATAGGACATGATATTTAGGCCATATATTGAGAGCTACATTAAAAAAGATCCTATTATTAGAGGAAAGTTTCCTGTACGGTTGACCTGAAAAAAGAAATGTTCTTCTATAAAAGATTACATAAAATGTTTAGTCCATAAAACCATAAATATAGGTCCAGACCATCACAAATAACAGGTTTCGTGGTCTAGTCGGTTATGGCATCTGCTTAACACGCAGAACGTCCCCAGTTCGATCCTGGGCGAAATCATTTTTATCTCAGCCGTTACGGAAAGTTTTTTAACGCCCGTCTGGCGTCCCACCTTTTAGGTAAAGACTCTGAAGTTACCCTCTACCCTCTTGGAATTGCGGCAGTAAGAATAGTTAAAAACATAATTTAGTAAGAAGCAGGATGTATATTTTAATTTATAATAGTGTGATGAACTCCCCTCCTAAATGCAGTACATAGTAAGAATTTCCATGAAAAAGAACAACTCAACTGCGACTGTTTGTTTTATCCTCAGTTTTCAGACTCCTCAATGCAGTTTTTTTCTCAGATTAAACTTTTACCTTTTCATCTATTTAGCCGCCAAGGGAAAATATGCACTACCCGGAATGATGGCGTTAAAAGTGACTTAATCTATAGACATGTCGCGACGCGACGCGTAAAGTTGTATAAACAAGTGAAAGTTTATAAACCTAGGCTCCATCGAAATTGTTGTTAATTGTAAAAAGACCTAAAAGAAGTTTATCCACCTTGATAGTTTGTATCCGGTCTCAATTTTTACAGGTATATTTGTAAAGAAGCAAGAAATAAAGTGCGAACAAAATGGCTAAAGGTGCTGTTACTAAACTGAAGTTTAACTCACCTATAATATCTACCTCCGATCAGCTGATATCAACAAATGAACTATTAGATCGTTTAAAAGCTTTACATGAGGAATTAGCCTCTCTGGATCAAGACAATACAGATTTAACGGGATTAGATAAATATAGGGACGCACTAGTTAGCAGAAAATTATTAAAACATAAAGACGTGGGGATCCGCGCTTTCACCGCTTGTTGTCTAAGCGATATCCTGAGATTATATGCTCCAGATGCGCCTTATACGGATGCTCAACTAACGGACATTTTCAAGCTGGTGCTCTCACAATTTGAACAATTAGGTGACCAAGAAAACGGCTATCACATCCAACAAACTTATTTGATCACTAAGCTACTAGAATACAGATCAATCGTATTATTAGCCGATTTACCTAGTTCAAACAATTTACTTATCGAACTATTCCATATTTTTTACGATCCTAACAAGAGCTTCCCCGCAAGGCTCTTCAATGTAATAGGCGGTATTCTCGGTGAAGTCATCTCTGAGTTCGATTCTGTTCCCCTAGAAGTACTAAGATTAATTTTTAATAAGTTTTTGACCTATAACCCGAATGAAATTCCTGAAGGTTTGAACGTTACTTCTGACTGTGGCTACGAAGTTAGTCTAATTTTGTGTGATACTTATTCCAATAGAATGAGTAGACATCTAACTAAATACTATTCCGAGATTATTCATGAAGCAACTAATGATGACAATAATTCAAGACTTCTCACTGTGGTAGTGAAATTACATAAACTGGTATTGAGACTTTGGGAAACAGTACCCGAACTGATCAATGCAGTAATCGGATTTATATACCACGAATTATCTTCGGAAAACGAGCTTTTCAGAAAAGAAGCTACAAAATTAATTGGTCAAATACTTACCTCATATTCGGATTTAAATTTTGTTTCTACACATTCCGATACGTTCAAGGCATGGATTTCCAAAATTGCTGATATTAGTCCCGATGTTAGAGTAGAATGGACAGAATCAATTCCTCAAATCATTGCCACGAGAGAAGACATATCCAAAGAACTGAATCAGGCACTGGCAAAAACCTTTATTGATTCTGATCCTCGTGTACGCAGGACTTCTGTTATGATTTTTAATAAAGTTCCCGTTACTGAAATTTGGAAAAATATAACCAATAAAGCCATTTATACATCTTTACTTCATTTGGCCCGAGAAAAACATAAGGAGGTTAGGGAACTCTGCATTAACACTATGGCCAAGTTTTACTCAAATTCATTGAATGAGATCGAAAGGACATACCAAAATAAAGAAATTTGGGAAATCATAGACACCATACCATCCACTTTATACAATCTCTATTATATCAATGATTTAAACATCAATGAACAAGTCGACAGCGTAATTTTCGAATACCTACTACCGTTTGAACCAGATAACGATAAAAGAGTCCACAGACTGCTAACGGTTTTGTCACATTTTGATAAGAAGGCATTCACTTCATTTTTCGCTTTCAATGCAAGACAAATCAAAATATCCTTCGCTATATCCAAATATATTGATTTTAGTAAATTTTTGAACAATCAAGAAAGTATGAGCTCGTCTCAAGGTCCTATTGTAATGAACAAGTACAACCAAACTCTCCAGTGGTTAGCTTCTGGCCTTTCTGACTCTACGAAAGCAATCGACGCCCTCGAAACAATAAAACAATTTAACGACGAAAGAATCTTTTATTTATTAAATGCCTGTGTCACCAACGATATTCCGTTTCTTACTTTTAAAAATTGTTACAATGAATTGGTCAGTAAGTTACAAACGCCAGGACTATTTAAAAAATATAATATATCTACTGGTGCTTCCATTATGCCACGTGATATCGCCAAGGTAATACAAATTTTGCTTTTTAGAGCCTCACCAATAATTTATAATGTATCCAACATCAGTGTTTTATTGAACCTATCTAATAATTCTGACGCAAAACAATTGGATTTGAAAAGAAGAATCTTGGATGATATATCGAAAGTCAATCCCACATTATTTAAAGATCAGATTAGAACATTAAAAACCATTATCAAGGATTTGGATGATCCAGATGCAGAAAAAAATGATAACTTGTCATTGGAAGAAGCTTTAAAAACCCTTTACAAGGCTTCCAAAACATTAAAGGATCAAGTGGATTTTGACGACACGTTTTTCTTCACCAAATTATACGATTTTGCAGTTGAAAGTAAACCAGAAATAACGAAATACGCCACAAAACTTATCGCTTTATCGCCCAAAGCTGAAGAAACTCTGAAAAAGATAAAAATACGTATCCTACCTTTAGATTTGCAAAAAGACAAGTATTTTACATCTCATATTATTGTACTCATGGAAATATTTAAAAAATTCCCTCACGTCCTAAATGATGATTCCACTGATATCATATCATACCTAATTAAAGAAGTTCTATTATCAAACCAGGTCGTTGGTGATTCAAAAAAAGAAATTGACTGGATAGAAGATTCTCTATTAAGTGACACGAAATATTCTGCAATAGGTAATAAGGTGTTTACTTTAAAGCTGTTCACCAACAAATTGAGATCAATTGCTCCGGATGTTCCACGAGATGAATTGGCAGAAAGTTTCACCGAAAAAACTATGAAGTTATTCTTTTACTTGATTGCAAGTGGTGGTGAGCTGATTTCCGAGTTTAACAAGGAGTTTTATCCCACCCCCAGTAATTATCAAACAAAATTGAGGTGTGTGGCAGGAATTCAAGTTTTAAAACTGGCCAGGATTTCTAATTTGAACAACTTTATCAAACCTTCGGACATTATTAAATTAATTAATTTGGTTGAAGATGAATCGCTGCCAGTAAGAAAAACATTTTTGGAACAACTGAAAGATTATGTTGCTAATGAACTGATTTCCATAAAGTTCCTACCACTAGTATTTTTTACTGCTTATGAACCAGATGTCGAACTGAAAACCACAACGAAGATATGGATAAACTTTACATTTGGCTTAAAATCATTTAAAAAAGGGACGATATTTGAAAGAGCTTTGCCTAGGTTGATACATGCGATTGCACATCACCCTGATATTGTGGAAGGTTTAGATTCCGAAGGAGACGCATATCTAAATGCTTTAACAACAGCGATTGATTATTTGCTGTTTTACTTTGACTCTATTGCCGCCCAAGAGAACTTCAGTTTGCTCTATTATTTATCAGAAAGGGTAAAAAACTATCAAGATAAGTTAGTTGAGGATGAAATTGATGAAGAAGAAGGACCACAAAAAGAAGAAGCGCCAAAGAAGCATAGACCTTACGGTCAGAAAATGTATATCATAGGTGAGCTGTCGCAAATGATTCTATTGAATTTAAAAGAGAAGAAAAATTGGCAACATTCAGCATATCCAGGTAAATTAAACTTACCATCAGATTTGTTCAAACCTTTTGCAACGGTTCAGGAGGCCCAGTTATCTTTCAAAACATACATACCAGAGAGCTTGACTGAAAAAATACAAAACAATATAAAAGCTAAAATCGGACGGATTCTTCACACGTCACAAACTCAAAGACAAAGGCTTCAAAAGAGGTTATTAGCTCACGAAAACAATGAATCACAAAAAAAAAAGAAGAAAGTTCATCATGCGAGATCACAGGCTGACGACGAAGAAGGTGATGGGGATCGAGAATCAGACAGTGATGATGACAGTTATTCACCGTCTAACAAAAATGAAACCAAGAAAGGGCACGAAAATATTGTGATGAAGAAATTGAGGGTCAGGAAAGAAGTTGACTACAAAGACGATGAAGATGATGACATCGAGATGACTTAGAAGGGAAAAAAACATCAATTGCTATGTTGTAAATGGAAAAAAAAGGAAAATAGGTAGATCTCTCACTTTAAGATGCGATACGTATGCCTATGTATGTGTGTATATATGTAAGGAAGGTGTTCACGTTCCTGATTTATTCTTTATGTATGTACGCCGTTTCTATTCGGATTGGTTTTCGGGATTTTCTATGTTTAAAAATTTTAACAGTTCTTCCTTTGGTTTGGATTCGATAATCTTCTTTAAATATAACAGATGCTTTATTTCATCGCTGGAAAAGTCATTGAATTGTATAGAATCTAGTTCGTTCGGCACGACTACGTTAGTCAGTTCTTTCAAATCCCATAATTTTCTTAAGTTATTGCTTTTGGAAGCCGATTTATTGTTACTACTCTTGTCGTTGTTGCTAACTTGGAAATATATTAACGAGGCTATGTCTTTGACCATATTATCCTCGCTATTGCCATTTTGGGATCCATTTGATACTAACTTATCTATTAAACTTTCTTGAAATTGAAAGAGTTTTCTTTTTTGAACCATTTTTGATTTGTAAATTTTATCAAAAAAATCATATTTAATGGAATTTTCATCTATTTGTGTAATTTTGAAATCTTGATTGAAATCATAATCTGTATGACTAGTTGTTGGTATGATTTGAATGTTTCCGTTATTTTGGTAGCCTATTTTTTGTAAAGGTTCATAATAAAGTTGGTTTTTCTTGTTTATCAATCGTTGTTTTTTCCACACCTTATAATTTACGCTATTATCTTCTTGACAATGGTGTATCTTTTTGTAAACTTTAGTTGGGGAATGTAGAGGACATTTCCATTTTGAACCTAAGTTCTTGAAAGAAGCCCTCGGTACACAATCCAAATGCCATGGAGTCTGACAATAATCACAAGTCATTATTAATCTTGAATTTTCTGGATGAGACCATGAACCTAGTCTGGTTTGATTGCATTTGTAACAAATTAAAAACTTACCTGAATTTGAATCTATATGTGTATCCGGGTTGTAAGAGTCCAATTTAGTTATGCTTTGGCCATAAGAAGTGTTAAACAATTGTCTATCAGTTAATGGAATCTTATCATTCTCATCAGAGTATTGTCCTCTCGAACCCGTTTTCACAGCAGGAAAGGTTTCTTTTATATAATTTGGTAGCTGGAACTGTTTTGGGTTGTGGGAATCGATATTGAAAAGTAATTTAGCAAAAATCTTGACGTTGTTATTTTGCTTAATGAAGTTGGATTCAATTTTTTTTAAAGTTGCCATTGAGTTATTTATGAAGATTTTAAACTTACATTCATTACAATGCCAATCACCTTTAGGCAGGTTGTTCGGATCAATTGGTGGGTCTAAGCAAAGAAAGTGAAAGGATTTGGGGCATGTATCACAGCATAAAAAAGAACCTGACTGATTACAAGCCGAACAAAAATCTTCATTCTCAAAATCTATGGTTGAATTGTTCTTGTCCCTGAAAATTTTTTCACTCGCATTCGATGTTGACTTGATGGAATTTTGGCCAAATAGTTTACTTTTTGAATCATAGGTAGCATTCGTTGAAAGTATTATTTTGGTTCTAATATTTGATAGCTTTTTATTATCGCGGTCGCTTTCAGGTTCACGGTCACGAGTTCTGTTTATTATATCGCCATTCCAACCAATAGTTGACCGTATATTGCTCTCTTCAGTCATGTTCTCAGTTAAAAACGTTTTCAAATCATTTCTGTTCAAATCCTGAAAATTTTTCGGCACCTGAGTAAATCTTTTACTGGGGACCAGCGTCATTTCTGAGTTGTTCGATTGGCCTCCCAAATTTTTTCTATAATTCCAAAGAGACTCTCGCTTGATTTTCTCAGAAGGACCTTTATTTAACGGCAATCCAGTGACAGATACCTTCGAATCTTCCGAGATGGTGGATGGCTCATTAAGTTTGATGATATTACCCTTGGAGTCCTTTTCAAGAAGTTCCTTGGGTTCTTCTTCCGGGATATTGTCTTCAACTGCAAGATTGCTATGCTCGTTCTTGAATGATCTTTCTATACCTTCAGAAGTGATGATCTTTCTCCTTTTCAAATCGTAATTTACATTCTGGGAGGATAGTCTCTTAGGACGTTTTTTCTCTTTGGAAGAAGATGAAGAGAGAGAAGAAGATGAAGGAGAAGAACTGTTGGAATGTGAGGGCGACCTAGTAGTATCTTTCTTGCTGGTGTCCATTGTATTATTATTAGCAGATGGTAATGGAAGTGTCTTTTATAGGTTTTTCTATGGTGATTATTCTCGTTTATACTTGGTATTCTTCTTCCTTCCTCTCGTGCTTGTTGCAAATGTTCAAACGCGTAGTGGGTACGTCGTTCTCTACAAAGGAATGAGGCAGATCTTGCAGCGAGCTACTAAAACTACCACTTATGGGTTAACACGATATATATGTATTTATATCTACTAATATGGTATTAAGGCTCAAAAATAACCTTGCAACAGAGAGCAATAGTATAATTTCCTACATGAGGAAGAAAGTTGCCTATTATGGTGAGCAGGTGAAATCCCAGCTGCGAACGGGAAACTTATTCGGACGAGAAACAGATGAGAAACAGATGAGAATTTTTGGGCTGGGTAAGCGAGAATTTTTATACCACTTGTGGTTCTACAAGGAGAACCAAGAGTAAAAGTTGAAAAATCTTCTTGCTCTCTGGATTACAATTCAGGAGGAAGTGTGTGCTCAGATATGGACCCAGAGTTACAAGCTATTAGGGAAGCCAGATTGGCTCAGTTGAAAAACAACAGTGGGGGTACCAACGGCGATAGAAATAGCGGTGCTAATAATGGTGGAGGTGAAAATTCCGCTCCCGTTGGTGCAGCTATTGCAAATTTCTTGGAGCCACAAGCTTTAGAAAGATTATCTCGAGTGGCCTTGGTCCGTAGAGACAGGGCCCAAGCAGTAGAGACATACTTAAAGAAACTGATTGCTACAAACAACGTCACTCATAAAATCACTGAAGCTGAAATTGTTTCAATCTTGAATGGTATCGCCAAGCAACAAAATTCACAAAATAACAGTAAGATTATCTTCGAACGGAAAGATTTCAGCGAAGATCTGAATTCATTTGACAAGCAGAATGCTAAAAATGATGACGACGAAGATGATGACGACTTCTTTGATTAGTTTATATAAACGAATAATATGTTTTTTCGTATAATGTTACATTTAGTACAAATCATATCCTTTATAGAACTAGAGTTAAAGTTACATTAATTATGTGTAGCAAAAGGACGAATAAGCAGAATATAACATATTAGCAGGTGCTTAGATTACACTCATAGAGATATGAGTAGTGACGGCATGAACAGAGATGTTTCAAACTCGAAACCAAATGTCAGATTCGCTGCTCCTCAGCGACTAAGCGTTGCTCATCCTGCCATATCATCCCCGCTGCATATGCCCATGTCGAAGTCGTCAAGAAAGCCTCTTGTAAGAACCAAAATAAGACTAGATCCTGGGCACAGTGCTCTGGACTGGCACTCTCTAACCTCCAATCCAGCGAATTATTATACAAAATTCGTTTCGCTACAGCTTATCCAGGATTTACTCGATGATCCGGTATTTCAAAAAGATAACTTCAAGTTTTCACCTTCACAACTGAAGAACCAATTGCTTGTCCAAAAGATACCCCTTTATAAAATAATGCCACCCTTAAGAATAAACAGAAAAATCGTAAAGAAGCATTGTAAAGGTGAGGACGAGTTATGGTGCGTTATAAACGGCAAAGTCTATGACATTTCTAGTTATTTGAAGTTCCATCCAGGTGGTACGGACATCTTAATAAAGCACCGTAATAGTGACGATTTGATTACATATTTTAATAAGTATCATCAATGGGTTAACTATGAAAAATTATTACAGGTTTGTTTCATTGGCGTTGTATGCGAATAAAGGTTACCAGAGATAAAAAAAAAGTTTGAAGACTTACATAGGATATAAAAACACTACACACTTGCTTGGTTAAGTTAAATTTATTTATTTGTTTGGATAGGAACGGAAAGAATAAAGGCATAAAAAACATTGTGAGAGTACCGCGGTCTAGTTGAGAGGGTAGCGAGCATTATATTCTTGGATAGCTTTTTTGTACTCTTGTATGTATTTGTCCTTAATGCTTTGATCCAAGGATTGCCATTTATCTCCGATAATTTTCATTAGATCCAATTGAGACTTGTCAGGATGTTGTGCAAAAACTTGCGAACGAACTTCATTGGCATACTTAATGAAGGGTCCTGCTGGTTTCTTTGGAGGAAGTTTTTCGTCAAACTCCTTCTTCGCCTTTTGGTATTCAGAATACAACTTTTTTCTTTCAGAAATGTATTTTTCCTTTATATCAGCCTCTAAATTTTGCCACTTTTCACCGGCAATCTTGCTGATTTCAGCAGGACGTAAGGTTGGATTTTCCTTAACGAATTGACTTCTGTGGTCTTGCAAATATAAGAAATAAGCAGATGTGGGCCTTTTAGGACCCTGTTTTATCAATTCATTTCTAAGCTGCGTTCTCTTGGAAGCCTTCAACAAGGTGCTAGCCAAATTGAAAAGGGGCTTAGAAGATTCGTGGAAAGATCTAGTTAATAGGCTGTAACTGTTCATTTATTTGTTGTTGTAATTGATTGGCTTCTTTGTTAATCTGTTTACTTGTTTATCCTAGTTTGGATGAGGATCCCTTTCTTGCTACGTTGTTTCACAAAAAAAAAAAACAACAAAAAAAGACGGCTACGAATAGTAGGGTAAAGGAGGAAAGTCTGTGGCTCGTAAAAAAGGCAAAAGAAAAAAAAAAAAGAAAAAAGGTGCTATATCAGCGAAGTAAAGATCCAGAATTCCCCTACTAGTGAAGTGGGATTGTAGGTCACCAGGAGAAGAGCAATAACAACTAAAATATAGTAGTTTTCAATAAAATGGCTTTAAGTTTAGGACAGTTCATCAATGTGGGTGGTATGGTGAAGGATTTGAAAAGTTTCAACTTTAGCGTATATGGTAGATGGTTTGGATATATCAACATAATCTTGTGTATTGCACTCGGGATAGCGAATCTGTTCCACGTTAGTGGAGTGATAGCTTTTGGTATCATTAGTATAATCCAAGGGTTAGTGATCCTATTCATTGAAATACCATTTTTGTTGAAAATCTGTCCCCTTAGCGATAATTTCATTGAATTCATCAAGAGATTTGAAACAAATGGATGGAGATGTCTTTTCTATCTAGCAATGGCGATAATCCAGTATATTTCCATTGCAGTGATGGCTACGAGTCTAATTGTGGTAGCTGTCGGGCTAACGATATCGTCAATCAGTTATGCGGTAGCATATACTAAACACCAAGAGTTCCAGAATACGAACATTATCAAAAATCCTACAGATGACGATTTCCCTCACGAGGCCGTTGTTAGAGAGATGTTGTAATCAGTTCCGTACCATACATAAACTATATGTATATAATGTATATATGCATAATTACTTTCTAAATTTGTGATTATTACTATTATCTTGATTGTTAAATGAGTGGGAAGGGATATTTTGTGTGTCTATAAAGTCTATCTATTTGTTGTGACTAACAATAAGGTTATTCAAAACACGTTTAACGTCGTCCTTATTCAGTACACCATCATTGATTAAAGTCTTGATGTTTGTATCGTAACCGTTTCCATCTTCATTTTCGGGAGCTGTTGCTGCTGCCGCCGCGGCACCGGCACCGCCACTGCCGCTAGCGCTATTGCTGTTATTATTATTATTATTGTCGTTGTTATTATTAGAGGAGGAAGAATTGTTGTAGTTAAAGATGATGTTGTTTTTCTTGAGTTCGTCTAATAAATAATTTGTATGCTTGAGTTTCATATGCTGTAAGAGATTATCTTTTCTCTTCTGCCTGCTTAAGCACCAATGGCATAGAAAATGTCTTTGTTGCGAGTGTGACAATAGGTGCCTTTTCAACCATGATTTTCTTTTGAAAGACTTCTCACAAAATTGGCATTGATGGATATATTTATGGTCTGATGATGGGGCAGGAACCAAGTTCGAGGCCACAGGGTTCGAAGAAGGCACCGGCGCAGGGGGATGGTTAGGTGCTGTCGTAGGACGTGGTTGCGGCATAGTGTTTATTTTCCAACCAGGAGGTAGATGCAGAGGTTGTGCCGGGTTAATATTGAGATTCAAATTTGGAGAAGGGTTTTGTTGTAGTTGGAATTGAAATTGATCCGTTATTATCGTTGGATGGTGCTGAGGAGCGTTGTTTGTATTTACAGCACCACCATTGTTGAGGTTGTTGTGTGTATTACTATGATGGTGATGGTGATGGGGTGGACCGGGGGCCGGGGCTGGGGCTGAGTGAGAAGAGTTGTTGCTGCCATTGTTAGCGGCGTTATTACCATTGTTATTGCTGTTAACTGATGAATAGTAATGGCTTATGTATGAAGCAGGATTGAACATATATTGTTGATCCTGTTGCGGTATTGGCATATTCGCAGTGGGGAAGGAGTAATAAGCAGCCGCTGCAGCATTTGAGTTCATATTTGCGGCCGCAGCAAACTGGTTTGGGTGAATATTATTGTTATTATTGTTGTTGTTATTATTATTATTGTTATTATTGCTAGTACTGTTGTTTGCGACAGTGTAATCAGAAGCAGAAATATTGCTGTTGTTGCTGTTGTTGCTGTTGTTATGGACAATCGGCGACGCAGACATATTGTTACCAGCCGTCACATTATTGTTGTTGCTGTTATTACTTGTATACTGATAGTAAGGGTATATATACTGCTGCTGATGTAAGGGCATTGGAAGTTCTCTTGCCCCAGAGTTCACCATAACGTCGTCCTTGTTAGAGGAAACAGTAGTCGTGTTGAAAGGCTGTGACGCCAGCGAATCGCTGCCGATATTGTTAGTGTTCGACACATTTTGTAATATCGTGTGCTGCTGCTGTTGATGCTGATGCTGATGCTGATGCTGTTGTTGTTGATGCTGTTGTCGCTGTTGCTGCTGCTGTTGCAGGTGATGGTCCGCATTCATTGCTCAAATATGATATGTCCCTTTACTATTTGCCTACTGTTGCCTATTAGTTTTCCTTCTGTTAAATCTTTTCTTGTACCTGTTCCTTCTTGAGGAATTGTTTTGTTCAAGTTTTCTTCCAAAAAAAATTCCTTTTTTTTCTTTTTTTTTTGATTGCTACAAGGCCTTAATTCCTATTATTTGTTTCTATTTTTTCTCTCTTTTTTCGTAATTCTTCTTTAACTTTACATCAAAAGAGAGACAAAGTTTAGTAAATCCAGACGGAGTAGTAGTATAAATACTATCCAGCGCAGATCATGACAGGATGATGCGCCTTGGTAGGATAAAAAAAAACAACAGCGGAGGCTACAGCACATCTTTTGAGGAAAAAAAAGAAGAAAATCAAGAAGAAAAACGAAAAAACCGGCAATAAACACCGTTATCGCCACTACTCCTTGCCGTGCGCAGTTATCGGAAGGCGCCGAAGGCGGAGAGCAGGGAGCGTTGTTCGGGTCTCCTCAGTCGGAGTCAAGGATTCGAGTCGCGCCGCCGCGTACGTAGTTTTACTTTTAATTTTTTTTTTATCGCGCGTTGTCCCTGTCGGCTTTCACGGCATGTGAAGGCAATATACGTAATAAAGCGGATCGCAGGGCACGACTACACGTCCCCCACCATGTCGCGTGTGACGAATTGTGGGTGATGCTGGTGCGGGTGATCCCGGAGCGCGGTAGAACCCAAGCGCCTCATATAGTCGCCGGGCCCGAGTGTTATCACTGAATACGGTGAGTGCTACACCGAAGAAATTGTCGCACATGCGGCGGGTGTGTCGAGCTACGCCATCGCACAGTGCATGCTCCAGTAGCCGCCGACCGATTCCATGCCCGCGGTGCGCGCTAGCTACATGTACTTCGTAAAGGTATATCACGGGCACGCTAACCTCGTGTAAAGCGTCACCTTCGACGAGACCCGTCTCCTCTGTAAGCATGAATGAAGTAAATGCACCTAGCACGCCGTTGTCCCAGTAACAGACATACACAAGGCCGGCGCTTTTCATCTCTGCGAGTTTGTTTGCCTTCCATGGTTTCCTGTTGCCGTACATAATGCGCGAGGCCCGGCGATACTTGGCGCCCAGGTGCTTGTCTATCAATTGCACACAGGCGTCCAGCACTTGGTCGCCGCGAGATTTGTGCAGCTTGTAGTTTATACACTTGAGGCTGTCAACGCTGTCAATACTGTCAGTGTCATCTTCGGGGATGTAGATAATCTCCCTTTCTAAAATAGCGGTGGTGAAGTTACCGTTTCCATCTGTATCCTTGTGCTCGATGGATTCAGGAAATTTTTCCACGCATAAGTTTAAGAAATGTTGGAACATTGGCGCCATGGCGACCCTCCTTCTTTCTGTTAGGTGCTCCTTCGATGTTCGTATACAGTTGTAAGTGTTCTCACTATATACCGAAGAACGCATCTCAGTGGAAAGAAAAAGAAAAAAGAAAAAGAGCTAAGAAAAAAATCTTTTAATGGCGCGCGCGCACCGCGCATACATATGTGGAAAAAAGGATGCATATAAAAAAAAATACGTAGTAGTCTTCTCAATCTTCTGCACGCGTGTTATTGCTATTTCTTAATTTTGAGATGGGTATGTTCAGAAGTGACACTCGTCTCCTCGGCTCGCCATTGTTTACCTTAATCTTGTACTTGTTCTCGTTCTCATCGTCCGGGTCCTTTCTTAGTCCCATTCCTATAGTGGCATCACCGCCATTGCCGCCGCCACCGTCATCGTTGATTGTAGCTGTCTGTGAGTCTCCTCTCACGTTGTCATTGCTCTTGTTAGGCAACAAGTATCTATTAATCAACGCGATGTTGTTGTGCGGACTTGTTGGTGTTGCACTGTGTCGTACTGATTCAGATACAAGCTCTTTCTTGGGCGACACACCTACTGGAGTCTTGACGTTGATGGAGTTCACTCTTAGTCTCGAGCTGGAATTTGAGCTTGACGAAAAACTGTCCGTAGACAAGGTTGGTTTTCGTGGGTTGAATACTGGATTTGTGATAGAACTCCTCCGATTCCCACCGTTACCGCTTGTTGTATGCGTTGATATCCTTCTTGGTAATACCGGCAACGGACTATTATTGGAATAGAGCGAATATGGCGAATTCATGCTTAAAACTGGGGAAGGCCCGTCCTCGAAAGTGGCCTTCGCATTTAGTATAGGAGTTCTGAATGAACTTGGTTTTTTGCCTGCACCCAACGGTGGCCCCTTCTTTTTCACCTCTTTTAACACTTTTGAATATATATTACCTACTTCAAACGTTTGTGCTACATCTATTGGCTTCCAATTTCCCTTGTCCCTGACATTATCATCCAAGGACACCTCACCTTCATTGAGAAGCATCTTCATACAACTTATACTGCCATACTCCAGGCATACATGCAGCGGCGTGTCGCCATTAGTGTCCATTACCCATAAATCAGCACCAACTCCTATCAACAGACTCAGACATTGGTAGTAATCGTTCATACATGCTATATGGATGGGGGCTCTACCATTCTCTCCGCGATGGTTGATAAATCGCGGAAATTGTTGCAAAAGTAAATGTAAGGTTTGCTCGTGCCCTTTCATTAATGCTAAATGCACACAGGTGTTTCCTTTAAAGGTTTTTATTAGTTCATGCTTGTCGTGCCCCAGCTGAATTAAATACACGCATATAAGGTATCTTCCATGGTATGAGGCGTAATGTAATGAACTCCATCCGTTCTCTGAGTCTATGTTGGTTAGCAAATCCGGATTCCGTCGCAATAATCTTTTCACTATAAGTAGATTGCCTTCAATAATAGCCTCCCGCAAGCGAACTGAGGGCTCTTTCAACATCTTTTGTTCAATATATCCTCTTTTCTAATGGGCGTTTTTTTTTTATTTTTAGGGTCCAGTTAATTTATACATTTTCAATTGTACCAGATCAAAAAAGTCTAGAGGAAAAAAACGTAATTAAGACAGAAGAAAAAAAGTATCAACTCCGGAATAACCGGGCCGCAAGAGAAATCAAACAATTAGTTGCACGAACATTTTTATCAGGAATAAGCAGGTAAGGGTAGGTATAAAGGTCAGCTCAGTACACGTATATCGTGTGAGTTATCTTTATTAAAATAATGATTCCAGAATAAGCGATGAGAGAGTAACGCTATTGGAATATGATATGGGAAATATCTTGAAACAATTTCAATAATTTGTCCATGTTTATGCAGTGTTGTACAAGCGTTTTTAAAGAAACTGTATAATATTCAAGATAGCGGGCGCCTCAACCGCTGTTTTGCTCCTCTTTTCTCTTGGAACTCTTGCCAAGAAAGATGTACGCCTTATAAAACGCTAGATGCTATTTCTTGCAACTTTATTACAAAATTTCAGCACTATTTCTTGCAATCCTAGATGTTTCCCTGTCTTCTATCTTCGATGTTAATTTAGACGTTTCTTCAAAGATTCAAGTTCTCTTTTATTGTACTATGTGTGGCAAAAAAAAAAGAAAACCAAAAAATGCAAAAACTAAGATAAATCTACGTACTGCGAAGAATAGCAAGGCAGACTAATAAGCGCACAATACAATGCCTATGGTTACCGTGAAGTATAACTTCCAACTTTTCAAATGTAAAGTTTCGTTGAATTCAACACTAAACGATGTGTTACACCAATCCATACAATTCTTTCAACTGCACACCTCGTCAAACGACTGGTCATTGATACATTTGGATAAACCGGTGCCATTAGATTTGCCATGGAGGCTTCTAAACTTACCAACGGGTGTCAACTTAGAATTATCTAAAAGTAGTAATTTTCCGGTGGCGAATAAGACCAACCGCGAAGATATTCCATTCAATACGATCAAAATACGGTTTCAAATCCCAGGAAGAGATTCCGTGGTTAAAGAAATGCCATCTGACCAACCAATTGCCCCTATCTTGCGACAGATGAGCGGCGCTGCGGGAGATGATTTTAAGATCCAGGTCTTTTCCAAGATAATAGAGTTCAAAACAATTAAGGATGAGAATTTGACTCTCGAAAATTTAGGGATTCAGGAGCCTTCGTCAGTTAGATTGATTTTTAATAATACATCTCATTCTGAGGGCATTAGCGCTAATAGCGCTATTCACCCAAAACAAACTCCCCCTACGATGACGAACCCGGAAACGGTTGCTTCACTACCACCTCACGAACTACATAAACCTTCTGTGTTTTTGCCCTCGGATGAGCCATTAGCAGTTATCAAGGATCAAATCGAGGATGAAGAAGATTATGAATTGACAGTAGAACAAGCCAAGAAATACCAAAAAATGTTATCATCGAAGGCTGGTACTTTGGGTGGTCCTATTTTGACAAAGAGACTTAGAGAGCAATCAGCCAACAACTTGCCAAAGAAAAATAAGGCTATATCTGAGTGTTTGCTGAGAGTCAAGTTCCCCGATAGAAGCCATATTCAAATAGCATTCAAACCCAATGAAGACATGCGTACAGTTTATAACGTCGTGTCGCAGTTCCTGATCGATGAGAACATGCCTTTTACGTTAAACCAATCTCATCCTTTCAAACCCTTGGCTAAAGACGATAAGAAGCTACTGGATGACCTGGAATTTGGCTCTAAAACAATGCTGCTTTTTGAAACAAATTCAAATTCTAATGGCCCATTAATAAAGGCTCATCTTTTGGAAGACGCACAAAAAATCACACACGAAACGAGGACAACCCCATCAGTTAATACGATAAATAAATCCAATCCACAGGGCCCTTCTGATAACGCTACAAGTATCAAAAAGACTTTAAATAGAGTACCTAAATGGATGAAATTAAGTAAAAAATAAATACAAAGCTAAACAGTCTCCTCTTTTAACTTTATTACAAATATGTACACGTATAGCTAAAATTATATAAAATGCATCCGTTTTTTTAGGCTTTTATCTTTAACTTATTTACATCTTCTATTAATTCTTCGAGTAAAGTAAACTCTGTTCCTAATTCTTTAAAAGCATCTTCTACCATCAAGAAAGTAGAACAATCACTTTTTTCCTTCCATTTTATAAAGATCAAAATCTCCCTGATCAAATGGGATATTGTATTCTCTTGATTTGTACCCTGTGGAATGTTTTTTAAGATTGACTCATTATTCATTAGCTCCGCCTTCCGTAACTTGTACTCACAAGCATCTTTACTGATGTTACTAATATCTCGTAAATATTGTCTTTTCAAACCCTTTAGAATATACATACTCAAATCGTAATCAATATTCAAGTCAAATTTTTTCGTTAGAAACGTTAATATGGCAGGTATTGCTTCTAAATCCCCGCTTTTCATGAACGTGGACACAATTAATTTAGAAAAAGTTTTGTCTGGCAAAATTTCACCATTTTCTGTCGTCATTTGGAACAATACTCTTGGGTGACAAGTTGGGTGAATCTTTATCTGCCTTTTTATTAATTTCTTTACAATGGACGACTTTTTCGATAAAATCCTAGAATTATTTTGTAAAACATGATAATAATGGCAATACACAGACCAAATCTTGTGGTACAGCGGTTTTGTTATGATGCGACGGTTGTAAAATCGGCAAGGGTTTGAGGTGGATAATGAAGACTCAGAGCTCACCTGTTGTTTGGATTCAAGTAGCGGATTGATGATCTCAAAACTTGAATTAAAGTCATACATGCTATCATAAAAATTGAGTATTTCTCTCAAAAAAACAGCATTTGGGATAACCTCTGACTCCTGCATTCTTTTTAAAAGTGACTTCACTTTCTGCTTAAATTCCTTTTTTCTAAATGAGGGCGTATTTTGTGCCTTCATATTTTGAATTTGAAGACTATAAAATTCAACAAATTTAGCGTAATGATATGCATTAACTTCCGAATAAAACTGATTATAGAGTAAACCCGGATCCGTTTTTGATTTCTTTGAGGCTTCTTCTAGTTTTTTTAAGATATTATATGCTTTTTCTTCTTCACCTGTACCGAGAAGTATGTTCAACAAGCCATTAAACTTTCTGGAACGTGACACACTGTTTAATTCCATCCACTGTCCAGAAGCCTGTTTAGTAATAAACTCTTCCAGAAAATCAGTTAATACAATACTTTTTGTTAAGGCCGAAACATTCTCAAACAGCAATTCATTGTATATTGGAGAATTAGTGTTATACTTAGTAATAACGCTCTCAAATGCCTCTTGCAACATTTTCACATTATTCTCAGGCACTACATAATCTTTATTTTGAGCAAAAATGTTTCGTAGCTTTTCAAAATCTTTCAACATATTTAGCTTGGTTTTAACAAGTAGAAATGCGGCATCTTCTTGTGTCGTTCCAGGTATTTCCATGTACTTGCTGATAAGTTGAGCCGCCATGGGAATATTTCTCTTATAAAGATGGAAATCAACAATGCTGATATAATCATGATCCGATGGTATTTCTAGTTCATTTAAGAACTCAGTTGCATGTTTCTCATTCTGAAAATTTTTAACTCCCGTGGGAAGTTCCTCCTGCTCATCTTTCATTCTGATTATTCCAACTTCTTCCACTAACTTAATAAATCGATCAGTCAGTATATTAGCTTCAGTAACAATGCCAATCGACAAATATTTTCGTATGCTCAATTTGGCAATTCTTGGGCTCAAATAAGAATACTTTGTTGAGTACTTTGCATCTGTCTCGGCTAAAAGTTTCCTGAAGTTTCTCAAGTGGTTAGACCTTAATGTGATCATTAATCCTAGTTCGTTCCACCAGCGCTCGTTTACTTTGTCTTTATTGGTAATAAATAAACTGTATGCAGCCTTATAGTTTCCAAAAACTAGTAGGGATTCAATATAGAATGACTCATTTATAGGATCTAAACGAACTTTCCCTGTGCCATAAAGTAAATTTCCGACCAAGTAAATCCCTTTTTCTTTCATTTCTTGCACTGGTATCAATTTAACAACTTCAAAAGCTTGAGCAAGTTGGCTGAATGTGACCATTTCTGTTATTGACTCTTTCGGTTTGATTATGCCATTAAACCGTTCATTAAAACTTTTCAAAATCTCCAGTAAAAATGATGTACTCCTTAACGGTATATGGCCCTCTTGATCTTCAAATTGTTCTTGTGCTGATCGGAAAATATCGTTCATTATGGATTGCTCTAAGTCATCTTCATTTCCTTTCTCTTCATTGTATACCTGGGTTTGGCCGGTCGTGTTCAATCTTTTGATTTCTAAATCACACTCTTCCAGCAAATAATTGAAAACTGCATTAATTTTTACGGTGCTATTAGAGTCCTTGCTTTCTAAGGTTTTTTTTAATCTGTTTAAATTCTTGTTACTTCTTTTAAAGTTAGTTTCATTACAAAATTTCAGATATTGAATGAACGTTTCCTGGATAGTATCAAGAGGATTGATCTCCTGAAATTTCTTATTACTGAGAAGATTATTTTCGATTTCCTCTGATGTTTTTCCTTTCAAAATGAGACATTTTTCTGGTTCGTCTGGCCCTATGATGGTCTTATTAAGAACTTCAGGTATATGGGAGGCATAATTCAATGGCGCCCGCTTCAATCTATAAAAACGAATCTGAGACTTTGCTATCAAAGCGCTGCTACAGAGTGAGCGGTTGTATTTGAACATGAGTTATAAATATAGTATGGCCTTGTTTAATACGTTACTACTACCTCATGAATACTACCTGTGCCCATGATATAGAATCTCAAGATCTTTTTGCTTCGTCTTCAATGATAAAGCTGTAGGTGCTGCACTCAAACTCTCTTAAGCAAATTAACTTGGATAGTGACGTAGGACACCTTCTCTAGGTTCACTTGCCCGTATTATGGCCACCATGATCCGGTGTCCTTGAATTTTTAAAGAATATTTACTTTGCTAGACTTTGAATGCGGTTATATACCTATACATCTATGTATATATAGGCTTTCATATATTGTTACATCGGTAATGTTAAAAATCAATCAATGAGCCAGTCTTAGCTCCTAGATAAATTGAAAGTAGAAGAGCTGCCCATTGGTAATAGCGTTTAATAGGAATCATTTTGACGTTTACTCGAGACGTACGGTATTTTGACCAAATCCACACAACGGAGCACAGTAACCAGTAGTATTTATTCTTGACTGCAAGGTACCCACATCTTATAATCATTTTACTAGTTTTCCACATAAAATCCAATACCCTCATCATTGTCATGACATTTTTATGGACAAGTGAGACTCTGATTTCAATGTCGTCTAATTTTTTTTTTGTGCCATTCAGCTTCTCTGAAATATCATTAAAAGTTGAAAAAATCTCCTCATTCCATAAAGCAAAATCTCCATTTAGTGTAGATGTTATAGCTGTCCATTCTTGTAGTAAGGTATTTTTGAAGTTCGTCATCTCAGGTACTATCTCATCTGTCATGGATGGTAACAATGAATCATGAAGGATGGAATTGAACCCTTGCAAGAGCTCTATAGCTTCCATTTGTGATTCAGAAAGATCCTTTGACATGCCTCCTAACTGTTTTTTTAAACCCATCGAGAAGTTTTCCAACTCGGTATTAACTAACTTGTTATTTCTAGAGTAATATTCTTTTACGTCGTTGGACATTTCCACTAGGTCCTGTAAATTATTCAGGCTGTCGTCCTTCAAGTCATTTATCTTAGATTTTATGTCATTTTTAGCAAGCTCATCGGCTAGATCGCTCATAATATGATGGACGGTATCAACTTCATTCATTAGTTGACTGTTCTTCTCTATGATTTGGACCTCTAGTTGTTCGGAAGTTTCATAGAGTACATCATTCACTTTATTTCTAAAAAATGAGAGGTCGTTTTCTAAGATTATTCGATTGCTTTCGGTCGCATTTCGCAGTTCATTGTCATAGTTGCGGAACATCCTGGCCAGATCGTCCAAAAAATTTTGAGAATCTTGCTCCATTTGAAACATCAGATGATTTAACTTAGTATCGACATCATCCCCAAATGAATCATAAAGTTCAGTGATATTTAAAAAAAGTTTCAGTATCTGTTCTTTTTCAAAAGGAAGAAGATTTTCATAACAAATACTCGATAGTCGCTGATAATTTCCACTATAAGTTGTCCACCACTGTGAAGATGATTCTAGTTCAAACATACAATCCATCATTGATCCTAGGTCGTCAACCATGCAATTTTCTGGTATTTCGCCCAAGCCAGATGCCTGAAACTCGCATATTGAAAGTTTAATGGCCGTTTCTACCCTTGTTTCAGCGTCAATGGATTCAAGTCCATTTGCAATACATTGTGGCAAAAATAATTTTAGTGCGTCTTTAACACATGTTGATTTCAAGAATGGAAATTTGGATTCTAATACATTTGTCGCAACGGAATTATCTGTGTATATCAATCTTCCTTGCAGCAGATTGTTGATTTTTCCTAGTTCGGAGCTTGAAACAAACTTAATACAAATTGCAAACAAATAGACGTAGCGCATTTCAAACATTCAAAGTTTTTGAATAGAAACAGTTGTTGAACCAGAATATGTATACTTCATTGGTATTCCGAACCAGTGTTTATATATAGAAAATTTGTTCAGGATTAATCCCAAACAATTATGATAAAACAACCCGCTAGTGTGACACAGTTACAGTACGTATTCTTATTTACATTGTTTATTTGCGTGGAATGCGCAATTCCCTTTGCAGTGAGTTGCTCTTATGCTGCCTTTTTTTAATATAGACGATTTATGGGCGTAAAGCTTCTCGTTCAGTGCAATTCAAATATTTCTCGATGAAGTACTTTTTAAATTCCTTATTATAACCTACAGCGCCCGTATTCTTAAGCGCGTGATTTCTCTCACTATTTTTGAGAGCCCTAATAATTTGTAGTTGGTATTTATGACTTAGTTTGATCTTATATGTATCTATCATATGAGCCATCATAGTGTAATTTCCTTGAAGTGCAAAAGACAGTATAAATTTCTCCACGAATTCGCTGGGCACGTTTTGTCCATATATTGGGCTCACTATATTGAAAACAGTGGATAGATTTCCGGAGTTGATCATTGGATCTTTAGTAAATGTTAATACTTTTTTGATAAAAATAGGTAAGGTGCTATCCACAGCCTGTTTTGCGTTATTGGATTTTCGAATAATATTTAGCAGAGAACACAATTCGTCGAAATGCCGGCACATAGGTATCAAAAATTTAAACAGGTCTATTGTTCCATAATTTTCTATTATGGGTGCAAGATCTGCTATGAATGCAAATTTGGATCTTATATCAAAGATCTTAGTGCTTTTATCGAAATGAACATCAATTGCCTCCAAATATCTATTAATGATAGTAGCCTCTGGTAAAATACCCTTTTTTATTAAATGGCCTAGAAAATTTTTGCTTTCATTCAAATTGCCGGTTATAATGAAATATGATAATAGTTGTTCAATTACTATTGGGTGCAATGAATTTTCGCAACGCCCTGGAAAAAATCTGTTGTTGATCGCTGCCAATAGGTTTTCTAGTGCGGTAACCAATGTGGGACTGTATGGTGGGTTTTCATTTGCTTCCACTTTACAAAGGATATGATATAAAATAATGTTCATGGCCTTCATTTGGTCTAAACGTGAAAATAATTGCATCTCAGTAACATTTATTAGTAGTATAAGGTTTTCAGTCGAGTTTCCATAATTCTTTATCAAATAAGCCAGTATATCCTCGCAAAATAATCTTGTCTGTTTACTGTCGCGGTCAAAAATATTCTGTAGTTCATTATTCACGGACTCGACCCTGGATTGCAAATCATTCGTGTTTTCAATCTCTGATAATACATTTTCAAGACCTCTTAATTTGGCAATATCGGTTGAAGACAAATGCAGAACGTGAAAAGATCTAACGCTTTTGCTCGCAGGCGTAAGTACAATATTTCTTTGATGTTGTCGTCTTGCAACAAATTCCATCAACCATCTATTCACTCCCCTAATATCATCAAACTTTAATTTGCTATCAACTAGTATGGTTTTTAGGCTCACCGGGTGTTTTATCAGTGATGGAGCAATTTTTTTGCCATCAAGCAGGCTAGGATTGTATTCCGTAGCGCATGCCGTGAATTGTTCTATTGCTGTTGGTTGGTAAAATGGGTGAATTATTTCTCCCGGATGGGGAACTTTATCGGCATGTTTAATGATCTTTCGACCGTCCGCTACTAAAGGAGTCTTTTTAAGTACTGGGTACCATTTGCGAGATTGCATCCTAATGAAGCACAGGTTTCTCCATTTGCTGATTTCTTGCACTGTAGTAATCATTTTCTAAGACCCTTAACAGATAGTGATGGAGGAAGAAAAAAATGTACAAATATTTGGAAGCCGATTGGCAAACCGATGCAACGTGCAAAATGACACATGATGTTACTTATTCAATGAACCCTCTATATGTCACTTCTGGAGCAATCAGACTATCTGTATGTGTTGGAGCCACTTCATATTCTGAGCTATTGCCGTTCTGTTTACTCTGGTAAATGTCGGAAATTGAGTACTGTTCCATTGAGCACGCATGCGCAATTGACTGTTGCGATTCATATTTTTTGACTGACACAACTCTTCTCATGACCCACAGCATGGAACAACAAAGTGCTACGCTAATAGTAGCGGCTAGCATTAGCCAGCCGGGCCAGTCCAGTTTGGAGATGAACAGAAGAATATCTACCAAAAAACATAAAAGACATAGCATGAACGTTGGCAGCGAAAAAAGGGCCGTGAACAATAACATCTCAGGTGAGTCCCCTAGTGGAGTTACCATGATAATCACTGCTAAAATTAATAGCGTTCCTGTGAATGCCAGTGAAATCGGGTGAACCACTAATAAATTGGAGACGACCACTTTTGAGTTCGATGGCAGGGTCAAAACGTGCCCGGAGGAGTCGACATCTGTACTGTCATATCCTATCTTCATTTTCGTGCACATCAATTCTTGGTTTTGACCACGTACACACCAGCCAAACAGGCCATAATAGTGGTTTCTGAATGACGATAGCGATAGGTACTTGGTCACGGGGACGGTTATTAGCGGAAGTATTTCGAAGATGGTTGTGATTGCTAGCAAAAACACCACAATATGGATCATGCTAACCATTCTCCTCTTTTCCTCAATGAATCTGTCTCAACCGTATAAATCTTTGTTTAGAAGGACGTCTCTACTCATTTCCCGGTTCTCAACGCTCATCACTATCTATCTATATTCATTGTTTCTTAGCTTATATTTGCGCGCGCCGCTGGTGAAAATCAAACCATAGCGAGATTCGACAATAAATTGGCAGTTACTTTTAGTGATAAAGAAAAGTCATGTTTTGTATATAGTCATAGCATGCTGTGTTGTAAATGTGATCTGTCTGAGACGTGTCAGTAGATCATAAATTTACAAACATTAAAATACATTTTTCATCGCTGTATAGCAAAAGTAATCTTATACTTTGTTGGTATGCTGAAGTAAAACACAGGGCTCTTGACTTCACCCCCACGCTGTATCATACAATAAAGAGAGTAGTGATGCAATAGGGCCGTGGTTAGACCCAAATTGAAGGTAGCGTTGATAGTAGTACTAAGTGAGAGTGCTTATCAATCATTATTGACGGTGTTTTCTTGGCGAAGGTCTTTTTTCTACTGCGATGGACAGGTAGGATGACTCACTGCGTAATTCGTTGCCAACTTCTTTAGTCGTCGAGTATATGAAAGCCTCATCCTCGGCTTGCCGCACAAAGGTGACGATTTTTGGGCTAGTATCAGCAACACTTCTATTCCCTTTATTTAAAGAAGTCCAAAATTCAACATAGCATGAGAATATCATCAACATTGCTTCAACGCTCGAAGCAGCTTATAGATAAGTATGCATTATACGTGCCCAAGACGGGCTCTTTTCCTAAAGGATTTGAAGTAGGCTACACTGCATCTGGAGTCAAAAAAAACGGGAGCCTGGACCTGGGTGTAATCTTGAATACCAATAAATCTCGTCCTTCAACCGCAGCAGCTGTTTTCACAACTAATAAATTCAAAGCTGCGCCAGTTTTGACATCGAAAAAAGTCCTTGAAACTGCTCGTGGTAAAAATATTAACGCTATTGTAGTCAATTCCGGTTGTGCTAACTCAGTCACAGGTGATCTTGGTATGAAAGATGCCCAAGTAATGATTGATTTGGTTAACGATAAAATTGGTCAAAAAAATTCCACCCTAGTCATGTCTACAGGCGTTATTGGACAACGACTACAGATGGACAAGATCAGCACTGGTATCAATAAAATTTTTGGAGAAGAAAAGTTCGGCAGTGATTTTAACTCTTGGTTGAACGTAGCCAAATCAATCTGTACTACTGATACTTTCCCAAAATTAGTTACATCTAGATTCAAATTACCTAGTGGTACTGAGTATACTTTGACAGGTATGGCAAAGGGCGCGGGTATGATTTGTCCGAATATGGCTACCTTATTAGGTTTCATAGTTACAGATCTTCCTATTGAAAGCAAGGCGTTGCAGAAGATGCTGACTTTCGCTACTACCCGTTCATTTAATTGTATATCGGTGGACGGTGATATGAGCACCAATGACACAATTTGCATGTTGGCCAACGGTGCTATTGACACCAAAGAAATTAACGAAGACTCTAAAGATTTTGAACAAGTAAAATTGCAGGTCACAGAATTTGCTCAGCGCTTGGCCCAGTTAGTCGTTCGCGATGGTGAAGGTTCGACAAAGTTTGTTACTGTTAACGTTAAAAATGCTTTGCATTTTGAAGACGCCAAAATAATTGCTGAATCAATCTCGAACTCTATGTTGGTCAAAACCGCACTATATGGGCAAGATGCCAATTGGGGAAGAATATTGTGCGCGATCGGGTATGCAAAGCTGAATGACTTAAAATCTCTAGATGTCAACAAAATTAATGTTAGCTTTATTGCTACCGACAATTCAGAACCTCGTGAGCTGAAGCTTGTCGCTAATGGTGTGCCACAATTGGAGATCGATGAAACAAGGGCTTCTGAAATATTGGCTTTGAATGATTTGGAAGTGTCTGTCGACTTGGGAACCGGTGATCAGGCAGCACAATTTTGGACTTGTGATTTATCACATGAATATGTAACAATTAACGGTGATTACCGTTCATAAATTCATGTATATTTTGTTCAATCTTTCTTTTATAAGCATGGTTATATAAACGCACAGAAACAGAGTGTTTCCTGTACCTTCTGAATGAGTTTGGCTATTGCCATATTTTTGAAAGAATTAACTATTTCCGTTTTTATTTATGTACGAGGCACGTTAACTATCCTGTCACATCGTTTTTTTTTACTTAATTACATACAGAGATTCGCCTATTATAATAGATGTGTTGGTATAAATATTCATATATACCTATTTATTAACGTAATGTTAACCTGACTTGGTGCTCTCAACTGTTGGAATTTCTACTTGATCATTTAAAAAATTGACCAATTTCTGCGCATCGAGTAAATTTGTATTAAAATATTGACGTTTTGGTATAACGCTCAATAAATCAAGAACCTCTGTTGGAAGCTCTGAGTCTCTTTTGAATTTCTTATTGGAGAAGTTTCCATTGTTTCCAGTTTCCTCCATTAGTCTCTTTCTATCTGACGAACTCATATTGTAAGAGCCATGATGGCCATCCCCGTTTCCAGAAGAAAAGTAACTGTCTTCTTCCTCATTATACATATAAGTTAACTCTAATTTCTTTATTAAGTTGGAGTTTTGAATTTGATAACGACTTGTGAAAACTTCAATCAAATTTTCTTGGGGGAACCGTTCGAAAAATCTTTTCTCTAGAGAATAAACGTTGTTTAAGTTACCGAATTTCGATTCATAACTTATCATTTTCTTGTATATTTCCTTCAACTGGGTTAAATCTTGCACTTTTTCCACTGATGTTTCAAATAAGGTTTTGATCTGCGAATCCTTATTTAAAAATATTAAAAAATCTAAGTATTTGTTGATATAAACTCCATCGTTTTGGAAGTATTTTAAACCCAATTCTAAAACCTTAAAAGCAGTCTTATAATCGTTTTGATTTTGAAATTCTAAATATGCATTTTCCACGTAGACGTCATGTGTTAATATACGCTTCAGTTTACGACATTTACCAAATACAGTACGTGCTGCGGATAGTCCTGATATTCTTTTCATCGTATTCATATACACGCAAAACACGAATGTTAATTTTTCCCTCTGTTTGTATAGCAGCTCTTGTTCATACTCTGTGTTATTATCTTCACCCGAATTTACATCGGAGGCGATCTTTTTATACTGCGATAGTAAAGTTTGAGTGCACTTGTCAAAACAGTTAGAAACACTTTCAGAATCATTATCCAGTTCGTAGCATTCGGATAACTTGAATGTAAGAGAAGGTGAGTCGGGATTAGCTAATAACGCAGTATATAAGATATTTTGTCGATCCGAATTTTCAGATATATACATTGAATAATCGTACCACATTTCAGCAGAAAATATCATGTATTGAATACCTTGTTTATAAACGTAACTGATTCTTTGTGATAGCATATCTTCACTAAGCATCAACTTATTCTCCCTTTCCCATTTTATCCAATTCAACCAAATTTGTAACTGCTGAATGTTTGAGTCTGAGGTACCTGGTTGTGGTATGTTTTTCTTGTTTGCTGTGCGCAGATTAATTGGAGATGCCCTTTTCAATCCATTAGTAACGTTCAACCATTCCTGGTATAAGGAACGGGCTTTCATGTATTCGGCTGATAACTCGCCAATAAATTTTCTGGCTGTTAGGGAATTTATTTCTTGTTCCCATTGAGTGTATCTATTCCACATTTTTTCTAGATTATCAAAAGGAACACATAGCATTTTCTTGTAGAATTCCCTGAGCATGTCAATTCGCTGTTGCTCCTCCCATTTGTTGAATGGCTTCCACTGCTCTAAAAAATTGAGATATTCGTTCCAAAAAGAAGATGATTTGGGTTCAAAAATTGCACACTTTTGCATAACTAGTTGGAATGCCTTGACAATAACAGCTCTCGCCTCTTGTCCACCAGTAATTAAGTTGTTTTTTCTGCGTATGTAGTCCAAATATGTTGACCAAAGAGATAGGTCATTATTTTCCAACTTGCCAGAAAGACATTGAGCCAAAATCTTCTCAACAGTCTCAAATTCATCTCTTGCCAATTCACCCTTTAGTTGCAAAGTCCACGCAGGTGAATAAAACGGGAATGTGTTATGAAATTGCTCGTATACTTCTCTCACCTTAGCGTATGACTCTTGAGTTTCCAAATATTGAATAAGCTGGAAGTATGATAAAATATTCGTGGGATTGTCTTTAATCCTTTCTCTAAGTCGTAGTTCATCTCCATGTATATTGTCACTAGGCTCTGCGACTTTGTCCGCAGAGGGATATAGTAAATCAGGAGTCGTAGAGCTGGACATATCTCTTGTTTGACTCTCCAGTTTGGCCTTTTATTTCGTTGTAGAATACTCTTTCATCACACAAGCTACATTTTCTTCTTAATTATTACAAGGTAACCGACAATTTTGTCACGATTGTTATCATTTTAAACGAAGTGGGAAATGTAATAAGAAATAAGCTATTTAGAATGGCTACTATTTAATGCTGGAATTTGTATTTTTCAAATAAACGCAAAGCAAGGCTATTATCGAGTCAGTAATGGTTAAAGGTAGTGTGCATTTATGGGGAAAGGATGGCGAAGCATCGTTGATTTCAGTGGACAGCATTGCGCTTGTATGGTTTATCAAGTTATGTACTTCAGAAGAGGCAAAGAGTATGGTTGCGGGATTGCAGATCGTATTCTCAAACAATACAGACCTATCATCAGATGGAAAACTACCAGTGTTAATTTTAGATAATGGAACGAAAGTATCTGGTTACGTGAACATCGTACAATTCTTACATAAAAATATATGTACTAGCAAATATGAGAAAGGTACGGATTATGAAGAAGATTTAGCAATTGTTGGAAAAAAGGATCGCCTTTTAGAGTATTCCCTATTGAATTATGTTGACGTTGAAATTTCTAGACTAACGGACTACCAGCTCTTTTTGAACACCAAAAATTACAATGAATATACCAAGAAGTTGTTTTCAAAATTGCTATATTTTCCTATGTGGTATAATACGCCATTGCAACTAAGATCGCAAGCACGTGAAAATTGTGAGGAGATTATAGGCTCACTGACCCTTGAGGATGATGAAGAATTTGTAGAAAGTAAAGCAATGGAGTCAGCCTCGCAACTAGCACAATCAAAGACCTTCAAAATTGCGCATAAGAACAAAATTAAGGGTAAGCAAGAGCTACAACAGGTGAAATATAATCTCCAATTTGATAATAGACTACAGAGTTGCGTCAGCAATTGGTTGGCTGCCCGTAAAAAACTGGATGATTCTGTAATACTTTCCTCTGACCTTCTTTTCCTTGCAAATCTTTACGTTCAGTTAGGCCTACCTGATGGTAACCGCATCCGTTCAAAACTGGAACAAACCTTTGGAAGTGAATTATTGAATAGTATGTCGAACAAAATTGATGACTTCGTCCATAGACCAAGTAATAACTTGGAGCAAAGAGATCCTCAATTTAGAGAGCAAGGAAATGTTGTGATGTCATTATATAATTTAGCCTGTAAATACATATAATAAAAATAAACAAAATAATGCAGAAAGATGTCTTTAAGTTCATTTTTCAATTTCTTTTCGGTTTTCGTACTCCTTTATAAACGAAGTAGTAAACAATTGTACCATCATCGTTAATTATGGCCAGCAGTATTCTTTCAGTAGATGGACTACATAAGTGAGTAAATGTCTGGCTCAAGCATTCCAAAGTGAGAAAATTCTCTTTGTACTGTGACATATTGATGGGTAATATGAACTCTAGCGGGCGTGGCGATGACAAGCTATTTTCATGCTCTGTGTCTACATCGTTGCTCAGCTTGTGAGGCGGACGACCTCTCAGTAATCTCAGGCTATTTCCCTTCCATGATAAATCGTCTTGTAAAATTTCCACTTCCGTCCACATTTGGAAATAGAGTAAATTATTTTTTACTAGAGATATGATATCTGTCGTTGCCATTCTTATTTTCCTCAACCTCCTCGACGTAATTTCTCTTCGACAATTTATTATATCTTTCATATATTTCTGATGACTTTATCATTTTCACTTTTTTTCAACCCATAACGGCTTTTTGTTCAAAAGAAACTGATCATGTCATCGATTAAAAGTAAAAGTATGCACATCAGCCTCGTGACAGATGAGGATCTCATGTCAAAAACCGCCAAGAAGCATGCATTATTGAATTTGAAACGTGGTAGATTATTAAGTATATGTCTATGTAATATTAAGTAAGACAAGGGCATTCACTTTACATGCAAATGCATTTGGAACCCTTGACCGAAAAAAAAAAAATAGGTTAACCGCAAAATACATGATCTTCCTTTATTAGAAGAACCGTTTGGCTTTAGTTAAAAATTGATGCTTTTCAGTGGAATGACGATCTTCGTTTACCTCACGCTCTTCATTTTCATCAACCTCATTTAGCAAGACTTCAGGGTCCACGTGCAAGTCTCGAATAACCTTTTCGGTCGCATCTTCCATATCCATCATACCATAAATTGCAATTGTGATAATACCAAGAATACCGGCAAAGCAGGAGAATGTCATGGCAATAATACCTTTTTTGGTAAACCCGGTAGGAATGAAGGCATGCTGAACATTTTCACCAGTTAAATCAGTTAAATCCAGTGTATTGGCAGCGGCGTTACCTTCAGTGGCCACAGAGCAACTCTGGCAAACTTCTAAGTGGTTTTCACTGATTTGTTGGGAATGAGCATCTTGGATACCAAAAGGATCCTCCACGAGAACAAGACCCAAACCTTGCAACAAATGCCATTCGATATGACAATGGAAGAACCAAACACCTGGGTTATCGGCTTTGAACCTGATGACGAAATTGGATTGTGGTCTAACGTATAAAGTATCTCTTCTCATTGGGTATTCTGGGAAGGCAGGGTGGTTGTCCGGATCGAAACTGTGAGGAACTTCACCTAGGGCATCATCATATGTACGATCTCTCTGGATGGTTTGGAAAGCGTGACCATGTAAATGGAAAGGATGGGTACCTGTGTCCTGGTTATTTAGCACAATCTCCACGATTTCATCCTTTTCTAGGATGAAAGTGTGCGTGTTTGAGCCGTAGATTTCGGAGTTGTTTGCTTGATCACCTGAAGACAAAACGGTCATCAAAGTAGGAACTTTTGGTGCAGTATAGGTGATATTATTGAAGAAGGCGTAATTCACACCGTTTTTCAAGTTATCCATAACAACGTCAACGGTAATCACATGATCTGGCTCGCCATAGATGGCTTCTTTCTCGTACGGTTGCAAGTAGAAATCGTCCAAGAAGTTATCAATTGAATCCACGTAATTTTGTGTGGGCAGCGCAGCGGTTTTGTTGTAGACCATATAAGAGGTTGCATTCAGCTGTAAATCACTTGGAATGACATCCAACATGGTGTCATCAAATTTCTGCATGATGGCGAAATTTTTGTCCGTGTCGTTTTTAGTGTGAACCAGGACTGTATATCTCTGAGCGACAGTGATGTAAAGCATATCCGTTACGTTCTTCTCGGTAGTGATACCGTCGATTTCGACCACAGTCATTTCGTGGTCCTCGATCCAAAAGTACTGCGAAACGAACCCACCCACGTTGACAATTCTCAAAAGATACGTCGTATCGGGCTGGACTTCCCATGTCAGATTCATCGTGTTGTTAACAATCAAGTTCTGTGGGATGGGCTCAGCACCTGTCGGATTATAAACACTCATGAACGACTTCGTCAAGTCCGTGACCAAGTCGTGGTACCACTCACTAAGCGATAAAGAAAGTTCCTCATCGTAATCGTAGGGGAAGCTATCATCCTTGATGATGAAAAGACCTTTCATCCCGTCTTCATATTGACCGTCCGTGTGTGAATGGTACCAGTAGGTGCCTACATTGTAGTCCACCGTGAAATTGTAAAGCATAGTACTGCCTGGCGCAATTGGACATTGCGTCAAGAAGGGCACACCGTCCATAGAGGCGGTTCCGTTTTGGAAGAGACCGTGGAAATGCATAGAAGTATTGGTGTTGTTCATTCCGTTAGTCAAGTAAACCTGCACACGGTCACCTTTGTTGACCGTTATATCTGGCCATGGGAACTGGCCATTACAGGTGATCACGGGACGGCTCTTTAGCCCATCAACGTTCCTGTAGTCCCAGCCAGTGGTCCAATTAAACGTGTGCGTCTCCGCTTGTGCTAGCGAGAGCATCGAGAAAAGCAAAACGGCTATAGAGAGCAAAGTGTTAGTCATCTAGTTCTAATTTTTTGCTACTCTTCCTTACACTGGGGTCCTCTTCGTTTCCTATGCCTATCCATCGCTTATAGAACAAGAGCTATAGGGCATGGCCTGCTTACATACATATATATATATATAATCGCACTACATGCACGAGGCCTTGGCATACTCCCTCGAAGGATCGACTGTTTGAGTGCATCCTTCATTTTCTGTCGCAATTGGCGAGAATAAGAGCACCTGCAAATGGGTGCACTTTTGAAGATGGGCCTTGCCTGTTGGGCCTGCCTAAGTCAGCCTCGCCTAGCTCTAGGCGGAGGGTCTTTATCGGCGACTCAGCGTACTGTAGGGACCACCCCAGGCGCAACGGGCTGACTCGCACCCGGAAAGTAAAGCTTATTTCTGTCGGACGGAGAGTGTCCTTTTTCTCTCGCAGAAGACCATTTATTGGTCCTGAAACGGTATGAACATGTTATTATTCCTGTAACCGTGAAATAGGCAAGCCAAGGCATTATCGCAAAGAAGGCAGCACAGATTCTCGTATCTGTTATTCTTTTCTATTTTTCCTTTTTACAGCAGTAATGTCTCACACAGAAACACAGACTCAGCAGTCACACTTCGGTGTGGACTTCCTTATGGGCGGCGTTTCTGCTGCCATTGCGAAGACGGGTGCCGCTCCCATTGAACGGGTGAAACTGTTGATGCAGAATCAAGAAGAGATGCTTAAACAGGGCTCGTTGGATACACGGTACAAGGGAATTTTAGATTGCTTCAAGAGGACTGCGACTCATGAAGGTATTGTGTCGTTCTGGAGGGGTAACACCGCCAATGTTCTCCGGTATTTCCCCACGCAGGCGCTGAATTTTGCCTTCAAAGACAAAATTAAGTCGTTGTTGAGTTACGACAGAGAGCGCGATGGGTATGCCAAGTGGTTTGCTGGAAATCTGTTTTCTGGTGGAGCGGCTGGTGGTTTGTCGCTTCTATTTGTATATTCCTTGGACTACGCAAGGACGCGGCTTGCAGCGGATGCTAGGGGTTCTAAGTCAACCTCGCAAAGACAGTTTAATGGATTGCTAGACGTGTATAAGAAGACACTGAAAACGGACGGGTTGTTGGGTCTGTACCGTGGGTTTGTGCCCTCAGTTCTGGGTATCATTGTCTACAGAGGTCTGTACTTTGGCTTGTACGATTCTTTCAAGCCTGTACTGTTGACGGGGGCTCTAGAGGGGTCCTTTGTTGCCTCTTTCCTATTGGGTTGGGTCATTACCATGGGTGCTTCCACTGCGTCGTATCCCTTGGATACGGTAAGAAGAAGGATGATGATGACTTCGGGCCAGACCATCAAGTACGACGGTGCTCTGGACTGTTTGAGAAAGATTGTTCAGAAAGAGGGCGCGTATTCCTTGTTCAAGGGCTGTGGTGCCAACATATTTAGAGGAGTCGCTGCAGCTGGTGTCATCTCATTGTACGATCAGTTGCAACTCATAATGTTTGGCAAAAAATTCAAGTGAAAAAAAAAGAAAACAACAAACGAATAAAATCTAAAAATTCTACATATTCTTGCTATTTATTTACATATTCATTCTTGCTACATACCTGTCTTATGCTATAATGACACTGGAGGTCTTCTTTCTTCTTTGAATTTATGTCCCGACAATTCAGTAAACGCCGTGCGGAAGGGAACCGTTTACGTACGCCAAGCTAAACATTGAAAAAAAAAAAAAAAAAAAAAATGATAATAATACTAATAATAGTAACGACGTAAAGGTAAAAGAAACAACAGACTTTTAAACTTGTTAATTTTTGCATGACCTCAATTGAAGATCTGATATCAAATCCTCCCCTGCTACTGCATTCCTCACTCTCTCAACTTCGCTACCTCATACTCAGTGAAGGGCTTCCCATATCTGAAGATAAACAGCAGCAGCGCACGCGATGTTACGTGTGGACGGTGCTCTCTCAAACTTCTATGGAGGCGTCTACACAACGGTACCTTGCGCTCTTGAAACTGGGCCCACCTTCCACAACCATTTACCAAAAAATCAAGAACGACACATCCAGAACTTTTCAGACGGATCCAAACTTTAGAAATAGAGTCTCAGAGGATGCCCTCATCCGGTGTCTGTCGTGCTTTGCTTGGCAAACACAACAAAGAAGACAAAAGACTCGTTTTGATCGCATTCCTGTGAGCACATATGTGCAGGGCATGAACGTGTTATTAGCTCCTCTGCTTTACTCATGTCCTTCTGAACCTATGGCGTATCAACTTTTCACTAAGCTTTGTTATGAAATGATACCGACGTATCTAACTAAGAACCTAAACGGCGCCCAGAACGGCGCCAAACTACTAGATATTTCTCTCAGAATCATTGATCCAAAGCTGAGTAAATTTCTATCGGACAATTTACTTACAGCAGAGATTTATGGTATGCCTTCCATACTCACGTTATCCAGCTGCAATAAACCGCTTGATCAGGTCATTAAACTGTGGGATTTCATGTTTGCATATGGATTCCATATGAATATTCTCTTTGTGGTGGCATTCCTAGTTAAAATGAGATCCAAGGTTTTCAAATCGGATTCCCCTGTTAATTTACTACGACAGTTTCCGGATTTTGATGCTGACGAGATCATTCGGCTGGGCGTCGGGTTCATCGCTAAGATCCCTGCTCAAATTTATGACCTATTGGTAGACCACTTGACCGACCCAGACATATATATACCGTAAACTATGTGAAGAAATATTATATTTTATCGTTTAATTCTACAACGTTTATATGTCTGTATGTGTAAAAAAAATAAAACGAAAAAAGCAGTGGGTAGATGAGAAAATTTACAGTAATTTAAGGTTATTATTCTATTATTGCACGAAATGAAAATGGCTCGTACGCATATCCTTCACCTTCAAAAAATTTGGACATTGCCTCCACCCAATGCAAACGTAGCGCATGCAACATTGCGGAAGTACCTTCCATGAAAACTAGGATACAAACGGTTAAAACAAACCACATAGCAAATAAGATAACCACCTTCATGACAGCCAAAGGCGACCCTGAGTTTTTAGAACTGAAAGCGTTTGAAATTGTCATATCCCATAAAACACTAGATAATTGCGCATGCGCCAACGATAGTGCCCAAAGACGTAGATATGATGCTGTATGAGAGATACAATTTAAACAGAATTCAATAGTATGGATTACCTGATGAATCATGACATCGCCGAAATTAAATGGCCCCTGTTCACCTCCACCAACGCTTTCATTGATACTGTCTGCAACACTGGCAACATCACTGATGATCATCCCTTGGAAACCTTCCGCTGAATGTCTCTGTTGTGCTATTTGTTCCTCATGCTCAATATTGCCCACACTTTGGTATCCGTGAGGCCTGCCACCACCACCGTTCTTATTTAACCTTCTCAGTGTTAAAGGTTTATACAGCAATAACCACGGGACACAAACTAGTGCCGCAAGCAGTAGTACAACTTGCAACTTGGCTTGTCCGGAATATAATTGATCATCAATAGTACCCGGTGCTAAAAACATGTTTATTAGCATATTCAGTAACCCTGGAGCAGGCTTATCATCTTTAATCCAATCCTTCGACCACTTGTACACGATAGCCCACGACAAATAACCAAATATTGATTGCATAAACACTAAACCGGGGATAAAGTTACCAATTATGTCCACTTTAGAGTTTTTAGCTCTGTAATTGATATAAGAAAACATGAAGGAATAAGTCATATGTGCGTATCCCATTAGAATGGACAGCTTCATCTTATAAGAGTTGGAAAATAGTAGTCCGTTATCAGTACCATGCCAAGCAAAATCCAATCCAAACGGATAAACCCCAGTTTTCTTCGCCTCAATCGATTCGCCCTTTCTGAAAGTGGAAGGCCATTGCCAGCCTGATTTGAATATTGTCATAGATTTGGAAAAGATATCATTGTACAACAGCCCAGTATATACAGAAAATGCACCCATCAACAATAAAACATATCTACCTGTAAATGCCATGTCAAAAATTTCGTCCCTGTGCATAGCACCAAACTTACGTTCATTTAGCACCAAGAATAGTGCCATCAAAAATAAAATGAAACCATGGCCCATGTCACCAAACATAATGGCAAACATAAATGGGAACGTGACAACCGTGGCTAAACCAGCATTGATTTCTTTATATGTTGCGATACCGTATGCATCCACAATCGATTGGAAGGCCTGAGTGAACTTGTTGGTTCTATGGTATGTAGGTGGTAATTTATTGGTTAGGATCACATTAAAGACGGTACTGTATTCAGAACCCAACGTTTCAATGTAATCCTTCAATGAGTCTTGTAAATGGATCAATTCTGTGGAAGGCACCCAACCTTCGGCTATTAGACCCTGTGATTCTTGTTGGAACTTGTTCAATGTGGTATAAACATATTTTTCCCTTTTCGTCATGGCGGACCATACTGGCAGCTGGTCATGTATAACGAGCAGTTCTGTGTGTAAAGTTTGTTCGGTAGTATCCAGGATTCTTTGCAAGTCGTCTATTTGACGGTTTAAGGTGTCAACTAATTCACTAGAACGAGTATTCAGGGAGACTATTTTACCATTTAAGGAATCTATGACACGCTTAACCTTCTTGAGCAATGTTTCACCATGAGTAAAAATAATAAAGCAGTCCTTTTCAACCTTTTCTTTACCTTCCAACAATGGCTCCTCTATTGGAAAATTCTGAAAGATCAAATTACCACGCAATAACCTCCACAGGATTCTGTTCAATATATCTACTTTTGTTCTTCTGATAGAGCCTGTTATCATGTATCTATGCTGGTATCCCTGCTCTAAAAAGCTTAGATCTTCGACTGATTGGTTTCTAGTGAGGTCATTCCCTAGAGCGCCCCGGTCCTGTGGTGTTTCGTCGTCAAAAGAAAAAGCATCGCTTAATGTTTCACTGATATCATCAGGGGTCATTCTAAACTCGTCAACATCCCTTTCTTCTTGTTCAATCTCGGGGTTTGTAGCTCTTCCAGCAATCCCAGGATTGACTTCAATAAATTTTGAGCATTCGAATATTACCTGCCTTTGCTCTAAAAGATCGTTCAGTTTACTTCTAAGGCTATCTAAAGATTCATCTAATTGCCTTGCACGGGATTCGCAATCAGTAATTTCCTTCACCATGTCATTAACATTTTCCAACGATAGTGGTTCCATGGTATTGATGAGATCCGCCATATCGGGTTGGGCAATGTCGTTTCCTTCATCATCGATATGTAAAATATACTTCCAGGTCTCTGCGGCGTGCTTTTCAACTACCTCATTCAAGAAGCCTACCATCCTTTCCACTTCATCGAAACGCCTCAACTGGTTAACATAACCTCTTTGAAAGGCAGTTAAATCTTTATTGAGATCCATCACCATAAAGACACTCATTTTCCCTAATAAGAAAGTTACCTCTCTTATGACTTCCAACGGTATGTACAGTTGGACGTACGTCATGTCTGCTGACCGGAATATAGCCTCTTCTTGATTCATAATTATTCATATAACTCGAGGAATTTTAGAGAATAAGAATGCGTCTGTTGCGAATTATGATATGCACCTTAATGTAAGCCTCGAGGTCACGAGGATATTATTTGCAAGCAAAAGCAAAAGCGAGTACAAAACTGTAAGCAAAACGAAATAAAAAGAGTGTGCTACTATTCTATTATTGTCAACACTGAACTTCCAATCACCTTCGTGGGCCTATGTCTTTTCTTAACTACCTATGCAGTTGACTACATAAACAAAAATGGCAAAAAAGGACACCTCTATTTTGAGAAACAAAAATAAGCCCCGCTACCCGCATAACAGGAAATAGAAGCTATAATGATCTGAGAATGATATTTAGGGGAGGTAATGAACTAGACCCTGGAAGAAGCACCTATTAATAAATATGTATGGTTATGGCGGATACTATTGCCACAGGAGACAAAACTAGCCAGTTTGATGGAAAACATATGCAGGATTTAGAAAGAATTTACTCCACTAGGGATACACTCGATGGTAATTTCTTTGGAGAACGTGGACAAAAAGATGCAAACGGTGATTATTACGATGAATTAAACAATGAGGAAACCAATTACAGTGGAAGTAGTTACTATGGTCACTCAGATGATTCGGAAGTGGTTGGGTTGATAAAGAATGATACTGTGAGCCAGCTCCCGCCTCTCGACAGTTTTATATTCCCAGATTCTAGGGCTTTGTTCTTGTTAGATTTAGGCAACTATGCTGATTTAACTTATGAAGAAATTATCGTACACGGGTTTGAAATATATATTGTGGAGCAATGGGTAGCATGTAGGAATTTGTCAACATTGATTACGTCATATACAGGAAACTCTCAGGATACAATATCGGGAGTCAGAGTCGTTTTGCCAAAGGATACGAGTATGTGGCCAGGGAGATTTAGACAGTATTTTGAAGAATTAATGGAATTTGCGCGGCCAAAATTTACACCAAAGGGCACTCTATTTATTACCAATCTTTCGGGTGTGTCCTTTGGCTTGAATCTGTTGCATGTGGAATGTGGTGACTTGAGAACAATTTGGAAGGATTTCGAGGTTAATTTTGATCTGAAAAACCTGCATTGTGGTGGAAGATCAGCAAATCTGTTATGCCCTCCAACTATGGCATCACTTGATAAGTTTTCACAACTGTTCAAAATCCCTACAAATGGTTTTATTGCACAGTATCCCCAAATGATTCAGCAGCAGCAACCGCGTTTGCCTGAGGAAGAATACAAGACGGTTGGAAATTCAAAGTGTCGAAATACCGATAGTAAATCACCAGTCGTGGAGATGGTAACTTTAATTCAAATTTCGTTGAGTTATTTCAATTTGTTATCTAAGAACTACCAGACGGATGGTCTTTTGTGTGAAGACACCAAGCGAGCTATAGATGAATGGTGGGAAACTTACGGGAAACTGTACCTTGGTACAGAAAAGCCAAGGAATGAATGCACACTGGGTCCGACGACAGTAGCTGGCCTAATTAGTTTGATCCTTTGTTGCTATTTCAAGTTGATGATAGAAAATTGCATTTCCTCTAAGGATCCCTTTGATGAAGCTGGTTTCTTCCAAGGTATCTATAATTTCCAAAAAAAGCATGGCCTCAATAAAAGAAAATCTAGAGTTTATTTAGACCCAAGAACGTTAGAGAAACTCTTTGAAGTGACAGCGAAAGTTTCCAGCAAAGACATTTTTAAACTGAAGAAAATGGTGACATCAACGGTACAGGACATCATAGGAAAGGGAAATCCCATCAACCTGTCACACAAAATTCTTACAACAGATCTAGATACACTTATTCATAATATTCATGGAGGCTCTGTAGGACTACTATGGAAAGGTAAGGGACACCCAAGGAAATGCTGTACGGATATTTCTAATGAAGAATTTTTGAAATTTAACTACCAGAGAGGCGATCCTGATGGGCAGATAAGAGAAAGGGAAATGCTACTAGAAAAATTTCGTTTGGAAAGAATCGCATACGCTCAAAAGCACGCCTCCAAAAAGGTTAGTTCTTCCAGTCTTGATACATCTGAAGACGTAGGGAGGACCAATGCTATGCCCTCATCTGCAACAGTGTCATCGATGTTTCCAAACTACGATAATACCAAATATGCATATAATTTTGGCATCAACAAATTATATCAAGGAGAATACTACCGAAGAAATTCGTTTCCCTATTGTAAAGATCGCACACACGACAACATTTATGAAGATCTTTCAGAGCTGAAGGAAAAGTCATCTCGTTTGTATAGATGCAACTCTTCTTCTGCTGTACAGAATATTGTGGAAAAATGGGATTTACCATTTGATCCATCTGTTGTTCGAATAGCTAGAGATTTGTTACGAATGAAATACGACATCCAAGCGCAGCAACACATACAAGAAATGGATGAGCATTATATGGGTAAATTAAATAAGGAGGGAACTGTTGGTCAGTACTCTAAATTCAACGAAAGATATAAAAGACTGCAAGAACTATATAAGAAGTATTCAGATGGTGCAAAAGTGTTTGAAGGGAGATTTGAAGACATTGACAATAAGCAACAACTTCTTCTCCATGAGATGCAAGAGTTAAATTCCTTATCATCTAGGTTGAAATATGATATGAGGATATTGGAAGTTCGTGTACGAGATATTGAAAGTAGTGTTGCTCAGTTTGATTCCAAATTAATTGGGTTGAAAAGCTCTCTTCAGGGACAGGGTAAAACTGGAATATGCTCTGCAATAGATCCCAAGAGTGATAAAGACGAATATGATAGATGCGTAAATGATTTGATGACCACTAACAACCCCACCTATGAAGCTCTTTGTTTAAAGATGCTGAGCCGCCGTTATTTTAAAGATTTAAAGAATGATACTGTGGGGTGGTTCAGGTGGTTATTTGGTAATAATTCTTTACACAATAATGCCAGTGAAGACGATAGAGGAATACGAGTATGATTTTTTTCGGTTTATCCTAATTTTTTTTTTTTCAAAAGGGATCTAAACATTTATCCGTTGTTATAAGTATATTAAAATATATAAATGCATTCAAAGGTTTGCGATTTCACGTCTGCTTACACTTTTGTTCGATCCATCGTAGGCTATTTCAGTACCTGGTACGTGTCTTGCAGGTATTCCAACTGTTTTTTAAAGCGGCTGTAATCTCTGGAATCTTTAGATATACGATCCCAATCCACTTCCTTCAAAAGTTTTTCAAACTGTTTGATAATTGAATGCAATTTTTTTTTTGTTTCTTCATTTTCTGTCTTCAATGACTCGTAATTTTGTTGAAGACTTTTGTTCCTTTCATCAAGCTTTTCTGATGTAAATGTGGCAATATTTCGTTCTCTTATTGCATTCTGTTCGTCGATAAAATTTTTAATATATGAGAAATGCTCATTTATGTTGTTAATTAGCGCAACAGCCTTTGTATTGAAGTACTCTTGTTTTTCAATCTCGTATATGAGTTTAAAATTTTCGCTGATAAGTTTCTGTGCCTCAGTGGGAGGAGATGCTTTTTGAGACGCATTATCTTTCCATGAATCTGGAATTATGTTTTTGCTCAAATTATCATAAGATATTCCTGACTGTTTGGCAAGGCGCTTTAACAATAGTTCTATTCGATCGGTCTCTTGTCTGTTAGCCCGACACTCTGCACTTAAAGCTTTTGTTAATTGAAGAAGATAATCGAAACTATCAGTACCACCGCTATTCATATTTGCAAATCACTATATATACTGCTCTGTGCGAACTTATGATGGAAAAAACGAGCAAGAAGTAATAAATCACGGTTTTACTTTCTTCATTAATCGCCGAATGCTAGCCGGAGCTTTGAATGAACCTTTTATTGTCGTTATATTGTCATACAGGTGTCAAGATAAACAATAAAAGTTGAAGCGGTGGCTCAATGGTAGAGCTTTCGACTCCAATTAAATCTTGGAAATTCCACGGAATAAGATTGCAATCGAAGGGTTGCAGGTTCAATTCCTGTCCGTTTCAATTTATTTTTTAGCCCTGTGCTTGAGATTATCGTCGACAATGACCAGCTATAAGCTGGCAAGATTGATGCTCTAAAACGCGGGGAATAAAATAATCAAGATGATTAATTGTTGGGATTCCATTGTTGTTAGAGCCTACAATATTAGGTACACAGAATATACTAGAACTTCTTCTCGAGGATGTAGGAATCGTCAAAAGGGAATCGATAGTTTTACGTAACGATATTACTTTATGTTCTTTCTGTTGGAATGAAGCTATAAAATATCATCTGTTCAGTAGTATTCATGCCACTCGTACATTATCATATACAGTGTAAGAAGATGATCTAAACATTGAGAAACAGTCCTAAAATTTAATGGAAGCAGAAATATAAGGATTGATAATGCACTAGGATAATGAAACATACGAAAGGGAGGGAGAAATAATTGTAATTGTATTATATAGGAGTATCGATTCCAATTTGAGGATTCGTATATCTCTCAGGGGAAATTCTATTATATTCTGTACACATAATAAAATAAAGCCCTTGCCAACAATAGAATCCCAACGGTTATCAAATTATTCACAAATTGATCACTTCCTTTTTATACTTTCCCTCTCGCTTCTTATTACATTATCAATCTTTGCATTTCAGCTTCCCCTAAATCTGGTGACTGTTTCTCAATCTTTAGATCACCTTCTTACACTGTATATGATAATATATTAATATTAAACCAGTCAATAAATGTAATTGATTATTTCAACACGAAAACCTAACTATCAACGATATCACATAGAACAGCGAAGAGTTAGAAGATTTATTAGTATAGGTTATTTTAGATGCAATTTCTCAATAAAACCTGGTTTCGTGGTCTAGTCGGTTATGGCATCTGCTTAACACGCAGAACGTCCCCAGTTCGATCCTGGGCGAAATCATTTTTTTAGCACTTTATCAGCATATTGCGGTATCGAATCATCTTCATGAATGGCGCAGATTTATTTGAACTGTTCAATCATAAATTAACCTTATGTGAATAGTCTGGGTAGGTTGAAACTTCAGAAATCACTTGCTTTTCTGAAGGCCGCGCGTAATCTAGATAGATCTACCTAAATGACACCGATGGCAACTTCAAGCTATACTAACTCCTAGACATTCCTTTCTTCAGTATTCCCTTAGTGCCTGTTTTGAGCTATGAGATTGGTATTATTATTTGAAATATCTTCTATTGCGGTATCTGATTTTATATTTCTAGCTTTGTCATAAAATATAAAATACATAAATATATATATCAAGATAAGATAGGTTATTTTTGATGACTTGCAAGTTGCACTAGGATTTGTTTTTCTTCTAAAAACCCCTTAAAGGTATTTCCAGAGAAAATACTATACTGCTTATTCGATGCTATTATCCAGTATAAACTGACTTATGTTATAAGCAATAGTTCTTCGTTCTGCCTCTTCAACAGGTGGGCTGCGTGCCATTATCATCAATGAAAGTTTAACATGAAATTGTCATCAGCTGTAGACTGATCGAATCTGTTCATTACGAAGGTTTAACTCCAAAAATCGAAAAGAAAAAAATAGAAGATAAGAATATTGCATAGATCCTTCTTTTTTAGAGAAGCCACCGAATAATACATATAATGAAGTTAAAATTACAAACCGTGCAAAAACACCGCTGATTTAGAGTAGGCGATTTCATAGATCAAAAATCAGGCTAAATATGAACTGAAAATTAAGTAGTCTACTATTTTCTGACAGCAGTGGCGCGCGACGGTTTCCAGGAAGTTTATTATTCAACGTGTCCAATTTTCACACGCTGCTTGACATCGTTATTCCCTGAACGTATTTTCATACTGTATGCGCAATTTGAGCCACTTTGATGGACTATTATGTATGAATAGCTTAGCTTAAAGAAGTAACAGTAGAGTGTTGAACCTTTAAGTGCTTGATGTACTCGAGCCTTTTTCTATGATACCTCACTCCAGAAAAAAGCGTTTAACATATCTGGCATTGAGGGTGGTCTCAAACAATAAAAGTATCCTATTTAATATTTTAACATTGCTGATAACCTAAAAAATCTGAACGTTGCCAGCATAAAACCTCAGCTTTATATCGTACTGAATAACATACTTACTGCAGGGCGAAATTTTTCTCAAATTGTGCCTAAATCGTTAAGTTACTAAACTTTTACGCGCAGTACTGGCATTGAGCGATCAATATTGTTTAATGCGTAGTGACGATCTTCTCCACTTATATTTTCTTATTCGTAGTTCTCTATTTTCGTTTCGATTTGTTTTCTCTGTCTACCAGATTAAAAGTGATTTGAAGTTTTTTATCATGAACTAAACAATAAAATTACAAAAAAAAAAAGTCAGCGTCACCAAGGATTGCTACCAATATACGACTTTACTGCTGTATTATCGAATTTTACCTTCTAGGATATTATGTAAAGTCTCTAGCAAAGGGAGAAAACTAATGTTACTAGGACTGAAGAACATTTTCCTCTTATAGTGTAAAATTGATTTTGACAAGAATATAATTAATACATTTTTTTTCTTTTGATAGCAGTATTGAGTACAATGAATTGAGCATTCAAGGTTCAACATGTGATAGTAGCTCTACCGCTAGTATGTTATTGCTAATTAAGTAGGATTGAATTGTCGCGATTTTGTCATTTTGGGTTTTAATAACTCTTGTACGGGTTACCCCATTTGTTTTTGAAGATTAGTGAAAAATTATTGAAAATTTTTTTTTTTTTGGTTTTGCGATGAGCTTATAATTTACATATGTGATATATTCGCATATAGATCCTAGCGAAGAAAGGTACTGTATTAAATCTGTTCTAACATAACTAGGTCAATGATGGCTAAGAACAACAAAACTACCGAGGCAAAGATGTCGAAAAAGAGAGCAGCTAGCGAAGAATCTGATGTCGAGGAAGATGAGGACAAGCTTTTATCCGTTGACGGTTTGATCGATGCGGAAGCAAGTGAGAGTGACGAGGATGATGACGAATACGAGTCTGCCGTTGAAGAAAAGGAATCATCTTCTGATAAAGAAGCCCAAGATGATTCTGATGATGACTCCGATGCTGAATTAAACAAACTGCTTGCCGAAGAAGAAGGTGATGGGGAAGAGGACTATGACAGTTCTGAGTTTTCAGACGACACAACTTCCTTAACAGACAGATTATCGGGTGTGAAATTGCAAACGATCGTTGATCCGAATATTTACTCAAAATATGCAGATGGCAGTGATAGAATTATCAAACCTGAAATTAATCCAGTTTATGATAGCGATGATAGTGATGCCGAAACGCAAAATACCATTGGTAATATTCCACTTTCTGCATACGATGAAATGCCACACATTGGATACGATATCAACGGTAAAAGGATTATGAGACCTGCCAAGGGTTCTGCTTTAGATCAACTGTTGGATTCTATCGAGCTACCTGAAGGCTGGACTGGTTTACTGGACAAGAATTCCGGTTCAAGTTTGAACTTAACCAAAGAGGAATTAGAACTTATTTCCAAAATCCAAAGGAACGAACAAACTGATGATAGCATAAATCCATACGAACCGTTAATCGATTGGTTCACGAGACACGAAGAAGTGATGCCATTAACTGCTGTTCCGGAGCCAAAAAGAAGATTTGTTCCATCCAAAAACGAAGCCAAGAGAGTTATGAAAATTGTAAGAGCTATCAGAGAGGGCCGTATTATTCCTCCTAAAAAATTAAAGGAAATGAAAGAAAAGGAAAAAACTGAAAACTATCAATACGATTTATGGGGTGATTCTACGGAAACAAATGATCATGTAATGCATCTAAGGGCACCAAAATTACCTCCACCAACTAATGAAGAGAGTTATAATCCACCAGAAGAGTATCTTTTGTCTCCTGAAGAAAAAGAGGCCTGGGAAAATACTGAATATAGTGAAAGAGAAAGAAACTTCGTACCTCAAAAGTATTCTGCCTTAAGAAAGGTCCCTGGTTACGGTGAATCTATTAGGGAAAGATTTGAAAGATCTTTGGATTTATATTTAGCTCCTCGTGTCCGTAAAAACAAATTGAATATTGATCCTAATTCTCTAATTCCAGAACTTCCCTCTCCCAAGGATTTAAGACCCTTCCCTATTCGTTGCTCAACAATATACGCTGGTCACAAAGGAAAAGTACGCACATTATCCATTGATCCTTCTGGATTATGGCTAGCAACAGGATCTGATGACGGAACAGTCAGGGTATGGGAAATTTTAACTGGTAGAGAAGTTTATAGAACTACTTTAATCGATGACGAGGAAAACCCAGATGACCACATTGAATGCATTGAATGGAATCCTGATGCTAATAATGGTATTCTCGCCGTTGCTGTTGGTGAAAACATTCATTTAATAGTACCACCAATATTCGGCTACGATATTGAAAATAACGGCAAAACTAAGATTGAAGATGGTTTTGGCTACGATACTTTTGGGACTGTTAAAAAATCTAACCTAGAAGTGAACGAGAATGGTGATGGCGATGAAGATGGAGAGAATGAATCTGCTAAGAATGCTGTAAAAAAACAAGTAGCCCAATGGAACAAGCCTTCTCAAAAGCAACTAGAAAAGGATATTTGTATCACTATTTCTTGCAAAAAAACAGTAAAAAAGCTTTCATGGCATAGAAAAGGTGATTACTTTGTCACTGTTCAACCTGACTCTGGTAACACTTCTGTTTTGATTCACCAAGTTTCCAAGCATTTAACCCAATCCCCATTCAAAAAATCGAAGGGCATTATTATGGATGCGAAGTTCCATCCTTTTAAACCTCAATTATTTGTCTGTTCCCAAAGATATGTCAGAATTTATGATTTATCTCAACAAATATTGGTCAAGAAACTGTTGCCTGGTGCCCGTTGGTTATCGAAAATCGATATTCACCCAAGGGGTGATAATTTAATTGCGTCATCGTTTGACAAGAGAGTTTTATGGCACGACCTGGATTTGGCTAGCACACCTTACAAGACACTAAGATATCATGAAAAAGCCGTCAGAAGTGTGAATTTCCACAAAAAGTTACCTCTATTCAGCTCTGCCGCTGATGACGGTACCATACATGTTTTCCATGCCACTGTTTATGATGACATGATGAAAAATCCGATGATTGTGCCACTAAAGAAACTAACCGGTCATAAAGTAATCAATAGTCTGGGTGTTCTTGATGCTATTTGGCATCCGAGGGAAGCTTGGCTGTTTTCTGCCGGTGCTGATAATACGGCTCGCTTATGGACCACCTAGATAAATAATTTGAAGTAGATATTGTATAATAACGCCCAAGAAGAAAAAATCAAACACTCGAACCAGGCTCTTTCTACAAGCTTTATTTACACAATATATATAAACCTATATGTATAGATGCCCACACGCACGTTTGGATTATTACCTTCAAAGACATTGCTAAAAGCCCATTTCCTTCATAGCATCCAACTCATCTTGATCTACGCCAAACTCATCTCCCCCTGGCAATAAATCATAATGAGTATGTTGTCCCTCTATATCATTCATTTCCCACTCTTCCAAACTTTGAATCAGTTGAACGTCTTCTTCAGTCATAGAGCCTTTTTCCATTTTTCTATGCGCATCTAGCCATCCTAATAAGAGCTTCTTCTCATTTTCTTCAAGGCCAACGGGCCCTTGTACCCTGAATGTCTTCAATAATGCATCCAAATCTTCCTTAGGCGGCACAACGTTGTTAAGTACCGTTTCATTATTCCCACGTTCGTCCAAAACTCGTCCTCTTCTGTTGCGATAAGAAAGGTGATAGATATCGTCATCTTCGTCATTATCGTAATCGACATTGTTTACATTCCTTTTGTCTTGCGCAAAACTATCTGCGACAATAGGCCTCTCTTCCGCGGAAGTGACATGTTCTTCAACCATAGGTGATTGTCTTTCCAGGTCTTGCCCAGTCTCCCGTGTGCCAACATCGAAACTCATGCCCATCTCGTCCCTAAAAAGGCTGACTCTATATTCTCTAAGAACTGGATCTGTTTTACCTACTGTTTGACAGATCTTCATAAAATCCTTAAATTTTGCCTTGGGAAACAATTCATGTGCCCAAAGCTGGTAAAACTGAATAATATTTGATAAGTTGTCATATGAGTTTTTTTTTGAGGAAATTCGTATCCTTTTATGTGCATTTTTCAAAACATATGGTAAACCTTTATCACTGAGTAGTTTTTCGGCTGTTAATTTTACTTGAGGCCTTCTCTTTCTAGCTGTAATTGCGGTTGGATCCGCAATGGTAGGATCAACTACTGAACCATCCAAGCCATTTGGTACAGTTGGGTCTTTTTGGACACTATCGGAGTCATTGAAACCTAGTAATAAACTGTCAAAATCTTGATCCATGACCTCAATAAAAGTTTCTGTTCACGTTTTCATGGCATTTTAGTCCAGTATATCATTGATCTTGTTACGCGTCAGTTTATTATTGTCACTTTTGCAGATTATCATTACCCGGCATTTTTCCTTACCATGCTCATTAGAAAAAGAACAAAACTAAATTATACTTAGAGTTAATAAGGTGTCATAAGGTCGCAAAGGAAACTATCAGCATTGCATAGAGATCCCGGCAACTGAGAGGCACCATTCAGCTTCGAAGATTTCTTTTTTAAAACATTACTATGTTTGGAGTTAGCCGTGGCGCATTCCCCAGCGCAACAACACAGCCATTTGGCTCAACAGGATCAACCTTTGGTGCCCAACAGCAACAACAACAACCAGTAGCAAACACTTCTGCTTTCGGCCTCAGTCAGCAAACAAATACAACGCAAGCACCTGCGTTTGGTAACTTTGGTAACCAAACTTCTAATTCTCCCTTCGGAATGTCAGGCTCGACTACAGCAAATGGTACTCCTTTTGGTCAAAGTCAATTGACGAACAACAATGCCTCTGGCTCGATCTTCGGTGGAATGGGTAATAACACAGCACTTTCTGCTGGTTCCGCTTCTGTTGTGCCCAATTCTACTGCAGGTACAAGCATTAAACCTTTTACTACATTCGAAGAGAAGGATCCAACCACAGGTGTCATCAACGTCTTCCAAAGTATCACCTGTATGCCTGAATACAGAAATTTTTCTTTTGAAGAATTGAGATTTCAAGATTACCAAGCTGGTAGAAAATTCGGTACCAGTCAAAATGGCACTGGTACTACTTTTAACAATCCTCAAGGAACTACCAATACTGGATTTGGAATTATGGGTAATAATAACTCCACTACTTCTGCTACAACAGGAGGATTATTTGGTCAAAAGCCAGCAACAGGCATGTTTGGAACCGGAACTGGGAGTGGTGGTGGCTTTGGCTCTGGAGCGACCAACTCTACAGGATTGTTTGGAAGCTCTACTAACCTCTCAGGAAATTCTGCATTTGGAGCGAATAAACCTGCCACTTCCGGGGGATTGTTTGGTAATACAACTAACAACCCAACAAACGGCACTAATAATACAGGCCTTTTCGGCCAGCAGAACTCAAATACAAACGGAGGATTATTTGGTCAACAGCAAAATTCATTTGGGGCGAATAATGTCAGTAACGGGGGTGCCTTTGGTCAGGTGAATCGTGGTGCCTTTCCCCAACAACAAACACAACAAGGTAGTGGTGGTATATTTGGTCAATCAAACGCTAACGCAAATGGTGGCGCTTTCGGCCAACAGCAAGGCACTGGTGCTCTTTTTGGAGCTAAACCTGCTTCTGGTGGACTATTTGGACAATCTGCTGGTTCAAAAGCATTCGGAATGAATACCAACTCCACTGGTACCACTGGTGGCTTATTTGGACAAACCAATCAGCAGCAAAGTGGAGGAGGGTTATTTGGCCAGCAAGAAAATTCCAACGCTGGAGGATTGTTCGGTCAGAATAACCAAAGCCAGAACCAATCCGGATTATTTGGACAACAAAACTCCTCAAACGCATTTGGCCAGCCACAGCAACAAGGCGGATTATTTGGAAGCAAACCTGCAGGTGGACTATTTGGACAACAGCAGGGAGCATCCACTTTTGCGTCTGGTAATGCCCAAAATAATTCTATATTTGGGCAAAATCACCAACAACAGCAATCAACCGGGGGATTATTCGGACAACAAAACAACCAGTCGCAGTCCCAACCTGGTGGATTGTTTGGCCAGACCAATCAAAATAATAATCAGCCATTTGGCCAAAATGGGTTACAACAACCACAACAGAATAATAGTCTTTTTGGAGCGAAACCAACTGGTTTTGGAAATACAAGCTTATTCTCTAACAGCACAACAAATCAAAGTAACGGTATAAGTGGAAATAATTTGCAGCAGCAATCAGGAGGTTTGTTCCAAAATAAACAGCAACCTGCTTCGGGTGGCCTGTTTGGTTCAAAACCATCAAACACTGTTGGAGGCGGATTATTTGGAAACAATCAAGTTGCAAATCAAAACAATCCTGCCTCAACTAGCGGCGGATTATTTGGTAGCAAACCTGCTACAGGATCCCTTTTCGGAGGTACTAATTCCACGGCTCCAAACGCCTCTTCGGGTGGAATATTTGGGTCCAATAATGCATCTAACACGGCGGCCACCACCAATTCTACTGGTTTATTTGGTAATAAACCAGTTGGTGCGGGAGCTTCTACAAGTGCTGGAGGACTATTTGGAAACAATAACAACTCGTCTCTAAACAATTCCAACGGTTCAACGGGCCTGTTTGGTAGTAATAATACATCTCAATCCACTAATGCTGGAGGCTTATTTCAGAATAACACTAGTACGAACACTTCGGGCGGAGGGTTATTTTCCCAACCTTCCCAGCCAATGGCACAATCACAAAATGCGCTCCAACAACAGCAGCAGCAACAACGATTACAAATTCAGAATAACAATCCCTACGGTACTAATGAGCTTTTTTCGAAAGCAACTGTCACCAACACGGTTTCCTATCCAATTCAACCAAGCGCTACAAAGATCAAAGCCGATGAACGCAAAAAAGCCAGTTTGACGAACGCATACAAAATGATTCCTAAAACTTTATTTACGGCCAAGCTCAAGACTAATAATTCCGTCATCGATAAGGCCCAGATCAAGGTTGATCCAAATTTGTCGATTTCAATTGATAAAAAGAATAATCAGATTGCGATTTCTAACCAGCAGGAGGAAAATTTGGACGAAAGCATATTAAAAGCTTCTGAGTTATTATTCAATCCCGATAAAAGGTCATTCAAGAATCTAATTAATAACAGGAAAATGTTGATCGCATCTGAGGAAAAGAATAACGGATCACAGAACAACGATATGAATTTTAAAAGTAAAAGTGAAGAACAAGAAACGATCTTGGGAAAGCCAAAGATGGATGAAAAAGAAACTGCTAATGGGGGGGAAAGAATGGTTTTGTCCTCAAAGAACGATGGGGAAGATAGCGCAACGAAACATCATTCCCGGAATATGGACGAAGAAAATAAAGAAAACGTCGCCGATTTACAGAAGCAAGAATATTCAGAAGATGATAAAAAGGCTGTTTTTACGGACGTTGCGGAAAAAGATGCCTCCTTCATTAATGAGAACTACTATATCTCACCATCCCTGGACACATTATCCTCTTATTCTCTCTTGCAACTGCGCAAAGTTCCTCATTTAGTTGTGGGTCATAAAAGTTATGGTAAAATTGAATTTCTTGAACCTGTTGACCTCGCTGGAATTCCTTTGACCTCATTAGGGGGCGTAATCATTACTTTTGAACCAAAAACCTGTATAATATATGCGAACTTGCCAAACAGACCGAAGAGAGGGGAGGGCATTAATGTTCGGGCCAGGATTACCTGCTTTAACTGTTATCCTGTAGACAAATCTACCAGAAAACCTATAAAGGATCCAAATCATCAACTGGTTAAAAGGCATATCGAACGCTTAAAGAAAAATCCAAATTCTAAGTTCGAAAGCTATGATGCAGACAGTGGTACATACGTGTTTATCGTAAACCACGCTGCAGAGCAGACCTGAGTTATTATATAACGAAACTATATATAGAATCAAATACAAATTTGTAATGCATTTAGTGTAATTAACCTGTTAAATTTTTGAGTATAAAATTATAGATGGAACAAGTGATAAAAAAGAGAAAAGGGACCCTTCATAGACCTGCTGCGATAATTACATCCTTTTGAAAAAGACAATAATTCATGTCGTTTGTTGCCTTCCCTTTTTCTTTTCTTTGAAAAAAAAGAAAATGCCATCTCCTAGAATCGAACCAGGGTTTCATCGGCCACAACGATGTGTACTAACCACTATACTAAGATGGCAAACTTGGATTGTTAAGAAAAACATGCTGGGCTATACAGTACATTTACCGCATATGTACCTCTAGCCACCATCCGAACATGGAATTTATTCGTCCTGTAGTGTCAAGCGGTGCGAATGCCAAGGTCACAGCTTCATTGAAAATGATAATGCACAACAGACTTAGAACTTTAATTGTAATAATACAGCACAGTCTAGGTGAGTTTTGGACTATCAAAGACTGCGTCATACATATCAGAACATACACAAGTTACATAGTTTTAGTCTATTTTATAGTACACAGGTTTCCCCTCTATTGTTCAAAAGCAGAGTACATCAACTGCAATAGCAACAGGTCATGCTCCTACTTTGCTTTCTTCTTCCTTTACGTCTTCACTAAAGCTCGGCTTTTCCCGATCCATTTCTTCAATTTCCATATTTTGCTCTAGTTGCCAATCTTCCGTATCAGGTATGAACTGGTAGGAATAAATATGCTTGAAAATATCCTGGAAACGATCCCACAGATCCCATTTGTTCAGTTCCCTTTTTCTTAAGTTAAATAATATCCTAAAGTTTAACAGTAGGGAATTATTTGATTGGAAAATTGTTATAAATTCGTTTCTGGACCCCCTGGTGTCAAGGGCAATCTGCAATTCATCTAATATTATTTCGAAATCATCCTTTATCGAAACAGCCTGGTTAATGGCTGAACATAAGACATCACACAGGAGCTTGTTGATACCTGCTAGTTTATCCTCGAGATCTAGCTTAATCTCCACATGCTTTTCTAGATTTTTCTTCTGCGACAGTTTTTTCGCAATCGGATCCATCGTTTTTTCGATTGATAGATCTTGTGGGCCCAACCCAACAATGCTCCAATCTTCATCATCTTCAAAATGATATTTGATTGGCTTAGGTGGTTTAGGTTTCTCTTTCTTTGCCTTTGTTTTTGGATTTGGTTTAGTCTTGGATACTACAACTTTCTTAGTTTTGGTCCTTTGCGGCCTCTTTCTAACAGCCTCTTGTACTTTTTCCTCCTCTTCCTCCTCTTCCTCTTCTGAAGCATCTATCGCTTGTTGCCTAGTCGATCTAGTAACTCTTTTCCTTTTATTGCTATTACCGCCCTCACTCTTTTCCGTTTCTGAGGCGCGCTTCTGACGCTGTCTACTGGAAGACCTGGTTGGCCTTATAGCCTTTTTTTCAGGTTCGTTCTCTTCTTCCTCTTCCTCTACATATTCCTCTTCATCTGGCTTGCCGTAAGACCCATATTCCACAAATTCCCAAATATCAATTCCATTTTTGCCTCTCATAGCCATTTCATATGCCGGTATGAGTTTCTTATTCTTCCGCTGTTTGCCGCTTAGCCACTTACGACAATCTTCGCTTGTTAGAATCTTCATATCCATGGGCTTCACCCAGATATAAGAATCATCGCAAAAAAACTTGACGCAGTAAGTCGATTTCAACGTATCATTTTTACGAAACTTCAGAACGGGAGTGTATATTATAAATTTTTCAGGATTAGCCTCACTCTCACCAAAATCCTCTATATCTTCTTCTTCTTCGCTTTGCTCTCGACCTCTAGCCTCTGATTCCATGTCTGCATCTATATCTTCATTTGCTTTTTTATCACTACCTGATTTGCCTTTGTGGACACTCACAGGTTTGGTCTTGAGGATGTTATCTGGGATGAGTTCATTAGGGATAATCATTGCTGGCCATGCTGAAAAGCCTTTAACTTTGGCAAGGACAATGTCCGTTGGCTGGAATATCGCTTCAGACATTATCGGAGAATGACACGCCGTTCTGAAAAATGTAGTTAACAATTTCTTCGTCAATTCTTACTTTACCAATATTGATATAACGCTTAAAAAACTGGCAGCTACATGCGTAGATTTATTTCACTGTTAACGGGGAGCCACGATATTTTCCGTACACTCGTATAAAAGTATATAACTTACAATACTGGCAATGAAATTAGACCGAGAGGCATTTATATGGTAATGATTATACAACTAAAAAAAGATTAGCATTAAAAGCAATGTAATTAACATTATAATTTTTTTGAAAATGTGTGTATGTGAGTAAAGTATACAAGTTATGTGTGGTTTCTCATATTTTTATATTCTTAAAGTTTTATATTTATATTTTATATATCCGGGGAAGGAGAAGGGGAGATTTGATTGAATCTTCTTGCCTATGAAAGAAAGTGGCAGCAAAATGAAATGAGGCAAAGAAACAAACCAGAAGTAATCGTAAAAAAAAAGGTAAGTGCCGATGACTAAGGTACTTCCTATTCTTTTACCGACATAGGGCTTTTTTCAATATAGAGTAATGTACGTTTTGTTCTTGTTGTCTATCTTTCTTTAATTGGTACGGAAACAGCTTTTTCCTCTTAATGCTCGTCTATGAATTTATACGGAAATCGATAAGATTAGTATTGGCCTTGTTGCGGTTCTTGAAAGTATTGTTGGTAGGCAGCATTCTGTTCAGCATTCAGATAGGGGGAGGCAGCGTTGGCAAAAGCCTGTTGGTGAGGCTGATGAATGCCGGTGAGGGGTTGTTGTTGTTGCTGCTGTTGCTGCTGTTGCAGTTGTTGTTGTTGTTGTTGCTGTTGCTGTGGCTGCGATTGTTGCGGATGTGGTATTCCTTGCTGTGGTCGAGGATGCTGTGACATTTGTTGCTGTGACATTTGCTGCTGTGGTTGTTGTTGCTGTTGCTGTTGTGGTTGTGAATTCTGCGTGTGATGTTGCTGCTGTTGAATCATTGAGTTTTGATTAGGATTGGCACCGCCTAGCAATTGTGACTTCACCTCTTGTTTCAGCGCGCCTGCCGGTACCTGATCTTGATTTAGATGGCCTAAGCTATTTGCGTGTGCATTCAATACTTGTTGCTGTTGTTGCGGTTGCTGTTGTTGTGGTTGCTGGCGTTGCATATCATTACCATCATCGTCATCATCATCATCATCATCACCGTCTTCCTCCTCGTCTTCTTCCTCATCATCAGGGGCGTTAAGACAGGCCTGGATCAGGTTTCTACCTTCCTGCTGCGTGACTATAGGTTCAAACTTCGGCGTGCTGAAAGTATATACCAAACCTGTTTCTGAAACGACTAGCAACAGGACCTGGGTCCCCGTTAGAACAGAAAGCTCAAACGCCTTTTTCATGATACCGTGCTTCCTTTTGGAAAATGTCACATGGCGCCTTGTTTTATTCTCGATGAACTTAATTTCTATCTTTCTTCTCTCCTTCTGTTGCCCATTATTAGTAGGCGTACCTTCTTCGATGTCTGACATTTTTGCTGGGTGGCTATAATATTGTTGCGTGACAGCAAGTCTTGCAGATCCAAAACTTTTTTTTGATTTTCGCTTCTTATTGCTCTGCACTAATTTTTTTTTCCTCTTTCCTTTCCCGTTTTTTTCCCTATAACTGAATCGAAAAAAACAGACAAAACAGCGATTAAAAAAAATGTATCAAAAAAAAAAAAAAATTCAAAAATATTATCAGTATAATGAATTAACAAACGTAAAATAAAATTGCTTGTTAGGCTATGTATTTTTCCAGAAAAAAGTGGTGAGAATAGGAAACCGATTGGGTATGCGATGATATAGTATGTATAATACTTAGAAAATGATTTACAACAACGAGTAATAAAAAAGAAAAGCAGAAACGCCAAAACACACGTAAAAAGCAGACAAGGCAAATTGAAGTAAGGTAAAGAAAAAAGCAGAGATTCCAGTACAGTACGCCCTAGCTTTTTGGTAAGTATTTGGAGATGACCTTGTTTGGCACAGCTTAATATAGGACAACAGGTGCTGAACAGAAAGGGAAATTTCCTGCGGCCCAGCGCAAAAGTGCCTCTTTTGAGAAAAATTACTCAAAGGGGGACACTCCGGTATGTTCCGAGCTGCGTGCCGAAGGAGGGCAACTCCTTGTGCAACCCCCTTTGGCAGCAATGCTACTTTATATGCGCGTATTGTGCTATATGGATCTGCCTATGCCTTCGTGGGGCATCTCTTACTCTCGCATGTTCAGTTTGCCGGAGATTGTTCCTGTGCCGGCGACGTGTCGGTAGCGTCAGGAGTGTCTGAAGCATTGATGCATGCCCTGATGAGGCTCTTACCCTCGTCTTCCCGTACCACCGGCTCGAGCTTAGGCGTTGTGAAAGTGTAGACCAGGCCAGAGTTTGCCAGAATTAGAAGCAGAATATTGGCGCCGGTTAGGACGGAGAGCTCATATGCTTTTTTCATGATCCCGTGCCGCCTCTTCGAGAAGGTGACATGTCTCCGGGTCTTATTCTCGATGTACCTGATCGGCTGCTTCCGCCTCGTAACCGTACTTGTGTCGCTGCTGTCCTTAGTTTTCGTTATGGTTGGGGTGGGAGTTGATGTGCTCACGCTGAATTTGTCATCATCGTCTTCTTCGTCGAAATCGCCTTCTTGATCTTGTTCTGGCGATGGCGTTGAAAGCCGCCGTATTGGTTTGGTAGGTTCATTAGTTTCAACATCGCCGGTAATTGGTTTCTCAACTGGACTGGTACTTGAACCGTCGCTATTCGACGTCATATTTAGCAATATTCTTTAGAGAGTGTATGTAACTAATGTGGGAAAAAAAATGGCGCAGGAAAATCGCATAGCTACTTGCTAGGAGTAAGTAGAACTACGTGCCTTTCCATAGCGGTTCACCTGAATCATCAAATTTTTTTCACTTACCGTCTAATAATGGATGACCCACCCGCTTCTGTGATGCTGCTCATCACCAAAAGAGGAAAACGAATGAAAAGTAAAAAAAATTAATGCGAATTCTGTGGATCGAACACAGGACCTCCAGATAACTTGACCGAAGTATTTCTTCAGTCTGGCGCTCTCCCAACTGAGCTAAATCCGCTTATATTCATATATTAGTTGCGCTCTGGGATGCGAGCCCATTCTCATGGAAATACATGAAATTGCTTACCAAATTCTCTGAAGAAGAGGGGTGTCTTATGGATAAGTGAGGATAAGAAAGAAAGTGTCATATAACTTAGCATTGTGCATATGTAGTCGATTTTTTTGTCATTATTTTACTTTCTGGAAAAAAGAAAGCTGCCTTCTGGGTTTCAGTACACGGTAAGTTTAAAGCCTATATTTATCTACTCTGTTAACAGGAAGGAAGAGTACACATAAATAAAAGAGTAACAACGGAGACTATAAGATGGTTAATGAAAAAGTGAATCCATTCGACTTAGCTTCGGTTTCTCCTTTAGTCTTAGGAGGTGCAATACTGAACCAGCAATATACAGATGAGCCAGAATCCATTCCACTGGAAGACATAATCAAATACGCATTTTCGCATGGTATCAATGCAATTGACACTTCTCCCTACTATGGCCCTAGTGAGGTTCTTTATGGTAGGGCACTGTCCAATTTAAGGAATGAATTTCCCAGAGACACTTATTTTATATGCACAAAGGTTGGGCGTATTGGTGCGGAAGAGTTTAACTATTCTAGAGATTTCGTGAGATTTAGTGTTCACAGATCGTGCGAAAGATTACACACTACATATCTCGATTTGGTGTACTTGCACGATGTCGAGTTTGTCAAATTTCCAGACATCTTAGAGGCATTAAAGGAATTGAGGACCTTGAAGAACAAAGGAGTTATCAAAAATTTTGGCATATCAGGCTACCCAATCGACTTTATCACCTGGCTTGCTGAGTACTGCTCTACCGAGGAAAGTGATATTGGGTCATTGGATGCAGTATTGTCCTATTGTAACTTGAACTTACAAAACAATAAGCTATTGAACTTTCGAGAAAGACTGCTACGCAATGCTAAACTGAAAATGGTTTGCAACGCATCAATCTTGAGCATGTCGCTACTAAGGTCACAGGAGACAAGACAGTTTCACCCGTGTTCTCATGAATTGAGAGAATGCGCATCTCAGGCTGCCAAATACTGTCAAGAACAAAATGTCGACTTAGCCGATTTGGCCACAAGATACGCGATTTCGGAATGGGTAGGAAAGGGACCCGTTGTTCTTGGAGTCAGTAGCATGGAAGAATTGAAACTTGCTCTGGATAATTACGAAATTGTGAAATCGAATGGCAACAGATTATCTTCTAAGGACGGACAACTAGTAGAATATATCCAAAAGAATATTTTTAAAGAACATTTTAATGAAGAGTGGTCTTCAGGTATTCCTCATCCAGAAATGATATAATCACCCCAAAAAGAAAAAAAATTTGTCAAATTTTAGTTTATATTCATTTGTTCTATTTACATATGTAAGTTTTTCCTTTTCTTCTTTTTTAGTTTTTTCCTTTTAAAATTTCTTCTTCTGCAATTCCTCTAAATATTTTTGCTTTCGTCTTAACTTTTCCTTCAGAATGTCATCTCCAGCCTTCATTTTGTCATTCCATTCCACTATTCTTCGCAATATACTCATCACGGTGAGTATACATATATAAAAGTAGATGATGAAGCCTGAAATGTAAACATTCCTTTGGTTATATGCCCTTGAAGCCAGTGCATCCACTGGGGTTACACTATTTATTATATAGGGATTTTTCTGGTTGCGGTACGTAGACACTCTGATCTGTGACCTTTTCCATGAATCGATGAACAAAAGACCAACGAAGATCATGATTCCAACCATATAAGTTCTGAATTTCTTATTAGTACTTATGATACTGTAGCGTATATACAGCCACCTTCTCATACGCTGTGGAAGCGGAAGTACCAAAATAAACAGAATGGCCATTTCGATGACCAGTAACGAAAAGAGTACTGCCAAATAAACACCCATCACTAACTCGACTTTGAAATTTTGCTTAGTATTTTTCTATTCACATAATTCATGCTCTAACGAACACTCAGCGTATTTATTTACTTCCAGGCGGCTAGCTTTTCTCAGAGAAGGCCAGCTGTACATATATTACTCTATCAACCCTTTTTTTTCCCTTGTCTTTTTTCCAAGAAAACCATTTTGCCTAATTGACACAAGCCTACACAACCAAGTTAGCCGTTAAACACAGCAGACGTGTCTCGATCTCGTCAATGATATATACGTGTTTTTTGGAAGAATGAGATGGGATAGTAATACACCAAAAATGGGCTGATCATCCGATGTTATTATCAACCATTGGTGGATGGTCAAGACAGCGGCGCTAAATGCCACAGCCTCGATCCGGGTAATACTTATTTTGAGTTTTTTCAGCTGGGACGAATTATCATCACTAACAAGGACAATGAGTATAGCACTGCACACACACACGTTTTATCTTTACGTTATACGTAATTTTTCCCTCCTTTTAATGATGAGAATTTATTAATACATTCATTTGAATGGGAATTTTACTTTTACCTTCCTCAAATTTCTTTATCAAAACTTAAGTTTTCCTCTCTTTTCATCTCCTCTTCCTCTCCTTTCTTTCTTTCTCTCTTTCTTTTTCTCTCTTGGCTTGCCTTCTGCTCTCTATTCTTGATGAAAATTCTTAATTTGATCCAGGGAACGATAGGAAGACAAGAGAAGAGGTTGTAAACGTGAATTTTGTAAAAGTCCCCAATCAAAGAAACACTTTTGGTTGCCCACTTAAGAAAGCTATTTAATATTAAATCTTTCCGTACACATCAATTTTTCGACATATATACAAACACAAGCGCTATGTCATATTACAACAGGTATAGGAACAAAAGAAGAAGCGATAATGGTGGAGGAAACTTAAGTAACAGTAACAATAACAATGGTGGTATGCCATCTGGACTATCCGCATCAGATGCAATTTTTGATCTGGGTAAAAATAAGAGGGTCACGGTAAGACAATTTAGAAACATAAATTTAATTGATATCCGTGAGTACTATCTGGACTCATCTACAGGCGAAATGAAACCTGGGAAGAAAGGTATTTCGTTGACAGAAGATCTATACGACGAATTGCTTAAGCACAGATTGAATATTGATGAAGCCTTGAGAAGGCTAGGATCCAAGAGACCAAAAACCAAAATGGTTAGACTATTGTCCGACGACGAATATGAAGATGATAACAATAATGACAGTACTAATAACGACAAGGATAAAAACGGGAAGGACAAGAACAGCCCAAAGAAGAGGAGAGAAGATAAGTCCAAAGCATCTAATGAGAGTCATGACTTGGAGCCACGTTCAAAGAAGAAGAAACCTGCTCCACCTACTCTACTTCCACACGAGGAAAACATTCAAAACGCTGAAAGAGAAGCCAATGCTACTTTGATCATCCCAGGCCAGGCAGGTAGGAAACAACAAGAGGAACGCAAGCAAAAGGAAAAAGAAGAGGCAGAGGAGGCAAAGGCAAAAGCAGTTGCAGAACAAGAGAAAGAGGCAAAGGCAAAAGAAAAGATAGCTGAACCTGAACCTGAACCTGTACCCACACTTCAAGCTAAAAAAGAAGATATTGTCTCCAACATAAACGAGTCAAAAGATGCAAATTCTAGTGACGAAGAATTTGCTCAAAGCTTGGAAGCTGAAATGAACAAGGCTGAAGACGACATAAGTGAAGAAGAATAATAGTCCTGGAAGTTGAGCTTGCTTATGTCAACGTCTTCCATCCAACGAGCTTATTAGAGAATAAAAAAAAAAAAAAAGAAATAAAAATATATACTTTTCTGTTTGTCAAATTCATTTTAACAATTCATATAATCAAATATGTGATTTATAATAACCAGACAAAAGTTAATCTTGTACATTTCAGTATAATATACTATCAAAAAAAAATTTGCGCTTACTAAGCATTTTCCCCGTACAACTAGTACACAGTGAGAATGGAAGAGGGTAAAAATTCATTGTTCGGAAAAATAATATATTAAAGGCAAGCCAAAAAAAAAAAATTTAGACTAAGAAAAGAATAAAGATATCTTTGCAAGGCAGAAACCCATTCGATCAGCACAAAAATGACCACGAACGATACATACGAGGCTACTTATGCCATTCCCATGCACTGTGAAAATTGCGTGAATGATATAAAGGCATGCCTAAAAAATGTCCCAGGAATCAATTCATTGAATTTCGATATAGAGCAACAAATAATGAGCGTGGAAAGCTCAGTAGCCCCTTCAACCATCATCAACACCTTGCGAAACTGTGGTAAAGACGCCATCATAAGAGGCGCCGGGAAGCCGAATTCTTCCGCGGTCGCTATCTTAGAGACCTTTCAAAAATATACTATAGACCAGAAAAAGGACACCGCCGTGAGGGGCCTAGCAAGAATCGTTCAGGTTGGAGAGAATAAGACTCTTTTTGACATCACTGTAAATGGCGTCCCAGAGGCGGGAAATTACCACGCCAGCATTCACGAGAAAGGCGACGTCTCCAAGGGCGTGGAATCTACTGGTAAAGTTTGGCACAAGTTCGACGAACCCATTGAATGCTTCAACGAGAGTGATTTGGGCAAGAACTTGTACAGTGGGAAGACCTTTCTGAGCGCTCCCTTGCCAACATGGCAACTTATCGGCCGCAGCTTTGTCATTTCCAAGTCTCTGAACCACCCAGAAAACGAGCCTTCCTCCGTTAAGGACTACTCATTTCTGGGAGTCATTGCGAGAAGCGCTGGTGTGTGGGAAAATAATAAACAAGTGTGTGCGTGTACCGGAAAGACTGTTTGGGAAGAGAGAAAAGATGCCTTGGCCAACAACATCAAATAGAACATCCAAGATAGCACAACGTAGCGTAATACAGATATAACATAATATAGTATACTACATCATAACCACGTGATGCCGGACATGTACATACGCATGTGGCAATATGCCAAAGCCGGTTTCCAATCCTACCTCATATTGCCTTGTCCCTCCGGTTTCGCCGGCAACAACGGCCCGGAACGTACCTAAAGAGGTATTTCGCTCTTGGTATCCGTACCTCACTTATCTCCAGCACCTATCGTTCCTGGCCAGACGGCCGGAGTTGATCTTTCGTCTTTCTCCGGAAACCACGGCGTTCAGCTACGCATTCCGTAGCAGCCAAGCCGGTTCTTGACACCATCTGTCTACGTCATACATATCGGCTCTTTTTGTCTCTAATAAATTAAAGAGAGCCATTTATACGAAAAAAACACCTTTTTACGAATTTCAGAAAATCAGAATGGGAAAAACAAACTGCGGAAAAGAAAAACAAGACACCGAAAATATATACAATTTCCCCTCTACAGACAACATATAGTATTGACACTTACTTATTTATATTTGTTGTTTCCAGCGAAAGAGACAGGTAATAAAGACAAATAGCAGAACAAAGTGGTGTTTGTTGCCTGATATCAGCACCAGTCAGACTTGGCCCTTTTACTTTTATCGCGTAAACCGTGTTCCCTTTTTTTGCCTTCCTGTTTGGTAATAGTAAGAAAGCAGCACGAGCTCAACAAGACTTCCCAGTTAGAAACTGTGTTACACGAAAATAAAACAGACGGAAACCTTGGAGATAACAGAAACTAGTCTGTAATACGAAAAGTTCAAAAAAAAAAAGATATTGCTTTTTTCTTCCTTACTTTATCGGTATCTTCCTCATATTTTTCGGGAAGATCACAACAGTAGTAGCAAGGTATTTCATACGCCAAGAGGCTACCTTTTTTTCTTTGGTTTTATTTGCTTTATTTTTTCTTTCTTTTTTCAACTTTTATTGCTCATAGAAGAACTAGATCTAAAATGACGGTCGACCATGATTTCAATAGCGAAGATATTTTATTCCCCATAGAAAGCATGAGTAGTATACAATACGTGGAGAATAATAACCCAAATAATATTAACAACGATGTTATCCCGTATTCTCTAGATATCAAAAACACTGTCTTAGATAGTGCGGATCTCAATGACATTCAAAATCAAGAAACTTCACTGAATTTGGGGCTTCCTCCACTATCTTTCGACTCTCCACTGCCCGTAACGGAAACGATACCATCCACTACCGATAACAGCTTGCATTTGAAAGCTGATAGCAACAAAAATCGCGATGCAAGAACTATTGAAAATGATAGTGAAATTAAGAGTACTAATAATGCTAATGGCTCTGGGGCAAATCAATACACAACTCTTACTTCACCTTATCCTATGAACGACATTTTGTACAACATGAACAATCCGTTACAATCACCGTCACCTTCATCGGTACCTCAAAATCCGACTATAAATCCTCCCATAAATACAGCAAGTAACGAAACTAATTTATCGCCTCAAACTTCAAATGGTAATGAAACTCTTATATCTCCTCGAGCCCAACAACATACGTCCATTAAAGATAATCGTCTGTCCTTACCTAATGGTGCTAATTCGAATCTTTTCATTGACACTAACCCAAACAATTTGAACGAAAAACTAAGAAATCAATTGAACTCAGATACAAATTCATATTCTAACTCCATTTCTAATTCAAACTCCAATTCTACGGGTAATTTAAATTCCAGTTATTTTAATTCACTGAACATAGACTCCATGCTAGATGATTACGTTTCTAGTGATCTCTTATTGAATGATGATGATGATGACACTAATTTATCACGCCGAAGATTTAGCGACGTTATAACAAACCAATTTCCGTCAATGACAAATTCGAGGAATTCTATTTCTCACTCTTTGGACCTTTGGAACCATCCGAAAATTAATCCAAGCAATAGAAATACAAATCTCAATATCACTACTAATTCTACCTCAAGTTCCAATGCAAGTCCGAATACCACTACTATGAACGCAAATGCAGACTCAAATATTGCTGGCAACCCGAAAAACAATGACGCTACCATAGACAATGAGTTGACACAGATTCTTAACGAATATAATATGAACTTCAACGATAATTTGGGCACATCCACTTCTGGCAAGAACAAATCTGCTTGCCCAAGTTCTTTTGATGCCAATGCTATGACAAAGATAAATCCAAGTCAGCAATTACAGCAACAGCTAAACCGAGTTCAACACAAGCAGCTCACCTCGTCACATAATAACAGTAGCACTAACATGAAATCCTTCAACAGCGATCTTTATTCAAGAAGGCAAAGAGCTTCTTTACCCATAATCGATGATTCACTAAGCTACGACCTGGTTAATAAGCAGGATGAAGACCCCAAGAACGATATGCTGCCGAATTCAAATTTGAGTTCATCTCAACAATTTATCAAACCGTCTATGATTCTTTCAGACAATGCGTCCGTTATTGCGAAAGTGGCGACTACAGGCTTGAGTAATGATATGCCATTTTTGACAGAGGAAGGTGAACAAAATGCTAATTCTACTCCAAATTTCGATCTTTCCATCACTCAAATGAATATGGCTCCATTATCGCCTGCATCATCATCCTCCACGTCTCTTGCAACAAATCATTTCTATCACCATTTCCCACAGCAGGGTCACCATACCATGAACTCTAAAATCGGTTCTTCCCTTCGGAGGCGGAAGTCTGCTGTGCCTTTGATGGGTACGGTGCCGCTTACAAATCAACAAAATAATATAAGCAGTAGTAGTGTCAACTCAACTGGCAATGGTGCTGGGGTTACGAAGGAAAGAAGGCCAAGTTACAGGAGAAAATCAATGACACCGTCCAGAAGATCAAGTGTCGTAATAGAATCAACAAAGGAACTCGAGGAGAAACCGTTCCACTGTCACATTTGTCCCAAGAGCTTTAAGCGCAGCGAACATTTGAAAAGGCATGTGAGATCTGTTCACTCTAACGAACGACCATTTGCTTGTCACATATGCGATAAGAAATTTAGTAGAAGCGATAATTTGTCGCAACACATCAAGACTCATAAAAAACATGGAGACATTTAATAGACCCCATTTTTTTAATTCGATAGATCTTTCTTCATAAGATAATTCTGTTCAATGACTTATGAAGCTTACGGCTTATTGTTATTATTATCATGATTCTTTGCCATTTTTCCGGTACCTTCACATTTTGAAGGAATTCAGTTCCCCCGCCTGTAACAACTTAGATACACGTAGATAAAAAATTAATATAGCCAAAATATTTGGTATGATAGGGTATAGTATAATATAATTAATACAATATAATATAATATAGTACAGTACAGTATAATATTGTATAATATCATATGGCACCGTAATATCATATATATATCCGTACAGTTTAATGAATTCCGTGCGCATTATGCTGTGCAATATGCCTGTCAGTTTGAAAATCGAAGATACCACATCGTACAAAAGCAAGAGGGGTGCCCCTAATGGGAGAAGATTACCGTTTTTATTTTGGGGTAGCTAACTGCGCCACAAATAGTATCTACCAGTTTGCTACTTTTAGAACTGTATTATGTATCTTTGCCGAATACTTAATTTCCTAGGCCTCATTTTCAGGACTAAGGATGAAGAGGGGCTTCAATGTTTTATATGGCGCTTTTTCTGTCCATTGTATACGTCAAAAAAGCATAGATACTCCACTTATTAGCGGTAAAGCCCTTTTTGATACATTGTTCCGGCGTTTAAATATTCTCATTATGATATTTCCCCAACAGTTACACTCTGTTATTTCCTTCTTTTTTATGCTTTATCTGTTTTTTCCCTGTTTCGATGCCGTATATCAGAAAACTTAAAGTTACAAGCGAAAACAAAGAAAAGAGAGTTAACTTGAAAGGAGACAAAAGATAAACAGAGCAGTGGACAAACCAGGATTGAAGTCAGCGAGGGTGAAGAAACCATGAACAATATATTTCATGGAACTGAAGATGAATGTGCCAATGAAGACGTTCTTAGTTTCCAAAAAATTTCCTTGAAAAGTCCCTTTGGTAAGAAGAAGAACATATTTAGAAATGTTCAGACCTTCTTTAAGTCAAAAAGCAAACATTCGAATGTCGACGATGATTTAATCAATAAAGAGAATCTTGCCTTTGATAAATCTCCATTGTTAACAAATCACAGGAGTAAGGAAATTGATGGTCCTTCACCGAATATAAAGCAGCTTGGCCATCGCGATGAGTTAGATGAAAATGAAAATGAAAATGATGATATAGTCTTAAGCATGCATTTTGCTTCTCAAACCTTACAAAGTCCAACAAGAAACTCATCAAGAAGATCTTTGACCAATAATAGGGATAATGATCTTTTAAGTAGAATCAAGTATCCTGGCAGTCCCCAGAGGTCGAGCTCTTTTTCAAGGTCAAGGTCCTTGTCGAGAAAGCCAAGCATGAATAGCAGTAGCAATTCAAGCAGGAGGGTGCAACGGCAAGATGGGAAAATTCCGAGGTCATCGAGAAAAAGTTCACAGAAATTTTCTAACATTACTCAGAATACTTTGAACTTCACGTCTGCGTCATCCAGTCCACTAGCTCCTAATTCGGTAGGGGTGAAATGTTTTGAATCATGCCTAGCCAAAACACAGATACCATATTATTATGACGATCGTAACTCAAATGACTTTTTCCCTCGAATTTCTCCAGAAACGTTGAAAAATATTCTGCAGAATAATATGTGCGAGTCATTTTATAATTCATGTCGTATTATAGATTGTCGGTTTGAATACGAATATACTGGCGGCCACATAATAAACTCCGTTAACATACACTCGAGAGATGAGTTAGAGTACGAATTTATCCATAAAGTTTTGCATAGCGATACTAGCAACAACAACACTCTACCAACTCTTTTAATTATCCATTGCGAATTTAGTTCCCACCGGGGACCTTCATTGGCCTCTCATTTGAGAAATTGTGATCGTATAATAAATCAGGATCATTATCCCAAATTATTCTATCCCGACATATTGATATTGGATGGCGGATACAAAGCTGTTTTTGACAATTTTCCTGAACTATGTTATCCACGTCAGTACGTGGGAATGAACTCACAAGAAAATTTGCTGAATTGTGAACAAGAAATGGATAAGTTTAGGAGAGAATCTAAAAGATTTGCTACTAAAAATAATTCTTTTAGAAAACTAGCTTCCCCTTCAAATCCTAACTTCTTTTATAGAGATAGCCATCAATCTTCAACAACAATGGCATCTTCTGCACTATCGTTCAGGTTTGAGCCGCCTCCGAAGCTGTCATTAAACCACAGAAGAGTCTCTAGTGGTTCATCATTAAATTCAAGTGAGAGTACAGGCGACGAAAATTTCTTCCCCATCTTAAGTAAGTCGTCTATGAGTAGTAACAGTAACCTAAGCACTTCACATATGCTACTAATGGACGGACTGGATACCCCATCATATTTTAGTTTCGAAGATGAGAGAGGCAATCATCAGCAAGTAAGTGGAGATGAAGAGCAAGACGGAGATTTTACTTTCGTTGGTTCCGACCGAGAAGATTTACCCAGGCCCGCAAGAAGATCGTTATTCCCTTCTCTAGAGACTGAAGATAAAAAATGATACTACATGTGCATGAAGTATTATGAAAAAAAGAAGTATATATTCAGGAACCGAACGGCAACAACATCAATACATAAATCACAATCATCTATATTTATTGCATTAGATTAATCACATAATATAAAAAATTTGCATTTGAATACCGGGGTCACTTCTAAATTCATAAAAATAAGCTGATTTTCATTCTAAAATGGCTCTTTTGCTAATGCAGTCTCTACCGGTACTCAGTTTGAGATCCGTTCCCCACCTGGAGGGTGGCCAAACAATTGTTATAGCTTTCCCTATGACCAACCCACTGGAAATGGGGCCAAAAGTATTGCTATCAATCGAATGAAAATAATTGTCCCCTTCGACCCATATGTGTCCCCTGGGCAGGTTCACTTGAGGTTTAGGGTATGGAAACTTCGTGTCAATGGTATCAAACGGTAAACCTTTAACCCTTTTGCAGTAAACTTTCCGAGGGTTTGTAGGAGCTTTGAAAAGGATAATGTCATCTCTAGATAAATTACTTGGGTTCTTGACTCCAAACTTCCAAAGCAGCACCCAATCTGTTGCCAGCGTTTCCGTTTGCGGGTTCAGCGTAGGCTGCATAGAGGTACCTTTAACTTGCGCAATATGGACCACATTATTATTGATTGTTAGAAGTACCGGAACCCATGAAATTGCTATTAGTGTGTTTCGTAAGAATCTTTTTGATGATCCGGCTCGAAACATTACTGTACAGTACAATGCAACAGCTTCATGAATAGCAGCACGCCTTCGTTAACAAGCACCCATCTAGTCATTCAATTAAGGCACTTGTTTTTTCCATTTTTTTCAGTAGCTCGGAACTTAGTCTCGCTCTCCTTCCGAGCTTGATCTTCCACAGTATTTCGATGACATTGGTCTACCCGTAAGTCTGAGCTCCAACGAACAGCCAGAAGCTAAGAAAGCATAAAAAAGAACCGAACCACTTTAAAATCTAGCAAATTTTAACCTTCAATTATATAAAGAGAGATTTATAGCTTTTTATTGCCTGAAACCGTCTATGCTACCTGAATCACCTTCGCACCCTTTTCTACGATATATCCCAACTCTGACATAACTTGCAAAAAGAAGGAAGACACACATTTAATACACCTACTTAGTGCCAAATGAAGACTCAGTACTCTCTAATACGAAAAATTTGGGCACATTCAGTAACAGAATTTCTGAAATCCCAGTGGTTTTTCATCTGTTTGGCTATTTTAATCGTTATTGCAAGATTTGCTCCGAATTTTGCAAGAGACGGAGGGTTAATTAAAGGCCAATATAGTATTGGGTACGGCTGCGTCGCCTGGATTTTTCTCCAAAGTGGCCTGGGAATGAAATCAAGGTCACTAATGGCAAATATGTTAAATTGGAGAGCTCATGCCACTATTCTGGTTCTGAGTTTCCTTATTACCTCGTCCATAGTATATGGATTTTGTTGCGCGGTAAAGGCTGCTAATGATCCGAAAATAGATGACTGGGTACTTATCGGTCTAATTTTGACTGCCACTTGTCCAACAACCGTGGCTTCAAACGTTATCATGACTACGAATGCAGGTGGAAATAGCCTTTTGTGCGTTTGTGAAGTATTCATTGGAAATTTGTTGGGTGCGTTTATTACACCTGCATTGGTTCAAATGTTTACTAACCGCGCACCATTTGCATACGGCAACCCTGCCACTGGAAATGGCATTGGTGCGCTTTATGGCCGTGTTATGAAACAGGTTGGTCTCTCTGTATTCGTACCCTTGTTTGTGGGTCAGGTTATTCAAAATTGCTTTCCGAAGGGTACTGCTTATTACCTGGGCTTTTTGAAAAAATACCATATTAAAATTGGATCTTACATGCTTTTATTGATTATGTTTAGTTCATTCTCAACTGCCTTTTATCAGGATGCGTTTACTAGCGTTTCTCATGTTTGCATCATATTTCTCTGCTTTTTTAATTTGGGAATTTATATATTCTTCACGGGTCTGTCATACTTATGTGCAAGGCCATGGTTCATCCTCAAGCTTTTCCCTCATGAACCAATAGAGGGCAAATCTACAAGATTGTACCGCTATTCGTATAATATCTTTAGGCCTTTTTATTATTCAAAGGAAGATGCGATTTGCATTATGTTTTGTGGCCCGGCTAAAACTGCAGCACTGGGTGTATCACTAATTACTTCACAATACGGCGATAAAAAAGAACACCTGGGTAAGTTGTTGGTTCCCTTGGTTTTATATCAAGTTGAGCAAGTCATGACGGCAAATTTCTTTGTAAGCTTGTTCAAAAGATGGATACAAAAGGACGCTCAAGCAGACGGAAGCGAGTCATCTTGTGCAAATGAGAATGAGGAAGTTGATTTGGAAAAGATCATATCAATTGGAACTGGTGAAAATCAATCCGTTCTGTCGAACAACGTCCCATATACACAACCAAGGTGATATTTCCCTTGTTAATTTTGCATGAATTCTATATATTACATAACGTTTATGTATATATTTCCCATCCTCATTGGATGGAAAAAACTAAACAGCACATATTCACACGGATTTTGGATACACGAAGCATCTATCACGTATTCTTAAAATTGCACGTCCCAAAGAGCAGCCGGTCCTTTCATATTATACTTTTCTCTTGTGATATAAAATGTATCTTTAGGATGAGTGAAAATTTGCTTAGAAACAATTTGGGCACCCAAGAATATAATCTCTGAATATCCACTTTTCTTCCACTCAGGAAAGTAATCTGGATATTTAGCCAGTTTGATTACTGTAGGACACTGTACGTATTCTATAGTTGGAACAAATGCGGTGCTATTTGTCATAAACTTGCTTTTCTTTTTTGTTGCAGCTGGTAATACGGATTTCGCTTCCTCTTCTCTTTTTGACTTCTCTTCCTCTGGCTCTATAATTAAATGGTCTTTCAGTAGTTGACCCAGTAAAGCTTCTTTAAAACCTGAAATTGAAGTAGTGCCACCGACGATGATAATATTTTCCCAAACGGCTTTAGCTTTGTTAATATCATCTATGTTATCTAACGTCAATCCTACACGATTAGAAATATTCTTAATCAGGTTATTACATCCTTGGAATCTTTGCTTACCAACTTTAATTTCGTTACCTTTTTCATCCCAAAAAGTATTGAATTCCAAGTCGCTATTTTTAACATTTTTGACTTTTTGACCACGTTCTCTTTCCTCTAAAACTTCACGTGTATCACGACCACTTGTAATAATCTCGGCAACGTTTAAAGTTCCTTCATCCTCGTCCTCATTTTCGTTTCCAAAATCGAAACTTGATAGTTTTTTGGCGTCGTCACTGAGCACCTCAAAAATTGGTGATTTTTTCAATGATTCTATCTGATCATCGTCCCATTGAGGTAGTAGTTTTTTTAGAGAATCATTAATAGACTGTCCGCCCATTGGTATTGAAGAGACAAGATGGTCTAATTGTGCATAGTCAACAATAGGAATAATATCTGTATGATGTGTTCCAACATCAATAATACAACAATTCTGCAACGAAATCATAGAATAAGTGGCCGCTAAGGAAGCCGGCAATTGGATTAGATTGTTTATCTCAAGACTTTCGAAGACATATTGAGTAATAATCTCTAGATCCGATTGCGACCAAGAGTGGTGCGTAATCAGTAGAAGAGGAATATTAGATAATTCAGCTTCAAAAGCATCTTGATTTTTATTAGCTCTATCAGACAAAATAGATACAAATATTAGTCTAAGAAATTGTGTAAAGGCGCTTATGTCTATTATTTCACCATTTTGGATTGGTTTGATTAATTCGGCTTTATTATCCTTGTTCGTTGAATGATATGTGTAGGAACCATCTTGTCTCGTGGTCCGATAAATCTGTGTTGGTATTTCCAGCTCAGGTACAGTGAATGTTTCTTCATTCAAACCAAATTGAACGAGAGTAGTTTGAGATCTGGGGTATATTATCTGTTATGAATTGTTGTTAGTATAAAAGATTAACCAAAAACTGTTCGTGAAGACTTAAAAAATCCATTGATGAACTAAATACGTACCAAAATACTGTCCTGCCTAAATGGAGCCATATTCAATGCATATAGTAGTTGTTCAAGACACTTAACTTCGCGTGGTACATTTTTTCTAATTCCGCAATATTGTCAGTTTACTATTAGAGATTTATAATGTTGAAATTTGCTTTTAGCCACTGCGCGGAAATATGTAGTATTCGTAACAAGTGACTCTAATGATATAAACACAGTAGAACTGTCATTAGAGCACATTAAATAATATGTATATCTTATTGCGTCCAAATGAACATAAAAGTGGAAAGGGAATGCCTGACCTAACAATTATCGTGATTATTGTGTCAAAAATGGTAAAGAAAACTTTTTTTTTTTTTGAAAATATGAAGGAAAGACGTGATATTTTATGATTTTTAGTTACAAATCCGGAGAGGTGTCCTTCTCCCACGGCAGCGTATATCTTTCTATTTCTACTTAACAAAAATCTGACATTATACTTTTTTTCTTTTATCAGAAAACTAGTAAAATTGATATACATCGAGATCAAAGACCTTGATGCAGTAGCTGAATGAAATTATAGGGAATTAATCCTATCCTATGATTTCTATCTATACGGTCATTATCATAAACTTCACCTTTATACCAATCTTTATTAACAATCTCAGTAATTAGCAGATAGTCGCCCTTATGGAAATTCGCTAATCCAGGTGCCTCATTTCCAATCAATGGATACATGGCCTTGGCATATTCAATGACTGGAAAACCTTCACTGGTGACAATAGGCAAGGTAACAGTAATACCTCTATCCCTGACCACACCTCTCTCATCCATGATGTTTCCTGTTTTTGTACCTGGTTTAGAACTACTTTGGATTCTTTCCATTTCGTACAAGGCATCTTCAATTGGATTACTTGAATCTTGCATTATCATGGATTGTCTATGCGTGTGCCCCCTAGACGTTCCTCTTACTGCCACAGGAGGTTTGAACAAAATTGTGCTTGTACTGGTATCTCTCCTCGTGTTATAATCATCTTCATTGAGGTTGTGCGCAGAGTTAGGCGTTCTTCCCCCATCATCCGACCTCGAAGAAGCGGATGAGGGTACTTGCAAATGGCTCATAGATTTTCTTTTCCTATTTGACGAGTTCCATGATTTGGCAAATCTCTGTGAGTCGTCTATACTATTGGCCATTGAACTTACGGATGTAGTCATAGATTCCATACTTTGTCTCTTTTTGATGTGGCTAAAATCCGTTGGATTAGAAGAACTTGATTCTGATGGTGAGCTGAGAGATTGATTTCTTTTATGCACCATTAGACCTTTTTCATCAGGATTTTTCGAATCTTCATCAGGTTTAAGTTGTTCTTCCCCAACAATCGGCCTTGGTTTATCAGGTTTCTGCCTTAACACGGAGTCATCCACATTGCTCTGTAACTGGACGGGTGAAGACCTCAAAGATAATGTTGGGTCAGCAACCACTTTTGTCTCATTACGTATGACGGGTGTGGAATTTCTAAATTGTGTAGCCATGGTGACTTCTGGAGATGGCAATGGTTTCTCATATTTGTCTATTGAAGCTAGTTTCCTTTTATTTTCGGTTTCCTTCAGCTGAGAAGATAGTTTCCTTATATTGTCCATATACGATTCGGTTTTTTTACTTGTCGTGGAGATACTGCTCATTTGAGCCCAGTTGGCGCTAGAATTCATGTCACCTTTGGAAGTCTTATGTTTCAGTCTACCAGTTCCATTTTCTTTTGAAAACGTCGATATTTCATCCGCTGCCGTGAATGAGTTCAGATGATTTGTTAACATGTCCATTTTTGTTTGCTCTAAAATATATGTTTCCATCGATGAGGTTGCGAACTGTTGTAATTTCGATTGTAAAAAGGATATTCTAGCGTTCTCCATTTCTTGCAGTTCGCAGGATAATTGCGCCCACTCGTGTATCCAGAATTTCTGCGATGCCTTATATTCTTGCTTAAGAACGTCTAGTTGAACCTTATATTCCTGAGAGTTCGATTCCCATTTCAATAGTTCTCTCTTGTTGTGTTCTACTCTCTTGGCCCCAATCATATTATTCTCGTTCAATTGCAAGTCTCTGAATCTAATCTGGGCATCCTGTAATTTCTTTTGCAACACCTCACACCCCTTTTTCTTGTTGAACTTGTCCATCCGCAACCTTTCAATCTTTCCACTCAATGTAGTATATCTTGCTTGCAAGTTAGCGGCAAATGCCTTAGTATCCGTGTAAATCTGTCTGAAAAGAATCTCACTTTGCTTGGAATGCGATTGTGCTCGAGCTTTCTCAACACTGAGCACCACATTAAATGTTTCATTCAACTTTCCATAATCCATGTTTGTTCCAATGTCTTTGTCTAGTTTTCCCGTGATGGCTCCAAGCCGCCTGGCATAGTCCTTCTCAAGCTCACTACGCTGCTTAAAGAAATGTATCATTGAGTCGCAAGATCTTATTCCCTGAGAAATGTGACCCAGAAGGATGTTCACACCATTGTCGTTTGGGTCCCAAAAACAAGCTTCATAACTGTAGCTCATTCTTTCACCTTTTTCTGAATATTAGTAGTACACTTTCCAAGTCTCACACGAGGCCTTTGTATTTTATATTGTTTGCTCGCCTGCTCCAAAAAAATGCTCTAGCTGGCTTTCCTCTTTCCCTCATACAGTGAATGTGTACTTTATCAAATGGACCTTTACCATTGAATATATTTCATAACTTTTTACCATTTATTGTTTACAACTTGCCCAAAGAGGAAATCATATACCTCGGCTACTCGAACGCTTCCGCTTCGGTCCGCTGTTACCCAAAAGGGAAATAGTACTTTCCGGATGGGGCAATCGGTGCTCTTCTGGAAGAAAATCGCAAACTACCGAAAGGGGCACCCTCGAGAGGGGGAAGAACTACTGCCACTCGATGGGGAGAACTCCTTGTTGCTTGCAGTATATCACCAATGTTTATTAATTCAGTGGATCCTAAAGGTTCAGCTCTTTGGCAGCTACTTTGACAAGAAGCAAAATAGTGCACTCTGACGATTACACAGTCTTTAGTTGTTAAATAGCTTTGCATATAGGGAACCAACGCAAAATAACCAATGTCTTTAATTTCAGCTGTAGAAGATAGAGACATACATAATATAGGAAAGACTTCTGGTGGAGGGAGCAGGACTTCGTCTATAACTTCGTCGAAAAAGTCGCTGAAACACGGCTCTAAATCTTTGAGAAAACCAAAGGTATACCAGACAACAGGCGAACTATTAAGCAGGGAGGCTTTATATAAGGCGAAGTTGAAGTACGGGGTTTACCAGTCACCTGCCCAAAGTTACTCAATTGGCGTCAGCGACGCTCATGCAGCTTCCGACAAGGCAGCTAATTTAGCTCATGACAATCAAACCACGGTAGAAGCTTACAAACGTATGTTTATTGACCCTAATGCCACTAAAGCTGCATCCAAAATGGGACCCAAAGTTGTACGTAACAACTCAATAACTTCTGCTACTTCTAAAACTTCAAAAGAATCTCAGACGAAGAGAAAGTCCAAAGAATCTCCAGGGGCCGCCGCATCGAAAGCTTATTCGATGACAATGGAAACTACAAGTTTAAGCTCTCAAACAAACAGCAGGTCATATTCTATCACCTCTGCCAGCTCTGTGTTAAGCGGCGCGAGTGGCAGTTTCAACAGTACTGTTAATCCTAAACCAAAGACTTTGAATTTGGAGAAAGTCTTAGTGGGTGCTGAAAAAAAGGCAGAATCTCGTATTAAGGAAAGATGGGAACCGGAAAAGACGAACTTCCAATACGGCGTCAAGACTGATGAGCATGGTAATTTAAATCAATTCAGTTTCTCCAATGAGATGATGAATAACATTATGGCGAAAGTTGATGCTCCAAAAGCACAAGATTTACAAAAGGTCAAAAAAGTTTCTGCTGAGAAGGAAGCCAAGTCGATGAAATTTGCATTAGGAGCTGCTAATGCTGTGAAAGACATGCATCCTGGTGAGGATATCGACAAAAGTATAGCTCTTAAGGCGCAGAAGAGGGAAACCTATCTGAGCCAATTAACTTCTCAGCAAGTTTTGACTTTGGCAAGAGCCAATGTTGACAGACAATTGGATATCATTGAAAAAAGCGATATGCATAGAAAGCTATTCACTAATATGGAATACAACAAAGCTGCTGTCGCTGTCGCACAGTCTAATCATCAGAAAAAGACAGAATTCCATAACAAGATTAACATGGGTGGTGGCCTGTTTTTGTCACCAGAAGATATCACTAAAATCGCATCCGGATTGATTTCTCCTGTACTTGGTGAAGTGAGTGAGAGGGCGGAGGCGCAACGTGCTATGGATGAAGAAATTGCAGAAAGAACTGAGGCCTATAATAAATCATTAAATGAATGGGAAACGATGGAACGTTCTATCATTTCTAATGACGCCAAAGTATTGACTACTACGGCTAATAGGCATCAAACCGAAAAAAAGACCTCCCAGGAAAAGATTAAAGCCAGCTTTGATGCACTTGTGGCCAGAATGGATACCAAAGTCGCTGAAAGGGAAACTCTGCTTGAAGATACCAAGAGCAAAGAGATCGAATTTAAAAAGCAAATGCAGCAAGAGTTAAAGGACGAAAAAGCTCGTCTAGATCAAGATTTGGAGGAATGGGGTAAGAAATGTGAACAAGATATCACTGAAGCGCGCAAAGAGCAAGAAGAACTATTGAAACCTTACCATGACGATCTGGCAAATGCAGAAGCGGAACACAAAACTTTAGTGGAAGAGCGCGATGAAATTAACGCAGAAATCTCAAGATTGCAGGATGCTATAGTTGACCATAAAAGAAAGATCTCTGGTTACGGAAATGATCTTGACGCCCAGAAGAATAGAAATATCAGAGAGGATGACAAATTACTGGAACTAGGTCAAACTAAAGAAAGCTTGGAATCCCATTTGAATGATGACGTTATTATTCTTGCTAATAAGGCTAAAGAGCAGGCTGAGTTATCAACCAAGGAGGCCCGTCTGAAGCAATTGGAAGTGGATTCGTTGATTAACGAACGTAAGAGCGAGTTGAACGCGACCGAAATCGAGTTAAAGAAGGAAAAACTAAATTTGTTGGAAGCTATGAAAGATGTTGCTTCTGCACGTGGCGATGATAAGATTGACGAAGAGAAGGTTAAAAAATTGATTGGTATGACTTCTGAGGAGTATTTAACACAAAACAAATCCGTCGAGAAAAATGTTGAAGATTTACCAACCCAACTTGAAAAAATAGAGGAAGGTGATGAACTAAAGAAGGAAGAGATAGTGGGAGCCGAAACGAAAAATTCAGGTGGTGATGGGGTTCCGGTGAGTACTGCCGCAAAAGAAGCTACCGAAACTAGTTCTGCTGTTCAAACAAAGGAACCTGAAGAAAAAATTTCGATCGGAAATAAATCAAGTGGAAAAGAAGACGCTAATGATTGTAAATCAGCGGAGCATTCAAAAGAAATCTCGGTTTCACAGAAAGCAGGAAACAATAAATCATTGGGAGTTAGCCCTGATAGTTTGGAACATACATTTAGTGGCTTTTCACAGGGTTCTTCGATCGAAGACGATCAGGATGCAATTAGTAATCAAGAGAAAAAATAATTGCTAGTGAGCCTAGATAACGAAGAAATGGTGCGGCTAAGATATTGAACAGTTGAGTGGGATACTACAGAATTTTGATAATTAAGATAGTTCTCATCTGCGCTTTAATTATTCTTTTTATGTGTATAATATATGTTTATTGCCTTAATTTAAATTTAATATTTGTATTTTCTTTTTTTTGTTTAATTTGATTACTTTTGCTTATGAAATAGTATATATGGTTGTTTTACTTTTTTTTTTATTTATTTGATCTAAGTTTTATGTATGCAGATTAAAAGCAAGTTTTAATTAATTGGTATGTTGGTTTTGATTATGATTATGAGGAGTACCGCTATTGCTATTGTTTAAATTACTACTGTTGTGTTCCAGTTCATTCACGCCTGGATCAGTTTTGAAGTATACTTCATCCGGCAAAGTATCTGTTGAAATTATTGAATATTTGATGAGCCAATTTCTCATTGGTTGGTAGTCTAAAACAGAAAACGGAATGTTTAAATCGATAAGAATCTCTATCAAGTCGTTCATGGCTATTTTCGATTGAAGTTCTCGAACATTTTGCTGTTGGACCTGGTGGTTGATGAGGCTCGATCCGGTTTCAGGATGATTTCCGTTGACGTCCCCTTTTTTCTTCTTTTTCTTCTCTTTGAATTTGGCATCTGGTTCAACAAGTAAATCACGCATCAATCTAGATTGATAGTCATAGCATTCCTGGAAAAGTGGAGAATTATGATCAAAAAATTCGGTAAAATTATTTGGTGTTAGCTGGACATCGTGAACTTTACTCAAATGTCTTTGATACTTTCTAGAACCATGCTTCTCTCTACTGTTCTTATCTTTCCATATCATTTCTTGATTGCAAATTCGCTTGGTTCTACGGTCATAAAATTGGCAATATGTGTTGATAGTTAGAGGTGATTTAGCAAATAATAGTTTAGATAGATGGTTTCCCTTAATATCTCTTCTCTTGGGAATGGGAAGCTCCAAAGTTTTCATAATGTCTGATCTAAAATTTAGTGTTTCTGAAGACAGTAGCTGCATATTATTCTCTATGAAATCTACCACTTGTTGCTGTTGCCGTTGAACTGCATATTTAGAATCCTTTGTGCTATTCGATTCAATAGTTCCCAGAGGAAGCGACTCATCATGAGTAACGTTGACAGGAGATGACTTGGCAGATACGGTAGCAGAAGAAAAATCTGGCGAGAAGTTCTCTTTTTGCAAATAATCCGGTACCATATTCATATTAAGTATCCTTGGAGTTTCCATCTTGTTGGGCGCCAGATACATCTCCTCACGAGGAGTCCCACTACGGTTGGCAGGAAAATTAGGCAGTGTCGCTATATCAACCATGCCTCTATTGTCTTGAGGAGGGCCTTTAGTGGTAGCAAATTTCCCCATTTCTGGATTTAGGTCCTTCATAACTGCTTGTAGTTCTATCTCCTTGTTTTCGAATAGCTTCTCAGAAAGTAAAAAAAAGGATAATATTACAGTTTTTGATCTACAGAGTCCCTTTTTGTACCCCTCCACTCAAATCGTTCTGATACGTACGTCTCTAGGTGTCAGATGATGGAGTAACTTGCAGATGTTTTACATGCGTTTCTTTTGGTTTACGCGATAATAGTTCCTTATTAAATGTCAAGAAAGTGCTAGTTGCTTCAGTTGTTTTAAGATTGATCTCCACTCTCTGCGTCTTCACATGCGCGGGACAACTTTACAGGAAAACAAGGTTTAAGAGATAACCTATTCGGGTTTTACGTAGGATGATCTATTATAGTCTATTCAGTTTTTACTGCTGCACCATCCCCTAGGCTTCTTTGTTGGGATATGGTATAGTACTCTATTGGTCTTAACTTTGCGATCTTCCCCGTCGCGTAATCTTAGATAAAAGCCACCTAGAACGACTAAATGTGAGGAGCAAGCAACAACATTAATAAAGAAACCCAAAAGAAGTAAGTGCGTGTAGTTAGACCGGAAAACAATATGGCTATTAACCAGGCACATGTTCATCCGCATTACACGTTACCTGGTGTAATGCACTACTTGCAAACGGAGTTCACGAAGAATGAAAGAGATAGAATCACCTGGGAGCTAGAAAGGTCGGAAATGAAAGCAAGAATTGCAGAACTAGAGGGCGAAAATAGAGATTTGAAGCATCAATTGAATCAAATACAATCGAAAGCTGTTTCTCCTGAAGGTGAAAAGGAAGAAAAACATGTGCCTGATTCATTACTGCAGTCTAAGCTAGCTGTTCAAGAAAATGTGAAGGAAATAATTTATTTGTTGAAAGGCCCTAACACGGTCAATCAGTTAGAGTCATTAAATAGCAGAGAAGCGGGTTCTGAATTGCACGATTTAGAGAAACTGAACGTGAATACTCCCAAGGAAGAGGGCAGTGCGAAGACAAATGGGATGGATATTTTAAATAATGCCCTCTTGGACACCAAACCCAATCCAAAGCAAGGTCCTTCAGAGTCACCATCACCAACCAAAGTGAAATCTTTGTTTAGCACAGCCAACAAGCGTGAAAATAATGAAACAATATCCAAGATACACTCGGAATTGTCGAAAGTCGACATTATCAGCTCCTACGGGGACTGTATGGCACTTTATGATGCAGACACCAAATCGTTAGAAATACACCAAGTGGACGCAAACTTGAATTCCAAACTCTTAAAGAAAATATCTTTAGGGCAAGATAGCGACATTATGAAATTTTTCTGGGTTTCGACGTCCAAACTCCTTGTTATTGAAAAGAGTTTCCATTTGAAATTGTTCTCTATTTCTAGCGCATCTTTGATCTCAGATGTGGACCTATTACAAGACTCAGAACAGCCGTTTTCGTCTAGTGATATCATTAATATAGACTTCAAAAATAAATGGTTGTTGATAGCTAGTAAGAATAAATCTCAAATTAGAATCTGGGAATTGGACAATATAGAGGCTCCTGAGGATGTCCCAATTAGCATAAAAGAAACATATGAAATAACACATGATAATGATGACGATGATAGTAATGATTCCACAAACATTCTGGATTGTATATTGGGTATAACAGAAAAATCCTTAATATTACTGTCTTCAAATCCATACCAGCTTACCATATATGATTTCGAGGGTAAGCTTCTACAAAAAATTGATTTGAAGATTGATACAATATTATCGGGTAAGCCAGAAGAAGAAGGTTACCATTTATTTTTGGATAGAAAAACTTCTAAGCTACTGATTCAGCTAAGCAATGAGAGATTATTGGTTTATTCTTTTGATAAGAAAAAAGTTGTACTGAAGGAACAATTGACTCCATCGTCAACACTACCAATACAACTCGATTTGAACGACAGCATAATCGCCGTATCATATAGTAATGGAGACTTTGAGTTTAGGAATTTAGAAAACCTAAAACCATCCATCGACGAATTTGTCGTAGCAGACATCAACTTCTCGGAAAGAAAAGAGCCTGTGGTATTTTCTTCAAATCTGATTGTAGATTCTACGCCGGTGTTAATCACCGTGAATAAAAATAACGAAGTCCTTTTGCACAAGATTAAAATATAACTGATGTAGGCAGAAAAAAAAATAATATATGAATCTGTCTAATAGATACTTATGTGTACGTATATAGGTATTTTTTTCTATCCTCTATTCATGGTATTTCCGCTTCCCTTAGCATGACTTTCCTTGAACTCGTCCCACTCACGAGCTTTATAGGTTTCTCTATCTTGCCAGTCCATGTTTTCTTCATCTGGTGCTTGCTCTGGTTCTTCGCCACCTTGAAGAACGCGACCTTCTTCAAACTCTTTATCTAAAAATTCCTCCACCGACATTGTTGGTCCATATTGACCATATCCTCGCACTTTTTGTTGCAGTTGTTGCCTTTTGTCGACAAGCGTGAAGTTCCTCAAGACTTGACCTTTTTTGTCTATCAATGGCTTATTTATATTCTCTAATTTATCGGTAAAACCAGTGGAATCATCATCATTCGATTCTTTTCGTATCTGAGTACCTGATGATTTGACTTCATGTACGGAATTTTTGAGGAAATTAGAGAGCATTTCACATTCAAATAAATTCTGTTCAATGTTGTTAATCGTATCAAGACTAAAGTGATGTAACCTCATCAAATATAGTTCTCTTAGTAATTCATCATGGTCGTGGTCCTCGTCGTTGTTTTTTAATTCCAACTCCAAGCAGTGCAGTTTTGTGCTAATTTCTTTATTGCGCTGGAATAGCTCAATCTTTTCTTTTCTCTTCAACTGTGCTCCAGATAAATCTTTGTCATTTTTTGGTTGCGCGTACAATTCGCTAAGCTGAGGGTTATAACGATCCTTGAAGTTACCTAGTTTTTCACCAACCAAAGGATCTAGAAGCTTATAATCCTGCAATAGTGTCAGGAAATTAATGAAAGATTCAACGCTTTTTTTCAGGTAAATCAATTTCATAGACTGCCTTTGAGCAACATCCGAATCATTCGACTGTCGTCTTGATATCAATAATCCTAAATAGTAATCAACTGCTAGAAATTTGATGGAAGCAGTAGACACATCATCAATGGTCTCATTAGTACTGAACAATGCCAACCTGTCAAAAATTGCTGTTTTTAAGTTTAATAATTTCTTGATCGTGGAAAGTAATAATCCCTGGTACTCTGGTGAATCTTGCCTCAAAGATGTGTGTTCCAATTTTGTTGAGTATAAGCTAATAATATCGTTGAATTGTTCTGTTACTGACGCCATGTTTATGATCTCTCCTCGTTATTACTTTCTTCCTCTTCTTTCGCCATTGATTGTAATTTGTCCTTAGGAGCTTTCTTTTTTTTATCAGAAGTACATAAAATAAAAGGCACGTACTAAAAATCTATGTGCTTTTTTGGAACATTTCATAGGGAAAGTCATAAAGTAAAGTTATATAGAGAACTTATCATATTCTTATTTATGTATACCAGAGCAGAAACAAATGACTGCCCATTTACCGCTACAACACCACCAAGAACCACGGCCAGGATTTTCCTTTTCCCATTCTTGACTTAATTTCGCGTCTAGACCTTCAGGTAAAGCAACTTGTACATCGGCTTTACAGGTTCTCAAGCTCAATGATGTAATACCATTCGTAGCAAGAGGTCCGATAGCCGTTTCCCATTTAGTGGTGCGGGGCCATTTTCTGTCGCCAGTTAATTTTCTATAGTTTAGATCACCCTTAAAAATAACCAAATTGGATTTTTGCAAATCTTTGTGCAAAATGGATCCATGGTATTTGGTTTCGTTTGCGTCCAAATTCCAATAATCTAATTCCGTGGTCCAGAAAGAATCTTCGCGGAATTCTATCTTACCGCTAGAGACGAACTTTTCCATTTCACCAGCAAATAAATCAAGAGCTCTGGATTCCTTTGTCGAGGGTTCACCACTTGGGAAGAACTCACGATCTCTCAGGTCATGAACTAATATATCAAAATCTTTTAACATAACATCGCTAACCATGTATGGAATGTCTTTAGCGTGGAAAATACATTTGGTAGCCAAACCACTTTGTAACAGAAAAGCTGCCAACATCAAGTCAGCATACAATTCAAAGCCAGAATTGTCTAATACAAAATCAACACGAATTTCTCTGCTATTGGCATCGGCCCTGGCTTTGGTTAATACCTCCCATGCTTTCTCCGTGTCATTAACAACAATCTTGGACTCGGATGCAGCTCTTGCTTTCGCCCCTTGGATTGATTTAATGTCTTCTAACGTAGCGTTGGTCAATAAAGATAAATCAGTGGCATTGCCCCACAAAGAAATCTCAATAAACTCTTTAAAAAGAACTTTCAATATATCGTCAATCTCATTTCCTGGATTTTGCTTCATTTCTCTCAGCTGTGGTAACAGATTTTCATACCTTAACGCCAATTCCACGACACCATAAAACGAGGACTCAAAAGTTGACTGTTTAAGTCTGTTGAATATGTCAAATTTAGCCCATTCGCATTGGCGTTGGAAAAGAACATTTACTCTTCTATACAAGTAAACCTCCGAGAACAGCCACTCTACAGCCCCCCAATTGACTTCAGGGTGTTTCTTTAGATATTCATTGAACGAAAGCGGGACGTTGGCAATTTTGATCTCTTCTTCAGTAAAGGGTCTCAAAGGTACACGATCAATTATCTCCTGACGGAATTCCTTGAGCTCCTTTTTGATAACTTCACCTTGTTCGAACTTAGTGCCGTTACTCTTCTCCGTTTCTTGATGCTTACTTAAATCGTCTATAGCATTCTGAATGATAATGGGCCAACGGGTGCTAGCAGTGTATTCACCAAAAGTGCCCTTATCATTTGTCATAAATCTTCCAGGGATAGTCATCTCTTGTTATGTACTACCCACTACCGTAATATCCTTTTTTTCCGTTTACACAAGGACCACAATGAACCACTAAATTTTAAAGAGTTCAAATGAAGTTTTATTCTTTTAATATGAAGGGAATAGTTGTATTTCTACTTCCGGGCAGTTATACTATCACGTTGCACCTGGGGCCTCTATGTCTGAGAGGTGTGTGGGTTATACTAAGAAATCATCGATGTGGACGATTACCGTCACTGGCAATGGTAACCTCCAATTCAGTCACTGGAGAAGAGAGGTACAATTTAGTGTGGAGTCATCCTTTCGTCTCATTCAGATGCTTAAGAGCAATGCTTACCGCAGAATCACATTAGGTAGAGAAACGGTTTTGCATGAAGGCTCCAGAAGAAGCAAGGGAATAAGCAGGGAAAATAAAGCAAAGGAAAGGAAGGTAGTCGTCAAGTGATGAGCTTTTATTCAAACCTACCGTCTGCAGGACAATCTAGTCGAGGGTCTTCAACAAGCGGTCGAAATGGGGTGGGATTAGAACCATTGTATCCGACTATCTTTGAGATAATGTCATCACAAGAAATCGATTCGTTACTGCCCGCATCCATCCGTTATCTACTGGCAAATCATTTAGTGGCGAACTTCCCTAACAGGTATACTTTGCGGCTGAACAAGTACTTTTTTGAGTGGTTTCAAGCGATAAAAGGGTTTGTTGAATGGTATCATCTAAAGACATACAATTCTACGTTTATTGATCGGTTTTATGGATTGCAACTATTTAGTTCGAGGGACAGAAATCTTGCCTTAACACAATGTTTAAATCCAAAGGGCCAGAGTGAATGGCCCCAAGGTTTGCAGCTGAATCAACAGCAAAAGAGTGTTATTTTTTTGGAAAAAATTATTCTCCCCTATATCACAGCGAAGTTGGATGAAATATTAGAGAAAATATCAATGAATAATATATTCAGCAGCGATGAAACTGAAAATAAATGGCCCAAGAGAGCGTTTCTAAGAATTTATCCATTTATTAAGAAATTATTAGCGTTATCCAATTTACTCGTTAAATTATTATTTTTAACTAAAAGAACAGGGTCGGTTTCCTTGTTGCAATACTTATTCAAGATAGAGTACACAACGGTAAGACCACTATCGTCAGAACTCTCTGGTCTCAAAGAGACGAAAGGGATGGATAATAGGCTAAGGAAAACAAATATATCGTCAATTTTCGCGCTAATGCAAGGACAATTATCGATTATACCCAGATTTTTAACATTTATGGGTTCGCAATTCTTCCCCACTTTTATATTTGTCCTAAGAGTGTACCAATGGTGGACCACACAAGACATGACTACTAAATTGCAGAAAAGGGTCAATGACTTGGATGAAGATATTCCAAGGCCGCCTTTCTCCTCACATAGTGACAAAACGGAAGATAAAGAGGGAGTTTCTGAGGCCTGTCCCGTTTGCGAAAAAACTGTACAAAACCCCTGTGTATTGGAAACAGGATACGTGGCATGCTACCCGTGTGCCATAAGCTATTTGGTTAATAATGAAGGCCATTGTCCCGTTACCAATAAAAAGCTGCTGGGTTGTACATACAACAAACACACGAATAAATGGGAAGTTGTGACAGGTATTAGGAAGCTACTAATCTGATGACGGAGGAAGTGAAGAAAATAATTCTGTGTAATATATATATTCTAGTTATTTTTTTAACATATTTGAAATTTCCCATTGTTTACACGAAATTTCTAATAATTTTATTTCATTAATTTTGTTATCCAGCAGGTAATTCATGTCACTTGTTCCACCTCTTTGCAGTTGTGTTACAAGCATTGATATTTTTCGAAGTATTACATCTTGCGTGGAAGAGAAAGGCTTGTCAGTGGCATCATAATTTTTCAAGAATATTATCATTCGATTAATCTTCTCGAGTAATTTTCTTATGGTATTATTATTATATTTTTGAATATTGATTTCTTTATCCTTCATGTCAATTAATTGAAACTCATCAAAACCTGGGTCTACGGTATTATTAGGTGTGGGAATTTGGTATCTGTCATTTACATCCTTAATTTGCACTTTATCTTGTAGAAAATCAAGGATAATTTCCGCGCCTATCTGTACACTATTTTCAATTTTATAACCCTTTAAACTATTGACAGCTTCTTGGAAGGAGGTATGTTGGCGAAACACGTTATATTTTATCAGATATTTCAATGCCAAGGCGGTCAATTGGGTGAGCACTTTCTCCGTCACTTTATTAGTGATATTTTCGTCCTCTTCTAACTGACATAAATCAAGAATACCCAGTATACAAATGTCCTTTTGAGTCACTTTTGTTAGGTTAATTCTCCTTTCTAGGCGTTCTTGATTTATTTTATCATTTTCCTGCATCGGGATTCGTATAACTTTTTCAATATACCATTGAGACTCTGCTTCATTACCATTTATTGGGATGTAAATTTCATCATCTTGATCCAATTTGCAACCTATCAATAAAAACCAAGAGTGGTCTATCGAGTCAAACGATGACTCGTGCAGGAAGTTAATTTCTGATATAGCTAGAGAACTGAATTTTAGGAGGTCCATTTACCCTATATTACTTTGCTTTGTGTTATTATCCCCTCACAAATGTGCGTTCTCTTTAAATATAGCAAGTCTTTTTTTTTTTTGTCTGTTTCCTGGTAAGATATAGTAGTAAACAAGGAACATGCTTCTGTTCACTTTTATATATTTTAGTACACATAAAGTAAACGCATATCGTACCAACGTGTATATATATATGTACAAGAATGTATTCTGGTTAAGGAGTTCTCTATCTACAAAATGGCAAACACAGAACTAAACAACAACAGTGCCAGGATCAATAACTGGTTCCTGTTGAGCAAGAGGCTCGTAGCAATACCATTTCATCAAAGCATCAGTAGCGGCTCTTGCTTTTGCCTCCTTTAATGAGGAACCATAACCTTCACCTAATGTCTCTTCGCCTGAAAATACATGCACAATAAAGACAGGTGATTTCGATAGTCTACCAGACTCAGCGACCAGTTTCGATACAGGTTTCTCCAGCCCCTCTCTACGACATAGCATAGCCAATTCTCTTGTAGGTTGTTCAAACTGGAACATTTTCGTGATATCCAATTTCCTGCTCATTATATGATCATCAATAAATCTGTAAACAGCTTGAGAATCTTTTTGCTCCGTTACTGCCCAGATGGCAGCTATTATACTCCTCACGCTCATTGCAAGAGCGCTTGTTTCTGAAAAGTTCTTTCCGGTGATTAGCTCAATACCGTCCTTAGAGTTCAATGAATTATTAAAGAATTTGAGTCTTCCCAAAGTGAATTCGAATGGTTCCATTTTCAAATAGCGTGATAAAACAGACGTAGTTTCTACTTCAATACCCCAGTATTTAGCAATGTGCGCCAGTACCGCCTCTGATATATATGCGTTAACCGCAGCATTCAAAACCACAGTGGGTAGTCTCGGATATTTCTGTATAATGGATTTTGTAACGTGGTAAGAGAGCAAGTTCTTTCCCATGATGTTTAAACCGTGGTTGTCCAAGTATTTATTAGTAGGTACAGTATTAACGAAAGCTGCACCTTTTGTAGGATTATTTATCTTGTCGGGTAGTTTTGCAGAGGGACACGTTAAGCATCTGGAAAGTGTTGAATAGGTCAACTCATTAGGTAATTGTAATCTCTTATGAAGCGTTCTTAACGAAGGTGACTTAGAGGCCACTGATTCAGGTATTTCATTTACAGTGCTCTTCAAACCCTGGTAGTATTCCTTATATTTAGCAAGTTCAGATTCGGGTAGGAAGCGCTTTTCTTGTTGTGTTAATGTTGAAAGGTGTAGGTATCGTTTTGAAGTAAATCTCGAGGATTGCTGCAGAAAGCATGTGCTAGACAAATGCTGTGAGAAAGGTCTTATGGTTCGGCTCCAATGCCACGTACTGTTTGGAAAAGGTTTCATACCTGCTGCTATTGCTCTTTTCAAAACTATGCCCATTCTGTATATATAACTACAGCTTTCTTTTCACCAATTCTTTTCAGATTATTTTAGTATTGCTCTTTTTCAGAGGCGGGAAACTTCACTCTTTACCCGGCTGCATATTGTAAGGACCTTTTCTATAATCACGCATTAAAGCGACTGTAATTTATATCTAATAGGATAATAATTTGCCATTAATTATTCATCTTGTTGCGTCTACAATCATTCTATTTCGTATTCTTTATGTCAAGGCATAAGAGACCTTGGTGTTTACTTTTCATCTTTCCGTAACGTTTTCTATAAACAGTAAAATTGATGAATCTTTGGAACTCCACCTTTCTTAAAGGTAATAATATGCCATCCATATCGGAACGAATGGGGATTAATAATAAATGAGTTGCTATAGTAGCAATCTAAGTGCTGACATCGTATACGTCTGAATGTGAATGTGCCGATTCCAGAAAAAAATATTCTACTTGCAGTTCAGAAAGTACTGAGGCGGCGTTAAAGATCTATTAGATTGATAATCTTCTGATAGTTGTATATATATATATATGAGTAACACGGGTTGCCACATGTCTTCGAATTGGTTTCATTAATAAAAGTTTAAAAATGTATCCTACATTTATGTTTTCTATACTTCTTCAAAGTCTTCAATACAAATCGGGCGTGTGGCGTAGTCGGTAGCGCGCTCCCTTAGCATGGGAGAGGTCTCCGGTTCGATTCCGGACTCGTCCATTTTTTATTTTTTTTTGGCTAACTAACCCATATATAACGTCTTTTACGAGGTTACATGAAGATACAGCAATATTCCATACGACTGCTATCTACTTAGAGAATGTTATATATGGTTAATAAGTATTCTATTTATGAATAGTGCATCTTTCTTACAATCACGGCTTATTTCGAGATCCTTTCTCGTAAGAAGGTCGTTAAAGAGGTACTCCGGACTTGCAAAGCCTTATACCTTCCAGCAACCAACCATATATGCATTATCTACACCAGCAAATCAAACCTCTGCGATAGCAATCATAAGAATATCTGGTACCCATGCTAAGTACATTTACAATCGACTAGTTGATTCAAGTACAGTTCCGCCGATCAGGAAGGCTATTTTGAGGAACATTTATTCGCCGTCCTCTTGTAGTGTGAAACCTCATGATCAAAAGGAAAGTAAAATATTATTAGACACATCGTTGTTGCTATATTTCCAAGCTCCTTATTCATTTACTGGTGAGGATGTGTTAGAGCTGCACGTTCACGGCGGGAAAGCCGTAGTTAATAGTATACTGAAAGCTATCGGCTCGTTACACGATAGAAGCAGTGGTAAAGATATAAGATTTGCCTTGCCTGGCGACTTCTCCAGGAGGGCGTTTCAAAATGGAAAGTTTGACCTTACCCAACTTGAAGGTATCAAAGATCTTATTGATTCGGAAACAGAATCTCAAAGGAGATCTGCCTTGTCAAGTTTCAATGGGGATAACAAAATCCTATTTGAGAACTGGAGGGAAACCATTATCGAGAATATGGCACAGTTGACTGCTATAATAGATTTTGCCGACGATAATAGCCAAGAAATTCAGAATACGGATGAGATTTTCCATAATGTAGAAAAGAACATCATATGTCTGCGAGACCAAATCGTTACTTTCATGCAAAAAGTCGAAAAGTCTACCATACTGCAAAATGGAATAAAGCTGGTATTACTTGGTGCTCCCAATGTCGGTAAGTCATCATTAGTTAACAGCTTGACTAACGATGATATATCAATTGTCAGTGATATACCTGGCACTACTAGGGATTCTATTGATGCAATGATAAACGTGAATGGCTATAAGGTTATTATCTGTGATACGGCAGGTATAAGAGAAAAGAGTTCTGACAAGATAGAAATGCTGGGTATAGATAGAGCAAAGAAGAAAAGTGTACAGAGCGACTTATGTTTATTCATTGTAGATCCTACTGATTTATCAAAACTTTTGCCTGAGGACATATTAGCACATCTATCATCGAAGACGTTTGGAAATAAGAGAATAATTATTGTAGTCAATAAGAGCGACTTAGTTTCCGATGATGAGATGACGAAAGTTTTGAACAAATTACAAACTAGACTCGGATCAAAGTACCCCATATTAAGCGTGTCCTGTAAGACCAAGGAGGGAATAGAATCGTTAATTAGCACTTTGACAAGTAATTTTGAAAGCTTGTCTCAATCAAGTGCCGATGCAAGTCCTGTCATTGTTTCCAAAAGAGTGTCAGAGATTCTCAAAAACGACGTACTGTACGGCTTGGAAGAGTTTTTCAAATCCAAAGATTTCCATAATGATATAGTATTGGCCACAGAAAATTTGAGGTATGCATCCGATGGAATAGCTAAGATAACAGGACAAGCTATTGGTATTGAGGAAATCTTAGATTCAGTGTTCAGCAAATTTTGTATAGGAAAATAACCTAGTTACAATCATCGTGTATATAAATAAAAGAAAATTGATTAACGCTTCGGTACAGAGAGGTGAGAGTAGAGGGGCCCCTGATTATACACCAACGAAATGGAAATGGTTTGAATTCCTGAAAAGCCAGGAAGACATTGAGATTTTAACATATTTATTATGTGACATTTGCTTTCTTTTAGATGGTAGATATGCTTATTTATGTATATAGAGAACAGTTAAAAGGAAGACCAAATGATCATTAACCTGCTACCTGCTTTCAGAATCCTAATGATTTCAAAATGGATAACTTTACCTGTCTCTCAAATTCAGGTCTATTATCTCTCCACAAGATGCAAGCATCAATGTTGGCACCACTTTCGATATTGGGCTCACTCAACATGCTCATAACACTTAATAGAATTTTTTCTACACTTTGCACTGGCGACCATCTTTCTTCCGCTAATTCGTACATGTTAGGATCATCACCAGGGGAGTGTAGAATGGATATGCACACTTCCCCATTTGGATAAATATTTGGATGTAGTATGCTGGGTGTGAAAGTAAGTTTAGGTGGAGATAACGGATAGTCTTTAGGAAACTCTAGCTTAGCATTAAAAACACCATCAGCGTATGGCGTATCTGGAGGCCCTTGAATTAGGCAGTCCCAAATGAATATGTTATTCTCCGATTTGGGACCAGCCACTATACCAGGTGGAGAATCTTTAATTAACTGTTGAAGCTCCTTGAGGAGACGTTTCTGAGCGGTTTTCGACATGCTATGCCCTTCCAAATTACACTATTACTAGGGAAGTTCCTTTTAGGATAATCTCCTTCGTACGCTAAACGCCAGAGTTTACTTTGGCGCTTTTCGAGCTCTTGGTTTAGAGGCTGTAATCTCGTTTTCGGGTAATGGCGAAAAGGAGTTATAAGAAGGATCTCGAGACAATAAGCTGCTGCATCTTCGTGAGGTAGATGCGATGAGGCGCCTTGTTTTAAACTTGAAACAGTCTGGTAAGTTCTTCAAGCTCTATCAGAGATGATAATATTTAATGGGAACAAATATGCGTGTGCATCGTGCATCAGAGGGCATCGCTCTTCAACATGCAGGCATTCTCACCGAATGCTAATTAAGGTGAGAACTAGAGGAAGACCTTCACCCATGGCTATCAGAGACGCTATTTTAGTAGACTCTACATCGCAAAGTACAGAATACGAAAATGGTGCACAAATTGAAGGTGACTGCTGCAGCGCAATGAATCAACAGCCAATACTGTTTGTACGTGCCTCTGCTGTTAGAAAGGCAAGAATGATAAACGGAAAATTGCATATATTAATGGAGGAAGGTTTCACTGCTCATGAGCCTAAAGATATTAGCACATTTACCGATGATGGTAACAAATATATCACCGAAACGGAGTTTCTTAGGAAACACTCTCCCAAAGCTCCGGCAACAGGAACAATATCTCCGGACTCTACCAAGTCATCTTCTTCAAGTGAGAAGAAAGAGCGAAGCCGGCTTCAACAGGAGCCTATACGACATTTTTCAAACTGCTGTAAGAAAGATAAATCACAGAACCCAGCTTCTAATGGCAAGACGAACAAGGCACCGTCTGATGACATATTTACGCCATACGGCTCCTTGGAATCTACGTCCGCTTTTAACGATATTTTACAAGAAAACTACAATAGTTCTGTTCCTGGTGCGCATGACAGTTCAGAAACACTCACCCCACAAAGTACAACAACGATTGCTGCTCCTCATTCAAGCGACGTTGCTTCGAAAGTTGAAGTCCTGACTCATAAGGGCATTTTTTTAAGCACGCAGTGCTCTTGTGAAGATGAAAGCTGCCCATGTGTTAATTGTCTAATCCATAGAAGCGAAGAGGAACTGAATTCTTATATTCAACAAAGTGGTGTTCCTTTAACCAATATTGGTGAAGCTCAAATTACTGATAAGATGATGGATTATTTGGATGATTGTAAATGCACTGACAAGGAATGCATATGTCCTCCGGATAACTGCACTTGTGATGGATGTTTTTCTCACTCTACAAATATAATTCCATTTGAAAAATTCTTTTTCTATGGAATTCTGAATGCAAGATTAACAAGGAAAACTCAAATAAAATTCAAAGGTAAATTGGTGCCGTCAAAATATTGGTGGGATTTTTTGAAGTTGCAAGTGCCATTGATGACAGATGCTCAGTTAGAATTACTTGACATTCATGCGTGGTTTCAAAAATTAGTCTCTAATTATGCACCACATCTAAGCGATGCCACCACTTCATAAAATCACGTAAATACAGATAGAAAACACATTGAGGCAACAGGAATGAAAATGCACCCTACAACTCTCTGAACCACCATATGATAATATTCCAATCTATTGTGCTTAACATTAAAATTGTTCAAACTTGGTATAAGCAACAAGTGGGAGAATTAGGTGTACCTCAAATTTTTGAAAAAGCACAGAGTGTTACTAAAAATTTTAATATGTATGTATATCCTTTTCTAGCCGTCAAAAGTGTAAGTAATTTCGAAAAAATAGATTCTATTTCAGTAAGTCAGAGATTCGAGTCGCCTCCCGTCTTCCGCTTTCCCAAGCACCATAGGCACAGCCGGCGCCGTCCATGATAGTATGTTCGCCTGCAAATCTTATGCGGGAGTCTTGACCATTAGACATTGCAACAACCATATCAACTGGATCATCTCCTGGAAAACAGGCCGAATAAGCACCGCGTGAGTAAGGATCGCGTGTCCAGTTGCTAACGATGATGTTTCTTAAGACTGGTTTATTAGCGTTTGCAATGTTTTCTATCGGCCTCATTCCGTCGATGACATCCTCAGAATCTAGACACTTCATAATCTTGTTCAGCACAGGTTGGAAAAAACTAAAAAGACGCTCTTTATCTTCTCTAATGGATTCTATGTGATTTGTAAGCGGTGCCTGCATCAACATCATAAAGCTTGCTACTCCTGTGCTTTTTGACAAATTTACGAAAAATAAAGGCTGGCTCCAACAAGTAACACTCGTATGCTTTTGAGAATCTTCCCTTTCTAGCATAGAGTCTAATTCATCTAAATTTTCCGCATTACGTACTATTTCGACAAATTCATTGGTAGAGTTAGCCAAAGTTACAATTTTTGAACTTTCGTTCGACCAACAACATTCTTCAAACTCAAAAATTACTTTACCTAGCGCTCCAAAATGGATCTTGTCAAAAGCATCTTGAATCACTGGTTTCAAGGGTGGTTGAAATTCTATTCTTCCCCGTAAATTTTTTTCAGGTTGTACAGACAAATTCAATACACTTTGAGGTACTGTAATAATAACATAATCAGCATTGTACACAGTACCATCTTCACAGTTCACTGTCACATTTTTTGAAGGTTCTCGTGTAATTGATTTCACTTCACAACTTAGCTTTAACCAATTTTGAGGAAAGCTTTGAGCAATTCTTTGAACCACAGAATCATAGTTCAAAGCAAAGGCGTTCCTTCCTTGGTGACCGAAGTATGTATCCTTGGCACTCAAAAGCTTCCAATCTAAGCCGTGCCACAATTCCAGATATCGACAGAGTTGTGGCAAATATCTTATTTGGTCATTTGTGAGAAATTGGCGTCTTTGTAGTAAGTATTTCATTACTAATTGAAAAAAGGAGCAATCTGAAACTCCTAAGTGTTGATGGAATTCTAACTCTGCGAATTTGCTCATTTCATTGTCCACAATTTCAAGAAGCAGTTCCTTGTCATGGTCTACCCTTCCACGTTCTTCGTCGATATAAATAAAATTATCGTCATCAAAAACAAACCTCGTTCTCCCATCATTCAAACTCAGTTGAGCCTCTTCCAAAAATAAAGGGTTTGTCAACGTATCATGGTGCCAGCTAGCACCTATATCATATTTCCGACCTTGATAGCCTGTGACAGTTTGCAACCTACCACCGACCCGATCTCTGGCCTCAAGAACAAGACAATCTTGAATACCGTTTTGGTGTAGCGTAGATGCAGCTTTAAGCCCAGCAATACCGGCACCAATTATAATAACCTTTTTTTTGGCTGGTGAAACTGTATTCATTCTCTCACGACCACTGTTTTTGCCTTTATTAACTCACTTCTTGTTGGGAACAAAAAAAGAAAAACAGAAATAAAAAACTGCAGCAGAGCAAATTTGAAAATAGTTACCATGGTTTAAAAAAACTCCTCTTTTATATCTTTAGGATACCAAAAATTGTCTATTGTTTAAAAGATCTCATAGCGTGACATCCGTATATGGGTGGGTGACCCGAAATTTGAGCCTCCTTCTTGTAAAACGAGAGTTTGTCATAGCAACGGACCAACATGTGGTAAGGTGAGGTTGACTCAATTTTTTCAACATCTTATATACAATATAATAATATGTAGGTAAACGTGTCCATAAAATGGTTTTATGGAATAGAAAAAGAATCCTTATGCAAAATTTTGGTCAAACCATAATAAATTGGAAAATAAATCATCATCAAACACATTAGGAGAGTTCCCTATTTTACTGACAGTATCAAGAACATCTGAGGGCAATCCAGTATCAGTACCTAGATTTGCTACTGCACTTTCCGGAGAAATTGCGATTGAACCGTCGAAGTTAGTGGTATTATGAGATCTAGTAGCTAATGGTACTCTTTTGCTATTGTTATGTGGATTTTCCTGTCTTTCATCAGCATTTTCTTCTCTTTCACCAGCATCAACTTCAACATCCGCATCATTATCGCCAACTTTCTTGAACTGCTCAAACTTATTTCTATTAGGGGTGTCATCACCATGATCAGTTCCGAGAGTAGCTTCCAATTGCAAAGCAGAATCTCTCAGTCGTATGCAGAACATATGATTCAGCATTTTCAAACACCACAAGCACTCAGGAAGCATTGAAGGCCGATTTTTTGGCTTAGAGCACTCTAAGGTTCGCCATATTTCTTGGCAGCTTTGCATGATAGCTTTATTTTGAGTTACGGCAATCCCTGCGTGCAGGTAGATAATACATATTAAATTTACCGTGAATAGTTGAGAAAGGTTTAACCACCACGGAACAAAGAAAAGATTACTTCTCGTAATTTCAGCCAAATTTTCAATAGCCATTTGACAATGAGAAATTAACAATTCAGTATCGACGACATATTCTAGGGATTTATTATTTGCGGTAGATGAGGGGGCGATTAGACAAAATAATTGTCTTACTTCGAAAGTCAGCCTTATATCCAGGTATGTCATGAATGGTTGAACTTGATAGAAGTAACGATAATTGTCGTCGTACGCATTGGTTTGACTTCCAACTATAAAGGTGTCATACCATTGACCAAGTTGGCTGCGCAATTGCACGGTCTCGTTCAAATTTAAATCCTGTGCGTCTCTTTTTAAAAACTGTGTCACTATTATGGACAAATCAAGCATTTGAAAAGTCTCTTCGTGAAACCAATCATCTTCTTCTTGTAAAAATTTCTTTGACTTCACTAGATTCATCTGTTCGCACATCTCGCTCGCGGGTAATGATAGTTGGTAGAATCGACCCATTTGAAAACTTATCAACTTATCCATTATAAAACAACACCAGAAACAATGCCATGCTTTTGATTCATCATAAGTGGAATGGATCTCAGGAAATTTGTTTAAATATAGACTCATCCCATTACACATGTTCACCGCTTGACTTAACGCGTTCCAGCACGCCGTCTGTCTGTAACAGGTTCTGAAATAGAAGGTTATCAAAAGCCACGATTGTATTAGTTCGAATGATTCCCACTCAAAGGTCAGCGTGTTGATTATTAAATAAGCGTATTTGAATAAATTTTCCTCTATGGAGGGTTTTTTGATCAAAATAGATTTTTCCTCGAATGTGATATTTAAGGATGTGTTACTGTAGGTTCCTTGCCCTTTCTGACCATCTAGATGCCCTTCTCTGAATCTTAGTGTAGTAGACAAAATTAGATAAAGCATGGAAGTGAATAGATTCGCAGATGAATTATTTTGTTTACCTTGCCGTAGAAATTTATTGTTATATTGCTGCCAAAATGTCGCTTCGTGAATGATACTGAAAACAGGATTGATCTCATCAAAATAATACCTTAGTAACTTATTGATTAAGGATAAGTGAACAGGGTCATCAAAGTCGAAAAATTTAGACTCATGCCTTATATTTTTTTCTTGGCTTCTAAAGTCACCCTTATACTTTAAGTAATGGCCTCCTGACAAGTTCCAACCATAGTTTTGAACTCTTGGCCTTTTCAACTTCGCGTACTCTATTGTCTGCGGAGATAGATCCTTTAAAATAGATACACCAAGGTAATAGGGCAGAATATTTTGGTAGCGTCGGTGAAACCTATACTTATCTAAAGAAAATGTCTGCCAGGGTGATTCAAAATGATCATTAACAGTGTTAGTTATTTGAGAGTTGATTATCTTATTCTCTTTAGAATTGATGTTGTTATTATGAAGAGCCTCTGCAGAGTCACATATTGCAGACCTGTGATTCGTGTCACAGTCTTCCTGACTATTTTTCATGTTGACCACTGTCGGGTTTGCATTCACATCACTAGCATTGGTTCTAGTTGTTCTAATTGACGATTCCTTGGTCGTATTCCCCAATTTTGAACTCAATTGCAGAAGTAATTTAGCCATGTGATCCTCCGGAAAACTGTTATTGTTATTTTCTCCATTTAAGTTGCTTCCGGAATGGAATGTATGGTTTGGCCTACCGCTCATGAAGGGTAAAGTGGATGATATATGATGATAATGTGAATTTGGATTGGGAGAGTTGCTAGCAGACGAAGATACACCATCTGAGGGGGCATTTATGATAATATTTGATTTACTTAACAAGTCCCTAGGAAAAGACTCACTGGTTTCTGCATATGTCTTACTAACGTCCCGAACAGCTGATGCGACCTGTCGTCTTCTTCTTTTACGGTTTGTAGCTTTGAAATCATAACGGCATTCTTTTTGATGTTTAGAGCAGTTCAGACAAGGATTGTTACCGTCGCATTTAACCTTTCTCTTCTTGCAAAGTTCACAAGCTTTTTGAACCCTGAGTCTACCTTTTCCATTTTCTTTACTTGCGGCTGTACTAGTATCAAGTGCATCATCAGTATTCCCGATAGCTGTCATTTCTCTGAACCGTTCCTTTCTATTAGTATGGGCCCATGTCCTATCAATTTGCCGACTTCGTGCTAAAAAAAACTGAAGGAGAACAATCACTACGATGATGAGCTTGATTGCTACTGAACGATGCTCAAATACAAGTATATAATATATTTTCATGATTGATACTCATGTTCAGCCGGGTATCTTTTTTCTTTGTTTTGAGAGGCTGACGGTGACTCTTTTAATTTGAACAAGGAAATGTATCATGCACTTATGACAGAGAGAAATAGTAGTACAAAAATCAAATATTACGTGAATACGTGAGATGAATAGCCGATATTAAGTAGATAATGAGAGGTTTCAGACGAAGCACATAGTAAACTCAGAAATATGCACTTGCGCGATAAAGTGAAATTACCTTCATATTCTTGCAAGAGGAACTTATATTTTTGAGAAGAACTAGCATAAGCTTGCTGTGTTTAGTGTTCCTTTACGCAATTAGCTTTTCGAACGTCCAATAGCATATTTGGTTTGTTTCAGCTTTAATTTTTTTTATTTTGAATGCACTATATAGCAAAAAAATTAACTAAAACCTAATCCATTTTGTTATAAATAGCTTTTAAGGTTGATATTAACGATTCTGTATTATGAGAACCATTTATTAGATCAAGTGAATCAAAATTTTTTGAAGCGATGAGAGCATTTTTTAAATTTTGCATAAATTTGTTTTGCATTTTTGCTTTGTTGTGTTCATATCCTTTACTTCGTAACAGTATAACTTCGATTAGCATTTTGCTTGCTTTTACATAGTCACCCTTATTCATGTAGGCGATCGCTAAATTATAACGAACCCTTGTAAAATTCGGTCTTAGTTGTTTGCATTTATTGTACGCATTTATCGCAGAGTGATACGACTTAGTATTGGCCAAAATAGCACCATATCTATTCCATATTGTTCCATTATTGGGCTTTTCCAGTAGTAAAAACTCTAAGCATTTCTGAGATTGCTTTATTTTCTGATCCGAATAATATAAGATTGATAATACTGAATATATATCATACTGATCTTTTTTTTCTATACCCATATTCAACAGGGATTCTAGAATATGCACCAAATGGGCCTTTTTCGGAATTTTATTAATGCTATCTTTGTTTTCCCCCGCAGAAGGTTGGAAAACCTTCGAAAATTTTGAAAGAATCCATTTGTGAAAAAGTTTCAATGACTCTGATTCATTTTGTTGATTTATATGGTGAATTGCTAAGTTTTCCAATGCAATTGTATTATTTGGATCCAAATTTAAGCAATTTCGCAAAGCAAGCTCTCCATTGCTTTCGCTTTCATTTTCAAAATTAACTATACCTAACTTCAACCATGCATTTATATGGCTTGGATCTTGTGAAATGGCTGCTTCAAAGGCCATTACTACTTCGTTCAAATTGGAACCGTTGTCCATTAGTACACATCCTATTTTATATGGGTCCCGTTCCGTTATGTAGATGTTTGATTTTAGGAATTGATATGTTTGTGGTACGGATGACAGCATATGCATGAAATCAATTGTTTCTTCGTATTCTGCCACATATTCATAACCAACAGTTTTTTCTTCTACATTGTTTTCTATCTTTAGCTCATTTAGTAACTGATTTTCGATTGATTTGAACTGAAATTCCCAGCCATTAGAAACAGATGAGTGTTCATTGTAAGATATTCGACAAGGATATATACGATTTTGCTGATATGCCGTACTATAATATTGTGCAAAGTACCTATTGTGCAAATTAGCGGAGCGTTTCTCATGTTTGTTTCTACTGGGCTTGGTCACATCAGCATTTTTATTCTTGGGGAAACAAGAGAATTCCTTTGACCACTGGTTCTCAAGTCTTGAAAATTCTTTTTCGCTGACACCACTATGTTGAGATTTATCTGCCGGTAGTGCGGCCCGAAAATCTATCTTACCAATACTGCTGCCGGTTTGACAATTGGTAAAGATGTAATCTATTGTTCTAGCATCTCGCGCGGCGCTATCGTTAGTCTGAAAATCAGAGAATTTACCCAGATTATTCCATTTCAAGCCTAATCCATTGTTGATCTTATGAATTGGGTTGTCACCAGTTATGGAACAAGTAACTTCGTTCATCGTGCTTACAAAAGGTACCCTTTATTCTTAATGATTCTCCACTCAAAAAAAAAAATTAAAATAAAATAAAACGGATAAGAGTACGAAAAAAAGTGATGACCTTTTCTTTATTTATTGCCACTGTTTGGGTGAGAATATTGGGGTAAGAGCGCTTTGCCCCAAGTTTTCTGTACGATTTCTATGCGTATCAATCATCCTCTCCGGCGTTAGTAAGGTACTACCAAGGTCTCTACCGTTCCCAGGAAACTCTTCGGGTTTTGTCTGCGCCGCGCCGCTCTGATTGCTTTTCTTTTGGCGGCTATTTAAGTTCCCAGGTGCACATCAAAACCGGCAGGAAGCAAAGTAAATTAAGTTTGCACTTACAAACCCAAATAAGATCTCAATGTATTGCGTGCGCTCATATTCACATATGCGCAGGAACAATCTTGTCATATCTGAATCAGGCTGACGCATCCATGTCGTGTACATTTCTTGTAGGCTTGAAACTTGAACGGTACGAGAAACAAATTGGAAACGAATAAAAAAGTAAGAGAAGGAGGACATCCTCGTCCAAGTTGCGGTATGTATGCGGCAATGAACTACTCCGAAAAAATGCGGAAAAGAGGCATATTTGACCCAAAGCAGTAAAGAGTTTCGTTATATCAACCGTGGCGGGATAGCATTCGGTGGTCTGACAATTAATAGGATGATCGGGCTAGGGCTGGGCTTGTGGAAAAAAGGATAGTAAAAATTTTCTCTAGTAGCATACGATGTGATGCTTCCAATTTTCAGAACATGTTTGTACAATAACTCTATTATTGATTTTTTTTTTACTAATATCGTTTGTAGGGTAGAATTATTCTTACTAAATATCCTTTTCAACTTAAACATATACGGACGCTTGAGATACACTCTTGTCTTAATCCGCTCGATCTTGGTAAGGGCGTTGTGACGCTTAATATAAAAGGCAAGCGCAGAATATAATTTTTCCGCAGCATAAGCACCCAATCAAGACAATTCTATAGGAATAGTGTGGCATACGCAGTGATTACCGGAAACCCTTCATAATGTTTTCCTTTTTCCCAACAAGATTGAACTTTGATATCGTTTTGTAACTAAAATCTTTTTTGACAAATGAAATTATATGAATTATAACTTATCAACTTTATGAGAAGCAAGTAGACTTGGTACTGTAAAAAATATAGTCCCACGACAGCGGTATCTATCTTTCTTACCCTCTTTTACTTTTCACAAAATCATGTTGATTTTTCAGTTAACCCAGTTTAAGATCATGAATGGAACGGGAAACAAATACGTAACAACTGGGAAAAACAAACCTGCCGATGTTTGAATGCACTTTATTTATGGGAAAGAGAAAGCTTTGTCTGACAACTCCGAAAGAAAATACAAAGAAGAATTGAGACCTTCAGTACTAATGTCCCCCTCGCTCTTTTTTTTTTCTCTTTCGCAAGAATATCTGCGTATGCCTTTTTAGAAACTATTTATTCAATATATTTATACACGATATTTTGTGTGTATAACAGATCACCATCTTTTCCCGATCACTTTCTCCAATCTATATCGCTTGGCCTGTAAAGCATTATCTGCCTGCTGTACATTGTTCTCGATGTCAAACATTCTAGTGTTTTGTGCTTCAAACTCTCTGCCAAAAGCGTAAGCCATAATTTTCAAGTCACCACTCACCGCTTTTATTTGTTCTAGGTTTCCGTACAAGTCGATTTCCATTTGGTTATCTTCTTCATCGGCTTCAAACTGATACTTCTGGGCATCTCTAAGAATACGCTGTCTTTCCACCCCTTGGCCATACCGTCCATATTCAGAACTTAGATTTATGGCTAAATTTTTGTCAGAATCTTGGGCTCTTTTCATAGTTTCTTGCTGTAAGTGACGATGCTTTAACTTCAAATTGTTGATCTGGTCTCGCTTTTCTCTCTCCCTTTTCTTCCTGAAGGGGTTGGGTGATTTTAATGCAAGCAGGCTTCTATTTTCATGGGCAAGTTCGTCAATCTTTCGGTCGGCTACGTTAGATTGAATTTTAAGCATGTCACAATTGCTCTCGATCTTGGTGAGTTGGTTGCTCTGACAACTTAGTTGTTGAAGAACTCTCTTTCCAGTACATCGAGCCTCTATAGCTTTTTCAAGTGTTCTGCTTGTCGTTTTTACAGATTTTAATTTAGTGCTTCTAATCTCGGACCTGAGTCTATCAACTATTTCATCCTCCTCAGGCTGGACATTCTCTAAGTTATATTGACTTTCAACTTTTCTCCACTGTGGATAGTCATTCTCATTTGCAAAATTTCCCAAATCTCTGTGAATAACGCTATCTGTTTCTCCCAAGTTTTCTTCAGGTATTTGGCACCTGTTGGACTTTGGAAAAACCTCTTCTAACGAAATAGTAGCAAGGCCATCCTTTTCGGGCACCTCATAAGAGACGCATTTATCATCACTAGTCTTAGTGGCGTCATCGAACCGACAGTTTGGGTGAAGTTGTTTGTGGATTTTATTCCTCAAGGATTTAAGCTTCACATGTAGCCTATCACGTCTTCTGCTTCCTGAACAATTGTCCATCCTGAAGGGTGATAAATATTTTGTTTCATGGGATCCTGTAATATTAGAAATAAGTACATAGCGATGATTTTGCAACTTCAGGTTCTTATGGTGCTGACTATGGTGGCGACTGTGATGCGATTTGCTAGCAAGTATTTTTCTGAACCCCATTATATATCTAAAAATGGCTATTCACAAACGGAAAAATCTAAAGTAATAAAAAAATAATAGTGCTAACAGAGAGGGTTTATCAGTAGCTAAAGCGAGCAAATTACTGGTTAACTTATCGTATTTTCCGTACTGTGGTGAATCTTATGCAAAATGAACCTGGCTTTGGCGGGAGTTTTTTTTTATGTGACACAATGGCCTTTTGCCGGTGGTAAATACGCGCTTCAAAAAGGTTGTTACACAGCGGCACATTAGCATGACACAATCTTGATCCTTTACAATTACTACACCGCCAAGTATAAAGCTTTTCCCAACCAACGTGTTTGCCAAGTAATTTTGTGTAGAGTGCGGCTGACTAACAGCCTTAACCGGGTACTCTGTTCCCTGCATTTGCATAAAAACTACAAAGAAAAGAAAGAAGGAAATACTCCGAACCAAAGAGATACAACAAGAATACTTCTCTCATTACATCGGCACCTTCCTGGGGATTAATTCCTTACAAGCGCTGAAAAAATGAAGAGATGATTCCGTACTTCAACAATGGCTTTTAACCTTATTACCCCAAGAGAGTGTCTACAGAATTAAGGCCCATTTAATTTTTACCTTCCTGTTCCTGCATAACAGACACCCCTTACCCGCATCAACAGGAGGGGAGGAAACATTGCCAATATGTCTGCGAATTGTGACAACCAATCCGCATGCACGGTGGGGGGCGGTTGAAAGCGCCTAGACTTCCCTTTTTTGGATTGCTACGTCACCTTCGCAGCGTGCACCAGGTGCATTCACCACACGAAAAGATGCGAAAGCACACCAAGCGCGAAATTCCGGTTTTTGGCTTGTTTGTTTCGGGCTCCGCCTCATCGTCTTAGCAAATCTAGACCTTGTTGAAAAATCGTGCAGGGACTCCGTACCTGCACAAGCAACGCGGCATAATACATGTAGGGATACAGCAAAGATATTGTTTCTGAATGGGCAAAACATTGCTTTCCGCAAACGGCTTTTTCTTCTCTTTCCCACCACCGTGGGTCACCTTTTTCTTGCGCCTCTTATGCCAACACACTCTTCCCGTGATGCGAATGGTAAAGAAGTTAACAAAAAACACAAAAAATTCATATTCCGATTTCTCTGCAAAGAAGCCTGAGCGGGAACTGCATGTCCGCTTGACTTGTCTTCCCTCCGGTTAGCTGTGCCTGCAGGGAAACCGCAGTAGAAGGACTGCGGAAGGATCTTTTCCCGCCGTTGATGTAATCTTTAAAGTTAATTTTTCCCTCACACAGTTTGCATTTTTCCCGCATGTTGTCCGGTTTTTCTTTCTTTTGTTGCTTTTTCTTCCGTGGGCCTGACGGAACATTCCAAGTTGAGTGCGATCTGACTAAGGAACTAGTAGAGGCTACCGCTCAGTAAGTTTAACAGTCGGCTAAGCATCGATCATCTCATTCTTTGCCTTCACTCAGTTCTTCGCAATAGTACAGTGCTGCGCAATAGACGCACGTATCAGTGATGTATTCTTTCTCTTGTCTTCACATAAAAAGTACGTAGATGTGTTGCCCGTTTGTGTTTTATTAACTTATCGAATGTGGCAAGCCGACGATACAAAAGAAAAAAGTTCATCTTTAACACTTCTTTTTGTTAGTTTTTGAAGTTTTTCCCCACTATCTTTTGCATTAGTTGTGTGTGCCTGTGCGTGTGTAAGCCTTCTAGTATAGTTGATAATCCTTTTCCATAGCTTTTTATATTGCAAGCAGAGAGATATCATTTTGTGCTGTTTTCATTAAACATACTTCACAATTGTATAAAAAAAAAAAACCTTTTTGATCTTTGTTTTCAGAAATTGAAAGTGGATTTGTTAAGCACAGTACAAAATCATCCTTATATAACCCTGGTAAGGTCCTTTTGTCATGCCCATCGGTAACCCAATCAATACGAATGATATCAAGTCCAACCGCATGCGCCAGGAATCAAATATGAGTGCCGTGAGCAATAGCGAAAGTACTATTGGCCAGTCCACCCAACAGCAGCAGCAACAACAACAATATCTCGGCCAGAGCGTTCAACCTCTGATGCCCGTATCCTACCAATACGTAGTTCCTGAACAGTGGCCGTACCCGCAATATTATCAGCAGCCGCAATCCCAGTCTCAACAGCAACTGCAATCCCAGCCTCAGATGTATCAAGTTCAAGAATCCTTTCAGAGTAGCGGTTCTGACTCAAATGCTTCCAATCCACCTTCCACGTCTGTAGGTGTTCCTTCCAACGCTACTGCAACTGCGTTACCGAATGGTTCTGCAATCACCACCAAAAAAAGCAATAACAGTACTAATATCAGTAACAATGTACCATACTACTATTATTTTCCCCAAATGCAAGCCCAACAATCAATGGCATATTCGTATCCACAAGCGTATTATTATTATCCTGCAAACGGCGATGGAACCACTAACGGTGCAACACCATCTGTAACCAGTAATCAAGTCCAAAACCCCAATTTGGAAAAAACCTACTCAACCTTTGAACAACAGCAACAACACCAGCAGCAACAACAATTACAAGCTCAAACGTATCCGGCCCAACCACCAAAGATAGGTAATGCATTTTCAAAGTTCAGTAAATCTGGACCACCTTCTGATTCGTCCAGTGGCTCTATGTCTCCCAATTCTAATCGCACTAGTCGCAATAGTAATAGTATCTCGTCCTTAGCTCAGCAGCCTCCAATGTCAAACTATCCACAACCTTCCACCTACCAATACCCCGGTTTTCACAAGACTTCGTCAATTCCAAACTCGCATTCTCCAATTCCTCCAAGATCATTAACAACGCCAACTCAAGGTCCAACCAGCCAAAATGGACCTTTAAGCTACAATCTTCCGCAAGTGGGTTTGCTACCGCCTCAGCAACAGCAACAGGTGAGCCCGTTGTATGATGGAAATTCTATAACTCCACCAGTTAAACCCTCTACTGATCAAGAAACTTATTTAACTGCAAATAGGCACGGAGTGTCAGATCAACAGTATGACTCAATGGCTAAAACCATGAATTCTTTCCAAACAACTACCATAAGGCACCCGATGCCCTTAATCGCCACTACCAATGCCACAGGCAGTAACACCAGCGGCACTTCGGCAAGTATAATAAGGCCAAGAGTAACAACAACAATGTGGGAGGATGAAAAAACGCTATGTTATCAGGTAGAAGCTAACGGTATTTCAGTGGTAAGAAGAGCAGATAATGATATGGTTAATGGTACCAAACTTCTGAATGTAACTAAGATGACAAGAGGTAGAAGAGATGGTATTCTAAAAGCGGAAAAAATCAGGCATGTGGTGAAGATTGGTTCCATGCATTTGAAGGGTGTCTGGATACCGTTTGAGCGTGCCCTAGCAATAGCACAAAGAGAAAAAATTGCTGACTATCTTTATCCCTTGTTCATCAGGGATATTCAGAGCGTATTGAAACAAAATAATCCAAGCAATGATAGCAGTAGTAGTAGCAGTAGCACTGGTATTAAATCCATCAGTCCGCGTACCTATTATCAACCTATTAACAACTATCAAAATCCTAATGGTCCTTCAAATATATCTGCTGCTCAGCTGACATACTCCTCAATGAATTTGAACAACAAAATTATACCCAATAATTCTATACCAGCTGTAAGTACAATCGCTGCGGGTGAAAAGCCCTTGAAAAAATGCACAATGCCTAACTCTAACCAACTAGAAGGACATACTATAACTAACCTACAGACCCTTTCGGCAACAATGCCGATGAAACAACAACTGATGGGCAACATAGCTTCACCCTTATCGTATCCACGCAACGCCACAATGAATTCGGCAAGTACATTAGGCATTACACCTGCAGATTCAAAGCCTTTGACACCTTCTCCAACTACAACAAACACAAATCAATCATCTGAATCAAATGTGGGAAGTATCCATACAGGAATCACCCTTCCAAGAGTGGAATCTGAATCGGCATCACATTCCAAATGGTCTAAGGAAGCAGACAGTGGGAATACTGTACCAGATAATCAAACATTAAAGGAGCCACGATCTAGTCAATTACCAATCTCCGCATTGACTTCGACGGATACTGACAAAATAAAAACAAGTACAAGCGATGAAGCAACACAACCGAACGAACCTAGTGAAGCAGAACCTGTCAAGGAGTCAGAGTCATCCAAATCACAAGTTGATGGAGCTGGCGATGTCTCCAACGAAGAAATTGCCGCTGATGATACAAAAAAACAAGAAAAATAGAACAACTATGAATTCCTTGGATAATTATGTTACTTTAATCAAAACCCTACCGCCCACATATATGTACATACGTTATGCATGAGGTGGACTCATGTTATAAATGACATCTATCACGCCTATAAGATAGACACATTGAACACTTCTTTCCTTTGACGTAATCTCTTTACACGTAAAAACTTCGTTATTTCCGCGGCGCGGTTGTGAACGTGGGAGGTTCCCCGGAAAACATCACAAGCAGCTGCTCGTTCGCGCATATGGGCGCCCACACCCCACACCCCTGGATTTTTTAAACGAGAAACTCGTAAAGAGACAGTGTATTTGTTCCGCAATTTCCGGGGCGGGTAATATTTGTTACCATAGTTCTCGAGAAGGTTTCCCTCGTTTAAGTCTGCGAAGTCTCGTACCTTTTATCGCTGCTGACAAAACATAGCCCAAACCTGCGTCTATATGCTGCCGGTGTTTATATCGCTATTGAAGAGAGCTCATGTTTCGGTTTTGAAAAGATTTTTTATCGAATCGGTTGTAAAAGATCGTCCTTATTGTCTTCAGGCAAAGGGACTGATTGGTTTATATACGCAAGCAGGGAATCTTGTTGGAAGAAAAAAATTATATATAAGCTAATTGTCTATTGTTCCAAATATCTTATTCTTACTCATTTCTTTCTTGTTATATTGTTTCCTTAATTTTTATCACAATAAACAAAACATCACATTTTGCTATTCCAATAGACAATAAATACCTTTTAACAAAATGAGTTCTGTCGCAGAAAATATAATACAACATGCCACTCATAATTCTACGCTACACCAATTGGCTAAAGACCAGCCCTCTGTAGGCGTCACTACTGCCTTCAGTATCCTGGATACACTTAAGTCTATGTCATATTTGAAAATATTTGCTACTTTAATCTGTATTCTTTTGGTTTGGGACCAAGTTGCATATCAAATCAAGAAAGGTTCCATCGCAGGTCCAAAGTTTAAGTTCTGGCCCATCATCGGTCCATTTTTGGAATCCTTAGATCCAAAGTTTGAAGAATATAAGGCTAAGTGGGCATCCGGTCCACTTTCATGTGTTTCTATTTTCCATAAATTTGTTGTTATCGCATCTACTAGAGACTTGGCAAGAAAGATCTTGCAATCTTCCAAATTCGTCAAACCTTGCGTTGTCGATGTTGCTGTGAAGATCTTAAGACCTTGCAATTGGGTTTTTTTGGACGGTAAAGCTCATACTGATTACAGAAAATCATTAAATGGTCTTTTCACTAAACAAGCTTTGGCTCAATACTTACCTTCATTGGAACAAATCATGGATAAGTACATGGATAAGTTTGTTCGTTTATCTAAGGAGAATAACTACGAGCCCCAGGTCTTTTTCCATGAAATGAGAGAAATTCTTTGCGCCTTATCATTGAACTCTTTCTGTGGTAACTATATTACCGAAGATCAAGTCAGAAAGATTGCTGATGATTACTATTTGGTTACAGCAGCATTGGAATTAGTCAACTTCCCAATTATTATCCCTTACACTAAAACATGGTATGGTAAGAAAACTGCAGACATGGCCATGAAGATTTTCGAAAACTGTGCTCAAATGGCTAAGGATCATATTGCTGCAGGTGGTAAGCCAGTTTGTGTTATGGATGCTTGGTGTAAGTTGATGCACGATGCAAAGAATAGTAACGATGATGATTCTAGAATCTACCACAGAGAGTTTACTAACAAGGAAATCTCCGAAGCTGTTTTCACTTTCTTATTTGCTTCTCAAGATGCCTCTTCTTCTTTAGCTTGTTGGTTGTTCCAAATTGTTGCTGACCGTCCAGATGTCTTAGCTAAGATCAGAGAAGAACAATTGGCTGTTCGTAACAATGACATGTCTACCGAATTGAACTTGGATTTGATTGAGAAAATGAAGTACACCAATATGGTCATAAAAGAAACTTTGCGTTACAGACCTCCTGTCTTGATGGTTCCATATGTTGTTAAGAAGAATTTCCCAGTTTCCCCTAACTATACCGCACCAAAGGGCGCTATGTTAATTCCAACCTTATACCCAGCTTTACATGATCCTGAAGTTTACGAAAATCCTGATGAGTTCATCCCTGAAAGATGGGTAGAAGGCTCTAAGGCTAGTGAAGCAAAGAAGAATTGGTTGGTTTTTGGTTGTGGTCCACACGTTTGCTTAGGTCAAACATATGTCATGATTACCTTCGCCGCTTTGTTGGGTAAATTTGCACTATATACTGATTTCCATCATACAGTGACTCCATTAAGTGAAAAAATCAAGGTTTTCGCTACAATTTTCCCAAAAGATGATTTGTTACTGACTTTCAAAAAGAGAGACCCAATTACTGGAGAAGTCTTCGAATAATGGGGAAAAACAGAACTTTGTCCAGACAATAAATCATATTTACTTCATTAAGGGTTGGCGTTTTTGAATACTTTTATTTTCTTCCCTTTCTCTTCATTTCAAATATAACTACTTATATAGCAATCATATTTATTATTTAGATTTCTTTTATCATATTCAGGTTTTATAAACAATTTCATTTAGTTTTCTTCCATACGCTACAGCTAATGATCTGCTAAAGGTGCGACTTTACAAACAAATACTCACCCTGCCAGCTTTGGTTTCCTGAATTCTTTTTCGCATATACTAAGTTCCGTGAAGGCGAGCATGACAGTGGTAGATGATACAAAAGCTCAATAATTCAAATGCTATAACGGTACGATGTAAGATATACGCGTACATATATAAAATAGATGTGCTAATAGTTTTTATTATACATGAAGTTAGGAGATGAAGACGTTATGTTCAATCAAATTTGATCTTCTTACCTTCAAATTTAGCTTTTTGTAATTTTTCTTCAGCTAATCTTTTTGCAATCCAAGAAGGATGTTCTTCTCCAGTGGATGCAGTTTCTTTTTCTTTCTTATTGTTCGTTTCAGTACGTCTGTCTTCGCGTTCCCTACTCCTAGAGGCCTCTAATGATGCTGCTTTAGCTTCACGCTTAGCTACTCTTGCTTCGTACTCGATTTGCCTCTGCTTTCTATCTTCCATTTCCTTTTCCAATTCCCTTTGAACGTGCTTGGCTTGTGAGCCGTATTTTTTTTCCCAAATCTTTCTTCTTGCCCTTTGCCCACGTCTGTTTTTCCTCTTTGGCTCGTTTGACATCTGCTCTCTGGCCGTACGGTCTTCTGCTGTGTCTCTCTTTTTCTTCTTTCCCTTAACATTTTTGTTGTCTTCATCGCTTTCCTCTTCAGTGTCATTTCCACTGTAATAACCAGCCATTAGTTCAGGTAAATTATGCAATTTTGGTTTTTTTCTCCTTGGTTCATTCTCTTCAGAGTCGCTGAAGCGTTCGTCACTGTCATCCTCATCGGATGACGCTTCGCTAGATTCTTCATCTGTTACTTCATTGTAATTGATATTAGGGTTCAAGTATCCGCCGCCTTCCCCTTCATCTCCTGAACTGCCTAGCATTCCCTCGTATTCCTTTATCAATAGATCCTCATTGTCGGACGTTGTTTCTTTATTGCTTTGAGTTTGTGCGCCGATCGCATTAGATTTGCTATCGATGGCATTCTTTTCATTGCCGTCATCGGTGTCATAGTCAATGTTGGAGTGCGTCTGATTAGCATTGGCCGTCTTCTCCCTTGCTCCATACTTCTTTGCTTTCATAGCGCTTACATCAAATCCAAATATGAGACAAATACTTAAATCGAATGATTCGGTTAGATTTTGAACGATTTTACTTTGACCAATTAGTGCGTTTAACTTTTCACAACTTGGCAGCTTCGTAATAACTTCATTCCATATATTGCTTGGGTTCCACTTACTTGTCTTATCATTGATATAACCACTATAATCATTGTTATTCAACCAAGTTTTATTATTCGTATCACCTTCAATCTTTTTGCTTTTTTGTTTGATCCTCTGGTGTAAGATTTTGATCAGCCTAAATCTTGTCATGAAGAGTGCTAAATCATCTAATGACAACTGCGTAGCAAGCATCTTTTCAATATCTATAGAGGGTGATTTATTTTTTTGAGCATCCTTCACTTTACTAGAATTTTTTTTGGATATTTTCTGAATTTGTTCTTTTATACATTTTGATAAATGCGTCTCGTAATAGTGAATCTTATTATTGAGTAACTTTGAGTAACTTTCATCTAGTTCTTTGTCCAAAGTTTTCAACTCTAAAGAGTTTAACAGTTTTTCAATTTTCTTTTTGTTCTTTTTACCTATACAATTGTATAATTTGGCAGTTTTTGGATATCTTGGTTCAAACTTCTGTAATGATTTTGTCAAATAATGGTACTGATACTCCAACTGATCAAGCTTGTAGATAGAGACGGATGATTCGGAAGGCATGTTTCCTTTGGGTTATCCGTACGCTTGACCTCTTTATACGTATATACTGGTTAAATTGCTTAAAGTAGCCATTCATACACTAAATGCACACAGTGATGAGGTAGATGAGATGAAAATTTTTGCCATATGGGCCATGTAATGTCTGGGTGTTGCTTTAATCGATCACTAACAGATGAAAAAGGTAGAATGGATAAAATACTTAAAGAATTTTATATGGCTTGTGATCAGACTGACGTGCAAATCATTTGATGAGACGTTTTCTTCATTGATGTTCTCAAGAAAATATATAGCTCAAGAAGTTGTCATCACATCACAATTAGTTATAATTAACGCAAGAGAAAATTTACTCAAGTTAATATATTTGAACTCAAATATATTGAAGAGATTAGAGTCGTCCAAATAGTCAGGATTACAATGGTTCGCTTGACCCAATTTCTAAATTTGCTAAAAATATTAAAGCTCAGTACCACGCCCTGTCACAGGCGAAATATCATCAAAGTTAATCGATAAACATTCGAAAAACACAGTTGACCGTCGTGAAATGTGGAAATCATCATAAACAATTTTTGAAATTGGAGAAAAGTTAAAAACCTTGAAACAGTTTGTACGATCTCTCATCTCTCTCAGATAAATTTTCTAGTTTAAATTGCATCAGACACTAATTGCTCTTTTCAATCATAAAGATCAGACATATGCTTGTCTATTTGAGTAATTTGTTTCATCTTCTGCAGCATTGTCGTCTCTAAGGTAGAAATTTTCTTTAAAAAAAAATGGAAGCAATACAGACACATCAACTGATGAACTAGTTATCTGTCGATTTTTTTCTATTTCCAAATTCTTTGCTAATCGAAAAGAATAATGTAAACAGCTTCAGAAAGGCATGAATGGTAATTTTAATAGTTGTGTCTTCACGAATGATCAGACTCGTCATCTATAAATATCTCATCATAAAAACCAATTCACATAATTATACGAAAATGAGAAAAAAATCCATTCTTCCCTATAGAAAATTCTGTTAGCCCTCAGAATAACTTACAATGGATCAGTTGCGCGGGTTTTCTAGGCCCGCTAAAGCATTGTCACTCATTTGAAAGGATATTTGTTTCCCCCTCAGTGCCCAGTGCTGTGGATCCTCATTTCCATTGTATCAAATAGATCGAAAACATCAATCTACGGAAGAATAGCACTAAAAAACTACTGTTTTCTAAGCTTAAATGTATTCTTCCAATTTATGGAAATGTGCCAACTTTCTAGTATTTATTTTAAAGGTGTTTGCTAGGTCAGGATAGTGCAAAAACGTATCAACATATACTCGTTCAGCCAGTAATTCCAGCTTTTGTTTTTGTTATAATCATCATATGAACAAACACCTTTGAATAAATATGGAATAAAAAGAAAATTGAAATGGGTGTGGTAAATGAAAGGAGAGCAGAGAAATTGAAGAAATACTACTGTATTTCTATCTAGACTTTTCCTTTCAGTTTTTTCTTCTTTATTGCTAATTAAAAACCTCAGAAATAAGAATAAACGTTCTAATCACAAAAGATTCAGAAACTCTAGTTTGTAAAAATTTATTTTGGTCATCAAGGGAATAATTAGCCTGTGATAATGACAAAAGACATATCTGAAAAACTAACTTTGATAAAGAAGAAAAAAAGAACACGGAAAAAAACGTTTTATGGATTCAATTTCTCTCTCAGCCTTTCATAGCTCCCACTCATCTGAATATTTCTTTTATATTGATCTTTGTGATGGAAATCATAGGATTCTAATATTGTAACTTATTAAAGAGAGGAAGCATTACATTGCCAATAACCATTTCTGCGTCTCTTATTTATACCCGAAGTAATCCTAGAAGAAAAAAAAATTTTCAGAAATGAAAAAAGTTCTAGATGTATGGGTGTGCGGGTAATGCTAAGATACGTTATTGAGGGCTGTCCGCAATGGTTGGGTTTTCAGGCACGTAATTTTCAAAAGAGTTGTACACGTTGTTAGTCAAGATGGTGAAAATGGTATCGAAGCACGTATTCTGTGAAAGATAGAGTTTGTAGTAAGCCAAAGATTAGAATTGAGCTAGTAAATCAGACTCCTTTCGAGGCAATAAACTGTCGTTATTCTGTTCATTGCCTATATGGTCGCTATAATACCTCATGCTTCCTTTACCACAATTAAACTAACCCAGAAAACTGAGGGAAGCCAAATGCCAACTGAGGAGATCTGCAAAATCAATATGAGGACTCGTAAATTTGATGTGGGCGGGAATTCTCGAGATTTTGAGTGCTTTTATTCGAATTTTGTTCAAACTGTTATATTGTTGGGCACTTTTTTTTACTGTGTTGAAAGGCTTCAGCCGTGGTCCATTGTTACCGCTGATATATCTTATAAACAAATCTTTGTAAATGTCTTTGTGGTGTGTTTGATAATGGTTGGTCTGATATTCACAAAATATTGGCAACATGGTTACAAAAGCCTACCCAAGTTCGATACCATTTACAGTTTATATTTACCGTTTATGGTTTCGTTGTTGTTCGATACATCATCTACGGTGATAAATACTATTTTGATCCTTTCGGTATTAAATGCATATAGATGGCGAACTCAGTTGGTAGTGATCATTTTACAGCTCTGCCTCATATTTTTTAATTTTGAGGCTGGTGACAGGTTAAAGAATATTATTAGCATAGTAATAAATTCTTTACTGTCGTTAATTTTGAAGTATATTGGGCAATTGAAAAGTTTAGATAATATCGACTCTAATCTTTTTAGTATCCTATTAACCAATATTCTGTACGTTTCAGAGGCTGGCACAGTACATTTTAGAATTTTGAAGGGCATTATCCTTGCTCTCACAACAATAATTTCAATTAACTATGTGCTCAAAAAGGTAATGCACTTTAAACCGTTTATGCTGTCAATATCTTTTGCCATCGGGCTTCCACTTTTTGCCAATACCTTCATTCATTTAGAAGACGGTGAAAATCCGCTACTTTGGCTGGTAAAATATATCTTAGAGTCTACTATTCGTCAAAAGATTTTGTTTGCTTGGTCTTCAATTCTTATACTGTCCATACCAAGTATATTGATCGAGAAGGACAGTCTATCGTTGAACACCTCCCGAAAATTGTGGCATTTCATCATTTTCTTACTCATAATACCGTCATTCCAAATGGATTCAAACTTTGTGAAAATTGCATTGTCCGGAACAATACCAGTCTTCTTATCAATTGAGTACATAAGATTTCAAAACCTACCGCCGTTAGGATCTGCTATTGAATTACAACTAAGAAGGTTTGCTGATGATAGGGACCACAGCGGGCCATTGATCATATCATACCTTTATTTACTCTTCGGAATATCAACACCTTTATTAATGAATAACTCTCCAATGGGTCTAATAGGATTGGGAATTGGTGATTCCTTAGCATCTATTATTGGTAAAAGATATGGCCGCATTCGTTGGAAAGGTACACAAAAAACTTTAGAGGGAACTCTTGCGTTTATAGTAACGAGTTTTATCGTTTGTTTGATATTGTTACGTTTTGATAAAGCTGCAATTTTTAACCACCTAACTACTTTACAATTGCTTACCCTTTGTACACTGAGTGGAGTGCTAGAAGGTAATAGTGTGCTTAATGACAATATTTTGATACCTGCATTTATGATGATTTGTGAAAAATTAATTACTCTTTGACAAAGTCAATTATTTTCAACTTTTAAAATTACATAACTAATTGTTTGCATTTATGAATAGAATAAAGAAAAGAATAGAGCAGTAAAGAAAAAAAAATAATTGTAAGTATTTTTTTTTCGTTTTATATCTAGTACTTACACGTAGTATATACAAGTATGGGCTATAGATATAAAGAAAAATAATAAATAAACGAGATTGTTAAGTTAGCTCTCTATTTCTTACCATGCTTCTTTTTATTGTTGGTTTTGTTTTTGCTCTTAGAGTTGGAAGAATCGCCTTCTATAAATGTTAACAACTCATCCACACTTTTGTTAGCCAATTCAGGTTTAACGTCATCCTTCTTTTGACGGTGATTGGTTTTTTTATGGCCAGCTGAATTTGATCCCGTTGTCGACATTTGATCTTGTGCAAGTTGCTTCTTTTGTTTTAAATCCATTATTAATGAGCTTAAACCATTAACCCACTGTCTTGATTGGGCTGAGTGCGTGTGATTCATACCCAATTGCTTGGTGAAAATCCCTTGGGTTACAGTGATGTGCTCTAATGCACGGTGGAAATCCTTCAATGCTGCAAACAAATTACCTAAACGTGACTCGGTATAGCCATATGCTAATGAATCTTTGCCTTCTAATTCCACAACATAGGAGCTTAGTTGTCCCAAGACTTCAATAGCCAATTTGGTATCTTGAACACCTAGGGCTAATTGTTCCAAATGGTTGAAAATGCTTGTGGGGGCTGGGTGATGGATTTTTGGTAACTCATAAACTTTTAGGATTTCTGCGAGCCTATTATAAACCACAGTAGCGTTATAAGGACTTTCATTAGAGAATTCTAGAATTGCTAAATTAGTTAAAGCCCTCATCATTTCAAAAGAATCAATACCGCTAACTCTTTCATAAATAGTACATGCTTTACGACAGAACGCGATAGCTTCAGGGTATAATGCTAACTTATTATAAATGGCAGATAATGACAAGTACTTTTCAGCAACGGCGGGATGTAAAATATTGTTGACATCTTCTAAGACTGTAATTGATTGAGCGAGCAAAGTCAAAGCACTTTGTTTGTCTTCGTTGATCATAGAAGCACCTTGAGCCCAAAATTCCTCACTAACTGAAGAAGTATATTCTGAGAACTTAACACGTGGAATAATGGTCAAATCGCTTAAACTGAAGGTAGTTGGTGGTTCGACAAACTTGTTCCTAATTTTCTTGTCAAGACTTTGCTTATAACTTTCCAATTGTTCTTTAGTAAAGAAGTATTCTTTATTGAGCAATTGAATACCAAATTTGTAAGAAACACTTCTAATGAGGGTGAAAGGATTTTCCATGTAAGCTTCGATCCAATTGGATGGTAATTGATGACGGAAACGCAAGAAGGCTTGTTTAGAGACAGCTTCCAGCAATTCGGAGCGTGTTAATTTAGCAAATGAGCACTTATTGACTGGATAAAATTCGTCGACTGGTTCTGGCTTCGGATCAGCATTGTAGTTGATACCAACTAACATATTGAAAACGTATGCTACCAGTGATGGAACCAAGAAGACCGGAACATCTTTACCCAAATCTTTTAAAACATGTTTCAAAGAACGCGAAACAATTTCTAATTCGGAAATTTTAATTAATGGCACTAGCTCATCGTAGGCAACGACCACAGGTTTTCCATCGGTGGGCTTTTTGATTTCTTCATCGTTTAATTTCAAATCTTCAGTTAGTTCTTTTGGAACCTCTTTGCCTTCTTGTACCAGCTTATTAATCTTGGCTTGTCTCTCTTTAATCATGTTCTCAATTTTTTGCAGATAAGATTTTTCCCAATCCTCATATTCTTTGTTGCCTTGTTCAACAGCTTTCAAATTTTGTTCGTAGTGGACAATTTGGGAGTCCAATTCCTTTTGAGAAAGCTCGATAATTTTACCCAAGTAACGCATGTTGATACCATTCTTATGTAAAGTATCGGCTAAATGTTCACCATTATAAGGAGTGCTCAAATTTCCAGATAAATAATCTTGAATAACGCTGGGAATAACTTCTTTTTGTAAGTAGTTCGACATTTCGTCAACATTAGCGTCCTCAATACCTTCGACCTGGTAAGCATCAGGGTTATAACTAAACAAATTTTCTTCATAGGCCTTTTCAAATTCAACACCTTCCTTCTCAACTTTATTATTCCACCACTTTTCTACTAACTCCGGACGTAACAAAGTTTGCCTGTGTGGGTAACGGTTTTCAGTCTCTTCGATGTTGTCAAAGTTTTGTCTAGCAAAGTTGATGTCCAAGGGATACGTGTTGGCTAAATCCAAAATATAGCGCCTCTTATCGAATCCAACAATTCCCTTGGATTGCGATGAAAATGCTAATTCAGTACCGTTGACTTTGTGCTTTTTCAAATGGAATGCCTTGACAAACTTTTTTTCTAAAACAGAATCAAAGTCAGCATCATAAACAATCTTTCCCAAACCTTCATCAAGGCCGTACTTTACATTAATATCATTGACAAAATCTTCGGTAACCTCTTCGCCGGTATTAGCATCTTTTACAATTTTGTTACCCATGGTAGCTAAGAGTCCAGGTACTGGAGTTTGAGCCAAAATTCTTCTGCCTGCAAATTCGACTACAGTTGTTAAAAGATAACGAACTTCGTGCATATGCAAGCGATTCAAAATATTGATTGTCTTCAAGTCTTGGTTGGAAGCAGCGATTGCAGCTTCATCCCCACCTTTCCCTTCATAATTGCCACTAACGTCGGAAACATAGGAATAAAAGATATTGTCTTTTAGGAAAATTTGATCCCGAGTTGGAGATTCTGGGTTCATTGCAACGAAATCACTGTAAAAAATTGACATAGCGCCTGATGCTGCAGTAACAGAAAATTCATGTACAACTTTAGAAAACAACCTTTCCATTTCAATACGATCTTGTAATGTTGACGTAGTCAAATCTTTAATGGCTTGAAATTCATCATTAAAGTTTCTTTCTGGCGTGGTATCCAAGGCGGCAGTTTGTAACCTCAGATAATCTGGGTTATTTGGTGGCAATGAAGAAACAAACCATGGTTTATGCAAGAAAGTATTGCTTGGTCTTACATAGCTTGTAGAATCTAAAGCAGATAGTTTTTTCTCAAATGCTTGGACATGAGAAATGAATTTTTTAGAGCGAGAAGCAATCAAGTCAAATAGACTGTAATAGATCGGGGATGAGTGCGCGTTCTCGTCAGTGTTTTCTTTTGGAGAAGGATCGAACTTAGTTGAGTTTGATTTATTGACATAGAATCCAGATGGAATTGCAGTGATATAGAAACTCTCGCCTTCCAAAGTGACAATTTGTAGGTAAAATAGATGACCTTTACTTCTATAAAATGGAGGTACAGGATTGTAAGGTGCGAAACTCAAAGACCTGACGCACGGCGTGATGATGTTGGATTCAGAGGTGAGAAGTTTGTTAATTGAAGAATTCTTAAAGCTAGAAAACACTTCGTGAACCATCTCGTTAAATTTTAGTTTTTCCTCGTCAGTCACATCTTTGAAAGTATTTTTCTTTTCTTCTGGATCGCTCTTCTCGTCTTTTTCTTCTTGTTTTGAGCGTTCCTTGATAGGACCCAATGGTAACGAGGAAAAGCTTGAACCAGTAGAAATAGCAAATTCAGATAATCCATCTGAGGTTTCTTGGGCAAATCCGATGAAATCGCGAACAGTAATCACATGTTTCAAAGCCTCTCTTGCGCTATATGGCTTCAGTATCAATTGAAGTTTTAACTCGCTTTTCTCACCAACAATTTCCTTTATAGACACTTCATCAGATAGCTGGGAGTCACCTTCAATTGTTTTCAGCCCAACGTTTGTCAGGTACTTGGAACTTGGAATCATAGCCAACACATCTAGAACAGTTTGAATTTTGGATTCCTTGCCGATTTCAAAAGATATATCATTATTTTTTGAACTTTGGGTCTTTTTGAGATGTTTCGTATTATGCGAATGGTTATCTTCTTTTGGAAGTTTGACAGTCACCTTAACGGTGGCGTTTTTAACTTCTTCTTTTTTCTCGCTCATAGAGATTAAAGATATGCAGTCTCAGATAAACTGTAACACTACGCTGATTTGATTCGTTCTGTAAACAAATTACAGCTCAATTACTACTCTGTGTTTAGTGAACCTTATATCCAATCTTCACTGCAGACAACTTCCTTTTTTGAGAATACTTCGAAGCGTATAATTTCCAAGAAATGGTATCCGTTTTATTGGCCATGTTTGACCGGAAAAAACCTTGGTCGACGTGAAGAAAAAAATTTTCAAATTTCTTCAAAAAGAAAACTCCGATACGGGGAGTCGAACCCCGGTCTCCACGGTGAAAGCGTGATGTGATAGCCGTTACACTATATCGGATTATATTTCACTGTTGATATTCTTCGTAGAGGACTTCTTATCGAGTTATTAAAGAAACGATCATATCAATTGTTCTATTTTTATATAACTACTCTGACATTATAGTTTCATAAAGCACTGCTACTTATATATTTGGAATTTCTGTGTACCTAATATTATAGTCCTTATCCCCAACGGTTGAACCCAAACAATCATCAAATCATGCACAAGTTTCTCAGCTATCCCATTTCAACTATGATAAAGGTTCATCTTCAAAGTGTATCCATTCAATCCAGTAAATGCAATCATTTCGCTGTATATGACGATATATTGGTGATATGAATGCTAGTCGATAGATTATTGTTTAATTTTGTTCCAACTCGCCAGAAAGAACCAACTGTTTACTTGAAGCTAATTTCCTTGCTTGGTTGGTGACTTATTTATTATTTTTCATAATTAGTTAATTAGTGATCATATGAAGTAATCAGCCACAATACGCCATTGATGCTTGAAGGCGAAAAACAATATATGATTACGTGATATGTGGCACAGTAAAGTTAAAGATTCATTATTACTTCAACGAGAAACTTGACGTCTCATGTATAAGGATATGAGTCGTTACATTGAAAATACAGTAAATGGTTCCACCATTATTATGTTGGTCTTGTTTAGTATGGCCGATCGGCGTGTGTTTTGTTTGCACCTTTTATATAGTAGAAGAATATTTGTCTTAATTCTTATTAGTACTGCAACCTAACCACTAATTATCAACAATTATTGGATTATATAAAGGAGGTAAATTGCCGGATTAAAATCAAATATCATTCATCAACAAGTATTCATATTGTCGGCATATTTTTACATGCGGTGTAAGTATTTGGATCGTATTCTTATAGTGTCAATACCTCGAAGCAGCGTTTCAAGTACCAGACGTATGTAGGAACTTTTTAACGTCGAGTCCGTAAGATTTGATCAGTATTAAAAAAATCTAGATAAATGAGTGGTACAAATAAAAACATCATTAAAAATCGTTAAATAAAAAAGTATGAAGATCATCTATTAAAGTATTAGTAGCCATTAGCCTTAAAAAAATCAGTGCTAGTTTAAGTATAATCTCTTATTCCTCGGAAACTCTTTTTTCTTTTGAGATCCAGCTACCAGATTTCCATGGTTTGACACCTTCAACATACATTTCATTAACTTCCTCTAATGTTAAGCCCTTGGTTTCACAGACAAAGAAAAACACGTAGAAGAATGAAAATACCAAACAGCCCATGAAGACATACCCGTATGAAAATCCAATTGCACTTGTAATGAAGGGAGTGAAGAAACCAATCAAGAAACCCCAAATCCAGTTGGCACCAACAGCAATAGCCATAGCACGATTTTTGACACGCAAAGGATAGGATTCGGCAACAATAACGTAGGCAATTGGGGCCCAACTAATAGCGAAGAAGAAAATGAATAAACAGGTAAAGACAATCATGACGTTACCGGCAGCCTTGGAAGATGGTTGATCTTTACCATTTGGATATAAGCTTGTGACACCGACAGTAGAGAAGATAACAAAACAAATGGCCATGGAAGCAGAACCACCCAATAGACACTTACGACGACCAAATTTATCAACAGTGTATAAGGCCACGAAAGTGGATGCGAAGTTGACTATACCTAAAACGATGGAAGTTTGGAAAGAATCTTTCATACCGACGGCGTTGAAAATAGTAGTACCATAATAGAAGAAGTAATTGTTACCAGTTAATTGTTGTAAGGATTGAATCATAATACCCATAATCACACGAGGTAAAATAGCACCTTTGTTGGAGAATAACTCACCCCAAGAAGCGTTACCGGCTAATCTTTCAGTTTCAACGTTGGCCATAATTGTATCCATTTCAGCAACAATACTTGGATCTTCAATGGTGACTTTGTTAGATTTTGCCAAAGAACGTTTAGCGTCTTCGTATCTGCCTTTTTCGACTAAGAATCTTGGAGATTCTGGAACCATTAGCATACCAGCGATCATGAAAATAGCGAAGGCAAAGTTCAAACCCAAAGGCACTCTCCATTGAACTGAATTGGAGTAGTCTTTAGTACCATAGTTGGTACAGTAACCTAAGAAAATACCTAGAGTGATCATTAACTGATAGAAAGAAACACAGGTACCTCTAATGTGTTTTGGTGCTGTTTCGGAAATCAAAGTTGGAGATAGGACAGCAATACCACCGACACCCATACCAGAGATAATTCTACCAATGAAATATTGGTACCATTTGTCACTAGAAGCAATTTGAATCACAATACCAACGATGTATACCAGAACGACGCACATCAAACCAATTCTACGTCCATACATATCACCCAGACGTCCTAAGGTTAACCCACCAATGGCACAACCAATATTGAAGATACCAACGATCAAACCAGTCCGGACGTCCGAAAGATAATAGGTACCATCAGATTTCATTTGACCAAATCTTCTTTTGAAATCGGTTTGATTAACAAAACCAGAGATGGTACCAGTATCCCAACCAAAGACAAACCCACCAAATGCAATCATTAGACATAAACAGATAACAGTCCAATATGCGGCGATTGGCTTTGCTGGGAGTTCAGCGTTAGTGTATTCAGATTTGGTTTGAATAGGAGATTCATCCGTCTCTAATTTCTGCACTATCGGAGTAGAGTGGATAGAAGTTTGTTGAGAGCCACTTTCAACGCGGCTAGTAGCGAATTCAGACATTATGTTGCTTTATAAGTCTTTTTGTAATTTAATTTGTTGTTCTTATAATCTAATATAAGAGGAATTGAGAAAGAGGAAATCTCAAATCTGGTTAGAATGTAGAATTGTAATCGCTTTTTATATCATTTGTGAATCCGGGAACGATGACAAGTTTGGTGGGGGTTGCTAGGTTTTGAAAACATAAAAAATGGGCGACTTATTGTTGTCGTCCACGCCAGTTGCGTGGCCTATTACTATCGTTAGGCGGCGTACCGTTAATTTTTCCAGCCCTGCTTCGCCATCGCAAAAACGAAAAGGCACGCATGGCTTGCGAAAAACTAAAATGATGGAAAAACAGGTGGAAGAGCCACCTATCTAGTTCCCGAAGAAAACGCGTAGGAAAAAGGATTTCGGAAAATTTTATTGAGTTAAAAGACCCCGCTTTTCTCCGGATTCATAAGGATTAGCTTAAGTTAGCGGTTGCGCCGTGAGGAGAAAAAGAAACTTAAAAGTGAAGCTGCGGGGCTGTCTATGAGGCGTCATTTTTTGTGGGAGGAGAAGAAGTCGTGCAGTGGAGAAAAAGAATCTATTTCACGGAAAATTATATTTCGGTTTTTCCTCTCCTCTTCTTCGTCCCCCCGTTTCTTTTCTTTGGACTATCATGTAGTCTCTCTGACGAAGAAAAATATGGGGAAAGCAAAGCCACGTGGAGAAAGAGTGGAGAGGGACCAAATGAAAAAGAAAGAGAAAAAGAAAAAGCAGCCCGTTTTGTTATTATTCATCCCCGGTTCTTTTTCTTTTCTACGGTATCTTGATAGTAATGAATAATATTTCTTTTTCTGTGCCTTAACTGACCTGTCAACTAGAATTTTGCTTGTTCTTTCGTGATTACGAAACCCTATCTTCGTTTAAGTAAAATAGATAATTAATTTTTTACTCCAGAAAAGAAATAGAAAGTTTCTCTGTCTTTTCCTACGTCATAAAATTTTGATGATTCATTTTTGTATTACATCGGTAGAAAATTTTTCATACAGGGTAAAATTCTTTGTTTCTACAACTCTGCATCAGCATGTAGGCAAATTAACATTGATCACTGCTAAATTCGGGGGGCATAATTTGTTGAAATTTTGCCAAATGTTACTTTTCCTGCAAAGGATTTATGTTTTTTTGTTGCTTTGGAACTTTGGGGCTCAGGGACTTTAAAAAAATCTGCAAGTAATACTATGCCGCCTACAAAAACTAAATAAGAAAAATATGCCGCACTACTGTACATGAGTTTTACCTCGATTATCATTGTATACAAGCGATACGAATACCCCTCAAGATATATATCTCAACATGAAGAGAATTGTGGATACAAATGGAATTATATGTATTATATACAGAGGTTGTAGAATGTTATTAAATAAAAGGCAATAATTGAACATTGCTCAATGACAATATTAATCTTTTCATGCCTGCAAACCAGGAATGAATATCACTACAGAAACTTTGATATCGTCAGGCACATTTTGTTTAGCCAGTACTGTATTATGTAGTATTACCGTGACGTTCAATTTATTAGTTCCATATGCCCGTGAAAATATCTTCCCCGAGGTGTAACCACACCATTCTTTTCCTTTCAAACATGAATAGAAGAGGCGATATTTAACAAGTAATTACAACAATGGTAATATTGTACTCGAGATATGCATGCATGTATATATCGAATTATGAATGCATATATCTAAAATATAAAAAAACCTCTCTATCAACTTTTTTTATTTGCAAACCTGAAAATTTCTATACCGTTACCGCCTGTGCCTGAGATTTACCCACTTGGTCATCTTGAGGTGAATCTGACGTATCATTACTATCCTGTTTCAAGGCCTTTTCGACATCCTTTTGTAAGGTATTAAAAAGATCTAATTCGTACATTTCGCTTTCATCTTCATCTGATGGCGAATTACTGTCATTAGGGTGATGTTGATGCCTTAGCTTTGGATAATAGTATCTGTAGTAAATGTATTGACCACCGATGTAAAAGTCTAATGACATTTGAAATAATGCAAAAATAACAAACAAAGCAGAAATATTTTTCGCACCAAATATCAGGTAAGTGATTTTCAGTGTATCACCACAAAGCCAGCTTACCAAAAGGATCAATTTGAAACCTTGAACAGACTTCAATTTATAAAGAATGGCGATTTGTGGTAACGGCAAAAGCGACTCCACCAATAAACCCAACGACCCTATGATAGAGCCCAGTCCTTGAGCTAATGAGTCCCAGTTTAAAATATTAGAGATGAAAAATGTGACCAATATTTGTACAGTTGCAAAAAGAGCTAAAAACCTCCAGAAATTTTTGTCGTCATCCCACTGCCAAAACGCTCCAATTCTTTTGAAATTTGGGTCAAAGAATTTCAAAATTTTATAAAAAAATGCCAAAAAAATTTTGAATGAAAATTTCAGTAAATTTGTGAACGAAAGAGATTTGATCAGATTCTTCCAATCTTCACTTAAAAATTTCGGTCTATTAATGCAGCTAAAAAACTCGAACCATATGTCGTGAATCAAATGTGACAATGACTCTACATCGGTGAGATTTTGGTATTTGTACTCATCAGGTCTATATTTTAAGCTTGTTCTCAGCAAGATCAGTTGAATAAAAATCATCACTAATGACTGCCTCAACAAAGTGATTTCATACGGTGTAATGAGATAGTAAGATATTCTTAGGATACTAGCGATCAACATTGTGGCACAAATATCTATTGAAAACCCTAAAGCAGTCTTGCATTTCTCAATGCTAATGATCGTGGTACCATATGAAAATAGGGGGGTAAAGCTGATCAAATTGTTGGCAATGAATTGCATTGTAAGCCATTCAGGAATATAAAATTGGTCGACCTTGGGTAGATATGAATATAGAGTATCGCTCATATCGTATGATGCTTTGGTGGCAGTAGCAACCGCAACGTCCCTTATTAAAGTAGCATCTAACGGACCTGTTGTTGACATTCTCTAGCTTTATCTGTGGAAAGTATTAATTTTTTATTGAATTTTATAAAGAAAGGAATGCAACAGTATGCGTATAGTTTTTATAAAAAAAATAGGGCGCTGAAACCAAATCAAAATATCAAATGTCGTATCGTTTTTGGCTTTCAGGATTGTTGATGTTTATAAATAGTGATAAGGCTTTGCTTTTTGATATTACGACTATGGCCTATACTTTTCACTATTCTCCATGGAAGAAGTATGCAAATAAATGGAGGAAAAGATGAATACTTGACCAACATCTAAATATAAAAATAATACGAAAATCGTTCAAACTTCCGGTGTTTCTTTTTCCACTTTTGGTGTTTTTTTCTTTTCCTATTTCACAGACTAAAAATCATTCTTGACGGGGAAGTCACCCTACGCTACTTTAAAGATATAAAGAAGTAAGACATTAAGAATAATGTATTATGATGCAGTATTTAGTACTGATTGATCAGGGCAATGTAGTCCTTGCGTACAGGCAATGAATCAGCCTGATTTGACCTGTTGATAGCTTGCCATTTGGGCTCGTCCTTAAACAGTCTCAAGGCCTTGATGTGGTTGCTAGTTGTCAAGGTGAAACGATGATAAATGCCTGGTGGAAGAATCAGTAAATCACCTGACTCTACCAAACACCTGATCCAGTTCTCTGGTGTGGAAGCATCCCTGACGTCAAAGTATCCAGCACCCTCGAGACAGTATCTTATTTCTTCGTCTTCATGTAAATGCTCTTGGTAGAATGTTGCTAGTTTTTCATTAAACTCTGCTTCACTTTTGAAGGAACCTTCGCAGATGTTGACCACATCTCTATTTTTATATTCTCTTTGCCTAGCAATTTCATTCACTTCTTCCTCATTTGCACAGTATTTATAAATCACTCCTAACTTGGCTAATTCATCCAGGGAAAGTTCTGTTCCAGAATTGTGGGGTGCGCGATAATCGGAGTCAACCTTGTTGTCATGAATATATACCTTAACCATTCTAACTTTTGACCTTTTTACGACCTTTTTTAGTGTCTTGTTTGGTGGTTATTGTTTTTTTTGATCTGCAGATGCCACCCTCTTTGTTCTTTTATACTTTGATGTTTTTCAATATGCATATTTCGGTGTTAGCGACTCTACTGTGGCGTCGCCCTGTCGAGCGGCTCTTACAAGGGCCCTTTCAGTCGTCAATGCAAAGAAGACTGGCAGAAATTACCTTCATTGCGCCGTTATGCTATCTTGCCTCTCTCCTGTTATTTAGAAGGCATCTCACTATCTAGAAAGACAATACGACTTGCGCACATGTGAATCATTAACAAGATCGTGATTATCGCTACTTCTGCATAGTTTATAGGGAGAAAAAGAGAAGGAAAAAATTGTGTCAAAAACGGGCCAGAATATAAAAAAAAAATATTAATTGAAGAGTAATATGGACTATCGTAAAATACTTGTACTGAACGAGCAGTTAGTCTTGATCTAGAAGAGATGAAAATACCGATGGGCGCTCGTTCAATCTTCAGCAATTGCAATTTTTTTTACGCATGCAAGATATATGTATGACTTACTCGAGCAAAAATTTTTTGTGCGGGAAATCAAATTCGCTTCAGCCTATTATTTACGCACCGGCAAAGCCCTGAACAATAGCAAGACTCCGATATTTCAGCGAAAGCATTCTTTGCCTGCGTGGCTTTCGTCCGCGGTTATTATTACTGCGCCTGTTAGCAACGACGGAAGTCACTCGATTCTATTTGCTCGTAAAACTCTAAGAATGATAATGCCTATGTTTAGTCCGCTTTTCAACAGAAGTCCTGACGATTGCCCTTCTCATCTGACCGCTACCCATATCTTTCAGCAATTCAGCGCTATGCTGGATTACGGACAGAGTACAAAGGAAGCCACTAACAAGCGCAGGTTAATAAAGAGTTCTGACCTACTTGTTGCCTTGGATCGGAATTGCATTCCTTCAGCCCCCTTTGTCCCCGAAATTGCCCTGCGTAAAAGCGGCGCAGTGGGGTCCTAACGTTTATTCCTTCCAAAGCTTTCTCATGCCACATAGTGCTAAAATAAGTGGACGCATGGGTTTCCTGCACGGACTTCTTCAAAGCGACCTAAAAAGTCCGTTTCTAACTTCGCCTTTCCTCATTATATGCGGTTTACGCCCTTATCTATAAAGGGAAATAACCTCATACAGTAACATGTCCGCTTATTCCCGCATATTTTTCTCAGTTAAGCAACATTCATTTACGTCTCCTATTTTTGCTTAGAAGATGACTTGGTTACTTTATTTTCTTCTAACTGCTTAGGTAAACTACATCATCTAATATATAAAGACGCTTCCACCACATTTAACCAACGGAAACGTTTCTTCGCTGTAAGGCTCTACATTTATTAGGTTATACTAACTAATCAATTCTTCGTTCTTTTCTTAACATTTCTCTCTTTTTTCGTTCATATAACGTAAATTACACGAAGCTATCCATCCTAAGGGCAAACGGGAAAGAAAATAAAACAAAACCATGAAGTTGCAGAGTTTGTTGGTTTCTGCTGCAGTTTTGACTTCTCTAACAGAAAACGTTAACGCTTGGTCACCAAATAACAGTTACGTCCCTGCGAACGTAACCTGTGATGATGATATTAACTTAGTCAGAGAAGCATCTGGTTTGTCAGATAACGAAACAGAATGGCTGAAAAAAAGAGATGCATACACCAAGGAGGCTTTGCATTCTTTTTTGAATAGGGCCACTTCGAATTTCAGTGACACTTCCTTGCTATCCACTCTTTTTGGTAGCAACTCTTCCAATATGCCTAAGATTGCCGTCGCCTGTTCTGGTGGTGGTTACCGTGCCATGTTGTCTGGTGCTGGTATGCTTGCTGCTATGGACAATCGTACTGATGGCGCAAATGAGCATGGTCTTGGTGGGCTGCTGCAAGGTGCAACTTACTTGGCAGGTCTGTCGGGTGGTAACTGGTTAACAAGTACTTTGGCTTGGAACAACTGGACGTCTGTGCAAGCTATCGTGGATAATACAACAGAATCTAACTCAATTTGGGACATCTCTCATTCAATTCTTACCCCAGGCGTCATTAACATCTTTAAGACTGGGAGTAGATGGGACGACATATCAGATGACGTTCAGGATAAAAAAGACGCCGGTTTCAACATCTCTTTGGCGGATGTTTGGGGCCGTGCTCTTGCGTACAATTTTTGGCCAAGCTTACACCGTGGTGGGGTAGGGTACACATGGTCAACCTTAAGGGAAGCTGATGTCTTCAAGAATGGGGAAATGCCCTTCCCTATCACTGTTGCAGACGGTAGATACCCAGGTACCACCGTGATAAACTTGAATGCCACTCTTTTCGAATTTAATCCCTTTGAAATGGGTTCATGGGACCCCACTTTGAACGCATTTACGGATGTGAAGTATTTAGGTACCAACGTTACAAACGGTAAACCAGTTAATAAAGGCCAATGCATTGCCGGGTTTGATAACACTGGTTTCATAACAGCCACTTCATCTACGTTGTTTAACCAATTTTTACTAAGATTGAATTCTACCGATTTACCTTCATTTATTGCTAACTTAGCCACCGATTTCCTGGAAGATTTATCCGACAATAGTGACGATATTGCAATTTACGCCCCAAATCCATTCAAGGAAGCTAATTTTCTTCAAAAGAACGCAACCTCCAGTATTATCGAATCAGAATATCTATTTTTGGTTGATGGTGGTGAAGATAACCAAAATATTCCTTTAGTTCCATTGTTGCAAAAGGAACGTGAACTAGATGTTATTTTTGCATTAGACAATTCTGCTGATACTGACGACTATTGGCCAGATGGTGCTTCATTAGTTAACACCTATCAGCGTCAATTTGGCAGCCAAGGTCTCAATTTGTCTTTCCCATATGTTCCAGATGTGAACACATTTGTCAACTTGGGGTTGAACAAAAAGCCAACCTTTTTTGGTTGTGATGCAAGAAATTTGACAGACTTGGAGTACATTCCACCATTAATTGTTTACATTCCAAATTCAAGACATTCATTTAATGGTAACCAAAGTACTTTTAAGATGTCATACTCCGATTCAGAACGTCTTGGTATGATTAAGAATGGGTTTGAAGCTGCCACAATGGGTAATTTTACTGATGATTCTGATTTCTTGGGCTGTGTTGGTTGCGCCATTATCAGACGTAAGCAACAAAACTTGAATGCTACATTGCCCTCTGAATGCAGCCAGTGTTTTACCAACTACTGCTGGAACGGTACTATTGACAGCAGGTCAGTCTCAGGTGTAGGAAATGATGATTATTCTTCTTCTGCTTCCTTGTCTGCCTCCGCCGCTGCTGCCTCTGCCTCCGCCTCCGCCTCTGCTTCTGGGTCTTCCACTCATAAGAAAAATGCGGGCAATGCTTTGGTGAATTATTCTAACTTAAACACTAACACTTTTATTGGTGTCTTAAGTGTCATTAGTGCCGTCTTCGGTCTAATTTAGGCTCTTTCTTCGTTTCTATTTCTTTTCTAAAAGAATACGAGAGTGAGAAAAGCGCAAAAATATCAACATACAAATAGTTTACGAGATCTCAAGTGCATACCGCATCTTATTTTTACAAACTCGAAATCTTACGAGCATTAACATTTACATACCGGGTGTCTTCCCTACATATATCTATCTATACAGATATGTTCATGCAGTACTTTCATCGAAGATATATAGATAGGTTTAAAGTGCAGAAGGAAAAAGCTAGGATTGCAGATATGCCATCTGCAGGCCAAATTTCACTTCCACATATCTGCACTGTTCATAAAAATGATCAGTTTCTTTCTTTCTTGCAGCTTTAGATAATCTGGTTTTTCTGCTTTTACACCTTAGAGATGAATCAAAGACACTCAATTCGGTTATACGACAAAGGGCGAACACAATGATGATTCTCACGACTAAATTAAGGACATACTTTTCAATGGTGATGCCTATAGAGAATTTACCGTCGCACCCAATGCAGCCGGTCTGGCCAAACTGGGAAATAAGGTTTTTCTTGGCTCGTATACGCCTTCGAAAAGCTCCTACAAAGGGACGCGTCGCCTTTTTCAACAATTTTTTACCTTGCGGACATTTCTTCCGCATATTCTCCACCTTGGCATCGTTTACCAACAGAAGAAAGTGAAAAAAAAAATCAAAAAAAAGGTAAAAAAAGGACAAAGAGTTAAATAGTCTGAGAATCTTCTTCTTTTCGTATCTCATGTGGAGTAGAATATACCTTATATATGAGCACAATTAGTTATCTTTACAAGGCGTTAGAAATGTCTTTTAGCTTGTTTTTCCTTAGTGTGCCTTCAAATCTTATCAAGGGTTAGAAGTGAGTTAAAATTCACTCGCGCTGGTAAAGTAACACTTCTTACGCAGATGCAATTACGGAATATATTACAGGCTAGCTCGCTAATTTCTGGACTTTCGCTCGCTGCAGATTCATCGTCCACTACTGGTGATGGTTATGCTCCATCAATAATTCCTTGTCCCAGTGATGATACCTCTTTAGTTAGAAACGCGTCTGGCTTATCTACCGCTGAAACTGATTGGTTAAAGAAAAGAGATGCGTACACTAAAGAAGCTTTACATTCCTTCTTAAGCAGAGCTACTTCTAACTTCAGTGACACTTCTTTGCTATCCACTCTTTTCAGTAGTAACTCTTCCAATGTGCCCAAAATTGGTATTGCATGCTCTGGTGGTGGTTATCGTGCCATGTTGGGTGGTGCTGGTATGATTGCTGCTATGGACAATCGTACTGATGGTGCTAACGAGCATGGTCTTGGTGGTTTACTACAAAGTTCCACGTATCTATCGGGTTTGTCCGGTGGTAACTGGTTGACTGGTACTTTGGCATGGAACAATTGGACCTCTGTACAGGAAATTGTAGACCATATGAGTGAGAGCGATTCCATCTGGAATATCACGAAATCCATTGTGAACCCTGGTGGCTCTAACTTGACCTACACAATTGAAAGATGGGAGTCCATTGTACAAGAAGTGCAGGCTAAGTCTGATGCAGGCTTCAATATATCTTTGTCGGATTTGTGGGCCCGTGCACTTTCTTACAACTTCTTTCCAAGCTTGCCAGATGCTGGCTCCGCTTTGACTTGGTCCTCTTTGAGAGATGTTGATGTGTTCAAAAACGGTGAAATGCCTTTACCAATTACTGTTGCAGATGGTAGATACCCAGGTACCACCGTGATAAACTTGAATGCCACTCTTTTCGAGTTCACTCCATTTGAAATGGGTTCTTGGGATCCTTCTTTGAACGCTTTTACGGATGTGAAATATCTAGGTACCAACGTTACAAATGGTAAACCGGTCAACAAGGATCAATGCGTTTCTGGTTACGATAATGCTGGATTTGTAATTGCCACATCCGCCAGTTTATTCAACGAATTTTCCCTGGAAGCTTCCACTTCGACCTATTATAAAATGATTAATAGTTTTGCCAACAAGTACGTTAACAACCTATCCCAAGATGACGATGATATTGCAATTTACGCTCCAAATCCATTCAAGGATACAGAATTTGTTGACCGCAATTACACTTCCAGTATTGTTGATGCCGATGATTTGTTTTTAGTTGATGGTGGTGAGGACGGCCAAAATTTGCCGTTGGTTCCACTAATCAAGAAGGAACGTGACTTGGATGTGGTGTTCGCATTGGATATATCCGACGATACTGATGAATCATGGCCAAGTGGTGTGTGCATGACGAACACTTATGAGCGCCAGTATTCTAAGCAAGGTAAAGGAATGGCTTTCCCATATGTTCCAGACGTTAACACCTTCCTTAACTTGGGCTTAACTAATAAGCCAACGTTTTTTGGTTGTGATGCAAAAAATTTGACGGACTTGGAGTATATTCCACCTTTAGTTGTATATATCCCAAACACAAAACATTCATTCAATGGTAACCAAAGTACTTTGAAGATGAACTACAATGTTACAGAACGTCTTGGAATGATCAGAAATGGTTTTGAAGCTGCTACAATGGGCAACTTTACGGATGACTCTAACTTTTTAGGTTGCATAGGTTGTGCCATCATTAGACGTAAGCAAGAAAGCCTAAATGCCACCTTGCCCCCTGAATGTACCAAATGTTTTGCGGATTACTGCTGGAACGGCACACTAAGTACCTCAGCTAATCCTGAACTTTCGGGAAATAGTACGTATCAAAGCGGTGCTATTGCCTCTGCAATCTCTGAGGCTACTGACGGTATTCCAATAACGGCTCTCTTAGGTTCATCAACCTCCGGAAATACTACATCAAACTCAACAACCTCGACTTCATCAAATGTCACTTCTAACTCAAACTCTTCGTCAAATACAACTTTAAACTCAAATTCTTCATCCTCTTCAATTTCTTCCTCTACAGCTCGTTCTTCTTCCTCTACGGCAAACAAAGCGAATGCTGCGGCTATTTCCTATGCGAACACTAATACTCTAATGAGTTTGTTAGGCGCCATAACAGCATTATTTGGACTAATTTAGAAGCCCTTCTGAGAAACAATACATAATACATTCTTTCACCCAAAAGGATAATGACAAGTAAATGTATAAAAATGTGTATTAATATGAAAATTTTTTTCCCGATTATCACTCCTCTTTCCGCTATTTTTGGTAGAAGGATGCCTAACTTCAAGGATTGATATATCTTCCTTATTATAAAGTTAAAATGAACAAAACAAAAAGGTTGAATGGTCCTCAATAGCTTGGCGATGACTTGACTAAGCGACACCAACCGGCCTTCTTTATGTTCGTCAATCTTGTTTTTTTATATCCTAGTTTATTTGAAACACTATACCTTTAAATATTATAGACAGTATAAGAGATGAGCAATTAATCTCTGATCTTGGCATAACCCTTTGAAATAATAGTCTGAACGCCGTTGCGCCTATTTTCGAGAGCAAAGAGTAAATCCCTCATTACTATACCAGGCTCCTCTCTAGCTTCTCTAAACTTTAGCCCACTTTCTCCTCTGGCCGTGATGTCGGAGGCGACTTTGCCTGAAGATTTTGCTCCCAAGGACGTTGGCTTATTTACTGATGAAGTTAGCCAACCATACTGCTTTTTACTACCTGCTCTAAGGCCAGCCGTAACGTTCGATGCTCTGTGTAACGTCTCTTCGGAATCAATCTTATTTTCATAATCTTCCTTCTCGAGTCCCAACGCAATTCTTTTTTTCACACGCCTTTCTTCTTCTTTTTTTTGAATTAGTGCAATGGCTCTTAAAGCCGCAGAAACTTCACTTCTTCTACCAGAATTTATCTTGACTGCTTTTCTTCTATGTCGGGATATGACAATGGCATTCGTTAGGATATCTTTCATATAGTTTTCGCAGGCACTTGACATCATGTCCAAAATTTCAGGATTCTTTGTAGGGGTCAGGTTGAAGTTTTGCTCTTTTCCAACTTTCCTCATATAATTGGAAACTTGTTCCGGGTGAAGGAATGGTAAATGGTTGGGGATCTTAACGTTATTTGTTTGAACTTGGGATTTTGAGGCATTAATAGATGAATTTAGAAGAGCCTCCTCCTCCCTAACATCGATACCTGCGGAAAAAAGGACATCTTGCATTTTATTTGGGTCTGATTGTTGTTGTGCATTCTGTCCTGAGGAGTTGGATGCTTTGCCATCTTTAGAATCTGCTTTACTCGTACCCTTGTTTTTTTTTTTATCATCCTTTTTTGGTAGAGCTAGTCCAGCAGGGCTAGAGAACATATTGTTTGTATCTCCATTACTTTCAACTCTCAAATTAGTTGTGGGTGATACATTTTTAGGAAGAACAGAATCATCCGTATTACCTGCCGCATCATTGTGAGTTGAAGGTGCATGTGCGGTTGATTTTATCTGGCTAGGCGACGGAAGGCTATGTGATAGCTCACTAGCTTTACCTGGTGACAAATTAAATGCTGGTTTCGTTTCTGGGACGGTATGTTGATATTTAGGCGTGTCTGACGCTGATACTCCAGTGCCATCAGATGGCTTTTTCGGCGAATTTGCCATTATGTGATATGATGCCGAAAGACAATATGTGCACTACCAATCGATAAAAGCACTTTAGATTACGTGCAGGTGAGGTTATACAGAATGCTGATTAGAAAAACTTTCCCATTTGAGCTGTTACACGGACCACATTCCACTTATCGATGTTCAGTTTATTCACTTTTTCAAATTAAGATCATTTATGACGAATATTAAATGCTGGAGAATATACATCTTTAGCGGACGTCGTTTGTCCGGCATATTTATTATAAGGCTATCCAATCCAAATTATCGAGGGATTTGTTACCTTCTAATAAATATGGGAACCTATAATATCCGAATTAGGCTTCATTCACTGTATTTAAAATTGAAAAACAAATAAATAACAATTTATAGTGGTACATATCTTTACTCTATTTACCTAATTATTTCTCTGTTTAGTACGTCAATTACATCTGTTGGATATCCTTCAATAATGTTTTGGCAGACTAAAGTGGTTAGTCTTCACTCCGTAAAATTTATTCACGAGAAATCGGCATATCCATGATGCTTGTGACGAGCTTTTCCCACTCATTCAGTTTGAGACCGGCATGGTTGGAGTTCAATTTTGCCCAATCCTGGAAGGCACGCGTTATTAAAAATTGGGTTTCCTGAAAGATTGTAAACTCTTCCAAAATACATTGTCTTATCAACCAAGCTCTGTTTGATTGCTCTATTATGCTTCTTCTATCCTTCTGTATGATTTTTTTTATCCTGTCGTACTCTGCTCCACTGACATCTGGTTTTCCTTTCATCGATTCCAATTTCTCTTTGTTCAATTCGACATGTCTTTGCAATTCAACTACGTTATTTGCAGCCATAATTTTGTATCTCTCAAATAAACTTCTCAAAGAAAGTAAGATGTCCGTGAAAATTTTGAATTTTGGCGATAACGTTCCCGATATTTCTTCTGTTTCTTGTTTGCAGATACTACTCGTAGTTTCTAGGTGTTTTTTAATTATACTCAAATTGTTATTAATGTCCAATATGGTATCATTTTGTTGTACCGGATATAGTTTTGGAGTCACTTCGCTAAAGTTATCCACTAGTGTCTCAAAAAAATTTCTTTCGTGTACCATTTGCATGATTCTTTTTTCATGCCTTTCCAAGAGAAGCGTGATTCTATACCATAATTCCATCGAGGTATCGATGCAAGATGCAGCCTGGTTCCATTGTTCTGCAAACTCTTTTTTCCACATTTTCATAAATTCTTGTGATATCTTTTTATCAGCGAATTCGTTTGAAGTGTCATAGGTTGCTTGCTTTCTCCAACTTGTTAAGTCAGTGCGTACGGTTAAAAACGTTAACACTAAATCATCATTACTTAATTTAGGGTGTTTCATTACCAAATTAATGAATCTAGATAACCCTATTCTTCTTTTCTTCAAAAAAAGCTGGTCTGCGTTTTGGGATCCAATTCTTTTGGGAGGTAGCTCAGGGATCATTCTAAAAGGGTATCTTTTCAGCAGAATTTCTCTTAACCATAAGAAATCAGAGTATCTTCTTACGACAGTACGTTCTTCAGAAGGCGAGGTACTTGGAAGAGCAATGAGATGTTTCACTAAATAGTTTGCGTGCTTGAAAAGTAAACCCTCTCTTTCAGGTATCTCTTCAATGATGATGATGTCGGCATCTAGAGGTCTGTATGTTTTTCTAACGTTGTTAGTCCAATCAAGTAAGTCGGCTTCAGATTCTTCTATATTCTGATCTCTAGCATCATTCTTATCTATAACTGTCTCATTGGCCGCTATATTGGGAGTTTGGCTCATGCCAGTTGCACCAAGAGGATTTCTACTATCATCCCAGATACTTTCTTCAAGCACATCGTTGGTCGGTAAAAAACCAGTATCCTCCTCATTTGTGTCCAGAGGTGTTGAAAAGTTCAAGGCGTTAAACTCACCAGAGATTCCGTTGAGGCTGGGTTCATTATTGGTGGTAGAAACAACGTGATCATCATCCTTAGTCCATGCATTAGAACTGGTATTCCAAGGATCACTGCCTTCGTAATTGTCCATTACTTTTTTTTTTCGCCTCAGTGGTGTTTTATAGAATCCAAATTCGATTGCTTTTACTATTATTTCTCTTACAACTTGGGTGAAAAGAAGTGGCGTTCACCCTGTTTTCATTGTACCTTCCTTCCTCACTTTTTTTTCTGGCATGTGTTTCGTAAAAGCGCCTACCTTAACCGAAAATGACGGCAATATCGAGATGATCTGGATCAACAATAACTTATTGAGAGCGTAGAGAAAAGTAAAAGTGTCTTAATAAATTATGAAAGAATATACAGTTCAATTAATTACAGTGCTAGAATTATATTTCTAATGGTCAATGGTAGGTTTAGATTCCTGAGGTTCGAGGTTCCACCAAAGACACGATAACATGAAAAATCCTAATAAGAATATTCTATCCCTTGGTTGCAAGTGTGAATGAACGTCGCAGGGAGTTTCGATAACAGGTGTGTTCTGCAGTGAAGAAATATTTTTTTCAATAGTTCTAAAAGTTTTATCACTAACCAATTTCTTCGTGATTTTGATTGGATCATTTATTAGTATCCTCTTTTTTTTCGGTTCATTTATCTTCACACTACTTTTTTTATTTGAACATGAATCGTGCGTGATAAGTCTTTGTAGCAAATCTGATTTGCGACCTGATAATTTTAACCCTCTTGATTTGCACTGCTCTTTGAGAACTTTAACTGTGAATTTTTGAAAAGGTGTTATATCGTTATTATTCATTAAAAAGCTCAAGTGGCTCTTCGTTTGGGTACTATGTACATATCTGTGTAGGTTCACCTTGTAAGCACCGGGCTGTTTCAATAGTAAGGTAAACGGTAAATATAGAGATCTCCCTGGCCCAGCCGCCCGTATGCCGGAGAATTGTTGTGAAACAATTCTACCTAATAGAGAAATTGACATGGCTGCTTTCAGAAGCTTTACTTTGCCGGTTCAGCTGCACTAGGTGTCTTTTTGAGAAACATGCGTATCACAGGCCCTTCTGAAGAAGAGCATAAAATATAGTAAATAAACAAACTCTTCGAAGGTACTAAGTTACCCTCCCCTGTTGAGAACTTCATAGGAAATGTCAGCCACACCGCGCGGTGGGGGGTGCAGATGATTAAATGATTATGAAGTCAATAAATTGGATGATTTGATTTATAAAAGTTATTTACATACAAAATAAAGCAAATAAATATCCATATATATAAGACATTTAGTCCTTATTCCTTTCATTTTTTCTTGTTCTCACGTGGAGTATGCGATTCTGTGAAAACCATCAAAAAAAAAATAGGTTAAATGACATGGTTAAAACAAGAACATTACCGAAATGTATGATTTTAGTGAATATTTTCTAAATTTTTGAGCTTTTAAACTTAGTATTGACGTGCAGCTTCCTGGCAGGCTTTTAGTTGCTGCAAGTAATAATCACATATCTGGAAGTTGCCGTTGTTTTCATCCAAACAACGTGTAAAGTTTCTCGCGTCTATTTCACAAGTTCTTCCCAACTGCTGGTCCGTTTGGGTTTGGCCGGAGGTGTTGGCTATATTTTGCTGTTGTTGCTCAACAGGAGCGGAATCAGACCCGGATCCGGAAAACATACCGGTAATACCTGCACCTAGGGTGTGTCCAATGGTGCTACCAACGGCAACACCTGCAGCAGTGGAGGCCATCTGCGCAAACATACCTGGCTGTCTCGTTTGGGCACCTGCAGCAGGAGGGTGTGAATAGGCATTTGGTTGTTGTTGTTGTTGTTGTTGTGGATGAACTGGAGCCGCCATGGTAGAAGCGGACCTTGTCTGAGTAGGTCTCGATCTCGATATAGGTCTTGATGATCCTCTTGAACGTGCCATATTTTAGAATTTTGTTGCTGTTGTTGCTTTTCTTGTTCTGTTCTTTGTTCGAAATATTAATCCTTTTTCTTAAAGGTTATAAACTGTACGAGTGATAGGCTTATATAGGTCGCGGAGATTGCGGTGGAGTGAAAAAGCGCTTTTCTTTTATACCTTTGTTCAAGGTGGCGTTTGCCGTATAAAAGCACACATGACATAACCGAACCTCGGAAAATGAAGTTGCACTGTTATTGCCTTCCAGATGTGTAGAATCACCACCATCTTCTGTGATAAATGAAGAGGGAATCGTACGAGGACGCCAGCATATTTTTACATCAAAATTTATGTTATTGTTGAAGGAACATTGAAAAGATAGGGCGGGCAAAATCTGCGATCAAGCCTATCCTCTTTCATCTCAGCTGTTCTAGATGCGTTACCCGGTGGTAACTTCACTGCATATTATTACTTTATATACCTTATTCTATATGTTGCCCGGGTAGGGCATTATGTAGCATCACCCGGAAGAACTTTTGGACTTTTCGCTGTCAAAAGATATTACCTAAAAGGGTCAAAACAAAACAAACCCAATAAAGAAAATCCAAAATATAGAACGAATAAATATCTCGAGGACCTGGGATGATCTTTGAATGTACATCCTTTGAAACAAGGCATATCTTGAACAGTTACTCTTGTGCTACTCAACTTTCGTACAATATATATAGAATCACTGAGAAAGTAAATCCAATTCAAGCGGCAGTTTCAAAGAACAATAAGCCTTTTGTGTCAAATTCTGATTCTGCTTTTTTTCCTATTTTTTCATCCTTCAATTTTGTGGCATATACTACATTAACTTTCAAGAAAACTTAAAAAAGAAAAGACAAAAAAGCTAAACTGCATAGTCAAGTTTGTATAATTGAGCTGAGTATTATTTTTTGTACACAAAAACATTGGCTTTCTTATATCTTCTCTATATATACTCTCTTTCATTCATCGATAAACGTTACATTTGTTATTCATAGAGAATAAAAATCACAGCCGTGGAGAAGAAAGAACAGAGTAAGATCAAGTCGAATAAAGATGTCGTTGGGTCCTCTTAAAGCTATCAATGATAAGCAATTGAATACCCGTTCCAAGTTAGTTCACACCCCAGTAAAGGGAAATACCGCAGACCTCGTAGGAAAAGAAAATCACTTTAAACAAACAAAGAGACTAGATCCGAATAATGATCATCACCACCAGCCAGCTCAAAAAAAGAAAAGGGAAAAGTTATCAGCTTTGTGTAAGACACCACCTTCATTAATCAAAACAAGAGGAAAAGACTATCACCGAGGTCATTTTTTAGGTGAAGGTGGATTTGCTCGCTGTTTCCAAATTAAGGACGATTCAGGCGAAATTTTTGCTGCCAAAACAGTTGCTAAAGCCTCAATTAAATCAGAGAAGACAAGAAAAAAGTTGTTGTCGGAGATTCAAATTCATAAAAGTATGTCCCATCCAAATATCGTTCAGTTTATTGATTGTTTTGAGGATGATAGCAATGTCTATATCTTATTGGAGATATGCCCCAACGGTTCATTAATGGAATTACTAAAAAGAAGAAAAGTTTTAACAGAACCAGAAGTTAGATTTTTCACCACTCAAATATGTGGTGCAATTAAGTATATGCATTCAAGAAGAGTTATACATAGAGATTTAAAACTTGGTAACATCTTCTTCGATTCAAACTATAACTTAAAGATTGGTGACTTCGGTCTGGCAGCTGTGTTGGCGAATGAAAGTGAACGTAAATACACCATATGCGGAACACCTAATTACATCGCACCTGAAGTGTTGATGGGTAAGCATTCTGGACATTCATTTGAAGTAGATATTTGGTCATTAGGTGTTATGCTTTACGCTTTGTTGATTGGTAAGCCACCCTTCCAAGCAAGAGATGTAAACACTATTTATGAAAGAATCAAATGTCGTGATTTTTCGTTTCCAAGAGATAAACCAATCTCAGATGAAGGTAAGATTTTAATAAGAGACATTCTATCCTTAGATCCAATAGAAAGGCCCTCTTTGACTGAAATTATGGATTATGTATGGTTTAGGGGAACTTTCCCACCATCTATTCCTTCGACGGTCATGTCAGAAGCACCAAATTTTGAGGATATTCCTGAAGAGCAGTCACTGGTTAACTTCAAAGATTGCATGGAAAAATCTCTACTATTAGAAAGCATGAGCAGCGATAAAATTCAGCGTCAAAAGAGGGATTATATTTCTTCAATTAAATCTAGTATCGATAAACTAGAAGAGTACCACCAAAACAGACCATTTTTACCACATTCTTTATCCCCTGGCGGGACGAAACAGAAATATAAGGAGGTTGTTGATATAGAGGCACAAAGAAGATTAAACGATTTGGCTCGTGAAGCAAGGATACGTAGAGCACAACAGGCCGTTTTGAGAAAAGAATTAATAGCTACATCGACCAATGTCATTAAATCAGAAATCTCCTTGAGAATATTAGCCAGTGAGTGTCATCTTACTTTGAATGGCATTGTAGAAGCAGAAGCTCAGTATAAAATGGGAGGTCTTCCGAAATCAAGATTGCCTAAAATTAAACACCCAATGATAGTTACCAAGTGGGTCGACTACTCCAACAAACACGGATTCTCCTATCAGTTATCAACAGAGGATATTGGTGTCTTATTTAATAATGGCACCACAGTTCTCCGATTGGCAGATGCAGAAGAGTTTTGGTATATTAGTTATGACGATCGGGAAGGTTGGGTAGCAAGTCATTATTTATTGAGCGAAAAACCACGAGAGCTAAGTAGACATTTAGAAGTAGTTGATTTTTTTGCCAAGTACATGAAGGCAAATTTGAGCCGAGTATCTACGTTTGGCAGAGAAGAATATCATAAAGATGATGTATTTTTGAGAAGATACACAAGGTATAAACCATTTGTTATGTTTGAACTAAGTGATGGTACTTTCCAGTTCAATTTCAAAGATCATCATAAAATGGCAATATCCGACGGAGGTAAATTGGTGACCTACATTTCTCCCTCCCATGAAAGCACCACATATCCCTTAGTTGAAGTACTAAAATATGGCGAGATCCCAGGATATCCAGAAAGTAACTTTAGAGAGAAACTAACTTTGATAAAGGAAGGTTTGAAGCAGAAGTCCACAATTGTTACCGTAGATTAAACCAATATTAAAGTAGAAAGAAATACGAATACGAAATTACCAGTCCATTGATTGGGCCCCATTAATAACTAATACTAAATAAAATAAATGGTCTTGCCCTTAACGAAGATAATATATAATATTTACCCCTAGCATTAATACCCTTTTTCTAAAGGTACGAAATGAACAAACATCTTTCATGTTAGTTCTTCCTTTTCAATAGTTCTCATATAGCGTTTTTTTTCGCCTGAGCGGTTCTAGAGCTATATCTATTCAAAAGTGCCATGCTTTTGTATTCATATTGTATGTATGGGATGATAACCTGTCGCTTCCTGAGATTTTCTCAAAAATATTGTTTTGAACCTAGATTTCTTTTTAATCATTTTTACAGGTGCCCATTGGAAGAGTGACAACATTATTTTTGAAAGCTATTCACTTGCTACATCCGCGGTTTACCAATTTTTAAGTTTTATCAAAAGCTGGCTTACTTGACATGTATCTACAAACTTAAGAATACTATTATGGGCAGCTATTTGCTAATTCTTTGTTACCTAGTTAAAATCCAAAAAATCCTGATTTATATTCACTTTATTACTGTATTCCTTTTTTCAAGGCGGGAGAAACTTATACCGCCATAGTAAAATAAATAGTGACAAGGTAGCCAGAACTTCTCATCAACAAATTGTGAAATTAATTTCTCTTAGAAAAGCCATTCATTGGAGAAATGAAATACCGTAAATTTTAATCATCCATTGCAAGATCTTTTATATACTCTGTGCAGTTTTTTCAACTCTAGCCAATTTATCCTGTCGTTGAAATCTAAATCTCTAAGAGCAATTTGAGATTTCGATATACATTCGGAGAAAAATTATTTTTACGCTGACGTTATATTTAAAGTTCGGAACGCATACACATTAAAAATCCTTTTTTCAAAAACAACAAAAATATTTTAGTATTTTCAAATATTAAAAAACAAAATAAATATTTTGTTAGATAGTCATGTGATTTTTTGTCACGTTTTGTTGAGTTATATCATCTCAAGTGTAGTAAATCGCTTTATTTAACAGTTGTGTTAATTAACTAAGGTTCATGGACAGATTGCACATGGTATTCGAAAGCCTCATATTGAAAGGGCCATCACATCCCTAAATATATTTAGTAGTTTTAAATTATTAATTTTTTTAAGGATACGCTATAAAGGATTACATAATAGAAGATACAATTAAGTAGTACAGCTCAACAGCTACAAGAATTATTTTCTCCATCTAGGCGAATATTGATGGCATCATTATAGTCATCTTCAAAGGCTTCTGTATCAGCTTGATTCTGTTGTAAAGCACTCCTTGCAATTTCTTCAAATGCGGTATCAACGTTTATAGCGTTTTTGGCACTTGTTAAAAACAAAGGAATATCGCCTAATGATTTAGCAAGCTCCTGAGCGGACTTTTCTGATACAATTTTTTTAGATTCTTCGGCATCAATTTTATTTCCCAGTATAACAAATGGAAATGTTTCTGGTGAGTTTACGTTCGCATGCACTAGAAATTCATCTCGCCAAGACTTAATATTCTCAAAGGAACTGGCATTGGTCACATCGTAGACCAAAACGCAACAATCTGCACCTCTATAGAAAGCAACACCCAGTGATTGGAAACGTTCCTGTCCAGCAGTATCCCAAACTTGCATGGTGGCAACTTTATCACCGTCAACTGTCACCTCTTTTGTTAAAAAGTCAGCCCCAATTGTTGCTTTATACTGTTGAGAATACTTATCATTGACATAACGGTGCATCAAGGAGGTCTTCCCAACACCAGAGTCACCTAGGATGATTACTTTCAAAATATTTTTTTTTCTAGAAGACATCACTTAATTTGAATTGATACAGAAGGGGTTTCTATATGGATAAGAAGTGGACTGGATGAGCTTATTCCTCTTATTTTGTTGGTGATTCCCAATGCTGTTCCTCTGTAACGACTGCTTTCAAGATAAAGGTACAGATTAACAAAAGGAACTTCTTCTCTCAGTAGGTCGAAATGCGAAAAGTTAATCCGCGAGATACAAACGTTACCCGTACCGGTGAGTTCTGAGGTTATTCCAATCACTGAAGAATCGTCAGCTATTACAGAGTAAAACAGCTGTCACTCTTTTCGAGTTACGGTGCTGCCCGTATATATATATATATATATATATGTAATGATGTTTCTTTCAAACTCTTTATCTCTTATTTTTGGGTAAAAAATTCTATAGAACAAGTGAGAAGAAGGTAAAATATTGCAATGCTCAGTCAATCTTAAACACATTCTTGAAGAACGCTAATGTTGGTTGTGGCAAATGCCACAAGACTACGCTGATCTAAGCACGCCTTCCTGAACTCCATATAATTGCTTAGTTCCTCGGCCAACCTTTCGTGAGCTACAAAAATTTCGCTTCCAAGTTCTTTGAGCATTTTTGAAGAGGCCTTTATCTGAACCGCTAGTCTTTGCTCCGATTGTTCACGCTTCGTTTCAATAAAACCACCAAGTGGAGCACGACTAGAGGTATCTGATGCACTTTTTGGCTTAACCATGTTAGGAAAAGCCTTCCGATAGCTTTTATGTAAAGCTAAAAACTCACCATAATGTTTCCACCAGTTCGGAATTTTTTCAAATAAAATTATCTGAACGAAACTAGATAGTTGGATAGTACATTGTTCCAAGAAACGCACGTTTTCTAGTAGTTCTGCTAGCGATAATTCACTGAACATATTATGATTTGTTATAATCCCCTTAAATGCGCTGGATGCTTCACTATTAATTAATTTTCTACCCATTTCGTTAAGACCCTTATAAGCATCCTCGAAATCATCGGATTTCAAATTAATAAATATTAAGACTTTCCTTAAAATATTCAAGCTTGCCTTAAATGATGAAATCTCATCAAAATTAAAACGTAAAAAGCTTTGTATCATATTAATCTCCTCGGGTTCCATTGTTTTTGGATTTTCTTTTCCTGAGGGTTTCTGGTTTCTTTTAGAAGTGTTTATGCGCATCCAATATAAGATAGAAGCCTCATCAGTGAACAAATTTTCTGGAATTTTTTTCAGGAATAAAAGAACGTTGAAGCAGTTAGTTAATTGGTGAAGTAACGATGTGACATCTGTTTTCCCGATTATTGTTAAATCAGAACGGTTTAAGTGCGATATTTCATCGATATAGGTATTTAATGGCAAAAAGGTGAACGGATTGTCTTTCAGAATTGAGCGTAGTAAGCCTTGAATTGTTTTCATGTTAATAACAGTAGTGGCGAAAGGTTTCTCTGCATTTGAAACGGATGTTATATTTGTTGTCGCATTTAAATTATGATATCGCAAAGAATGGAAATATATTAATCCAAAAAGTGAATCTTTGACACCCCTTTCTCCTATCTTGCTTAGTACCGAGTGATCTTTTGCATAATCAAAACAAGTGAAGAAGGTCGAGTTTTGAACCTTCTCTAATATAAGTCGACGGTCTTTCGTGATGGCGTCAATATTACTTAGTCTTTTGTACTTCACATATACCATTAATGGCGTCAATCCCTTATAATTTTCCTCATTAATATCTAGCTTAGTCAGTTGTAAAAGGATTGGAATGTTTGTTTTCAAAACATGCAACAAGCTATTGCCCTTATTATCGGTGTGGTCTAGATAGTCAAACAAACTGTTGTGCTTTCTATACCAAGTATTTGCGATATCAAATGCGGTCTTCACCATTTCTTCATAATTTGGTTGATCATAACTTCTAAAGATGGAAAATAAAGGCGTTTGTCCACTGGAATTTTTTCGTTTCCAATCAATATAATTTCCGATGCTTTTAAGTATATCCATTTCATGGGTTAGATAATGAGCCACGGTACGTGCATATTTATCTGTTTTATTGATATAAGAAACCAGCTCCTCTTCAGTACAATTGAACAGCATGATCTTTATGAGAACTTTCGCGGCTTCTAAATTTCCTGCTTTTATCGATTCTATAAGCAGCGTAGAACCATCAATCGTTTCGTCCTCTAAAAGGTCTTCTACTGGAAAGTCGGTTTCATATTCAGAAAGAATATCTAATAAGATGTAGTTTTTATGATTTGTTATACATATGGATAGAATGGATTGTCCTTGCTCATTTCTGTAGGTCAAAATATCCTTGTATGTTGCCAGATCTTCTACTTCATTTGTGGGGTTTTCACATGACAACTTATCTAATAAATTCTTAGTTTTCTCACATAATGTGTTAGCTTTCGCCACGTTGCCTGTATTTTTGTTGAAGTCTTCGAAATAACAAACCACTGCTTCCAGTGTGGATACAGCATACCCTAGAATGCCGAATTTTGTAGAAGAAGAGTTATTCGAAAAATTTTGCAAATAGTAAAGATGACTTTTAAGGTGCTTTTGTTCACTTCTGCAAACAACGAGCACAAAAAGGCTAATTAAAGTGTCTGCATCCATCGTCATGTTATTCAATCCGTCTGGTAGTTCTAGTTGATGTGAATCCATTTCGGTAGTACCTGATAATTTCTGTAGAGTTTCAACTAATATTTTAGATTTTTCAGCGTATGAATGGGTCAAAGCCAGCTTTTGAAGATGTTTGGACGCTAGATGGAGACGCCTTTCAATAAGAGTGATGTCGTGTAATTCAAATTCCCCATAATCTTTTGAGTAAAAATCTGTCAACAACTGGTTCACTGAAAAATATTTATATTTTTCAGTGTCTACTTCGTGGCCTTTGAAATGTGTAGTAAGCCTAGACCATATATCATCGTAAAGATTTAGTTCAAAATAGTCGTGTATAAGATCGTAAAGATTAGAAAAGTTCTTGAAAAGTGAATCCGATTTCATTCCATCAAATGCTTGTTGCACGATGCTTTCAAAAATACTTCTAGATGGATCATCACCAGGAGCGAGCGTTCTGTAACTCGAAAACAATTGGCCAAGCTGTGTTAATCGAGCAGGATGAATGTGCAATATATTCTCGAATGACGATCTTTCTTGCTGAAAAGAATCTATCGACAGATTTGGCATAGCATGTGCATTTTTTGGTATTTTCTCATAATTGTGAAAACACTGTAAGTAGTCGTTAGGTACAAATTCGCAATTTAAAGGTTGATCTATGAATAGTATGATAAAATCAGCCGCCCCTTCAAAGTAGTCATTAAAATTGGGTAATATTTTTGTCTCTAGAATCTTTAGTCTTCGCCTTATATGAAATCCATTTAAGGCATGGATCACATTATTCTTCCATTGAATAACAACGGTCTTACCATCTAACGTTTCATAATGACTGTCCCTTGAATTCGTATTTATGTAAGAGTTTTCAGTCATTAACAATATGTAAGAGTTAATAAACTCTGCATTATAACAGAGGTCATGTAACGGCAGTTTGCTCTTGACATCGTGGTAATTCAAAAGGTATTCTGAAGGAGGTGCTAGGAGGATAAACCTACGGGTTTTTAAATTAGCGAAAAGCTTTTTCAATGGGGATCTTTCTGGTTCGGGACAGTTAAATATAGCATTAACCAGCGGGTTCAACAGCGTTGGTAAATGGTAAACTGACATTGTCAACCCTAGCTAGGCCATAGCTTTTCCGTTGAGGAATTTACAATAAGGTGGTTCCTTTAGTTATAAATTGCAACTGCCAAAATTTTCGGGTAGCGGCAAAATTAAACGAAAACCTTCTGTCATATTAAACATAGTTTAGTGACGCAATGCACACACACACTCATATATATGTATATATTTATCTATATCATAGGTGTAAGGCAAAGTTATCACGTGAATATACTGTTTAGTATACAAATACGTTGATTTAACGGCTGAGAGATTCCCAAACAAAGTAACGCTTAGTTTAGCTAAAGTAGAATCGAAGCGCAGTGAAGGCAAGACGAGTTATCCCTTTATCACAAAATATAAAAAATAGGTAAAGAGGGGGGTGGGGGTGGTTCGGACTTTGCATCTCGGTGCATTAGTACCATATTCAGCTTCAGTTATAGGAATACTGACAATGTTCTTGAGCCAGGGAGAACTGAAATTTCCATACCCTTTAACCCTTTATTCTTGAGCATATGATCTTATTTTTCCACTCAGTACAAAATACACATCCCGCATATGATCTGGACACTGAATAAACTAGGGGCTTTATGATGGAGTAGTAGACCTGGATACGTAGTCACCACAGGGATCCTAAACTGCGTCATAGTAAGTTTCTTTGATACTAGAATGTCCGTCTCTCGTAGTAGTTGATATCCCGTATTTCTAGTTAGTGACGTTTATAAATAGGGAGAAAAAAAATCGGAGTAACATTTCCATGCCTTTTTTTGACACTTCAGACCAGATACGCCACCAGCTACAAACTAACAATGTCCACTGATAGTACACGCTATCCAATTCAGATTGAGAAAGCCTCGAATGATCCAACCCTTCTGCTTAATCACACATGTTTAAGAGTCAAGGATCCAGCAAGGGCTGTTAAGTTCTACACCGAACACTTCGGTATGAAGCTATTAAGCAGAAAGGATTTTGAAGAAGCAAAATTTAGCTTGTACTTTTTAAGCTTTCCAAAAGACGACATACCCAAAAATAAGAATGGAGAGCCTGATGTTTTTAGCGCACACGGTGTCTTAGAACTAACTCACAATTGGGGTACTGAAAAAAACCCAGACTACAAGATCAACAACGGGAATGAGGAACCTCATCGTGGATTTGGGCACATCTGTTTTTCTGTATCCGATATCAATAAAACCTGCGAAGAGCTAGAATCTCAGGGTGTCAAATTCAAGAAGAGACTCTCTGAAGGAAGACAGAAGGACATTGCGTTTGCTTTAGACCCTGATGGATACTGGATTGAGTTGATCACATATTCTAGAGAGGGTCAGGAATACCCAAAGGGCTCAGTAGGTAACAAGTTCAATCATACCATGATTCGTATTAAAAACCCAACCCGGTCTTTAGAATTCTACCAGAATGTGTTGGGAATGAAATTATTAAGAACTAGTGAGCACGAAAGTGCAAAATTTACGTTATACTTTCTTGGTTATGGCGTTCCAAAGACCGACAGCGTTTTTTCATGTGAAAGTGTGTTGGAGTTAACTCATAATTGGGGAACTGAGAATGATCCAAACTTCCACTATCATAACGGTAACTCAGAGCCCCAGGGTTATGGTCACATCTGCATAAGTTGCGATGACGCTGGCGCCCTTTGTAAAGAAATTGAAGTGAAATACGGCGATAAGATCCAATGGTCTCCTAAATTTAACCAAGGCAGAATGAAGAATATTGCCTTTTTGAAGGATCCTGATGGTTATTCCATTGAAGTCGTTCCTTATGGTTTGATTGCCTAAAAAGTTGAAATGAATAGGAGGTTAGTATTTTTTTTTTACAATAATGACCATTCTTGTTGACTTTTCATACACTAATTATTATTTATATTTTGTATTTAAGTACTTACTATAACGTCGACATCAACGCATACATGCCAAATATCTGGTGCAAAAGTTTTTATGCGTTCAAGCTTAGATCTCACAAACTGAAGTTTGATGCCACGGTTTCTAATTAATGCAATTGACTCATTAATAGCGTCGAGTTCTACAATGACATTCTTTTCGAAACTTCCATCCTCAATTGCATCTATGTGTACATTTTCATGTATATGCATTGTCACTTTTTCCAAAGAAGCTCCTTGTAAGTAAATTAATTTGATGGCCAATGGCCACCCTTGTTTGCTTGAAGGCAGGAGACCTAAATTAATATGCCTAATACGTAACCGAAATCCGGGATTCTGAGATAAGAACTCAGTAAGCCTTTGAACGCACATTTCATTTGATTCTTGGAAAACGTGGCAGTTCCCAGATTTACTGAATCCGTTTGCCTTTAAGCCGCGCTTTAACCCTTCTACACTCCAAGGGTTTAGTTCAAATGCAAAAAGTGTCCTAGCGCCCTTTGTTAAGTAGCTAAAAGTGAAGTAACCTATTCCTGCGTATAAATCGACCACATCATTATTGCAAATATCTGGGAAAGTAGTCAAAACTCTTTTCTTCTCCTTGATATTCCCTCTACTAAACATGGTAAAAACGGGTGACCAGATTTGTGTTACACCATTTTGTATGACCTTACACCATATGCTTGAGTTTAGTTGTTCTTGACTGGGATTTTCCCATAACGTATTATCGTTATCATCCAAAATACTGTCATCAATCAATTTGCCATAAAGCGGTTGGATATTGAATGGTCTTCGCAATACATCTGCCTCTGTGATAGGGTTATTTATGGCCAGATGAGTCAGTAGTCGATTGTTAGGATGAAGACTCGTGCCTTTACTTGGTTTGCCGGGCGAAAGGAAACATAGCAGCTCACGATAATACTCATTTGGATCGAAGAGTTTCAGTTGGAATGCTTTTTGCCAGATTGGGTGATTAAACGATCTCACTGTAGAATTATTGAACAATACAACTGGTGGATATATTGTGTATTTTAGAGGTAAATGATCTAATAAATGAGATAAAAATATCTTGTCATTAGCAAGCCCATGATCTTTTAAAAAGCTCTTCGTAAATTCCGTAATGCTGTTACTTTGGTGTTTCAAACGTCCTTCACTACGTTCCAAGTTACTACTTTCATGGAATCGTGCCTTCACACCGGCTATATTGTTAATTTCGACAGCCAATGGATGATTGAGATCCTCAATAGAAGATTTTATAACTTTGTTATCATTGTCGGAATAGATAGGAGTAACAAAAAGGCCGTTGGTTTCCAGTTTAACTTTTATGGTTTTCAACAGTCTTTTATCACTAACTAAAAATTCTACAGGCATGGTTTCGTCACTCATTCACGCTAACGTTGTCTACAAATTATTTGAGTAATATTGTAAAATCCTCCAGCTCCACCTCATCACCTGAAAAATCTGGAAAAAAAAAGTGCGAAGACATCAAGCAGCAAGATACTTCTCATAATGAAACCAAATAGAGTGCCTATATTAACAACATTTTCTTCATGTAAACAATATTGGCCGCGCTGATGACGAACGACATTCAAATGTCTAAAACGGCTAAACTTAGTGAATACATTTACAAATTCATTTCTGTTTCGGAGGGGTGACAGAATGACTATAAATTCCATGCTTAAGACTTATCGCCGATATAAGTAAATATTGAAATGAAAATTAATCACCATCGACCGACTAGAGTTCGCATAAGTATATTATCGTGTACGGTGTAAGAATATAAATAAATGACGAACGGTCGTCAAACTTAATGGGAGCTGAAACACAAGGATCCGAATTATGATAGGGTAGTGAATGGCGACACATAAGCGAATAAAGAGAGATCATAATGCTACTGTGTAGAAATATTGATCACTTCTCGTGGGTTCGTAAATCCTCGGGGAGAAACTACAGTATACTTTGTATTCGCAAAAATATTACCGTTCCAAATAATAGTATGCCAACGATTATCAGCAAGTTCATCTCATTCACAGTACCCAGAAATACGAAATGAACAACTTTACACAACGATGATTCCTTTTCTCATAATACTTTCATTCGATTCATCCTTATATATTACTCACACACATCAGTTGCTCCAAAATCTAATAACACTGTGATCCCTGTTCTACTACTCTACTTTAATTAATTCCATCTTTTAACAACCTATACTATGGGAATATAATTGATAACGATTTTAATTTTTTGAACGAGTAGCCGATAGACCAATATTACCTGCTGTTAGAATCAAATATGAATATAGACAATGTAATTATGTAACCAGAAGGAATCACAAGAAAATAAAATACCCAAATAATCAAGTTAGTATGGCAACTTGGCCGAGTGGTTAAGGCGAAAGATTAGAAATCTTTTGGGCTTTGCCCGCGCAGGTTCGAGTCCTGCAGTTGTCGTTATTTTTTGCCTCTTGATGGATTTTTAAGTTTTGCGCTCATGCTTGTTATGATAATAGGAGAGCGAAATGCGGTAATTTTGTTTACGCCCATAATCATTTTTTCGTTTTGAGATTATTTCGGATCGGCAAATGCATTTTTTTAGCTCTGGAAATGTTGTTTTCACTTTTTCGCTTGCTTATGTGCATCCTAGGACTTTAGTTCACACCATCGATTATTTCTGTTAGGTTACACAGCATCTTTTACGTAAATGGCATGTGGCGATTCGCCAACTGGTTTCTCCTCATCGTTCCTAGCGCGGGGCTGACGGCCTTCCTCTGTGTTTTCAGGTAGTATCATCGCTATCGCACTCCACCAGCTACGAAGCCGGTGCAGGCAGAAACATTACTTGCATAGTAATACACGAAATTTATTTACTTTAAACCTTTATATCGAATTTATATCCCTAAACATTGAATTCTTCTCTTTTTTTTTCTTTTTTTAATTAGTTTTTTTCCTATTGTAGTTTTTTCCATCGCAAGCTAGATAAATATCTTCAACTTATTCACTTTGGCAGGACCAGATTTAACTGACTTGTGTAGCTAAGGAACGTGAAGGCTGAACAACAGCGGGAACTAAGTGCAGAATATATCGGCAGAAGTTTTGCAGAAATAACCCCTCATTAACACTCACTCTCATCCTTCAACTGCTCGAAAGACGGTTAACAAAAACCATCAAAAAGCACTCTGTTACTTAAATATAATGCAAAAATCCGTTAGAGTGGGCGACTATTTTGACAATGATGACAATGGTTTGTGGTCGTGGTACTTAACAAACCTCAGATTAGGCGATTTTGAAGAACTTATAGGCAATCAATTAAAATACACTCTGTTAAAAAGATTTCTGAATAGTCATTTTTATGGTGATAACAATATTTCGGCCAGGCCAAACAAGAAGATTTTGTTAGTTTCCATCCCAGAGAATGTTCATGAAGATATCTCCATATTGGAAATCTTCCTCAAAGATTACTTTCATCTGGAAAAATTAGAACACATTCAAATCTCAAAATTAACTCACTCCCACTGCTACAATCATGAAAATCATTACCTATTGACGGACAACCTCAACAATTTCCAAGACCCTACCTTTTTAGAATTTCCGAGTACAAGTTGGCAAGTTCAAAAAAATTCCAAGGCTTTAAACAATAACAATAGAAATTCAATACCACCACCCACAATATCTTCATCAAAAGCTTCAAACGGGAAGCTAGAATCAAACGTTTCGGATGATCAGTGGTCAAATATAAATACCCAGACTTCAACAGCTACCCGAACTAATACGAATACGAGGACTTTGACATCTCCGGATACAGTTGATATAAACGTTACATCCGTGAATAGTCAAAGCAATAATAATGATACGTCTCAAGATAATGAAAACGAAGTTGATGAAGAGGATGCCACAAGTTCTATAGTCCTAAATTTTTCTCATTCGCGAACAGTAGATTCAAAGCCTAATAGACTACCCAAAATTTTTCCATCATACACTAATGAAGACTATACACCGTCACATTCCGAGATAATGTCAATAGATAGTTTTGCTGGCGAAGACGTATCATCCACATATCCCGGACAAGACCTGAGTTTAACTACTGCCAGGCGCGAGGATGAAAGTGGTCAGGATGAAGTTGAGGATCATTATAGCAGAGTCTCACATGATCTAGGTGACGAGAGTATCGATCAAGCAAGTTATAGCATGGAAAGTTCGGTCAGCTACACTAGCTATAGTAGTAGCAGTAATAGTAGTAGTGCCCACTACAGTTTAAGCAGTAGCAGCCGAGGTAATCCAAAACGTGAAAACATCGATCACACGAATGCCACCTATGTCTCTGAATTGTCAAGTATAACGAGTTCTATAGACAATTTAACTACTTCGACAACCCCAGAGGAGGAGGATAATTTAATTCATCATAACTATGACGCCCAAGGGTATGGATCAGGAGAGGACGATGGAGAAGAGGTTTATGATGATGAAGATCTTTCTTCTTCCGATTACTCAGTACTATCCATTCTACCGTCGATCTCAATTTGTGATTCGCTAGGGTATTTTAGGCTAGTTTTGCAATCTATATTAATTCAGGATCCAGACACCAAAGAAATTTTTACTGCGATTAGACAGTCAAACAATAAACCTACAATGGCAAGCGTTACCGATGATTGGTTGCTGTATGATTCCAATTTTTCAATGAATAATTTACAAATTCTAACACTTCAAGATTTGCTAGATATCAAGAGATCATTTCCAAAAATTTTATTTTACACAATGGTTATTGTGACAAACTCCGGCAAACAGGTTGAAGAAGAACTTAAAAATCCCAATTATGATAATAGGGAAGGAATATCAAAAGAGCAACCTCTAGATTCTGAGTTATCATTAACTAACGACCCGCAACAATATTTCCCGACTGCATATAATAACGGTTACAACGACTATATTGACGATGAAGACGATGAAGACGATGGTGACGATGCTTCTTTATCAGAACAGTCAGGCCCACAAATGTACATACCAACTAGAATGGAATCTAACGTTACTACAGCACATCGTTCTATTAGAACCGTAAACAGTATCGGGGAATGGGCATTCAATAGACATAATTCTGTTACAAAAATCGATAAAAGTAATAGTAACGAGTTGGATAACTCTAAAACAGGTGAAAGTACAGTTTTATCAAGTGAACCTCATCCAATGACACAACTGTCGAACTCTAATACGACTTCCTCGAATTTTAGCCATTCTTTGAAGACAAAAAATTCTCACAAACCTAATTCCAAGGGTAACAATGAAAGTAATTCCAAAAATGAGTTGAAAAAGATAAAGAGTTCCATCAATGCTATGAGTGCCGTGGAAAGGTCCAAAAGTTTGCCTTTACCTACATTACTAAAGTCTTTAAGCGGCATAGATAACCCTACTCATGCCACTAACAAGGATAGAAAGCGTTGGAAATTCCAGATGAATAGGTTTAAGAATCATAAAAACAGTGGTTCTGCAGGTACGGATAAATCTCAGCGTTGTGCCATCATGTAAAGAATACTTTACCACTATATATATATATATATATACTTGTATTATAATTATAATCATTATTGGTACTATTGCACTTACCAGTTTCTATATTGACATTGAAGGTGATACAGAGAATTCATACATAGTCTAAATATATTTAAAGTATAGGTTGTGTACATAAAAAAATACCGAGGTGATACAATCTACCTACTTTCGGCGAAAAGGCGAAGCAAGGTAAGTTAAAAAAGTTTAATTGTAACATTATAGAAAAAGTTCTTTCGGTTACCCAGTTTTCCATAAAGTTCCCGCTTTAGTTCATATGCTTATTCAAAGCTAATTGAACGTCTTCTGCATTGATGACAACCCCTCTTTCTGAACATTTTGCCTTTGCCATTAGCTCGGAACATAAACCATCGACATCAATATCTGAGTATTTCGGATGTGTTGTTATTCTATCCCAAATTTCCGAACACCTTAGTAAAGAGCCTTCCTTAGATGGAACGACATCGTTATCATTATCGTTATCATTGCCATTATTGATCTTGTCAGCATTCTGCAAACTACTGCCATTTTTTTGTGAGATTTCGCTTTCATTTCCTGGTACCGATTGTAGATATTGTTTCGGGAGCTCTGGTTCTTCGTTAATTAACTGGTTCTTGATTAAACTTGACTCATCGTCTGACATATTAGCGGCTTTTTTGTCATCATCGTCATCCTCTAAAAACTCTCCAAATAAATTGTTACCTTCCTTCGATGAATCTCTAAAAAACATGTCGTAATCAAACTTATTTTGAGATTGAGATTCAGAGAAAGGTTGTAATTGAATATTAGTTGAATTGTCGTCTGGGAAAGCCAGATTTGCGTTGATAAAAGGTATATCCTCTTTGCTGCTTTGCAGTAGGCTGGGATTGGTGTTAGAGGCAGCATTATTGCCGATGCCGGTAGATCCCGGACTAAAAAAATTAGTAACTTGGTTCATATCAAACGGTGACTCGGATATGAATGGGAGTACATCATCGCTATTATTATTGTTCTTTTTGTTCTTATTGCCAGTGCTACCAGTGCTACCAGTGCTATCAGTGCTATCAGTGCTACCAGTGCTATTATCATTCACGACGTAATGATTGGCACTCATATCGAAACCAAGTCGGCCAAAACCGGAGAAGGAATTTTCATATTTAGTAGCATCAGTAGCAATGACATTAGCAGGAGTATTATCTGTAATATTAGAATGTGATTCCCAAGTATTTGTTAAAGCAGGAGAATTTGAACTTAGTATAGAAGATGACGCGAAAACTTCTTTATCAAGAGCAGAGATGGGCTTCTTGGGAATGGGACATTGCCTTGTTCCACATACCTGGTTCATTTTCGAACAAAACTCCGAAACTTGTTCATCAAATTGGTTTTCAAAATTAAAGTCATTAGAAAACATATTACTGTCTAAATTCTTAGTTTTACTATTGCTGCCATCATCACCTGACACAAACCTGTTAGTATATATTACATTATCTAACCAATCCATCGAAGTGGAGGAGTTTGGTGTGTTATTAAGAACATCGTTACTATTTGAAAGGGAATCCAAAGTAGCGCTGGAGGAATCTGTAGCGTCACTTAATTTCTTTTGTGTCTGATTTATAGGCATAGGAGCCGAATGACTTGGATCATTTGGTGAAGGTAATTGTTTCCCCACATTTTTACTGTCGTCGTTGTCGTTGTCGTTATCAAGCGGATATTGAAACGTGAAATTCATCTTTTGTTTAACATTTTCTTGTATGTCATCATTGGGTGTGTCAATTGGCTCGCTATTGCTGTGGTTAACGTTATTTTTTGAAAAAAGCAAATTAGGATCTCGCCTTGCTAAATATTCCAGCACTTTTGAGTCATTTCTTGTCTCTGGTCTATATTTTTTTAACTCATTCACCAGAGTGATTAACTGGTCCCTCAAAAAAGTAGCTTCCACTTCATTTTGCTGCTGAATACTCTCTAAACTTTGTACCTTCTTCTCCAATTCCTTCATCTTCCTCTCCTTACGTTCCCTAAAAGCTCTTTGAGCGGCCCGATTTTGGGCAGTCCTCTTCTGCTTAGTTTCAGGATCCAAATCTTGCTTTTTGCTAGTTTTGCTACCCTTCTTCTTCGGTTGCTCGCTATCCTCGCCATCACGTGTACCAGTACGTCTATGTTCATTTTCTATTTCATCGTGACGAGATTTTGAACCCTCAAACTCCGCTAATGAACCCGGAGAAACGACATCTAGCGACCTCTTGGCGGTAGACACACTCATGGTTTAAGAAACAACTTTTCCTTCTTTAAACGTTTTGGGTGGCAAAAAACTTCCCTTAAACAAACTAAAAATGGCTCGTGTTCATGCACAAGTCAACCAGGGGCTCAGGAAAAAAAGCTAAACACCAATCCTATATATAACGTAAAGGTACTGTGCTTAATCGGTAAACGGAAGACTATTAAGCAAATGTATCTCTTAAGACCTTACGCATCCATCAGTTGCCACCCTCCTGCTCTTCATCGGAGGGTTTCCGGTTCCCATGACAAAGACGGCGCTTTGGCGGGGCCCAAATTGTTACCCGCACCCAGAAAAAGAAAAGAGTAACCTAGGTCAAATCAACCAAACAGCTAGGGCTGGTTACTATTTTTGAAAAGATGTAACAGGGTAAGATCAGCAAAATTTAGGGCCGAACAAAGTCCCGATCTTCGTATATGGTACCTCGTTCCCGTACTTATTTTCAATTTTTGGCGTCGTTTACTGCCGTTTCCGATAAATACAAAAAAGTTTTCGAGAAGCGAGAGTAAGTGAGGAGCAGACAGTGTATTATTCACTGTAAAGTGCTCCACTTCGTCTTAATGGTACACTTCATTTTTATCGCCTTACGAAGCATGCGTTTTATGCGAAGATTGGTGAGAAACCTCCAATACTTGCTGTTGCCGATAACTTCTTCATTGCTTTTTATATAGTTCGGGTGTTTTCTCCTATCCTCTGCTGCTCTCTTTTTCTTTCCATTCGTCTTTGTAATTTATAAGCTGTTAATTTTCATTCAAGTTTCCCTTATCTGTTTTACTTTCGATTTAAGTTTTACATAATTTATAAAAACAAGAATAAAATAATAATATAGTAGGCAGCATAAGATGAGTGAAACAGAATTGAGAAAAAGACAGGCCCAATTCACTAGGGAGTTACATGGTGATGATATTGGTAAAAAGACAGGTTTGAGTGCATTGATGTCGAAGAACAACTCTGCTCAAAAGGAAGCCGTTCAGAAGTACTTGAGAAATTGGGATGGTAGAACCGATAAAGATGCCGAAGAACGTCGTCTTGAGGATTATAATGAAGCCACACATTCCTACTATAACGTCGTTACGGATTTCTATGAATATGGTTGGGGTTCCTCATTCCATTTCAGCAGATTTTATAAAGGTGAGAGTTTCGCTGCCTCGATAGCAAGACATGAACATTATTTAGCTTACAAGGCTGGTATTCAAAGAGGCGATTTAGTTCTCGACGTTGGTTGTGGTGTTGGGGGCCCAGCAAGAGAGATTGCAAGATTTACCGGTTGTAACGTCATCGGTCTAAACAATAACGATTACCAAATTGCCAAGGCAAAATATTACGCTAAAAAATACAATTTGAGTGACCAAATGGACTTTGTAAAGGGTGATTTCATGAAAATGGATTTCGAAGAAAACACTTTCGACAGAGTTTATGCAATTGAGGCCACATGTCACGCTCCAAAATTAGAAGGTGTATACAGCGAAATCTACAAGGTTTTGAAACCGGGTGGTACCTTTGCTGTTTACGAATGGGTAATGACTGATAAATATGACGAAAACAATCCTGAACATAGAAAGATCGCTTATGAAATTGAACTAGGTGATGGTATCCCAAAGATGTTCCATGTCGACGTGGCTAGGAAAGCATTGAAGAACTGTGGTTTCGAAGTTCTCGTTAGCGAAGACCTGGCGGACAATGATGATGAAATCCCTTGGTATTACCCATTAACTGGTGAGTGGAAGTACGTTCAAAACTTAGCTAATTTGGCCACATTTTTCAGAACTTCTTACTTGGGTAGACAATTTACTACAGCAATGGTTACTGTAATGGAAAAATTAGGTCTAGCCCCAGAAGGTTCCAAGGAAGTTACTGCTGCTCTAGAAAATGCTGCGGTTGGTTTAGTTGCTGGTGGTAAGTCCAAGTTATTCACTCCAATGATGCTTTTCGTCGCTAGGAAGCCAGAAAACGCCGAAACCCCCTCCCAAACTTCCCAAGAAGCAACTCAATAAATTCACTAGATCAATAAGATTCAAATAAAGCGCACGATATATACCTATTTTCCTATATATGCAGATAAAAAGATAGCACGTTCATTGCTAGCAGGCCTTACACACAGACTGTCCGATGCCTTTACTACCCCACAATTTATCCCACTTGTGATTTTCAAGTTCGGCTTTTTTTTTTTTTCAATCATGTCGTGGCAAACGACCAGTATTTTCTATCAGAATAAGAAAAAACTACAGTTCACTGCATACAAACAAACGTATTGACTGCTCCCCTACAGCGGAAGATAGTAAGAATACAACATCGGAACTGTTTCCATATTTATGTGCCGATATGGTAAAAGTGAAATCTAAGAATAGTGTTATAAAGCTATTGTCTACAGCGGCAAGTGGATACTCTCGTTACATCTCGATTAAGAAAGGTGCACCTTTGGTTACTCAGGTCAGATACGATCCTGTGGTGAAACGGCATGTGCTTTTCAAAGAAGCAAAGAAAAGGAAAGTGGCAGAAAGAAAGCCATTGGATTTCTTGCGTACAGCCAAGTGAAGAAATATGAATAAGCACGAGCCCCGGCAGGTAAGCCCATCGAATACGCAGACGTTACGCATTTTTTTTCCTTTATCCTGTAAATAAGTAATGGATACATACATTTTGTATACGATTCAAACGGAAAGAAATTCCGCTAACGAAAAAGAAGTTATATAAAATTACATTACAATAATCAACTCCCTCATAATAAAGTTGATATTTCATTTAGATATGCAAAAACACATATGCATACATACATACATACGTATATGTAAAAGTTAGAATCAAGGAAAACTCGTGACATACAAATGCAAGCATAAATGAAAAAAAAAGATCGAGATTCAGTATTTCATCGAAACATCGAAATCTTCATAACTATTCTTATTAACGTGGTAATATTAAAGTCTTTTTTATTGATTTCTTCTTGGGTGATATTGGTTCTCCTTTTGGTGATTAATGACCTCCCCATGTACTGTTACCACCATAGTTTGACTTATTTCCTTGGTTGTTCCAAGCAGACCTATTTCCATCGTCTTGGTTACCCCATGCAGAAGCTCCGCCATCTCTTGTACTTTTATTATTGTTATTTCCTCCCCAGGTGGAAGCCCCGCCGTAGGCTGACCTATCACCGGTACCACCCCAAGTAGACATGGCACCATTAGATTCACCACCCGACGCCCAAGTGGATGCACCGCCCCAACTTGATTTGTTACCCCAGGCTGAAGCACCACCCCAAGTAGAAGTAGCACCAGTACCTTGGCCGCCCCAAGCTGAGGCACCGCCGCCAGCACCGCCCCAAGCGGATGCACCTCCATTACCTTGGCCACCCCAAGTGGAAGCACCACCCCATGAGGAGACACCGCCACCACCTGAGCCTCCATGCGCATTTACAGCTGGTGTTTTGCCACCATCGAAGGAGCTCCATCCTGGTGTCATACCACCGCTAAGACCAGAAGAGGTAGCCGCAGCACCTGCTGCAATACCGCCAGTGGCCATGTTTCTTGGGGCACTGACGTAACTTGGGCCCATTCTGGCCTGTGGAACTCTACCACGTCTATTAACCAATTCATCATACGTGATACCTTCACCTCCCTCACGGTTGTAATATGTTAACTTATGCTTGTCAATTGTAATGTGTTTGTTCTTCGAGTGTAATTCGACAGTAGCTTTATCACCATTCACATCTTTCACAATACCTAATTGACCCTTGTAACCAGCAGAACGAATTCTTACTGTTTTGCCGAGTGCAACTTCACGACCTCCTCTGGACTGGATGGGTTGTTGGAATGTCTTAGATGATGGAGGTCCCATTTTAGAAATGATTTCTGGATTCATTTTACTTAGATCCATTTTGTTACTTAACATATTGTCCTTGGATGCCACGGCCTCAACGTTACTAGGGTTAACAACAAAAACCCCTGCATTTTCAACAATCTTCTTTGAAACAACAAAAATTTGTTGTGTTTGTATGTACAGGACCTGACCTTCTCTGCGTGAACCTACTTTCTCTACTATGGTATCACCAATTTTGATTTCATTACCATTTGCATCGACACTAGAAACGCGTGCACGAGCAGTATTTATTTTACTCAAGATAGACCCCTTCGTAATTGTCGACACTTTACCAGTTTCATCAATAACCTTGAAGATATCGTGGCCAGCTTGAATAATACAAGCAACATTTTTAGCACTCAATTCGACTATGTCATGTAGCGCATATTCACTTGATGTAGCTGTAGTGTCGATGGATTTGGACAGATTATTTGCTGTAATGGTAACTTCTCTGCTTGTTTGAGTTGACATAAATGTCACTTGACCTTGCTCTACCATAAGAACTAAACCAGCGTCACCTTGATGTTCACCATTGATGACAGTAACGTGATCACCAGGTTCGAAAATTTTCCTCAGAGTAGAGATAGGAAATTCTAGAGGAGTTGTAAAGCCATTTAGTTTGATAGTAGCAATATCTTTCGTGGTTCTTGTTACAATACCCTTGGAACCACGTTGTTCACCATTTAGAACTTCGATACGATCACCTGGCTGGAAAGTGACCTTTGCAGCTTGAGCCTTCTTGATTGATTGTGAAACTGATGTTAGATCTACCGCGCCCTCTTTGGAACCGAATCTTGCCAATTCCTCCACAGTTGGCTGAATATTTTTGGTTTCTACATGTTGAATTCTGAGGGACTTATACAGATAACCATCGATATAATCTTCATTCTTATAAGTAAAGTGGCGATCATCCCTTTTGTACAGGTTAGCTTGGTCTAATCTTAGAGCCATTGTTGGATTAAATAATTGCGGTGGTGCTCTATGAGCAAAAGTTGGTCTTCTGGATTTACGTTGCTGTGTTGTTGGATCAATTTCGTCGAATTTACCATAATCCAGACGAGGAACAATTTTCAGCATAACTTCTAAATTATTCTCACTAATTTGGTCGACCATAGCTAAGTCACCCTTATAGATCCCTCTCTTAATACGAACGTAGCTACCTTCTTCCAAAGCAACATCATCAGATTTGTTTGGTTTTAGTAATAGAGGTAATTCTTGGACAGGAATTAGCAATTTTTGAGAAATATAAATATCTGGAACACCATTACAAAATTTTTCAATAACGGATTGCTTAGGGGCTTCGATATAGATTCTTCCTGTGTAATTATCCCTTTGGAAAATGGACAAAATTTTCAGTTTTTTTTTACCCATGGCCCTATCCAAATTGAATTTTTTTTTTAATAACTTACGAATCAATTCCTTTTCTTTACCTGGTCTGCAGCGCACACCCCAAATGGTAGCTGTATCAACACTTGGTAGGAGAAACCTCTGGGGCACGTAACCATCTTGAGCAGCAGCACGGTATTGCTTGGAGCTGCTTCTACCGTAACGCTCCCTTAATTCTTTCGCTAACCTTTGAGCGTCTTCTTCTGAAGTCTTGTTCAAATCTTGGTCCAGTTGTCTATGTAATCTATCGTCTCTTCTTGCGCCTGGAGCACTTGCTTCGTCATCTTCATCATCACCATGGGTAATGAAACCTTCACGAACCAACTCTGAATCCTCTTCATCTTCATCTTCATCTTCATCATCACTAACCTCAGCTTCAATATCCAAGAATCTGTTCCTCTCCTGACGACGCCTTTTAGTTGGGGCTTCATCATCATCGTCCTCATCATCATCATCGTCATCGTCGTCTTCATCATCGTCGTCATCTTTGTTAACGCCCTCATCTTTGGTATCACCATCACTGTTTTTGGTGTCCTCTTCGCGAGGTCTCTTCCTTTCATCAGAGCCCTCTTCCTTCTTGACAATTTCATTTGCTTCGGATGAATCCGTATTCAAAGTTGCTTGGGCACCATCTGTAGCAGGCCCGTTACTAGATGAAACCTGCTCTGTGGCCGCCGTTTCTGCATTATCCTCAGGTTGCTGTGGCTCAGATTTTGCTTCTTTTTCTTCCCCATCTAAAGGGGGAATTTTGCTTGTACTTTCTGCACGTTCTGTACTTTCCGTTGTGGTCACATTGCCACTATCAACAGTATCTTTGTCACTAGTATTTTCATCTTTAGTGTCAGTTGACTGCGGAACCACTACGGGATCAGCAACATGTTGATCATGGTCCTGCATGCTCACGTTTGTGTCCGAGTTGTCACTCATAATTATCACAACACCCGTTCCTCTTTCCTTCTGCTGTTACCTACTTGTATGAATGGTTCTTGTCAATGCTACCAATCTTTGAACATATTCATCCAAATTTTTTTCTATGTCGCATATCAGGCGGGTCACCTTTAGAAGGAACAAGTATGAAATATACTATCATATATATATAATAACAATTACGCATGCAGGTGTCAGCATTAAGAAGGCGCAAGGTCACCTAAATACCTTCCGAGTTTTTTTTCAATGAGCAAATCCACTAACGTTAGTTATGAAAGAGTAGAGCTATTCGAGAACCCGAAAGTACCTATCGAAGTTGAAGATGAAATTCTGGAAAAATATGCGGAATCCAGTCTGGACCATGATATGACCGTTAATGAACTACCAAGGTTCTTCAAGGATTTGCAACTAGAGCCCACAATTTGGAAACTGGTGAGAAATGAAGACGTCATTATAGAAGGAACTGACGTAATAGATTTCACGAAACTGGTACGATGCACATGCCAGTTACTGATACTGATGAATAATTTAACAGTAATAGATGATTTATGGTCGATGCTTATTAGAAACTGTGGCAGAGACGTGGATTTCCCGCAAGTGGCCTTAAGAGATCATGTATTAAGCGTAAAAGACCTTCAAAAAATCTCCAATCTCATCGGGGCTGACCAAAGTTCTGGGACCATTGAAATGATTAGTTGTGCTACTGATGGCAAGAGGCTTTTCATGACATACTTGGACTTTGGTTGCGTATTGGGAAAACTAGGTTACTTAAAGATGTGAAGCGAACAAATCCATATTCAAATATTTTTTCTCCTTTATTCGGTTCTGGAATCTATTCATATATATGTAGAAAATAGTCGAGTACATATGCAATTATAGGGTAAGCTGATACACAAATGCATGGTGTGGTCCTCTTCCTTTGCTTAAATGATATGTTTCGTTTTGAAGTAGTTCTTCAAATAGTTGACTTGCCAAACACCCAGCGAGGACAAGACAATAATAACCAAAATTGAGAAATTTCTTACCCTTCTGTTGGTAGATTCATTGGTGTCTCTTAATCTCTCCTCTCTGTTTTTCAAGTAAGTCAATTCGTCGACAATTTCGTCGGTAATTTCCTCCACTCTACGCAACTCCACTTCTATAGGTTTCAATTTTTCGTTGGCACTGATCTTGTTCCAGTCACGAGCTTCAGCACCACTCTCAATGTCCAATTCAATGGCCCTGCTTAAAGAACGGCCACGATACTGAGCCTGATTTTCAAAACAAACGTCGAATGCCGTGGAGGATGGAGCAGTAAACGCAACACGAACGTCGCCTGCAAAGTCCCTCTTTCTACGATACTCGTTTCCAACTGAATCACGCACGAAGAGGTTTAGTTTCTGTCCATCACCAACAGAACCATCTGAGTGAATATCCACGACAACCAATTGACCTTCAGTGACAAAATCACGAATACAAACCTGTTCTGGATCTGTAGATGCTGCAATGTCGAAATGTAATCCCTGCACTGCCACCACCAAAGAGATCAAAGTTGTCAACCATAACTGTAACACCTGCATCCTTTTTTTGCTTTTCACTTATGAGATCAACTGAGTTATACAACTAACTATAAAGGTAGGCCCCAGCTCCTAAAACAAACATATAACACGTAACAACCAACGGTTGGCCAAAATCATTAGGGAGACGAAAGAGTAAAAACGAAAAATGAAAAAAAAAGTAAACTCCAGAAACTCTTTGTACGCGTTTGTCGTTTTTAACGATATGCTATTTTATCATTGTTCTTCATTTTCCTCATCTTCTTCATCTTCTTCATCCAGTGCTTCCACTAGAAGACTGCCATTTGGCCATAGCTGGGGCACTTGGTCCACCGACATGTGCTCGTTAGGATGCACAGTATACTTAGGGAAGGGCGATACCAATTCAAAGTCGAATTCAAGTTTACCACGTTCGAGATCAAATGAGGTAAGCTCGTTGTTGATGATGTGGCCGAGCTCTTCGATCGTGGTAGCAGTAGCAGTTTCAAGTTGTCCTTCTTTAAAGCAGAGCACATCATCGTCTGCAGATAATTGCCTGATTTTGTCCTGGAGGGCGTTAGACCATTCTACGGGGTCACTAGAATATACCGCGAGGTATATGTGACACCCAATGGATTGGTAGATTTGGTAAAGTGTAGTCATGGAGGGGAACTTCTTGACGAATCTTTTGCCACTAGAAGTTCTAAATTGCAGAGTAGCTTGCTTCCCCGTTGTCTCGAACGGCTGTATCTCATCGATGCAAGCCTTTAACCATTTTAATTGCCGAGCAGTTGAGTTTAATTTCAAATCCTGAGCGTGTTTCAAGCTCTTTTCCTTTTCTATAGCTTTAATTCTGTCCATTTCTAGCGACTTTTTGTACGCATCCTCCTGCAGTTTTTTTATTTCTCTTGACATGCGTAGCTCGTGCATTTCAGTTTTATTAACAACTAATTCTGGAGTGTACTTTTCCACCACGTTTGTTAACGACTGCAAGAATCTGTTCAGTGAATTGACCTTTAACTTGCCGAGAATGGAGAGCCTTTGTGAGGGCAAAGTTTCTGAATGGGAAGCCTTATTAGCCACGTTGGCAATGAGGAATATCTCCGGGGTGTTTCTGACACCTAGTTGGCGAGCAACCAGCCAAGGTTCCAACTCGTGTACGCATTTCAAATAGATAATCAGGTCGTTATCAATCTTGCGCAAGTACTGTAAAGTCTTCTTGTTTAACAAAATCTTTTCCAATAGTAGTTTAGAATTAACATCTACGGTATCAGTATCAGTATCGTAGGTGTCGCCCACTAGGATGAGCAACATAAACTTAAACTCTTCTTTTGCAATACGCAAGGCCTCATTGAAGGAAATGTCTGGTTTAAAGCTTTTTAGTTCGCAAAATGCATCCTTGTCCTTCGTGTCACCCAGTATTTCTGCAAGTGGGATATGGGTTTCTCTGGTTGGTGCCTTTGGAACCTTGGAGATCTTGGGTTTTCCTGAATTACCGCCACCACTTATCGAATGCAGGGACAATAGAGTGCAAAAGAACGTGAATATTGTGGCAGATAACCTATTGATTATCCGAGGGATCAACAGTAAAATAAAAAGAAAGGGGTTACCATCATAACTAAAAGATTCAAACATGGACCATACAGTGTTAGAGCGTCCATTTAACCCAATTGTTCTGAAATCATTGCGGAAGTTCGCTGGCAATGGTCTGACTACGGGCAGTGAGGCTGTAAATAACAACGGTCTAGGTCCCAACGCGGGAGGAACCAAGGTCTCAGCCATGGGTGTAGACGTTTGAGTGGACTCTCCCATCTGGTCTGGTTCGCCTTTCCACTCTCCATCGAAATATCGGCTCAATGCTGGTTCTAACTGCCAACCATGGTTCCTCAACAGTCTCACCACATCTGGCAAGTCTTCTGGGGGGAAATTCGTGATGACCTGGAACTCATTTAACTTGTCCTCTTCTGTGTGCGAAAGGTGAAATTCACTATCCTCATGATTGACTACTGGCATCTTCGATCACACTATGAAAGCTATTACATACTTCTATCGTAATACCTGCTGCTACAAAATACACTGTCTACCTATATATCACCTTCATCTCTTCTGGGCCACCACCCACCAATTGTCGCGCTCGAAGCCCTCACTATGAACGGCAGCGCCAGCTTGGCGGCAATCCTCAGCCAATTCGCCCTCTCGGTATAAGTGATAGTATCGGTATTTTACCTCTTCTCTTTCCTGTTCTTGATCTTGTTGTTGCTTCTCGTCGTTATCATCAAGAGACTTACTGCGTTGCTGTTCCTCCTTCCAGCGCTGCAAGTATTCGGAACGCTCCTTTGGGGGAATATTCATTAAGTTTGGCTTTGGCCTTGTCTTGACTTTAGAAGGCGGCGTTGATTTAGTTTTTGGTTTGGATTTACTCTTGGGAAGAACCCAGGGGACAAAGACATCTTGCTCCATACCTTCATGGTAACCTCTACGGGAGCTGCCCTGTTCTAGAGCCCAACAATATATTAATGCTTGTCCGCCCTGACGTAGTTTCGATAGAACGTGCCTGATCACCTCAACACGTCTCTCCCTTGTAGACCAGTGATGCACTACAGCAATTGAGATGGCGAAGTCAAATGTTTCGTTTTTGTGTGGTAAGTTCAGCCCGTCTGCCACCAGTAAGTTGTACGATGGGTTTATCCCTCTGGCGCACTCAATAAGACCATCTGAGCGATCTGAACCGATAATATATATATCAGGGTTCACTCCGAGGTACTTTCCATTGCCACACCCGACGTCGATACCGATGGAACCCATTGGGCGAGTCTTCAAGAACTGAGTCACTATGGGCCATGGCTTATATCTAGTTTGCGAGAAATGCGGAGCTATCTCATTATACACTTTGTGAACATACTCCTGTTCTTTTTCAGCCGCTTGGTTTATCTCCATGTTGGTTCTTAACCTTTTATTTCTTGGCTCTTCGAGACCTCATCTCTGTTCAGTTCATTACCGAATTTTTTCTCTTATTCCCATTTCTTCGACTGAAAAGTTGAAAGAAATTGAAAAATCAAGAAGAGGTATATAGAGATAATTATCCATATAAATGAAGAGCACAAAATAAGTTTGAGCTTCAACAGCGCAACGATGACCGAACCTCAAGGTCCTTTGGACACCATCCCGAAAGTGAACTATCCGCCAATACTGACAATAGCAAACTATTTTTCCACAAAACAAATGATTGACCAAGTCATCAGTGAGGACCAAGACTACGTTACGTGGAAATTGCAAAACCTGCGAACGGGGGGTACATCAATCAACAATCAATTAAATAAATATCCAAAATACAAATACCAGAAAACCAGGATAAATCAGCAAGACCCGGACTCTATCAACAAAGTCCCAGAAAACCTGATCTTTCCACAAGACATTTTACAACAGCAAACACAAAATAGCAATTACGAAGACACCAATACCAACGAAGATGAAAATGAAAAACTTGCGCAGGACGAACAATTCAAGCTCTTGGTAACCAACTTGGATAAAGATCAAACTAATCGGTTTGAAGTTTTCCATAGAACATCCCTAAACAAAACCCAGGTCAAAAAACTGGCTAGCACAGTAGCTAATCAAACTATAAGTGAAAATATTCGTGTTTTTCTGCAAGCGGTGGGAAAAATATATGCTGGTGAGATAATCGAATTGGCCATGATTGTAAAGAATAAGTGGTTGACAAGTCAAATGTGCATAGAGTTTGATAAGAGGACCAAAATAGGCTATAAATTGAAAAAATATCTAAAAAAATTGACTTTCTCCATCATAGAAAACCAGCAATACAAGCAAGATTATCAATCCGATAGCGTTCCCGAAGACGAACCTGATTTCTACTTCGACGATGAAGAAGTAGACAAGCGCGAATCTACGCTGGGCAACTCGTTGCTACAGTCCAAATCCTTACAGCAATCAGACCATAATTCACAGGACTTGAAGCTACAACTCATCGAGCAGTACAATAAGCTCGTCCTCCAATTCAACAAACTAGATGTAAGCATCGAGAAATATAACAACAGTCCCTTATTGCCCGAACACATCCGTGAGGCGTGGAGACTCTACCGTCTGCAGTCGGACACTTTGCCTAACGCTTACTGGAGAACTCAAGGAGAAGGGCAGGGATCCATGTTCAGATAGCTGCCCATAATTGTCCAACGGCTCCAACATATATCAATCTATATATAAACAAATATATAATTTTTAACATGTCGTTTGAAATGACATGTCTATTTTTAAAAGGATAGCATATAAATTAATGAAAAAAAAAAAAAAAAAGAAAACGATTACTGCAGATCTTCTAATTCTGTTAATCAGCTTTCTCTTGTGAACCATTGGCAGGTGAGTAACATAAAAGCACAATACAATAGCTTCCATTATTAGTTTTGTTTGTTTTGGCAATACATGTTAAATCTTTTTCTTTCAAGTTAAATATAAAGATTATATATAAAAGTACTTCTTTGAAATACATTTGATTATACTTTTCTTTATCGTTTTATTTTTATTTCATCGTTATAGTCGCTTCTTTTCCCCTAAAGGCTTTGTCATAAAACAACAAATCAACCACTCTCTGCTTATCTTTCCTTCGTTTTCAAAATGGGTAATTCAAGTTCAAAATCTTCGAAAAAGGATTCACATTCGAATTCCTCCTCGAGAAATCCTCGTCCTCAAGTGTCGAGAACCGAGACTTCCCATTCTGTGAAGTCTGCAAAATCAAATAAATCTTCAAGATCAAGGCGATCTCTTCCTTCTTCGTCCACTACGAATACTAATTCAAACGTCCCTGATCCCTCCACTCCATCAAAGCCCAATCTTGAGGTTAATCACCAACGACATAGCTCTCACACGAATCGATACCATTTCCCATCTAGCTCACACTCGCATTCAAATTCTCAAAACGAATTGTTAACTACTCCTTCATCATCCTCTACTAAGAGGCCTTCTACTTCTAGAAGATCAAGTTATAATACTAAGGCTGCTGCTGATTTACCACCTTCAATGATCCAAATGGAACCCAAGTCACCCATTTTAAAAACAAACAATAGTAGCACACACGTATCCAAGCATAAATCTTCATACTCATCTACCTATTATGAGAACGCCTTAACCGATGATGACAATGATGACAAAGACAACGACATCTCGCACACTAAAAGGTTTTCTAGATCTTCGAATTCTCGTCCGTCCAGTATAAGAAGCGGATCAGTGTCAAGAAGGAAATCAGATGTGACCCATGAAGAGCCTAACAATGGATCATACTCCTCTAACAATCAGGAGAATTATCTCGTTCAGGCATTAACCCGGTCAAATTCTCATGCATCTTCGCTACACAGTAGGAAATCTTCGTTTGGATCAGATGGTAATACCGCATACAGCACCCCATTAAACTCTCCAGGCTTGTCCAAGCTAACAGATCACTCTGGTGAATACTTTACCTCTAATTCAACCTCCTCATTGAATCACCATTCAAGTCGCGATATTTACCCGAGCAAACACATCAGCAATGATGATGACATTGAAAATTCATCTCAATTGAGTGATATCCATGCATCAATGGAAAATGTTAATGATAAAAATAATAATATAACAGATAGCAAAAAAGATCCGAATGAGGAATTTAATGATATAATGCAATCTTCCGGAAACAAAAACGCTCCAAAAAAATTCAAAAAACCTATCGATATTGATGAAACTATCCAAAAATTACTGGATGCGGGCTACGCTGCTAAGAGAACAAAAAATGTTTGTTTGAAGAACAATGAAATTTTACAGATTTGCATCAAGGCTCGTGAAATCTTTCTTTCTCAACCTTCCTTATTAGAATTATCACCTCCTGTAAAAATTGTAGGCGACGTTCATGGCCAATATGGGGATCTCTTAAGGCTTTTTACCAAATGTGGGTTCCCACCATCCTCGAACTATTTATTCCTAGGTGATTATGTGGACCGTGGTAAACAGTCACTGGAGACTATTTTACTATTGTTTTGTTACAAAATAAAATACCCTGAAAATTTCTTTTTATTGAGAGGCAACCATGAATGTGCTAACGTCACAAGGGTTTATGGATTTTATGATGAATGTAAACGTCGTTGTAACATCAAGATCTGGAAGACATTCATCGATACTTTTAATACATTACCATTAGCTGCTATCGTAGCCGGAAAGATTTTTTGTGTTCATGGTGGATTGTCGCCAGTTTTAAATTCTATGGATGAAATCAGACATGTAGTTAGGCCTACTGATGTGCCAGATTTTGGCTTAATTAATGATCTTTTGTGGTCCGATCCCACAGATTCACCCAACGAATGGGAGGATAACGAACGTGGTGTAAGTTACTGTTATAATAAGGTGGCAATTAACAAATTCTTGAACAAGTTTGGGTTTGATTTGGTTTGTAGAGCCCACATGGTTGTGGAAGACGGTTATGAATTTTTCAATGATAGAAGTCTCGTTACGGTGTTTTCCGCGCCAAATTATTGTGGTGAATTTGATAATTGGGGGGCTGTAATGAGCGTCAGCGAAGGTTTATTGTGCTCTTTTGAATTGTTAGATCCACTAGATAGTGCAGCTTTGAAACAAGTTATGAAGAAAGGTAGACAGGAAAGAAAACTGGCTAATCAACAACAGCAAATGATGGAAACAAGCATCACAAATGATAACGAATCTCAACAGTAAATTTACTGACTAAAAAATCCAGAAGTATTATATTCATTATTTCATGAACAACTCAACGATGTACATATGCACACATATATATATATATGAAAGACAGGAAATAGAAGTTCCCTATCTTTTTCTTAATGACATTAAAAAACTTCCTTTCATCGCCTACTGCCTTCGCGTGTGTATTGAATGCTCATTCGCTCTATACAATCTAGAACTCTCCGAAATTTCGTTCTACTTTGCTTTCGCTATATTAAGCTGTTTATATAAATTACGTAATGGTATATAGTCATATAGCTAAATTCAATGGTTCGTTTCTATAGATTGGTTCTCCTTAATTTTAATTTTTTATTGCGTATAACGTGAGAGATTATTTTCAACCCCCCCAATACTTACGAAACTTCATAAAACTTCTTTAAGAAATAAGGGCCTATAAAAATTGTGAACTAATCAAGAGAAAATATATAATCAAAATTGATTAATCAGAAAGACGAATTTTTTTAAAAAAAAAATTCAAAACAACTGAAGGGGAAATGGACAAAAAGCAGCATAAGTAGTAAAAAGTGGAAACAAAATAAGGTCAAAAAAATCTGAGAGGAAAAGGAACGCTATATTACATTACTCAGAACTGCGTAACCGACTAGAACAAAAAAAGGAAATAGAGGAAAAAAAAAAAAAAAAAAAAAAAAAAAAAAAAAAAAAAAAAGAAAAAAAAGAAAAAAAAAAAAAAAAAAAAAAAAAAAAGAGAAAAGAAAACTAATGGGTCAGTACATGACTCATAAAGGCATGTCTGTTGTTCTGTTATTGTAGTTGGAGTAGTTACCGCTGCTTCCACGTCCACCACGACTACCTCGATTGTTATATGCGCCTCTGCCAAATCCCCTTCCTCTGCCAAATCCTCTTCCTCTCGAACCTCCATTCATACCGCTGCTGTTATAGTTACCGCGTCCATTGTTCCTTATAGAATCATTATTACCTTGGCCAAGGAACCCACTTGCTGGTTTGAAAATGGAATATTGTTGTGTATTGGATGTTGAGTTCGTGAAATCATTCTTTTTATTTCCTGAGGCATCTAAAGATGAATCTGAGGTTAACCCTTCTTCATTGTTTTGTCGATCATGATATCTCGAACCGTTATTATTATTACTACTACTATTATTATTATTATTATTATTATTATCATTAGTGTTGTTGTTGTATGAGCTGCCACTGCGATATCCGCCGCGATTACCACGATTGTTATGCCCACCTTTATAACTGCTGCCGTTGGGGCCTCCACGATATCTATTACTCCCTCTAAAATTGCCATTATTGTTATTATGGTTTCCGTTATATTTGGTTCTGCTCATACTATGTTCCCTTTCCACATTCTTGAAAGTGAACTGTTTATCAACATCGGTTTCTGAACCTTTATCTTTATCATTTGAGACATCTAATTGAGCTTTATCGTCGCCACCTTTCTCAAAGCCTTGTTCATCGCCACCTTTGAACTCGTCCGATTTATCGGGCTTAGATTGTAGTTCAAGAGCTGGTGAGCCAAGCTTGCTTAATGGAGTTCCTTTCTTGGAAGTTTCATTGACCACAGATCTCTCAACTACTTCAGAGTAACTTAAAGGTTTGGGAGTTGGGGTTGCAGAATGTGATTCCTCCTCTGTAGGTGTCTGCTTTTTCAAGATTGTGATCTTGCTGCCTGTTGCAGTGGTTGCCATAGAATCACTACTAGGGATTAATGATGCCCTCAGGGTTGTTGTATCTTCCACGTGTAAATTTTCCATTTTTTCTTCAATGTCCAAAATCTTCGATTGCGTATCAACCGGTTTAGCACTTCCAAAAGGATTGGATTTTGACCGCTGAGTCTTAGTAATGAATGGTTTGCCAGCATCGTCTTTAGGGTCTGTTAATAATTTCACCTTCGTGCTGTAATCCTTAAAATCTTCGAATTCTGCGGGCGCTGTTGTAATGTGGTAAATTTCCTTCAAAGGAGTGGTCCAATAGTTCAAAATTTTGTCCATATCACGGGATGTGTATAACTCGACAAATGCTACCTTCGAGTCACGTTTGAAATTTTGATCAAAGATTGACCCCGATTTCAAAGTAGAAATACTTGGATTTTTATTTATCTCCCAAAACAGTTTGAACTTAATAAACTTGGTAAACTTTGCTTGAAAAAGATCTTCAATGTCAAAGTTGGAAAATCTCGGTGGTAAATCAGAAAACTTCACAATATAAGGAGGACCTTGCTGATGCTGCAGCGGGTGGTGATGATTTGCAAAGTCCCCCATGCTACCACCACCAAAAGGCCCTGCATTAGAAAAACGTGATCTGTTCATGGGTCCATGACCGCCGTGTGGGTGCTGTTGGTGACCATCACGTTGATGTTCGCCTGCCTTGGTTTGTTTCAAGATGTCAATATTCGTAGTATTGCTTATAGCATCCAAATTAATATCTTCCTCATCCCATACTGACTCGCCTAAAGTGTCGTTCCCTAGAAATTCTTCTAGGGACATTTTCTTCGTAGTGCCATTATTATTAGATGTATTATTTGTTCCTGAATAGAAACATATGTAGACAATTCCGTGACTTTCTCTTCTTTGCGGAAAACCAAGCTGATTAGAGAAAGCAAAAACATTGCAAGACCATGTCTAATCAGCTTGATTTTTAGAGAAACAATAAAAAAGAAGAAAAGAGGCCAAGAGAGAGCATTGTTCAATTGTTAGTGGCTATTTAAACTTGATCTATTTTCTTAAAAATCCACATGAATATTATATCCTCTTTCATGCAATAATTCCTACGTATGACTGAAACAGAAGAAAATAGTAAACATAAAATACTAAAACAAAAAAAAAAAGGAAACAAAAGAGGACCGTTATGGATCAAAAGGGGTTAATGAGAAAAACCGAGGCACATACCCATTTCTTCCCGTTCCAGCACTCTATGTGATTAAGATCGAGTGAGCAAACGTGTTTTTCTAGGATGATTTCTTGACCAATTCTTTGTGGAGATAAGCTTTAAAGTCTGAAGAACGTATCTCTGTAGTTCTTCTGTCTCATTTAAAATAACCCAAAATTTCCGAAATTTCAGTGCAGCTCAACCCTAATTTAGGCCTAATTTAATTCAGTAGGGTTAGCTCATATTTGAAATATTACAAAACAAGTCCTATAAAACTCTAATCTTAACCCTTAGGTTAGGTTTTCAGCACGTGATTTTGCATCTTTTTTAGTTTTGCTTAAAAAATTTTGACCTCTACCTTTTCTCTCTCTGTTTAATCAGGTAATAAAAAGTTCAGCCAAAAAGTGTGGTTGTGAAATTTTATTCTGGCGATGCGCAATCGGAGTCTTTTCTATCTCTTGCAACTCGCAGAAGAAAAGGTATTTTAGTACATAAATTGTATATATTCCTTCTCAGGATCAGCAACATAAGATATTGGCTTTGATATTATATTGCATCTTATTGCATTGTGTGTTGTGGTTAAGACAAATAAATAAAGGAAGTTTCTTCTTTTTTTTCCTTCCTTTTTTTCCTCTCTCAGATAAAAGTTCAACAGAGCCATGGTGTCGAAGGATCAAACGTCCTTTAATAAGAGGTGGACCTTGGGTCTTCTGATGTTGGGTCTAGTCATTATTTTGTGGGTTTTATCGTCCTTCCTGATAAATTTGATCTTCGAGGATGACTCGTATAGAAAACCATTCTTTATCACGTACATCAATACTGCCGCCTTTATCTTTTATCTTTTTCCAACTGCAAAGGCCGTTGTGGTGAACTACAAGGACACAGGCCGTGCAAACGTTCACCGCGAACTAATTATGGAGGAAGAAGGTACTGGTAGTGATAGCAATCGCTCGGTTGATATGACTAGCCCACTGCTTACAAACCTTGAAGCAGGCACGCATGCCAACCAAAAGAAGAGGCTAACGTTATATGAAACAATCAAGTTAAGTGCTGAGTTCTGCATTCTTTGGTTCACAGCTAACCTTGTGACCAATGCCTCGCTGGCATTCACATCGGTGGCATCGCAGACAATCCTCTCCACTACTTCTTCCTTTTTTACCTTGTTCATAGGTGCTATTTGTCATGTTGAATCATTGAGCAAGTCCAAAGTACTCGGGTCGTTCATTTCCTTTGTGGGCATAATCATGGTCACCAAATCAGATTCTCATCAGCGCTACCAACGCCATATCGCGGACGTTAGTGGTGATGATAACGATGCCGTGCGAGTTCTGATAGGCAACTTGTTGGCACTTGCAGGTGCTGTACTTTACGGTGTCTACAGTACTTTATTGAAGAGAGAAGTCGGAGATGAGACTCGTGTTAACATGAAGATTTTTTTTGGCTTTGTTGGTCTCTTTAATTTGCTTTTTCTATGGCCATCACTGATTGTATTGGACTTTTTTGGCTGGGAACCATTCTCTCTGCCCAAAGATCCTAAAGTTGTGGTAATAATCTTCGTCAATTGTCTCATCACATTTGTTAGCGACTTCTGTTGGGCAAAGGCTATGTTACTAACGAGTCCTTTAACCGTCACCGTAGGATTGAGCATAACGATACCCCTAGCAATGTTTGGTGATGTAATCTTTAAGCACAAAACCATGTCTGCGCTCTATTTATTTGGTGCTACCCTCATCTTAGGCTCATTTTTCATCATTAACAAAAGCTCTGAGGAGGAACATTTTGAGAACTCAATAACGGCTAGCAATTACGAATCAGTGGAGGTGCCAGCAGCAAACAACTGATCTTAAAAAAAAAAAAAATAGAAATAATAAAAAAAACTATTAGCATCTAAATTTCAAAGTCAGAAGAAATTTTTCCCTATATAGAATGTATATTATAATTTTTCTAATAACAATTTCATTCCTGTGCGATTAAAAATCTTAAACATTTTTTTCAGTATCCAGACTAACAAAACAGAGGCCAAAAGAATTTTCAATAAGAGAAAAAGTATCTCGTTGGCTTCATACTATCCTTATTCTTTGTCACTAACTTTGCCGTGAGAAAGAAATGCAAATATACATGTTATAATGAAACTGAAAAGCGCATTTTCTCAAAATTAAAAAACAATTGGGTACCCTGGATTCTTTATCAAATAACAACTAATGAAATAAGAAAAGAAGTAGAATAGAACACATGCCAAAAATGACGACAATAGTCCTCTCATTTTTTCACTTACACACGAAATTTTGGGCACATAAATTAAAAGCACAGACAGTGCGGACATCACAATGTACATCAATGATACAGAAAAAATCTCTATACCGAACTGCCATCCTGAACCACCGCTAAAATACATTATACGATTCTTAGCATCACGTGCAATGAAAGGGATAGCATTCATTTCCACAAACTTGTAACCAGTAATACTTGGTAGAAGTATGCCTAATGACAATATCATGGAGAAAAGCTTCCATTTATTAGTTACCTTCGGTAGAATTACTTTCTTAATAAAGATGAAAACTACCATACACGCAACAAAATAATAAACAAATTCCTGAACGTTGAAGGCTTGAGGAACCGTTATCGAAATATTGAGTATTTTAGCCAGAAAATCGCCAAATTGTAAAGTGTTTTCTGCATTTTCAGGTACCAAAGAGTACTGATAAAAAGGTGATGTTTTCCATTCGAACTGAGATTGCTTGTTACTTTCTGCTGGCGGATATACCACAAGATGAGGTACGTTTTGCAACTTTAAATCCTTGACCAATTGTGGTACTTCGTTGACATCCACTGTAAAAAACAAATTTAGTGATTGTGGGGCCTGCGAGCGAATTACATCGGCCACTGCTTGATAGGTTTTTTCAAAATCATGGCATAGTTGGCAACTCATGCCGTTACTGTTTGTACCCCTCATTGTGATGTACAAGATATTGAAGTAACCTGGGACACCACGGCTTAATAATGGGTAGTTGTCAGCGGTCACTGTTATCACACCGGTGTCACCTTTCAACTGTAGAATATCATCTATATTATGGGATGCAGTGGCTGTGGACTTCTGAAACTTATGGAATATAATGGCGAGCCATATAATAATGTATGTGCTACACCACTTCATATTTTTTTTGTATGATTCAGTTCGCGGCTCTCATCTACATGCAATTTTATTATCAAAACTTCTGAATCCAAGTTCCTATTTTATTTTTTTGCAGTTTTCAATTCGCGACAGTAGCTCACTGGCATAAAAGACTAAAAAGGAAATGAATAAATGAATAAATAAGTAAATAAATAAATAAATAAATAAATACTGCTTGTGATAGTCTAAATAATGTCAGATATAGTTAATATTTGTACGTATGAATGCCTTTTTGAATTGCGGTACCTTAAGTTATGTTTCGTTTGCGGAAGCAAGCTGGTATCATGCTGGATGTATTTCTTATCAGAGTCGATATTTCAAACCATTAAGCCTGTTTTTTATGTCCTTCAATTGCTTTGTCTCAGGCTCCCATTCCTCAAATTCCTTAAACAACATCTTGATTTCTTCATTACTGAAATGCTTGTTGGACTCGTACATCAATCCCCTCATACACCATGGCAGACGATAGGGGTTGGCTCCTAACTCAGACAATTTATATGGTGAGTACTCAATTGGATACATTTCGGACAAATCGGTTGTTTCTAATGCAAATTTGATGCCCAGATGGTAGACCTGTTTCTCATTATAAATGGTAGAGTGACCACCTCCTGTCAAGGTGCCCGCCAGAGATCCGCTTATTTCCTTTATGATTCCGTGATCGTTATAACCCAGGTTCAAGAGTGAACCAGCAATTTTAACTATGCGAGTGATAAATGCTGGAGTTTGTGATCCTCTATCAATAAAAATGGCCCGAAATATATTGGGATGGTTGGCAAAAAGACATATGGATGAATACAGAGGGACCAGTTGATCATTGATGGATCCCACAAATGTAATCTTAACGTTATTTGATATGATTGTTCTTAGGCCTTCTATGAAGCTTTGCGATTGTTTGGAATCAAACTTTTGAAACTCGAATAACTCCCTCAATGAGTCTTTTTCAATCGTCTGGTAAGCACGAACAAACAAAGTTTGATCTGCACCGTAGAATGGACCATTATTGATACCTGCCATGGCCAAGACCGAGATAATTTTTTTGGACGAACAAAACTGAATGTCATCGTTGAAAAATTGAGAATTATCAAGGTTTATTATGCCGTTTTTGATCAGCTTCGCTAAAAGCATAATGGTTACCGGACACCCCTGCGAATGGCTAACAAAATAAATAAAATCAGAATTGTTTATTTCTTTGCTCCAATGCTTCATAACTTCGTAGAAGAAATCTACTCTATCAAATATCTCTCCTTCTCTTTCAAGAGCAATCTTGCTTATTTCAATGGGTACTTTATGTTGATCAAAATATTCCTTCACTATTTCCTCAGCTTCTGTGACAAACTTGGTAGATGTACCCGTTGGCTCACCAATAAACGGTCTAATAATTTTTGTTGGAAAGAACCCATGAACGCCGACAATGAGAACTCTGATGGGCCTAGATTGGTAATCTGATAGAAGGTTTATTTTTTTCCATGGATCAACCCTAAATAGAGATCCTCTGTTGTGTTCCAACCGCTCCTCATCTTTTGCCTCGTTTGCAACTGTGTTTGTTTCCTCTTTTAACTGATTTTGTGAGTGCTGCACCTGTTCTTCCCCCTCTCGTACCCTTGATGAAGGTCTTCTATCCCAGTATTCAGTCTTCCACTTCCAAATTGTGGATGTGACTGTATTCCATATGGTTTGTTTCGGTAAAATATCGAAACTTGGTACAACAATGTTCGGAAACTGATTGCCTATGTCATCTGTTAATTTCTTAGCAGTTTTGACACCTTTATCTCTGATCAATATAGCATCAGGTTTATAAGGTATGTAAGTGTTGGTTAGAGGAGCCGGATTTAGACTATTTGCTAAACGTGATAAAGTGTTATTATCCGCATCAGTGGGAATGTTATGCGTCGGCTCCGGATCTTTTTTGTTACGGCCCCAAAAGAATGGCCATGCTCGTGATCTTGTGTTTTTTTCTACTATAGCTGCATTTCTGTCTTTTTTGTCCTTCTCACCCTTCTCGATCCTGGTGGTTTCCTTTAAAATCGTTGTTTGTTGATTATCGTGCAAGCGTGTGCCCTCATTCGAAACATTGTCATTTTCTTGACTGTTGTCTTGGGCGGTTTCCTTTCCTTTATTTTTATTAGATAACTCCGGTTCTTCCTCGTCATTACCCCCCCATATAGACCAGGATTTGGTTGTTCTGTGCTTAGGCTCACTAGGCCCCATACGACCAGACTGAGTATGTACTGAGCGCAGTGAGGTCGTTGAAGATTTCAGACTGCTTTTCGGCGAGGAATGCAATGGAGTCGTGACCATTCTACCTACTGGTACTCTGTATATAAGTCTCTTCCAATTCTTCGTAATGGTGTCTATTTGTAGTGCAAAAGTGCTATCCAAGAGCAGTGATAAGCCCACTATATGTATAAAGCCGAATCTAGTGACTGGTGGGAATAAAAAAGATAGTTTTCAAACTATTCTTATATGAATTTTCCATGGAATTACCTCACGTTGTTCACATTAGTAACTTGTAAAAAGCCTTACATATAAACTCAATATTTTCCCTATTGTCAAAACCTGGAATGTGTCCGCAACGCGTAATTCATCCATAATGATATATATTATCAGAAGCTGTACACAAGCCATTCACATACATGTGGTGCATGAGAAGATTGCCAACAAATTCAGTTATGACGGTGGCTCGAAAGAGAAAGCAAACTACGATCGAAGACTTCTTTGGTACAAAGAAAAGCACTAATGAGGCGCCCAATAAGAAAGGTAAATCGGGCGCTACTTTCATGACCATAACAAATGGTGCAGCTATCAAGACAGAGACAAAGGCGGTCGCAAAGGAGGCAAACACGGACAAATATCCTGCTAATTCAAATGCAAAAGATGTATATTCGAAGAACTTGAGCAGCAATTTACGTACACTACTGTCGCTGGAGCTAGAAACGATTGATGATTCGTGGTTTCCACATTTAATGGATGAATTTAAAAAGCCATATTTTGTAAAGTTGAAACAGTTTGTCACTAAAGAGCAAGCTGATCATACAGTATTTCCGCCTGCAAAGGATATTTACTCATGGACCAGGCTAACGCCTTTTAATAAAGTTAAAGTCGTGATTATCGGTCAAGATCCCTACCACAACTTTAATCAGGCGCATGGCTTGGCTTTTAGCGTCAAACCCCCTACACCAGCACCACCGTCATTAAAGAACATATATAAGGAACTGAAGCAAGAGTATCCTGATTTTGTTGAAGATAATAAAGTGGGAGATTTAACTCACTGGGCTTCACAAGGGGTTTTATTGCTTAATACCTCGTTAACTGTAAGAGCACATAATGCAAACTCGCATTCTAAGCATGGTTGGGAAACTTTTACAAAAAGGGTAGTTCAGTTGTTGATCCAGGACAGAGAGGCCGACGGTAAGAGTTTAGTATTCCTCTTATGGGGGAACAATGCTATCAAATTAGTAGAGTCTCTGTTGGGATCTACTTCCGTTGGAAGCGGTAGTAAGTACCCTAATATCATGGTGATGAAGTCAGTGCATCCGTCTCCATTAAGTGCAAGTAGAGGATTTTTTGGTACCAACCATTTCAAAATGATAAACGATTGGCTATACAATACCCGCGGAGAGAAAATGATAGACTGGAGTGTTGTTCCTGGAACGTCATTAAAAGAAGTTCAGGAGGCAAATGCTCGCTTAGAGTCAGAATCAAAGGACCCTTGAATATTACTATTGCATATGCAGGTCTCGATTTCCAAACTCTTTAAAAGCATATAATAGATAAAAAACTAAATAGACTACTTTGTGGCACAAAGCAGAAAAGTGGATTGAATATTTTTCAATCTAAAAAGTAAATATTATACAACCAAATTGAGAGAGTAAGGAGAAGTAAGAAAAATAAATTGCTTGAAACCGGCAGAAAGGAAGCTTGAATATGGGTCAGGACGTGAAACATATCATTTTTTCAACGCTTCCTTTTGAGCGTTCAGTAAAGTGAACACTGGAGCATTCAACTTACTCCTGCCTTTCAAGAAATCCAACTCCATAACAAAGTTATATTCCAAAAGGTTGGCTTCGAGTTGTTCAACTAATCCGCCGGCTGCAGCAGCAGAACCACCAGTGGCAATAATGTCATCAACAATGATAACGTTGGAACCTGCTGGAATAGCGTTTTTCTGTATCTCAAAAAGATCAGAACCGTACTCCTTTTCGTACGTAGCCTTAAAACATTCGCCAGGTAGCTTACCTGCTTTCCTGACTGGAACGAAACCAACACCTAGGGCCAAAGCTAAAGTTGGTCCGAACAAGAACCCACGGGATTCCAACCCGACGATATAATCAATTTTAACTTCTGGAAAAGCTTCTTCTAAATGCAGTTTGAAAGCATCGATCAACTTCTGGAAAAGACCTGGGTTCCTGAAAATGGGTAAGAAATCTTCGAAGAGAATGCCTTCACTAGGGAAGTTTGGATATTGATGTAAAGCCAACTTCAACTCTTGGGCATAACTTGCTATAGACATGATTAGTAGGAATATTTGCGATAGATTTCTTTGAAGCAGGCAAAATGCGTGAAAATAGATTTTATGGATATTGAGTCAGACGCAAGATGCATTTTACCTTCCCAATGAGGTGAATTTATAATGCCAAAAATTTTTCATTGCGCGGCCCGATTTTTTCCCACATAGAGAGCCCTTCAAAACTAATTCAAGACCACTACTAGTAGGTTGGCAATAAAATTATAGATATATGAAGATAATTGCCGGCAAATGGTGATTGTAGTGGTAGTCTGAGTATGGATGGTGCGTTGATAAATTCCGTTTTATACGTGAGTCCACGCAATGGTGCACATTATTTTGTTGAACTCACTGAGAAACATCTATTGGCGTTTGAGATGCTCAATTCCATGTGTCTCTTAGAAAATTATGATCATGTGCTGTTGTTTTTGGAGTGCCAGTTCGGCAAATCTCACAATTTGGCTGTTATCCCGTTCGATATCATATTAGTTCTTTTCACGTTATCGACTTTATCTGAATATTATAAGGAGCCGATATTGAGGGCAAATGATCCATATAACACGTCCAGGGAAACTTTAAGTAGGAGAGCTTTGAAACTATTGCAGAAATATCTGGCGATTCTGAAAGAGTTTGATTCTGAGCAATACAATTTGTATGACTTGGAGTTGTTGCGATGCCAGTTTTTCTTGGCAATCGATACGTTGACACCAAAAAAGCAAAAGTGGAGTTTCGATAGATTTAGGAGAACGAAATCTGAAAAGGGTGTAACATATAGGCAAAATGCTAGTGTAGATCCCGAGTTGGATCAGGCTAAAACTTTTAAAAATCCTTACAGGTCGTATATTAGTTGTCTTGAGCAAAGAAATACCATATTGGGTAATCGCTTATTGAATTTGAAACTGAATGAACCTGGAGAATTTATTAACATGATTTTATGGACATTGTCTAACTCGCTGCAAGAAAGTACCCCTTTGTTCCTATCAAGTCATGAGATTTGGATGCCCTTACTTGAAATACTCATTGATCTGTTTAGTTGTAGACAAGATTATTTCATACAGCATGAAGTCGCCCAAAATGTAAGCAAATCCTTGTTCGTTCAACGCTTATCTGAGAGTCCGTTAGCAGTTTTTTTTGAATCTTTAAATACAAGGAATTTTGCGAATAGGTTTTCCGAATATGTATTTCTCAATTGTGATTACAAACTGCCATCCGACAATTATGCAACGCCGGTTCATCCCGTATATAATGGTGAAAACACAATTGTTGATACGTATATTCCCACGATTAAATGTAGTCCTTTGTACAAATCACAAAAATCATTAGCTTTGCGGAGGAAACTGATTGGGTCATGTTTCAAACTATTACTAAGAGTTCCAGATGGACATAGATTGATTACTCCGAGAATAGTTGCAGATGATGTTATCCAGGGGATCTCACGGACGTTGGCTTCTTTTAATGATATCCTGCAGTTCAAAAAGTTTTTTATGACTGAAAATCTGTCGCAAGAGTCTTATTTTATACCCCTATTAGCTGAAGGTACCCTTTCTGAGATACTCAAAGACACACAGGAATGTGTCGTTATTTTAACGCTAGTCGAAAACTTATCAGATGGCGTTTCATTTTGCAACGAAGTTATCGGTTTGGTTAAATCAAAATGTTTTGCTTTTACCGAGCAATGTAGCCAAACTTCGTATGAAGAAGCCGTTTTGAATATTGAAAAGTGTGACGTCTGCCTACTGGTCCTACTACGATATCTTCTGCATTTGATCGGGACCGAAGCGATATTAGACGCTAAGGAACAGTTAGAAATGTTACATGCGATTGAGAAAAATGATTCAGGGAGGCGACAGTGGGCCAAAGCGCTTAACTTAGGAAATAATCCGCCTTTATTGTATCCCATAGTCTCCCAAATGTTTGGCGTTCATGATAAAAGTGTAATTATAGAATAAGTAACTAATTTTTCTATTTTTCTGGATAAGTATAATGAGTAGGAAAGGAAACAGAGTCAATGTTAAAAAATATAAATAATTCCAAGTCAAAGATGATAGCCCTTTGGTATCAAAGCATAAACATTGCGCGCAATGTATGTATGGCCAAGGAGCTACATAAAACGCTTCGCACTTAATTAGTAAATATAATAATATTTTTTTATTTAATTATACATTAAAGAATAAACAAAAATTAAAAAAGAAAAGGCAAATATTTTGAATAGTAAATTATTTTAAATAGCTTTCTAATTTAATTTTAAACTCTCTTTCTGTAACGTCTGTCTCTTTGAGCGGAAACGTTGATGACAGATAATGGCAACTTCAAACCCAAAGATTTAACCAAGTCAGAAGTTTGGTTGTCAACGTTCAAAACACCGTTAGAACGAGACAAGTCCAAAGCAGAGACTTCTGGGACGTATTGGTCCTTTCTTTCTCTTTCTTCTTCTTGCAATTTGAAAGAGATACCTCTAACTGGACCCTTTTGGATTCTCTTCATCAAATGGGTGGTGTAACCAGCAATCTTGTTTCTCAATCTCTTGGATTGGATAGTGGCGATTTCATCACAAAGTCTCTTGTTGGTTTGGAAATCCAAAGTCAACTTTGGATAGTAACGTTCAATCAAAGCCTTAGAAGCACGCTTGACGGTCTTGGTTCTAACTCTACCCTATTAAAATGACGAAAAGCAATACAAAATAAAAAGTTTGTAAATGCAATTCAACTTGTTAGTATACTGATATCAAAAACACATTATAATGTGTAGAGGCAGTTCATGACGCCATATTATCCCTTGTTCAACTATGCAAAAAGAAGACCCACAAGAAACTGAATCTCCTGTGATACTGCTATAGGCATTTTAACTCTCAATTTTTTGGAAAGCCACTGTAACTATAGCCAAAACATGAGTATCATTTCAATCACACCACTTTTTCAGTATCGCAGTTCCATATCGTCTGAAAATATCGTCATATGTTTTCTTTAACTTATTTATTGTATGACTTTATTGCGCATGTCGACTCAATATTACGTGTCCTTAAAAGCCTCCTTTAGTCCATATTAACATACCATTTTGTTATTGCTAGTCTCGAGATCTTGACTTTTCTTAGAATTAAGTCGATTAATGCTCGATTAATACCTAATTTCATACATATTACACTAATATGCCAGTAAAAGCGATCACGACGATAGCTACAGCATGAAAGATTGGCTTAGGAAGCACCATTCCGTTGCCCACAGCAAGCCGGCTGAGCCCAGGCGCTGTTGCACGTACCCAACAAACCTCGTCTCTGCCATTGGTCTACTGTCCTCCTGGACAGGCCGCCTCCTGTGGCAAAGCAGATTCTCAAACGGGGCCAAAAAATTAAGTAGAATTCCAGGTTTTTTGAAAAATAAAAATAGAATGTACGGATGTAATGCACGGATGTTAAACCGGAAAAAAGGTTACTGGGTCACCCTGGGATACCAAGAATGAGTCTCAAAAAGTTCGAAATAGAAAAGTATAATACAGAAGTTCCATTGATAATGGGGGAGATACATTCAGAGGACGCCAATGCGAATAATCTTTCGTTCAACTAGGGTGAAATAATAATAATGACGATAAAAAGAAATTTGGTGAAAGTACGTATCAGAGGATCGTCCCTCGCTCTTTTTCCATTTGGTTGTCGATTTTCTGAAGATGAATCCGTATACTAACATTGCAACCACTTTATGCAATAGACTTTACAATCTATACGCTACCAAGCTACCACTGCCACCGCACATGCAGAATCCACGTTAAGCCCTCTGCCAAACGCAGCCATTCCTCCCAAATACGCCTTAGTTACCGTTCGCTCCTTTCCATCATTAGAACCATTGACATTTGTGCCGGTCCCCACATCAACTGTAGCTGCTCCATTAAGGCGTGATATACTATGGAGAGCCGTAGTTTATGAAAACGATAATAGAAGAGTAGGCGCCTCAAATCCTCCCGGGAGAAGTGAAAACGGGTTTTCCAGACGTAAATTGATGCCCCAAAAGGGTTCTGGTAGGGCAAGAGTCGGGGATGCTAACTCTCCAACAAGACATAATGGTGGTAGGGCATTGGCAAGAACTGCACCAAACGACTATACTACAGAGCTACCATCCAAGGTTTATTCCATGGCTTTCAACAACGCTTTGAGCCACCAATATAAAAGTGGAAAGTTGTTTGTTATTGGTGGTGAAAAGGTCGACTTAATATCTCCCACACCAGAACTCGACTTGAACAGGCTGGATCTTGTGAATACAAACACAGTTGAGGGCAAAGAGATTTTTGAGGGCGAAGTCATCTTCAGAAAATTCTTGGAGGAATTTCAACTTAAAGGTAAGAGATTACTTTTCATTACAGACAAGACTAGGGAAGGGCTGATAAAGAGTTCTGATCCATACAAACAAAAAGTAGATGTTATACAGAAAGAACTTGTTGAGGTAAATGACATACTAAGAGCGCAAGCTGTTTTTATCGAATTGGAAGCTCTTGAATATCTAGCAATGGCCCATCAGAAAGAAATCCTTCACTCCGTGTCTAACTGATTTTCATATGTACACATACAAGTGACCCCTTCTTCTACCCCATCCAGTTATTATTCCATCTACATACTTAAAAAATAATCTGTAAATAATAAGCCCATGAAATATCAATCTCACAATGAAAGAATTGTATAATTCAGAATGATTTGACGTAAAAGCAAGTCTCATTCAAGAAACTGTAAATTCCATACACACTACTGAATTTTACATCCATACATTTTTTTGAAATTTCATGTTTTTTTGAAAAATTGGAAAAGGGCTAAATTATCCGTCGGGGTGTCCTCCTAGCTCGGCTCAACCTAGGCAAATGCGTTTACTGGGGCCATCCAAGCTCATCCTTCCAGAGATTCGCCTTTCAGAGGCAAAGAACTCGTCTCCGCAGGCCTCTTGTTCCGGGAGGAGGAGAATTCTTGCGCGGAAACTGGTTGATGCCTGGGCTATGGTAATTCTGACACCTTTGCTATCCTAACTGGAAAAGGTCCTTAGTAATAACAATATCAGGTACTTTAACATTGTTAAAGATATACTATTAGTGAAAAACCGATCTTACGAAAAGCCAATAGAGCAGAAAGTGGTAAAGATGTCTTTAGTTGTACAAGAACAAGGTTCCTTCCAACACATTTTACGGTATGTTTTACGAGTACAGTGCAGATATGTTGAGAGAGTTTCACATTACATGGGATAATAGCTTAATATTGCGATTGAAAATATGTGAGTGCACTCCGATGGAATAATAAACGTCACGGGTTACCAAATACGAGGCCGAATTAACTCTACGCTACTATAAAAATTATCACTAGATTTTAAAGTAATACACAGTTTATTGGAAAATACAATATATGACTCAATGCGAATTTAAAAATTTCAGTCAATACAGCTTGACAAATTCATATTTATCGTCCCTCCATATTCGTACGCCATTCCAAAATGATGCGCCATGTTGAAAATTTCTCGAAGAACCTAGCAGTGGTGTGAAATAAAATACTAACAATAAGATGTACAATTTTTTGTGTGCCCATTACAATCAGTTTGTTGAACACCAATGTCGATGGTAACATTAAAATTGTTTACGCTTTGACCACTATTAAGGGTGTTGGTCGTCGTTACTCCAACTTGGTCTGTAAGAAGGCTGATGTTGATTTGCACAAGAGAGCTGGTGAATTGACCCAAGAAGAATTGGAAAGAATTGTCCAAATCATGCAAAACCCAACTCATTACAAGATCCCAGCCTGGTTCTTAAACCGTCAAAACGACATTACTGATGGTAAGGACTACCACACTTTGGCTAACAACGTCGAATCCAAGTTGAGAGATGACTTGGAAAGATTAAAGAAGATCAGAGCCCACCGTGGTATTAGACACTTCTGGGGTTTACGTGTTAGAGGTCAACACACCAAGACCACTGGTAGAAGAAGAGCTTAAATCAATTAAGGAAATTATCAGTAATAATTGTACGCTATTTTCGTTTTTATTATCTTTATTTTCTTTTTTTATTCTTCAAAGGAGAAAGTACTACACGTGTTTTCAGACCAATGTGTGTTTAATCAACTTTTTATTCTATGTATAACATATAAGCAAAAAAAGATATAATATAATTAAGTTTTATACGGTAAACATCGTTAACATCACTCAACCGGGGTGAGAAAGTACCATCGATGGAACTGCACTTTATTTTGACTACATGTAAAGTTAAAAGAGGTGTTATAGAAGTCTTTTAAAAAACGTAAGGTAATTAGAAAACAATTGTATATTTTATGATATATGCTAGGACTGAAGTGAACAATGATATGTATGAATGCCGTATAGGGAAATGAATTTGCGAATAAATAATGACTAGAGATTAGATCAACCACGGAAAGCGTTCGGATCAAGATCCTTCAACGGTTGTTGATCGACGATCTTGAATCCGAATTTTCTCTTCCTTTTAGGGGAGCCGGAGGGATTGCTTACCGGACGCTTGGCTTTGGATGGAGAATGATCTATGCTATTGATCAATTTATTTACTCTGCTGTTGGGAGACGTTTTCACGGGAGTCAACGTCTTCTTTTGTGGGTTTAGATGGAATGTTAAAGCCTGGCTTCTCTTTATGCTTGGTGTGGATGAGCGCCTATTTAGGGAATGATGAGGCCTTGGCGGCGTATTTTCCAGCGGTGAAGAAGAGGAAGAACGAGAACATGAGCTTCCATCACGAAGTATGTCCGCCTTGACTCTGGATGCTAGTGGCGTAGCATGAACGTCCAGAGGCGGAGATGGTGGAGATACCGTTTGTATTATAGTGGTTGACTTCGAAGTGGCGATTCTCTGCCTTTTAACCGCTTGTCTTTTATTCTGGAACCATATTTGAACGGCTTTTTCAGTCATATGGCAAGATTCAGCTAACTCAATTCGTTTCTCCTTCGATGGAGCAGGACATTTTTCAAATTCAGCCTGAAGAATAGATAGTTCCTGGGACGAGGTTCTTCTTCTCTTTCGGCGTGCTAGTGGAGCGTTGTCGATCTTAGGCTCCTTCTTAGGGAAGGTCTCCTGCGAGTGTGTGATGAAAGCAAATGCACGTCTTTTTTCCTTAGAGGCAGAGGGGATAATAATCGACTTCGCTGCAGAGAGTGGTGTTAATATGTCGTTTTTCTTTGAAGAAACCGAATAATCTCTCTTTTTGCTATTTAGGGGAGTCAGTAGAAGGTTTTCGTGTGATTCATCAACTGTTTCTTGAGAACTATTCAACTGAGATGAGAGGGCTGAGTCTGATTGCGTGTGCTTGAGCATGTCATCACCATAAGCGCTGCTATTTTCATGCAAGGATGTAACAGTGTGTCTCAAGGCGCTTTCCACAGATCTTGGACGATTGATACTGGTGTTTAGCGGTGGTAATTTTATGGTTCCGCGATCATCGAGGTGAAAACTCGTTCTTGGATTAGTGAAGCTTGGTGATACGGGGCTGGACGAGATTTCGGTTCCCGATAGAAGACTAGATAGAGAAGGTAGCATTTTTGTTTCTTGTGACATCAAGAATTGATCAAATCACAAAGATTGAAGGGGAAAGGTAGTGGTCTGGAACTGTTACCTCGTTGTTCTGTGGTCACCACTGTGTTTTCACCCAAATCATACTGAAATCACAACATAGAGTCTTGTTAAAATGCCAAGGCATATATATATATAATAATTACAAGAGTTCGTGTCCACTAAAAACCGTATAGAGCAATAAGTAGCCCGAAACAGCATACAGATTGTTCGCGTTTGAAGTTTCCACGTACTAGGTTGGACATACAGTTGCAGAAGCCTTTAAGCATCTGCAGTAATTGGCGACTATAGCGAGCTGTACCATTTTGACGCCCTTCCCAAAGAGGAAACCGGGCACCAGAAGGAATTCGCGGTGTTCCCCGTTTGGGGCATGGCGTGTCGCCTAGAAGGGAAATCATATGAAAGAAAAGAAGCGTCGCGTCTCAGCGTATGAAGGGCAGCAACAGAGCTAAAGTGAGTGTGGCAGTGAATGGTTTACGCGTTTTAGAGCTAGACGATGATTGTTATTAGAACTGAGCTAGTGTGAATAGCTTCTTAGACGGTAGTGTATCGTTTTGTCAATGAATAGCATTAAGTTTATGGGTTTTATATATAGATAGATAGGTATAAACGTAAAGAGTGAATTTTAAATAAGTAGTCATTTAGACAACTCTGCAAGCGTCTTACTTGTTGGCAGCTTCGAAGTATTCCTTGGAGTCTTCAACGGTTGGCTTGATGGTAGCAGCACCTGGAGTCCAGTTACATGGCAAGACAGTACCGTTCTTGTCGGTCCATTGGAAGGCTTCAACCAATCTCAAGGCTTCGTCAACGTTTCTACCGACTGGCAAATCGTTAATGGTGATGTGTCTAATGACACCCTTTGGGTCGATGATGAACAAACCTCTCAAGGCGACACCTTCTTCTTCGATCAAGACACCATAGTCTCTGGACAAAGAGTGGTTGGTGTCAGCCAACAATGGAATGTTGATTGGGCCCAAACCACCTTCCTTTCTTGGGATATTGGTCCATGCCAAAAGGGAGTATTCGGAGTCAGTGGAGGCGAAAAGAACTTGAGCGCCTTGTTCTTCGAATTTCTTAGCAGCTTCTGAGAAAGCAATGATTTCGGTTGGACAGACGAAAGTGAAGGCCAATGGAATAAAGGCTAGGACAACGTACTTACCCTTGTATTTGTCCAAGGAGACTTCGTCAAAGACACCGTCGACGACGGCAGTTTTCTTAAAAGTTGGAGCTTGCTTTTGAACTTGAGCGACCATTGTGTATGTATGTGTATGTAGTTGTGGTTGGTTGTGAGCAATTGAACGAGGGGAAGGCCCGTTGAGAACGGTTCGGCATTGATCTGACGAATTACCTCCCTTTATATATGTCCTGGTTTGTTGCCAGCCGACTTTGCCAACCCGAGCCAAACCGAAAAATCCCTAAAGGACAATTTGTCAGAAAACCCGACGGGCCAGAACAGCATGGGTTTTCGTACACCTTAAACGCATTATATAACGTGGCCACATCGCATTGCAATTAGTCTTCATCAGGAATGTAGAGATGAGGTTGCGCACCTGTGGCGGTGGGTTCTTCCTCGTCAGGGATTATGAGGGCCTCATCTTCGTTTTCCTGCTGTTGGGCAGATGGAGCCGGTTGCTCACGGTCCCTTGCTCTCTGTGCAACAATATCATCCAGCTTCTCCTTCACATAGGGGAGTAGTGTAACCCAAAAGAGCACGAAGTTCTTTATCACAGCGGTTATCACCCTATCGTTTACCGGGTCTGGAATTATGTATCTGAGTACGACATCAAGGACGTTATGCTCCGCTATTTGCGAGCACAAGGTTTGGAACCATCTTCTGTACTTGGGTAGCGTATTGATGTCTTTCTTTTGGGACTCCTTCCAAATCATCAGCAGCAATTCGTTCAAAGAGTCTTGAGGATATAGTGTGTTCATGTTTCTTGTCGTTTCATACAATTCGAAAAACTCTTTGAACAACTCATCTAGCGCGTCCTTAGGAATCTCACCCGATAGCACCTTGATAAATAGCAAATTCAATTGTCCAACGTCAGGGGTGTTGGTGTCGTATTCAATATCATACTTAGAATAGACCGATAGCCTTTGCTCATGTAGATTAGGTATCATCAGTAAATCAATAGCGGATTGAGTGTCCTTACATTTCTTGTAGAAATTTAAGGTCAATGAATTGGAATTGATGAACTCCTTGATCTGGCTAAACTTGACTTCGTCAATTTCATTCAAGTGGAGATAGTCTCGCCATAAATTCCACACCTCTTGGGTATTCCAAACAGTCCTAAAAATGAAAAGCAAGCTTAGTAAAATGATATATTTCCAGGGAAGGAAGCTTCCAAACTCCAAAATAATAAAAAAGGGAACCAATGAATTATAGCCAATTAAGTAAAATGTTCTTATCAATACCAATAGCAGCGGGAAGCTGTTTCTCAAGGGACGCACTACCCTTCTATTCCACGCTGACTCGTCATTCTCAACTGTATTATTATCATTTGCCGAGGAGGTATTATCTGCAGCTCGAACATGCTCACCAGACGGATGCAAGAGTGTCGAATCCCGTGGTCTCTCGATTTTGAAGTTCAAAGCAGATTCTAACTGCTCTATCGCAGATGGTGATAGCAAAATATTATCGCCATTAATTCTGTAGTCATTACTAGATATGGGGATTTTAATTTCACCGTAATCGCCTTTGATCACGGACAAATAGCTCGATTGTGGATTTAGTTCGCTAACAGGAATGAATACTACTTCATCCCCGTTGATAATGCATTTCCTATAAAGCTCATCTGTGGGCACGATGTCATTTCCAGATTCGGTTACGTATGGTATACCCCGTTCTTCGCCACGTATTGCAGCAGGAGATCGTCCTTGCGTCGGAGCGAAACTAACAGGTGACTGTGACCTTGTATCTGGAGGCATGAATTGGAAAATATTCGGATTGTTGAACACTTCATTCCAAAATCCAGGCCCAGATTCTGTATACTCTTGGTTGATTTGTACATGGACCTTCACTTCATGTGGCTCTTTAATGTACTCGCTGATCTTTGAAGAGTTGCCTGCAAAATTATTTTCATGAAGCAACTGTCCCTTATAAATCAACTTGATATCATTTCTCCTCAAGTTTAATGAGTGAGTGTAAACAGAACATATGAAATCTTTCACTTGTTTTACCGTGGTATCGGGCTTAACATTCATTTGAGTTATAGATAATGTGGCATCGGATATGAATTCCAACACAAATCTCTCTTCATCGTTGGCGATATGTGAATTCTGTTCGTGATTCATCTTGAACAAAAATGTGAAAAAAGAATTGTGTGCCGGGGCAAAATCAATGCCTATCAAATCTACCAGGTTCAAGTCTTTATAGTAATCAGAATCACTTCCATAATTTAAAAACATGGGTGTCTGTTTCCCCTTTATTATAAATCCCTGCAAATCAGACACTGAATGGTCCTCTTTAATACCACAGAGATTCCCTGCTGATTTTTCAAAATCCTTTATACGTTCCAATGCCAGTTTCTCTAATCTAGCCAATGTAGTGCCAATAGGCAAATTTGGTTCCATGGAATTGAATATACGTTGAGAAGATAGTGTATTTATCTCAAATTGAATATTCATCGAGTTAAATTCGCCCTCCATATCATATTCCAAGTCAAATGCTGAACCGGAAGGAGAAGTACGCTTTTCCAGTTGTAGTCTTATGAAATGGTTCGAATCTGGGTGGCTAGATGACGTGATGTCCTTTAATAAACACGTTGCAGATAACTCTCTGCCTTCGTAACTTAGGAAGTAAGTGTTGATACTATTTAAGGGTGTGTGAGGTATTTCCGAGTTCGTGCACTGTTCCTCTGGTTGATAGATAGCTCTTAATTGCTTGTATATTTGATAATGGATATATTGAAGTAGTCGCCCAACCGTGCTTAAAGGGTGAGCGTTCACCAACAGGTTTGTTCTGATAAGATCAATCTCGCTTGACCATATAGTAAATTTGCAGGGCGTCTGAGCTAGATATTCAGACATGTTGCGTATTTGGTGAAGGGTGTATATGACACTTTATATAGCCGCTTAAGATGGTACAATAAAGTGTTTATCTGAAGTACGTCACCTTGCAATTGAATATTTGGTGGATTCTCTCTGTTTCAATTTTTCTGAAAATTGTACCGATCGTTAGCTGGCAATTACCGTTACGTATGTGTCAAGCAAAAAAAAACCCACATATTAAAAATCAAGTAAATAGAGCGATTGATATAGCATTTACCTATCGATATAAATATGTTTTAAGTGATAGTTATACAAGATAAAAACAAAGAATATTCATATGTACGCTGTTATTTTGTAATTATTTTTCTTGCATACTGGACATAGCATCATGAATTTTTTTATTACATTTCTTCATTACAGTCGAAATTAGCTGTTCATTCTTTTGTCTCTCATCATAATTTATTTACAGCAAATCGAAGAGCCAAATTACTTCTTTCCAAGCTTATTTTCCAGGTCGCTTAGTTCCTTTTCTAAGTTCTTGATTTCCTCTTCGTTCTCAAGGGTCTTCATTCTTGCCAATTCGGCTCTTTTTCTCCTTGCCTCCGTTTCTTCCTCCCTTCTCTCCAGCTCTTGGATCCATAACTTTTCTCTCATCTTGGCTTTCTCCTTCAATTGTTCCTCCTTCGCCTTCAGTTCCTTACCAGAAGTCCCATAGATAAATGAACCTGCGACTAGTGCGACTAGTGTGGCCGCTTGTAGACCCACACGCCAACGGAAGTAGTACTGAGCTTTCCATTTATTACCAAGACGAACATTTTGAGCAGCCAGAATGACAGCTCCTGTAGTCAGCAAGCACCCAATGGGTACCAATGGCTGTTTCTTACAATGGTATATAATCCTTTCGCCAAAGGTCATATCATCCAAATCCCTCTCCGTAACATCGAAACTAGATGGCATGCGTGACATCTTGAACGTATAACTGTGATGTTATCGCTTCTAGTACCAGGAATTGAATTAATTCCGATAGGAAGCATTGCTTCCTCTTCTCTATACTTTTCTTTACTATTATTCTTGAAGCATAAAAGGGCCCTCCTTGATTCGCTACCCGGAAACGATAAAGGTAGCTTTTTGCTCTTTTTGCTCATATTAGGCCTCTACTAAAGCATTTGTGCGGTATTCCAATTTTTATTATTGTATTTATCTTACATGAAATGGGAGGAGGGGTGCTCCTCGGTTGAATTGTATTACGTAGCATTAGGGTTGCCTGAGGCGTACACTTCTAGAAACCAGTTCGCCAACTTGGCCACGTCTGCATCCAAATATACGTCGTTCAGAGCAACATTGTATTCAAGTACAATCTCCATAAAAGCACTAGTGGACAGCTGATAAAGAACACTGATCATGTCAGTAGTGTCTTTCATGCTATCTTCGTCTTCACTGTCTTGTTGTACTCTATCTTGGGCTGTCCTTTGTGTTTGGAAGGCAGTGTATGCCATCGATTCCGGATCCCAATCGGCAAATTCACCCAGTGCACAGATGGACCTCTCCAAAGTCTTAAGAATATCCCCAACGGATGCAATGATACCGCCTTTTGGATCTTCTGTCTTTGATCGGATCAGCAGTCCTGTCAGTGCTACCACACTATTTGCGTGGCATATGGGCAATGGAACCAGCTTCTCAGCTTGCCTTTTCTTGGAAATGGACCATATGTCAATTATCGAGATTTGGGCTTTGTTGGAGCCATTTGGTAATAGTCTGTAATTGTCGCTTTCATCAGATGATTGTCTTTCTGCGTAGGAAGGGAAGATAAACGACATTATAGAATTTTTCAGTTTTTTTAACATCAGACGCATAGCAGTCATAAATGTTGTTTCGTGGGTGAAAATAGAGCCGTTAAAAGTTTGTGTCGTTTCATCTAAATCGTTGTCGTAATACGAGGACCTATGCCTTTTCTTGTTTCCGCGGTTAAGCAATACACTATCGTCAGTTCTTACCCTCAGCCTGTTTGGTGATTCATCTAATAAGCCGTTATCCCGTAATGGCGCCATCATAGAGGGTCGGTTCCCGAAGAGTCTTTCGTTGGCGCTTGTTAGTTTCCCGTTCTCATACATATAATCTAGATTTTCTACTTTTTTTTTATGTCTAGCAGTTGCAGAGCCCCCAAGATCTTGTACTGATCTTAGGTACTGCACAACCTTTTCATTGTTTATCTGAATGGTCTTCAAGCATTCATTGAGGATTAATGACCAAGTATTACCACTACTGCTTCTGAACTTGGAGTGATATATTGGTGCTCGCAATGATGGATCCAGTGAAGTGGCCCTATACGCTAGTTCCTGGTAGGCAGTCAACCTAGTAAATGGCTTGTCTGCAGAAAGCCCACTAAGCAGGGTTTCCATCGGCGTCGACGACAAATTCGAAATTAGCTTGCCCTTGTGCAGACAACCTATGGACATATGTGCGTCAAATGCTATATTTATGAATTCGAAAGTGATGAAGATAATGCAGGAGATTATTAGTAAATTTGTGACAGCTAGCACGCCATTCGTAAATGAATCAAATAATCCCGATTTTTGCCTGGAAAAAAATACTGTGGTAAAGATTGGTAATACGAACATGCTGATTACACTTAGAATGACTGACTTCTCCATAATCCTCTTGACACGCTCTAATACGTAGTCTTGTGGGGCCTGGAAAAAGTTTTCGCAGTTGAACGACAATTTGTCAGCGTCAGTGACATGATGTTGTAGGTTGTAAATCGTGGGAACGACTAGCCAAATAAACAGCTTATAGTATGGCTTCCATCCAGATCCGCCACGTCCGAAAACCACACCCAGTACGAATGATAAAAGGATGCTGCCCATGCTATAGACTCCCTGGTATACAAGAAACTTTACTGATAACAATTGGCCTAGAATGAAAGTAAGTGAATTAGCGAACCCAAAATTCTTTACATGCATGTAATTTTTTCTTGTCACAATGATCAAAAGGGAAACTAGGTTAAGAGCTAAAATATTGGGAACAAATGCCAATGCCAGTTCCCATAACGGTGAGTGTGGCAACGCCAGCAGTGAAATCACCACAGTTTGGATAATAGAACATATGAAAAACAACCTCGTAACTAAATGGTTGAATCGGGTCTTGCACACGTCGCTAAAGATGGTATGGTACGTGTACCGTGGATTCAACAACTCCCTTGGCGTCTGTATCATCTGCTTGCCCTGTAATGTCCTTTCGTCTTCTCAATCACACTTACTCATCGCCAAAGAGTCTGCTCTTCCCGTTAGTGATTCTCGATGTTATTATATTCTTTAATCTGTTAAGAAAAGACGAAAAATATAGCGGCGGGCGGGTTACGCGACCGGTATCGAATGGCGTTTTTAAGCTATTTTGCCACTGAGAATCAACAAATGCAAACAAGGAGGTTGTCAAGAACTGCTGAAGGTTCTGGTGGCTTTGGTGTGTTGTTGATGAATGAAATTATGGATATGGATGAGAAGAAGCCCGTTTTCGGTAACCATTCCGAGGACATACAGACCAAATTGGACAAGAAATTAGGACCTGAGTATATCTCCAAGAGAGTTGGGTTTGGAACAAGCAGGATTGCATACATCGAAGGTTGGAGAGTAATTAATCTTGCTAATCAAATCTTTGGATATAATGGCTGGTCTACGGAGGTAAAAAGTGTAGTTATCGATTTTTTGGATGAGCGACAGGGAAAGTTTAGCATAGGGTGTACTGCAATTGTTCGTGTTACGTTGACTAGCGGGACTTATAGGGAAGATATTGGGTATGGTACCGTGGAGAACGAAAGACGGAAACCTGCCGCTTTCGAAAGGGCCAAGAAATCTGCCGTTACGGATGCCTTGAAAAGATCTTTGAGAGGGTTTGGTAATGCTCTAGGAAATTGTCTTTACGATAAAGATTTTCTGGCAAAGATCGATAAGGTGAAGTTCGATCCGCCAGATTTTGACGAAAACAATTTGTTTAGGCCAACGGATGAAATCAGCGAAAGCTCAAGAACGAATACTTTGCATGAAAATCAAGAACAACAACAATACCCGAATAAAAGAAGGCAATTGACTAAAGTTACAAATACCAATCCCGACTCGACGAAGAACCTGGTGAAAATAGAAAATACAGTAAGTCGAGGTACCCCAATGATGGCCGCACCTGCTGAGGCTAACAGTAAAAACAGCAGTAATAAAGATACTGATCTCAAATCTCTCGATGCTTCCAAACAGGATCAAGATGACCTTCTCGATGATTCTCTTATGTTTAGCGATGATTTTCAAGACGACGACTTGATAAATATGGGCAACACAAACAGTAATGTTTTAACGACAGAGAAGGATCCCGTTGTAGCTAAGCAAAGCCCAACTGCTAGCTCAAACCCAGAGGCAGAACAAATCACCTTTGTTACAGCTAAGGCTGCAACTTCCGTACAAAATGAACGTTATATTGGTGAAGAGAGCATTTTTGATCCCAAATACCAGGCACAATCCATTAGGCACACCGTTGATCAGACTACGTCCAAGCATGTTCCAGCGAGTGTGCTAAAAGACAAAACGATGACCACCGCGAGGGATTCTGTCTATGAAAAATTTGCACCAAAGGGAAAACAATTGAGCATGAAGAACAATGATAAAGAACTGGGGCCTCATATGCTAGAAGGGGCTGGGAATCAAGTACCGCGTGAAACCACACCAATTAAAACGAACGCTACAGCTTTTCCGCCTGCAGCTGCTCCACGGTTTGCGCCGCCTTCTAAGGTAGTACATCCTAATGGAAATGGTGCAGTGCCAGCCGTTCCGCAACAAAGATCGACACGAAGAGAAGTTGGAAGACCAAAGATCAATCCCCTGCATGCACGCAAGCCTACTTGAAACGCTTCCTGGCCGAAACAAATAAAAAATTTGCATCATTATTTATTACTCCAAAATCCTCTAGTTACTCTTTCAATTCTGATTTTATTTGTATTTCTTCCTATATCGTCTAGTTTTTCTTTCCTCCATGTGTCGTATTAATATTTACTTTAAATCGAATAAAAAATTCTTATTATTTTACAAGTCATTTTCAGGATTAGATTCATTATAACTTTACAAAAGTATTACATAAAGAATTATATAACAGATATTAGGATAACCGTATAAATAGAATAAACTATACAAATATGGCAACTCGGAAAAACAATAGATCATTAAGTTTGAGAAGAGAAAACTACGTTTGAGTTTCATTTTGTGGGTTATATTTTGTTTTCAGCGGAATCCTTAGGTTCATTGAGTTCCATCGGACCTATCCATTCCCAACATTTCATTATTTCACCTCGAATTTCAGTTAAGTTCGATTTAATATTACTGTTATTATGCTCTAAATATTTTACCACTTCTGACCATAATTGATTTTTGTATTTCAGATCGACAATATCAGAAAGAAAGATGTCACGCAATTGAACTATGCTCAAATACGCGTTTTCTTTCGGATCGGACATTGATTTAATCTTTTGGAATTTCAATTTTTCCATGGTTTGAGTAACGAGTTCTTCAATTCTTGCCTTCTTTCTATAATAATTCTTCAGCTTGATCTCGATTACTTTACTAATGACTATCAGTAAAAACATTAGCCATATTGGCCTTTGAAATTTTTTATACGTTTGGTAGATTTCTCTTTCAAATCGACACTTCATTCCAATGTATTTCTTGGACGTCGACCGAAAATTCCTCGTCTTGGAGATGAATTTTTCTGGAAGATGTCTCTTCTGTCTCGGAACGTCATTGGTTTTAATGATGTTGTTGGAATTTCCGCCAATGTTGTTGTCAGTGGGTGATAACTAGAGAAAATTAGGAAAAGATGTTAGTAAATAAATCAAAAACAAAAAAAAATTCAAAAAAAATTAAAACTGTTATCATATAATAACAGGTTTAATAATTTTTGTAAGATAATAAATTGTACTCACTTGCCTCCATAATATTTCTGGTTCTTCAGTTAAATCTTTGATAACTTGGATCCACAGGTCCTCAAATTCATCGTCGCGAATCCAAGGAGCTCTAGCCTCATTAAATATTTGATAGAGGGCATCTTCCGTCATACCACTCTCGATGTCGTCTTTTCCGTCACCGCATGAAATTTGTGCATTTTTGGCTCTCAGAAACTCTAAAGATTTTTCAACCACTTCGGAAACTAACTGCTGTTTTTTGTCGTCTTTAACACATTTGCCTTGTGCAGGAATAATTTCCAAAAAGTCAAGTCTAGATGGTGCTAACTTGTAATCTGGCTTACATTTAAGTTTCAAATAAGGATAACAAATACCATTGGGTGGACAAGGGATACATTTCGGTCTGTAGTCCTGCAACAAATTATCCAGTTTTTGAATAAACTCGAAGGAATTGCCACTAACTCGATGGGATGGTACTTCATGCCCACAGTAACCTATGAGCAGTCTTTGCTCTCTATACCAGAGGCCAAATAAGAGAGGAATAACAATGAATATGCAAAATAAAAATAGCGCCAGTAATGATTTGCTCAAAAATTTGAGTGCTCTTTTGAACTTATGCCTGTTCCCGACCTTCCCAGATCCTTGCTTAACATCAAATTCACTCCCATTTTCATGCTCTAATTGCTCATTTACTTCCTCTTGAAGTTCTTGCACTCTTGCTTCACACTTTTCGACGTCTTTCTCTGTGGGTAATTGGGGAGTCTCGATCCTTGTAGGCACTAAAACTTCATCTTCATCCGATACCAAGTTACTACTATCTGTATCTATCATTTCGACCACATTATTGCTGGTATTACCCATAGGCTGATGAGGACCTGGCGTGGTGATCTCTGGAAGCAAGGGTGCTTCCGACTCTGAGCCAGAGCCTTCGGACGAAAACAAAGACGGTGTTCTTTCACTCTGAGAAGGTTCTTGCTGTTCCACTTCTGGAACCAGTATTGTAGATGGTACCTCCTTTTGAGGCAATTTATCCGCAAATGAGGCAGAAACTTTTAACTTACTCAAGGGTGTGCTATGGCCTGTTCCATTGGCAGTTCCGAGCTCTTTTGGATTGTGTCGTATGTTCGGTACAAATGGATCATTTTCCGTACCGCTTGAAGTCAACGAATCGTTAAAATTATCCATGCTTACTGGCTTTCTATTTGTGTTCTTTATTGGTGTTTTGACGGAAAGTTTTCCTAAAATGGCAGAGCCATTTCCATGCTCTTGGTTCAAATCACTCGTCTTACGCTTTTTTGCCTTCTGGTAATCCTGTTCAATTTCTGAATCTGATGATAGGAGGTTCAAATGCTTATTATCGATTTTATTTTCCTTTGAATTAGATTCAGACCAGTCGTCAGAATCAGGGTCTTTCCTTTTCTTACGAGTATCGGAATTTTGCTGGAAATCATTGGTGTCTGATTTGTTGGAGCTTGATGTTATCACATCATCCTCTTCATCGTCCACTTCATCGGTATCCGTTCCACTAGGTACAATTAAAGGATCGTCTTTTTTATCATTGTCATCATCATCATCATCATCATCATCATCATCATTACTTACATCATCCAGTATTCTATTCTTCTTAAACTGTTTGGCCATGGGGGAAGCAGATTTCTCCCTGCGAGCTCGTCTACTTCTACGAGGGGAAGCTATAGATGGGGAAGATGAGGGACGGTCCATTTTCACAATACCTTCATCGCTGGGCCGAACGTTCAGATACATTTTCCGTAACTGCGGGATCTGCGGTTTAACCTTTTCATCGAACAGCCCCACCAGCGCATTTTTCCTAGCATTAGATGGGAAATCGACATTATTTTCTACCAATATCCTCCTCAAAGTCGCAACTTTCATTGAATTCGGATCAAAACCGTCCTCTAAATACTCCAAGTCACTATTCATCGCGGCACTAACTGAGTACTGCTACCGTTCTACTGTTTGTTGTTCTGGCCTCTACGTTCACTCCGTATGGTCTCAGTCTACTATTAATAATGACTGAGGACTATTTCTCTTCCATGTATTCCGCATAGTATATTGACAGCTATACAAGTAGATCGATGTCCAGATTAGCCACCACAAATTGAAACCAAAACAAAAACAAAGGGGGCTTCCTAAAACAGTAATTTTGAGGGCTCTTTAAAACCCTTGATTTCCGTTCAGGGTGATCAATATATATATCCTAGTTATTTTATAAATGCCCTAACTTTATTTTTAGGGCACGTGGGGGTCTTCTCTTTTCTTTTTTCATTCCTTTTTCATCTTTTTTTTGCGCCTGGCGATGATGAGAAAGGAGTTCTAGTAGCACAAGGTTTAAAGGATATTATCAAAAAATAGATAAATTTTAAAAAAAAAAAAAGGCATCTCTTGACGACTTTTCTTCTCTCTCTCTACAGGCAGAATTAGCAGCGTTTTTCGTATACTAGTCAATTATCGGATATTAATAGTATTTTTATTATAGTCTCCCTGCTATAGCCAATTTTGATTCAGCAAAACTCGATTGAACTGCTAGTACGCCAGATTAATAAATTATATAACAAATAAAAAGGGGGCATTCTAAAAAAAATTATGGACAATCAGGCTACACAGAGGCTTAACGACCTTTCTCTAGAACCAGCTCCTTCACACGATGAACAAGATGGTTCAGGACTAGTCATTGACATAGATCAAAGAAAGATTGGTGATGAACAAGCTGGTGTCGTAGTGGATGATGAGACACCCCCCTTAGAGCAGCAAGATTCACACGAAAGTTTAGCTGCTGATTCTCGGAATGCTAATTTCTCGTATCACGAGAATCAGCAGTTGTTGGAAAATGGCACCAAACAGTTGGCCCTAGATGAGCATGATTCTCACTCTGCCATCTTGGAGCAACCATCGCATTCTACCAATTGTAGCTCTTCCAACATAGCAGCGATGAATAAGGGCCATGACTCGGCAGACCATGCATCTCAAAATTCCGGGGGTAAACCGAGGACCTTGTCTGCTAGTGCTCAGCATATCTTGCCAGAGACGCTCAAGTCATTTGCCGGCGCTCCGGTAGTGAATAAGCAGGTACGTACCTCTGCCTCCTATAAAATGGGAATGTTGGCTGATGATGCTTCACAGCAGTTTCTTGATGATCCCTCTTCCGAGTTGATTGACTTGTATTCCAAAGTGGCAGAGTGTAGAAATTTGAGAGCCAAATATCAGACCATATCTGTGCAAAACGATGATCAAAACCCAAAAAATAAGCCAGGCTGGGTAGTCTATCCACCACCACCTAAACCTTCATACAACTCAGACACTAAGACTGTTGTGCCAGTAACAAACAAGCCGGATGCGGAAGTTTTCGATTTTACGAAATGTGAAATTCCTGGTGAGGATCCAGATTGGGAATTTACCCTCAACGATGACGACTCGTACGTGGTACACAGATCAGGTAAGACGGATGAGTTAATTGCTCAAATCCCTACCCTTCGTGACTACTATCTGGATCTAGAAAAAATGATTTCCATCTCATCAGACGGTCCCGCTAAATCATTTGCTTATAGAAGGCTGCAATACCTAGAAGCACGCTGGAATCTTTACTATCTCTTGAACGAATATCAAGAAACTAGCGTTTCCAAAAGAAACCCACACAGGGATTTTTATAATGTTAGGAAAGTGGACACTCACGTTCACCATTCTGCTTGCATGAACCAAAAGCACTTATTACGTTTCATTAAACACAAATTGAGACATTCCAAAGATGAAAAGGTTATTTTCAGGGACGGGAAACTACTAACTTTAGACGAAGTATTCCGTTCTTTGCATTTGACTGGATATGATTTATCCATCGATACTTTAGATATGCATGCACATAAGGATACATTCCACAGATTCGATAAATTCAACTTAAAATATAACCCTATCGGTGAATCTCGTCTCAGAGAAATTTTTTTGAAGACAAACAACTACATCAAGGGTACCTACTTGGCTGACATTACCAAACAAGTCATATTCGATTTAGAGAATTCAAAATACCAAAACTGTGAGTATAGAATTTCTGTTTATGGCAGGTCTCTCGATGAATGGGATAAACTAGCTAGCTGGGTGATTGACAACAAAGTTATTTCCCATAATGTTCGTTGGTTAGTCCAAATTCCGAGGTTATATGATATTTACAAGAAAACTGGCATTGTTCAAAGCTTCCAGGACATCTGTAAGAATCTGTTTCAGCCACTATTTGAAGTGACCAAAAATCCTCAGTCTCATCCAAAATTGCATGTATTTTTACAGAGAGTAATTGGGTTTGATTCTGTCGATGATGAATCCAAGGTTGATCGCCGCTTTCATAGGAAATATCCCAAGCCATCACTCTGGGAGGCTCCTCAAAACCCTCCTTATTCCTATTACCTGTACTATTTGTATTCAAATGTCGCGTCTTTGAATCAATGGAGGGCTAAGAGAGGGTTTAACACTTTGGTTTTGAGACCACATTGTGGTGAAGCCGGTGACCCCGAGCATCTCGTTTCAGCATATCTATTGGCACATGGTATATCACATGGTATTTTATTGAGGAAAGTTCCATTTGTTCAATACTTATACTATTTAGATCAGGTTGGTATCGCAATGTCACCCCTTTCTAATAACGCATTATTTTTGACCTATGATAAAAACCCATTTCCGAGATACTTTAAAAGAGGTTTGAATGTCTCACTATCCACAGATGATCCTTTACAATTCTCATATACCAGAGAACCATTAATCGAAGAATACTCAGTTGCAGCACAAATTTATAAATTGTCTAATGTAGATATGTGTGAATTGGCAAGAAATTCCGTGTTGCAAAGTGGGTGGGAAGCACAAATCAAAAAACATTGGATAGGGAAAGATTTTGACAAGAGTGGTGTTGAAGGTAACGATGTGGTTAGAACAAATGTTCCTGATATTAGAATTAACTACAGATACGATACATTATCAACTGAACTGGAATTAGTTAATCATTTTGCCAATTTCAAGAGAACCATTGAAGAAAAGTGATGGTTATACGCGCACATGTATATAAGGAGAACTTTTGGCAGTTCGATACACTGACTTCACGGAGAACAAATAATACTAATCTGAAAAATAATCAAAGAATTTTTTTTATAATTTTATCGTTAGATATCTCTTATCTACACACCCCTCAATTGAATAGCGTCTACCAAAGCTCTTGAGAGACCATTTACGTCTTGGGGCTTGAAATCATCACTTAATTTATAGATCTAATAGGTAAAAACAAAATAAAAGGAAAACAAAGGTGAAGTTAGTACAATGTGTTTCTGGTGAGGCTGTTGAAGTTTTTACCTCGAATTTATTATTAAAACATACTTTTCTTATGAGCGCTTCGTCATAAAATCTCGATAAATTGTCATCATTAAACTCGATCTCTTGTCCTTTTACTATAGAAGTCATAATCGTCCTCAATTGCTCTTTGTCTACATCGTCAGTATTAGTATGGAACTTAAGGCATATTAACTGTGACGAATCGTCTTTGATTCCGAATTTGAGGAAAGCATCACTAATATTGGAAGTGGGTGAAAGACATAGTACGCACTCGGAATTCAAATTTCTTGTTCTCATCTTGTTATATTTCACTTCTATTAAGGTCTTGTAAATTGCAGAATACATCTGCTCCCCCGAACAGACTAACCGGGGGTCAATAAAGGCAAAGGATGTCGACAATTCACTCATTTTAGAGCGTATTTCTTTAGCATTTTTAACCTGTTCAAACAATGCTAGTGAAACCTTGATATCAGGAAATTGCGGTATGATGGATACTACCATGATGATTGTATAATGGGCAGCGACGACGTATATTTGGTTATATCGACAAATTTGTTGACCGATAAAAGATTGTTGATGTATATTTTGGTTTGCAATTGAAATTTTCGCGCAAAAGATTAAACATGAAATATTGAAATCAATGGTATTAATGATCAACGAATATTACAGATCATCAATTAAAGAAACAAGCATTGTCAGAATCTAAGCTGGTTATTTTTTGGGAAGGACAAATTATGGACGAAAACAAAATAATCGACCAGTTGTTCAGTAAGGAATACACACCGCAAGATGACTCCGAGCAAGCCAAAAATGGAGATGTGTCGTTATATGGGTTATTAGATGAAGTAGCGAACGGTAGGCGGTTGATGAACTGTTTGTTTCATTCACCTATGCAAATGGGGAATAAATTGAGTACCGACAAACTTGATGGGAAATGTCGGCAAATACAAAGAGATTGGATTGATGAGGAAAAAACCATAACTATGAATTCTGGCGCTTTACAGCTGGATGGGCCAGTTCTATTTTCCTGGAGTCATAATGTAGCACCTACTTCTCATCAAGAAACTATAAATACAACCTTCAAGCAGGGCTCTCCGAGCAGAGGAAGCAACAAGCCCAAAATTACTACTACCAGTCAGTTATTTGATAGAGCTTCTGCTGAGATTGATAAGTGTATAAAGCCCAATAGCAAAAGTTGGATGGTGGAAGAAAGATTTGAGAGAAATGAGGCACATACAGCTGATGGCAAGAAACCTTCTACGTGGGCTAATTCCGATTTCAAAGTGGACCCGCTACAGAAATTCGTTGTTAAGGAATTGCCCAAAGAAAAGAAGAAATCAGACGGTGATAAGACAAAGAAAAATAAGTCGAAAAGGAAGAGTTTTTTTGGATTTTGGGGCCATTCTGGTTCTAAATCAGGTTCAAAAAAGAAATCCGAAAAGCCTATAGAGGCCAAAAATGAAATTCAGGATGAGGTAAGCCAAAAATCTGGCCTATCACCTGACGATGATACAACTTTCAGTGATAAAAATACCATCCAATCAAAGCAAGAGAGTATGAGTGATCAACAAGCTGAACCCAAAGTACACGAGCCCGCAGTTACTAACACTGGATGCAGTGAACATGATGATGGTGATGGATTTGAACAGGTACCTGCACAATCTAGTTATCATCCATCCAGCGAGCCCAGCATTGCCAGCACTCCTTCATTAACTCTAGATTCATTCATCCCATTACAACCAAAGAAGAAAATATAATAGATGCTTGTAGGCTTCAACATCTATTAGAGTCATCGGCGACGAGACGCCAAAAAATAAAGCGCAAAATAATCACACCCATTTTTTTTGTCGAGAATGAGAAGGAGATGGCTTAGAACTGGAAATATAAGGGATAGTGGCATCACGAGAAGCTGTTGTTCTGTTTTTTTAAAGTGTCAATTGGCCTGATTATACTCATAACTGCATTTTCATCACTTCCACGATCACTTGAAGTTGTTACAGCGAGTGTTTATACCTTCAATTCTCGTGTCACATTTTGCTATGAATAGGACTGTCTTTTTGGCATTTGTATTTGGATGGTATTTCTGTTCAATAGCTCTCTCCATATACAATAGATGGATGTTCGATCCGAAGGACGGATTGGGTATTGGGTATCCCGTGTTGGTGACAACATTCCATCAGGCTACTTTATGGTTACTATCCGGCATATACATTAAGCTCAGGCATAAGCCAGTGAAAAACGTTTTAAGAAAGAATAATGGTTTTAACTGGAGTTTTTTTCTAAAATTTTTACTCCCTACGGCAGTCGCTTCTGCAGGTGATATCGGGCTCAGTAACGTTTCCTTCCAGTATGTTCCCTTGACAATTTATACAATTATCAAATCTTCGAGCATAGCTTTTGTCCTTTTATTCGGCTGTATCTTCAAGCTAGAAAAGTTTCATTGGAAGTTGGCACTTTCAGTAATAATTATGTTTGTTGGTGTAGCATTAATGGTTTTCAAACCAAGCGATTCCACCAGTACCAAAAACGACCAAGCCTTGGTCATTTTTGGCAGCTTTCTTGTCCTAGCAAGTAGCTGTCTTTCTGGGTTAAGGTGGGTTTATACGCAGTTGATGCTTAGGAACAACCCAATTCAAACTAACACCGCTGCAGCAGTAGAGGAATCTGATGGTGCCCTTTTCACGGAAAATGAAGATAATGTCGATAATGAACCTGTTGTTAACCTCGCCAATAACAAAATGCTGGAGAATTTTGGAGAATCCAAGCCTCACCCAATTCATACAATCCACCAGTTAGCTCCTATAATGGGCATTACTCTGTTGCTTACCTCGCTACTTGTGGAAAAACCATTTCCTGGTATATTCAGCTCTAGCATATTTAGGCTTGATACGAGCAATGGCGGTGTCGGCACGGAAACTACCGTCCTATCCATTGTGAGGGGTATTGTTTTGTTAATTTTACCTGGTTTTGCAGTCTTTTTGTTGACAATTTGTGAGTTTAGTATTTTGGAGCAAACGCCCGTGCTGACCGTATCTATTATGGGTATAGTGAAGGAACTTTTGACGGTAATATTTGGTATAATTATTCTTTCTGAAAGATTAAGTGGTTTTTACAATTGGTTAGGAATGCTTATTATTATGGCAGATGTATGCTATTATAATTACTTCAGATATAAGCAAGATCTATTACAAAAATATCATTCAGTTTCGACACAAGATAATCGTAACGAGTTAAAGGGATTTCAAGACTTCGAACAGTTAGGAAGCAAGAAAATCGCACCATATTCTATTAGTGTCGACCTAACAAATCAAGAGTATGAGCTTGATATGATTGCTCAAAACGTTAGTCGTTCATCCCAGCAGGTCTGAGAGCGATATAGTAAGAGAGAGAAAGAATAAAGGCAAAAATTTAAAACATGTATACAGCATACTTAAAAGTCCTCTAACAGGACATAAGCAAAGCACATGGGAATAGACAATACATCCGCACATAATTAAAAATATTTTACTAGATAGATTTTATACGAAGGTTCTTCACACTTTTTCATATATACTTTATTGACAGTTAATAAAAGAACATTATCAAATTTATACCTTTGCGTTTTAGACACTGAATTATTGAATACAGGAAAGAAGAGGCACTTAGATAAATCTTTAGAAACTTACTTATTTCTTTCATTTAAATTGGCCAATGCTTTTGGATCCATTCAACTGCGGCCGTAAAAATATCGATGCGCTTGCATTGTGTTCAACCTCTGTCTCGCCGAATCTTTAGCTGAAGTAAGGAAGAATTGTTTGATAATTTTGGTTAGGTAAATAATTTCACGTATAATGAACCAGAAGTCCTCGAGAAAACTGGAAAGTTAACGAAACAGAATGAGCATCCTTACACAATTTTAACATTCATCTGATGATTGCTGAGATTCCATTGTTGATTGAGGCTATAGTATTCTGTATAGCTGATATTATAGCCTCAATCAACAATGGAATCCCAACAATTATCTCAAAATTCACCCATTTCTCAGATACTATACTAGTAACACGAATACTACTAAACAAATGATATTTTAGAGTTCCATTTCAACATTATGCACTCAATATTCATTATTGTTGTTAAAGGCTTAATATTGTAGTTGTCAGAAAACTTTTACTATTCGGTGATCCCTTAGTGGCTAAGATTCACAAGTTCACAAGGGCGTGTGGTCTAGTGGTATGATTCTCGCTTTGGGCGACTTCCTGACTAAACAGGAGGACAAAGCATGCGAGAGGCCCTGGGTTCAATTCCCAGCTCGCCCCTTTTTTTGATATTTTTTTTGGAGTATTACAAAAACGACCATTCATTAAGGAAGTGAAGTCGGTGGAATAGCTAGAGAGTTTATATTTATTTAGTCGTTGTTTTATGTAACGAAGCAATCAATAAAATATCTGTGTTCTGTAGAAATAACTTTGATCCGGGTAATAGATAATTAATCTTAACTACTTTTTTTATAATGAACATGATGATATATGTGAGTATTAACAAAAGTCGAAGCGGCCCTTTCAATCTATAGTAACGTCGATATCATTGATAGATCGAAGAAAAAGAACGGATCGCTTACTCATAACAGCGAAATGAAGGCGCTGGTTGAAGAGATTGATAAGAAAACTTACAATCCTGACATATATTTCACGTCATTGGATCCTCAAGCACGTCGATATACTTCAAAGAAGATTAATAAGCAAGGCACAATATCCACCTCTAGGCCCGTAAAGCGCATAAACTACTCACTGGCAGATTTAGAGGCCAGGTTATATACTTCGAGATCTGAGGGAGATGGCAATAGTATAAGCAGACAGGATGACCGAAATAGTAAGAATTCCCATTCATTTGAAGAAAGGTACACACAACAAGAGATTCTCCAGTCGGACAGGAGGTTTATGGAACTTAACACAGAAAATTTCTCAGATTTGCCAAATGTACCGACTTTATTAAGTGATCTCACAGGCGTACCACGAGATAGAATTGAGTCAACAACCAAACCGATCTCACAGACCTCTGATGGTCTCTCTGCATTAATGGGTGGTTCTTCTTTTGTAAAAGAGCACTCCAAGTATGGTCATGGTTGGGTGCTTAAACCAGAAACCTTACGGGAAATACAACTATCGTATAAATCTACAAAACTACCTAAACCAAAGAGGAAGAATACCAATCGTATTGTGGCGTTAAAGAAGGTTTTAAGTTCAAAAAGAAATTTACATTCGTTTTTAGATTCTGCGCTGCTAAACTTGATGGATAAGAATGTCATTTACCACAATGTTTACAATAAACGATACTTCAAAGTTTTACCCCTAATTACGACATGCTCTATTTGCGGTGGCTACGATAGTATTTCAAGTTGCGTTAATTGTGGAAATAAGATTTGTTCTGTAAGTTGTTTTAAATTGCATAATGAAACTAGGTGCAGAAATAGATAGTAATGATCAGTATGTATTCGTAAGCCCTTTTTTCTCCCCTATTTATACGTATGTAAGTGTAGATACTTAACAAAAATATTCACAAATTAATTGAAGAGGAAAGGTGAAAAATTCATAACTTTGCTTTTCGTTTATTCTCATTTTCCAAGGCGTCAAAAATTTCATCAGCAGCTTGAGATAAATAATAGTGTAATCTGTTAACACTGGCTCCACTCTTGGCTGGTTTGTTGACAATATTGATATGCAGCCACTCGTTATTCAACATGTATGCCAGTCCAAACCCGTTGTCATTTACTTGGGACCAACCATAACCGTCAAAATATTCCGAAGATAGTTGAGATGTGGAGATCAACCAAGTTGAAGAATAATTAAATAAGGGATCTTTGAAAAGGGGCGGAATTTGGTCATCATTAGATTTTAGCATATTCTTTAGACCGAAGAAATGACGATCGACACCATTACCATTTGCAGCATTTCTCAGGTACGTAGAATGCTCTTTTGCAGAATGTTTCAAAGCCTGAATCTTTTCTGCAATAGGAACATCGCCATTTTGCCATTTAGAAACAAATTCTAAGGAAGCGGTGGACACAGATCTACCAGTTTCAGTACGGCCTTTGAAGTATTTTCTCGTGGAAGCAGCCTCGTAAGTTGGTAGTTGTCGTTTCAGATATTTGAAAACCGCCAGTTGGATAACTTGTTGAATAAATGCATCAGGTGACATGCCATGGCGTTTTATAAACGTTTTTCCGTATTTGTTGTAGTGCCAAACACGTAGGTCATGCTCACCAATTGTTTCCTTAAATTGTAGTTGGGCAGATTCGATTGCTTTATGAATCTTCGGTGTGATAATGAAGGGCAGTTCCATAGGTTTCATTGCCACCGTAGATGATGGCGTAATTACTTTTCTCATGAAGTCATCCACATCTAGTTTATTCAACTGCCGACAAACGTAGTTATTTAAAAACAATGTTGGCGTACCATCCATCTTCGAGTGTTCAGCTAAGAAACCTGATGAACCATTACCGGTGACCAGGAACTGTAAAGACTTATCGTAGAATCTGTTAATACCATCACCGTGCCAGCAATTTCTTGACTTTTCTTCCAAAGTGACAGGGGATTGGTCAAGATCCAAACATAGCATAAAGGAAGACTTATGGATTGTTTCTAGTGAATCCTGAGAAATAGGATCTTTCATAAGCTCCATATGTACTTCACGCCATTGATCACGAGGTAAAGAGGTGAGAGAACCAATGCCACCTAGTTTGGGATCGGACTGCGATCCTTGGAATACCACAGAGTACAGTTGCCTCCAGATTTCGTTTTCGGAAAGCGGTTTGTCATTCCCGTCATGGGTCATCAGTTTGTAAAACTTCCCTTTATAAGCGATAGTTACAAAGTTGTTCTCATAAACTGAATAAAAAATATTTGTATCTTGGTTATCCTCTGGCTTACCAGGCAATCTCGAAGTGTTAAACATCAATGAAAAACTATTCATACAAAATGGCATACCTTTGATAATTTCTACGGGTAAAGATTCATCTTTAATAGCTTCGATGAATTTAACCACGGTTGAGATAATCGCAGTAGCCTTAATCAAAGGATCATTATCGATCTTCGATAAATGATTCGGTAATGGCATATGAGAATAAAAATAAGAGACGTATGGAACAATAGGATCGTTGTATTGTAAATAGGATTGTTCATCCCAAAACTTGGCCATCCAGTTTCTTTTATCGTTGGCATACTCTTTCAACCGGTCTTGTAAGATAGGCCCCATGTGCTCCGAGAAGTCCTTACATAACAGCTGCTGTCTTTCAAAAGTTTCTACACCATTGCAAAATGGGCGGATGGTTTGCAAATACTTGTCAAGTGTAGACTTCAATTCGGGCACGGGTAATGATGGTAATTCTTGTTGTTTAGCAAAGGTAATGCCTTGAAAATTGGGCCTTTTGTTCTGGTAGAATTTGTTCGGCTTTTCCGCCCAATAGTGTTCCCCATTATTTGTCTCTACGGGAAATTGGGCCTTTTGGGTGGAGTAATTGACAATGGCCGAATGCATTGCTCTCCTTGACGTTATCGGAAGATCCTTTAAGTTTGAGAGAGTTCTCGAATGACAGATCCTCATGAGTGCTTTCTTTTTAGTTTTTAAGGGATATATATATATATATATATATCTGAGTAAAAGAGTCTGTAGGGAAGGGCACTTTACTCACCGGCGTTTAGTTGCTCTTATATGCGAAAATGGGGAAAAGAGGATGAAATTGTTCCAATATGTTATATTCCATTCTTTTTGTCGAACAAGGATGACTTTGAGAGGAATAGTCATTCGTTTTTACTTAATCCCCAATTCTAAACCCTTGGGCGGGGGGAAGTGATGGCGGGGATAAGCAGTCATTTGCCCTTTCGCCCGGCCATAGATCAAGAGTCTCGGCGGCTAAAAAAAAAAAGTTTGCCAAATATTGTAAGGCTAGCGGCAAAAGGAAAGGCAATCTAAAATGGTGGTAACAGTATCCAAAGTAGAACTAAAAGAAAAGATATAGATAGGGTTGGCTTATAGGACATATAGCACAATTTTTAACGGAGAACCAGTTTGTTGACGAGATGAAGAATTGGTAGCACGCTCTTCGGACTCTCCCTTAGCCACTTATTCGAGTATATGGCGGAAATTAAATGTACTCTGAAACAGCGTTGAGAAGAGGTGAAAAAGTTGGACCGATATGTTGCTTAGCCACCTTTTAGTAATTATGTTACTTTATTCTAGCGAGAGTTAATTTTTTTTTGTTATGTTATAGTCGTCTTTATTACAAGAACAGCTCATAATACTGTGAAGTGAACATTAAGCGCTAACTGTAACATAATTTACCCGGACAGTGTATGTATTCTCTATTACCCGCGTTGAAAAATGAAAAAAATGAAAAAAAAAAAAAAAATAAAAAAATAAAAAAAGAAAAGAAATGGATCATAATAAACATGTCATCTCATCTCATCTCAGATGAAATAGCATCGCTAACATCTAAAAAAGTTATATTTTCATTGCCAATTATATTTTTGAGTGGGTTATACTTAAGTATTCTTCAATAAAAAAGTGTTTCAAAGAAAAAGAAGAAAGAAATTGAAGCACGAATAAAGTTAGAATAAAATTCTAATATGATGCATAAACCATGTTTGAAGTCCCTATAACTTTAACTAATAGGAAGTTTGCTCAAAGAAGAAAGTTAAAGTATCAATACATAAATTACATTTCTAGAAGATTTGACAGAATTTCCAAGAAATCTACTACCACAGATAGTTTGCCAACGCCCGAAAATTCTGCAGCTGAAAATAATGACGAAGAAGAAGGTCAAAACAGTGAAGCCGGCGCATATAGGAGGTCAGTACTACAGCAGAAGAAAAGAAGAAGAGAAAGGCATTGGAGGAGTGTGGTCGGTGAAATTTACTCTACTACGGAAAGCGAAACAGACTCTCAAGAGGAGGAAGCTGAGGAAGGTGGCGAACATGACACCGGGATAGACAAGGAAGATAGTGATGAGGAGAGAAAATTTTGGAAAAAATACGAAAAACCTGAGAAGAGTTTCGAAATTTGGCGAACAGTGTCCTCACAAAATAAACAACCCCTTAACAAACAAAAAATGACGTACCATAATTTTAAAAAAATTGAAAAGATTCCTTTAAGGAAAATGGAAATTCCACTTTTGCATTGTACAAAGGAAAATAAACTTTACTTCCAATCTATATCTAGAGGGTTAGAGCCATTAAAAACATCAACATCAGAAGTCAGAAACTACCGCACAAGACATATAGTAACATTAACCGACCTTTTGCATTTGAATGTGTCAAGACATAACTGGTCGCTTGCATATAAAATATTCGCCACATTAATAAGGATCCCAGGGGTGCAAATCAAGTCTCTTTGGGGCATTGGCGTTGAAATACTGGATAATTTATCAAATTCATCAAGTGGTCTTGACTTCTTACAATGGATGTGTCAAATCTATTCGTCAAAGTCAAGATTTGTTCAGAACATCAATTACCGTTCCATTGTCCCTCCTTTTCAAACCGGTTCTAGAACACATACTGCGAAATTTGCTATCACGTACCTTTGGTCTTCTTTAATTAATTGCCAAAAATCTATGGAACCATCACCAAACATCATTGACAAACCTTTTGACACGGAAAACGATTTACTACAAGAATTGATTGATAAGATATCAGAATGGGTATTGACCCCTCCGTTTATGGAAGACGCTGAAGTTTGGTTCATTTATGCATCTTGTCATTTATTGAAGGCCGATACATTGTCAAGGCAATTTGTCAATGACAACAAAAATAATGACCTAATTGGTTTGGATAGAGACATAAAGATCAACCAGGTTATAAAACATATTCACTACGTGAGAACGTTTTTAAAAATTTGCTTAGATAAAGGTGGGTTTGCCGTCCCTAGCAGGTTAATTGAAAATCAACTGAAAAGCTTCGAGTCAAGACTGTACGGCGAAGCACAAGACATTCAAGAGAGGGATGTAGCCAACGTATATGATAGCATTGATAACAGTTCAGTGGAAAACTCTTTTGGAGACGTGTATGAAACAAATGCAGAATTTCTAGATACGCAGCTGATGGATTTATCGCCAGAGGACAACGGGTTGGACGAAATGCATTACAGTGATGAAGACTCAAGTGAGTGAACAAACTAGTAAACTTTAATAACTTGGTTTCAACTAGGGAAACTTAAAACATTTTTTGTTTTTAAGTGTAATTAAAAAGCATGCATGTATATAAGCAGTACATATATTTATACTTGATAGAGTAATATTTTGCATATTGATAATAAAGAACATAGCGTATAAGCATTACCTTTGTTGCCCGTTTCCGGGAAATATTGTTTACAGATGGAAAGAGATCTAGCGGCCCGGCAGTCCGCGGTCATCCCACAATTCCATTCGAGTTTCCACAAGATGCAGCGCACTGCTACAGTTTTGAATAGACTGTACTGTGCATTAATAAGAAGTTGTTATATATTGTTAGTTAATTCTATGTTCCGACAAATATCTGTTGTATTACGGGCTCGAGTAATACCGGAGTGTCTTGACAATCCTAATATAAACAGTCTTAGGGAAGTAACCAGTTGTCAAAACGGTTTATCAGATTAATTCACGGAATGTTACTTATCTTATATATTATATAAAATATGAATCATACTAAGTGGTGGAAGCGCGGAATCTCGGATCTAAACTAATTGTTCAGGCATTTATACTTTTGGGTAGTTCAGCTAGGGAAGGACGGGTTTTGTCTCATGTTGTTCGTTTTGTTATAAGGTTGTTTCATATGTGTTTTATGAACGTTTAGGATGACGTATTGTCATACTGACGTATCTCATTTTGAGATACAACAATATCAATAAAGATCGCGCAAGTGGTTTAGTGGTAAAATCCAACGTTGCCATCGTTGGGCCCCCGGTTCGATTCCGGGCTTGCGCATATTTTTTTTTAATTCACCAAGAATATTTAATGTTTAGAAGTTGTTTTACATATTTGGACGTTTTCAAAATATACTGACGAGGGAAACAATCATTAAAGGTCTTTACATATAAACAATATTTATCAAATTTTTCTGATTATATAACCATCAAAAAACACAGAAAAGGCCTGTCATTTTCGATTTACGTAAACTAATTAATAATAAATTTATTTCATCTACCTGTTTTACTCTTCATATTATTTGATTTCTGCGATTTAATAGAATCTTACCAACCTCTAATGTTTTTTGAATATATCTTAATTTAACAGGTTCAATAGTTACTATTTTATTATAATAATAACTTAAAATATTACATAAACTATTATTTATATTATCATACAATAATTTATTATATAATTATTTATTAACTCTACCAATATAGAATAAAACATTTTCAATAATAAATTATAAACAAGTAAATATTTGGGTACTCCTTCGGGGTCCGGCCGAGTAAATTATTATTTTAAATATAATTTATGATTTATGATTAATTTCATTTACCTTCCTTAAGAAATTCTTCAGTGTATAGATCATTCATCTTGACCTGATTAATTTTCTCCAAGTTTCTAAAATTAGGCAAACTGATGGGCTTTTGAATCAAAGTTCCTGAATTGCACTCAATTATACTGTTGGATATCTGCGGTCTTTCCGTCGTTATGCCGATGTGACCAGCCTCCTTCCATTCCGTCTTTTTATGCCAATCTACATTTGCTGTAGTATTTAATACTGGATCGTATTTTGGATTCGACATTTTCAGCTCAGGATACAAGATAGGGTCAAATGTATTTGAATCTATAATGGAGGATTCATACGTGACGATATTTGAATGAGTTAAATAGAAAGTCTTATAATCCGTCAAAATATCATTCATTACTGTAGTCGGCAAGTATATTTCTACCCCAAGCTCCCTAATGAATTTATTCAGCTTGGTAAAATTTACATTACTCTTTTCAAATTTGTAGTAAGTTAACCAGAACGGTACAGAATTTTTAATGAGGATGTTTTTTTGATAAAGGTTGAAATATTTCCTTGTTTGCATATTATTTTTAAGTACAAGCCATGTAGTTTTTATCAATTCTACCACGACTATGCTTAAGTTTTTATCATTTATTAAGGTCTGTAAATGCACCTTGGCATCAATTTGATTATTGATGTAGTTGGAGATTGATGTCTCTAGGATTTTAGTAAACGATGTTTGTTTCTCTAGAATTTCCTTTGGCGATTGATCTAAGGAATTCTTAAAAGAATGTCTTTTCAACATACAAAGGTACTCCGTCATAAGTAATATGTCGTTGGGCCAAATCTTTAAATAACGCGATACTGTCTCATTGAATATGTTATTGAATAAGGTATTATTTGACCGGTATTTTCTTTTCAAAAACCTAAGAAAATCATACCTCAAAGTTTTGAAATCCAGTGGTAAGAACGTATTGGCTTTTTGGTATATATCCACTACCACTTCATCGGATATATTTTTCTTTGTTAGCCACTTAATATACATCATCCACGTATTTTCATGGTAAAGACAAGGAATCAAACATCTGTCAAAAACGGACATTACGAATTCTTTATCCAAGGATTTTGAAGGATCCGTCACAAATTTTAAATATCGCGACCAATTTTCCAAATCATCATTTAACACTTGGCCCAGGTTGAAGAAGGGCTGTTTGATTTTCGATTCGAACTGCCAAATTTCATTTACTGTTGTTTGTGTTTTTCGTAAAATTATATCAATATTCCTTGTTGTCTTCAAATTTTTTTCATTTAAAAACTTCTTGTAAGATGTGAAAAACCGCGCATACTGATGTAGAGGAACTTCAATAATGTACTCGTATATTCTTTGAACGTTATGCCAATTCTTCTGCCCAACTTCAAATTCTATAAACTTGTCCCAAAAAGGGTGTGATAGAAACTGCTTGCCAATAAGATCCTTTGCAATTTCAAAATTATTTCTAATAAAATCCGTTTCGTTCGGGTTATTAACACACAACACATTCAAATAATCACACCATAACTCCAGAGAAGTTGGGAACCATTTGACCGAGGTGGCCAGAACAGCAATCGATTTCTTGAGACCAAATAACTGGTACTCAATAGTAGCAAACCTCTTCCAAAATCCAAACAATAAAGGGTACTTACGCAATATTTGCCATAAAATAGTTTCCAAGGCCAATTTGATTGAATCATTTGGATTGCCATATTTAACCACTGTTTGCTCTATAACATCTACCATTTGGGTCAACGAAGAAATATCTGACCAGTCTAAACCACGATATGCTTGTACTAATGCTGTGTTGTCGTGAAGGAACTGGGTGTCTAAACCTCGAAGGGCATCAGGCCTAGGCTCAATATCTTCTATTGTAAAATTTGTTTCATCTGGCATAACGAAAGACGGATTGCCAAGTATCCAATAGCAGTAAGGGCCAAAACTTTTTGTTGAACAAAGAAATGGCTGTGGAAGGCGCGTTTTTACTTTAGGACTTTGAAAACTTTCTTGCGTAAATTCTGTTTAAGTCTGAAACTTTCAACTCTGTATTAAATTTGTTTTAAGATGTGCGACGGCGACGTAAAATGGTAAAGAAAAAGAAAATGAATGATAGTAAATCATACTGAAAACGAATGATCTGAAACAATAAAAAAAGATATTTGTATATAAATTATTCAGCCATGCTCAAACCTCCAGATTAAAAATCAATAATGGATTAATTGAAAGCCCTGGAGCTGGCATTTTTTACCACACTGTCCAAGAGGGAAAGGAAAATGACAACAAAGCGCTAAATAATGGAATCAAGTTTACAAAAATTGAAATTCCAGGATATTGACATAAATCTTATTCCCACTGCGAAGTGGACCACAAAATTACAGTATATTCTATACACCTGGTGTCAGTCGATACTACATGTGGCCATGTTTTTTTCTGATATATACACGTGTATTAAATTACTGGCATTTAACACATGGTCGAACAATATCATCCAACCATTCTTGGAATTCCGTATTTCAAAATGGTTGTTTAGCGGATGCATATTATGCTCCTCATTAATATTAATTTGGGAGTTGGTAATTGGATTGAGAGTGTATAGGAAGAAAGAGATTACATCGAACTACATGAATGGCATTAGCCGATTAATAAATTGCTTGTTCAATTTCAAAAAGTATCAAATTTTCGAACTAATAGTGCTGACTGATGAGAAAAAATTCAGTAAGTGGTTATTCTTTTCATATTTTGAAATCAGTGGATGTTTGAGGCTATTGTTCGGTGACTCTCCAAGGCAAATAATCAACGGATTAACTTTGTGGTCAGTTTTACTGACAGTTTCGAATGAGACCAGTAGCGGAACCCATAGTACTCAAAGCCTAGGTAATTTAGATGACCTAAATGGAATAATAAACAAGATAAAACATATTGCTAAGACAAATTACGAAGAAAGTGTGATCTTGTCCTTCATGTTGTTCTCGTTTATCATATGGGTAATTTTAATAAGCAAATTAATTCTAAGCATAATAATATTCATCATTTTTATACGTCCGAGATTTTTGTCTAGTAAAAGGAAGGTTAAGGGGTATGAATTGAAACTACGAAAGTATGTGTCTAAAGTCATTGACGAGAATTTAAGTAGAACTGTCTACGAATTGGGAATATTGATAGATGATGAGGAAGAAGGGACCATATGTGGTGACAACAAAACGCAAAAAAAATTCGATTATGATAGTCCTGATTATGGCGACGAAAGTACAATACCGAGTTACTACTGTTACTCGGATGTAGAAACGTACGAAAGAGTATATACGCCCATAAAGGCATATTTCCCCCAGAAATACAAACATAAATACATATAAATGTAAACGAAGCTTTTTTTGACTGCAAAAATGCATTAAAAGTAAATCGATCCTCATTTATTGTATATATATTGTATATATTGTATGAAATATTTATAATGATAATGATAGTAACAAAAACCATTGATGGCTATAAACAATGAAACAAAAAAAAGCACTACGAAAACAGTAGATTCGTGAGGAATTGAAAAAAAGAGTGAAAAAAACTAATAAAAACAACGAGAGTAAATAGGATAGTACAAAAATACTAGGAGTAAAAAAAGGCTCTCTAGTAGTAGTAATAGTAATAGTAATAGTAGTAGTAGTAGTAGTAGTAGTAGTAGTAGTAGTTAAAGGCTATGGTTGATTAAAAAAAAAGTCTGGATGGTAGTGTTTTGGTTTTACAATTAATTAGATTTTTTCAAATCATTCTTTTTTATACCAAAAGTAGCATCACTGTTTGATGCTTTCTCTTTCTCATCAGCAATTTCTCTTCTGAGCTTAACTAGCGAGGCCAGTTTTTCATCTGGTTCATAAATACCAAACCTTCTAAACCTCCTAATTTCAGCATTCATCTTACCAATATCCCCGTCATACTCTTCCAAAATCTTCTTTAGATTGTTTTCCAGCTCCACAAAGTATTCTTCACTTAAAATGAATTTCCGTTCGGTTTTAATAGCCGTGAAAGTGGAAGCAGTGAACCTATCTTCTAGAGGACTTTGGAAACCCTCTCCAGCCACAAGTTGGATACCTGGTGCTGCAGCTTTCCTAATCGCGCCCGCTCTATAAGCAGCAACTGCACCACCCATCTTATCTATGACATAGTTGTAATAGTTAGTCTGGTAATCGTCGTAAGTAGCTCTCTTAGCACCAATCCAGCCCAGAGAGCGCAAACGTGTCTTTAAGTCAGTAGTGTTGTTATTGCCGCCTGAATTCTTAGCGCCGTTAGCAGAAGGAGAAGTTAAATCTCTCAAACTCCATAACTTGTAAGGATTGAAGCTGATGGGGTTGGCAATGCCTAATTTGAGGAATAAAGTAATTATGCCCACTTTGAAAATGTGCATGACAAAGAAAAGCCATTGAGCTACGAGACTAGAATAGTTTGCCTGAACTTCTTGTTCGAGTTTAGCGGCAATTTCAGGTAAATCCATGTGCTTGGCTACAGGAATCAATAGTCTAGACAATTGATTAGTCAAACAAATACCTGGGGTTGGAGAAATGGCGTCGGGCAAATCGGTATATAGCCAGGCCAACATAATAATGGTGTATACCCATATGTTTTTCTTGGATAGCTTCCACTCCGGAACAACTAGCTGACCAGGCCACAACTGGTCAATAAGCGGCTTGGAGTCATTCAACTCCTCGAGATTTTCTTCGTTATCAGCTTCATAATGGAACATCAAACAACCACCTTCGGACAGGTACCCTGGATGGATAGACTTATAGAACTTTACGGGCTCCTTCTCATGGAAAATTGATGGTCTCAGCACCATTAAGTCCGCCAAACCCGTCTTGGAAGGGAAAATCTTCTTAATTTTGTTATTTATGGTGTCTTCATTTGACACCTGAAACGCATAGTCGTGCTCGACATCTGCGTTAAGTCTAATGTAAATCTCCATGCTTGCAATCGCCCTCTATCAAAACAAAGTCCACCGATCTCTGCTGCCCCTCTCTAAAAAGGAAAACAATGGCACCATTAGCTTCTTTTCTCGCTTTTTTATAATATTTTCCATCATTAAATGTGGGGAGGTGGCAAAATGGCAGTAGTAAGCTTGTCGCCCCACACGGCGAAGATGCGTAAACTATTTGGGCAAGCTAGCACAACGATGGCTTATGACGGTTTAAAACGAGAGGCTGAAAGAAGAACAAGGAGTGACCATAACATAACAATGGTTGCTAAAGATGATGAGCTATACTTGTACCATCTTACTTTAAAGAAACAGACGAATTTCGTGCACTCCTGCATCGGACACTTCGTCGATCTGGAAGCAGGGTCCAAGCGTGAGCAGTCGCAATTGTGCGTAGCTACTGAGACGCATTTAGAACTTTATGATACTGCAGATGGGGAACTAAAGCTTATTGCCAAGTTTCAAAACCTGTTTGCGACGATAACCTCGATGAAGTCGCTGGATCTGCCGCATTCAGGGTCAAGGGCAAAAGCTTCCAACTGGCCCACTTTTCTAGCGCTAACTTCCGATTCTGGTAACCTAAGTATCGTGCAAATCATTATGCATGCAGGTGCTCTTAGACTTAAGACTTTAGTGAACCAGCCATTGACGAGGACCACCCTTCGAAGAGTCTCTCCCATATCATACATGGAAATTGACCCTAATGGGCGTTGTATCATTCTCTCATCTGTCGAACAAAATAAATTGTGTTTCCTCGTTGATTATGCTCAAAAATTGAGGATTTCGTCTCCATTGGAAATCATCAGACCCCATATGGTAACGCTGGATATGGCAGTTGTTGATGTAAATTTCAATAATCCATGTTTTGTTACCTTAGAAATCGACAATGCCGCTACTCAACTATCAGTACACTTGATATTTTATGTCCTCGAGTTGGGTTTGAATCACATCGTCAAGAAGGCAGATTATTTAGTTAACCCATCTGCCAATTTCGTACTGAGTTTGCCAGATCTATCGCGATATAATATAACAACTTCGCTAAGCGACAACAACTATGATGCTGACTATGATACCCTTTTCAACCCTTTTGTTGTCATAGGCTTCGAAAATCATATTCTGGTAAAGGATATGAACGGATTTTTCAGCCTGAAAGTGGAAATACCCAAAAGATCTATCACAAATAGCCGTCATAAAAATGTAACAATCATATCAGGCATAGTGCAGAAATTGAAAAATGATTTTTTCGTACTTTTACAATCTAACCATGGCGATCTTTTTAAGTTAACTGTAAGTCCAGACACTAATGATAGAAATAGACCTTTAGTTCAATTGTCCTACTTTGATACAATCCAAAATTCACACCAATTACACATTTTCAAAAACGGTTATCTTTTTGCACTATCTGAAATGAATAACAACTTTCTTTTCCAGTTTGAGAAACTTGGTGTAGAGAAAAATGATTTTTCTAATGTTTTAACCTCAAAAGATCCAAATAAGTCGCTAGTTTTCGAACCATCCATAAAGTTGCAGAATTTGAGCATATTATCGCAACAATTGAATTTGAACCCTTCAATAAAATCTCAAATTGTCAGTGATTCGCCACTGTCTATCGCCACTAAACATTTTACAAACAACAAGATAATAACTTTAACAAATGCTGTGAATTACTCTAATTTGATATCTACTAGTTTACCCCCGAACGCAACCAAGTTATGGCTAATACCCGATCCTGCAACAACCGGCGATAACAATACTCTTTTGTTCATAACTTTTCCCAAGAAAACTATGATACTACAAATTGACAACGAGTCCATGGAGGAACTAACACCGGATGAAGCAACGCGTTCAGCTTTCAAGCTCTCTCAGGACACAACAATTCATACATGCCTAATGGGCTCACACTCTATTATCCAAGTATGCACCGCAGAACTAAGACATATCGTACCGACTGGTAAATCTAGGTATTCTAATAAGCTGACTTGGGTGCCACCAGCGGGAATTCGTATTGTATGTGCCACGTCCTCGAAAACACAACTAATTATATCATTATCAAATTACGAATTGGTTTATTTCAAGATAGATGTATCTTCGGATTCGTTAATCGAATTAACCACCCACCCAGAATTGGACACAATGCCCTCTAAAGTTGCGATTGTGCAAGATACGCAGCATGCTGATTTATTAGCCATTGCTGACAATGAGGGTATGATCAAAATAATGTCTCTTAAAGACCAAAAGGAAGATTTTTTAACTGTAATAAGTTTGCAATTAGTTAGTGAAAAGATTTCTGACATGATAATGGTTAGAGATTCCTCAATAGGACAGCTTAATTTGCATGTAGGTTTAGAAAATGGCGTTTACATGAAATTTCATATAGGGGATGTTGACGGATCGTTCACTGACATAAAAAGGCGATTCCTTGGCTTGAAGCCTGTTTCCCTTTCGTATTTGCGTGAGATATCTGTATCACTAAATAATGAGGAAGAAGAAGAAGAAGAAGAAGACGATGATGATGAAAAAGAAGAAGAAGAAATAAATAGTAGTGGAGCTAAATGGATGTCATGCGTGGTTTGCCATTCCTCTTCTACATGGGTAAGCTACACGTGGAAAAATGTGTGGACCATACGGCAGTTAAAGGATCAAAACATGCTAAGTTGTTCCAAATTTGTTAACGCAGATGTTGCAATCAACGGTGTTTGTTCAATATCGAGCTCAGGACGCTTAAATATTGGCAGAGTTTCCAACTTTCCAACTTTGGATAACTGGTTTCACGTTCATGAATCAAGTGTTAACAAGCAAGAGAACGGTGGAGGAGATGAAAGCAATGAAGAGGAAGAAGATGAAATGGAAGAAGAAATGGAAATGTTACAAATATCTACATTCCGACCTCGTACTATTTTATCATTTCCCAATAATCCGAAAAGCATTTTGTTTATTGATAATCACAGTGGTAAGAAACAATGCCGTATATCACTGCAAATTGATGGTGAATGCTTAAAGTTTGGCAGTTCGGATCATTTATACAAGATACTGGACGATATCGATTGCGTTTCCGCTGCTATAATAGATTTCACAAGACAAGCTGATCATTTGATCATTTGTGCTGGCGACAAAAGGCTGTTAACATACAAGATATTAGTTAACAAAGATAAACTATCTTTTGATATTGAATTACTTCACCAAACAGAAATCATTTCACCAATACATGCTATGTTGAAGTTTAAAAACTTCTTGCTGACAGCCATGGGCTCCACTATTGTCCTTTATGGTTTGGGGAAAAAGCAATTATTAAGAAGGTCCGTAACACAGACCCCGGTATCCATAACAAAAATTGTGTCTATGCACCAGTGGAATTATGAAAGACTGGCCGTTGGTGATATACATGAATCTGTCACTTTATTTATCTGGGATCCTGCGGGGAATGTATTTATTCCGTACGTAGATGACTCTGTAAAACGCCATGTGACGGTATTGAAATTTCTAGATGAGGCAACTGTTATAGGCGCTGATAGATATGGAAATGCGTGGACTTTAAGGTCTCCACCAGAGTGCGAAAAAATCATGTCAAATCATGATCCCAGCGAATTATCTAATGGGGCCATCAAGTACCCACTAGACGTCATCACTTTACAGCAGAAATTACCCAATACTTATGATTGCAAGTTCAAGTTTCAACTACTGAACCACTTCTTTGTTAATGATATCATCACTGATTTCCATATCCTGGACAGCCTTTCAAATTCTGATAGACCTGGTTGTATCTATATGGGCTTACAAGGAACCGTGGGATGCTTTATCCCCTTATTATCCAAGGGGAATGTTTTTATGATGGGAAACATTGAGAATATAATGGCTGAGGCGGATGATACGTTTTATTTAGATTATGAATCAAGAAAGAAGAATAACAATATGCGTAAGGAAGACGATGAAGAGGAATCTGGAAGTGTTGTGTTACAAGGACGGCATGGTATAGAGGATGAAATAATATGTGAGGGTTCCTGTTCCATTTTAGGTAGAGACCACCAAGAATACAGAAGCTATTATGCCCCTGTACGTAAAGTTATTGATGGTGATTTATGTGAAAATTTCCTGAGACTTTCCTTGAATGAGCAGGAATTTTTGGCCAAAAATTTAAAGAGTGTACAAGTGGAGGATATAATTCAAACAATCAACGAAGTCAGAACAAATTACATGTAATGATTTTACAGTAATAATACCAAGTATAAAGGCGTGTTAATGTATTTTCTTAATAAATATATGTACAAGGAATATATGATAGCTTTAAATATAAGAAATATAAAATTTCACCTCATCTTTATTTCTGTTTTAAAAGGAAACCGTTTTAATTCATCGATATGCCACCTCTGTACATTTCGTCGATGATTTTACCGTTTTCCAAGTTTTCACATAACAGCTTCAAGTTGTGTGGGTAAACTTTACCAAACCATAATGAATCCAGCTTGTTTTGCATCTTTTCTCTGCCGAATAGTTTATAGAAAATGACATTACCAGCAAAAATATGACCCCCAATATGAGAAATTAAGGCTAGATTATTCTCAGGAAAAAGCTTTTCATCTTGAAATGCTGCAATTATGTCGGGTCCCATTTCTCCACACTTAGCATCTCTCTTATAATGCCCACAGACTAAGTTCCAATCTCTTAGAAAAGTTTCACCCTGAAACCTTGTAAGCTTTCTATGATGCACTTCATGAACCTGTTGGGAAGCCTTGGCCTTACCGCTTAAATAATCCTGGAAGGATAGCTTTGGTGCTTGAATAGCTCCTTCATCTAAAAAAGATGCAAATTCCTCGATGTCCGTTTCCTTAATTACATAAAGCTTCATGTCAGGAATAACAAAAAAATAAAGCCATTCATCGTGTTGTTTTGGCCTTGGAATAAATTCATTTTGCAAATGCACCGCATTTATTAGTATTCCTGGAGAACCACCTAAATGGGAGCGCAATTTACTAATGGCATTATATGGCCGATTTGTATTAGTATCCAAATTATGATTCCATGCTACCTTCCATGGTTGAGCAAACCTATCACCCGGTGATAACAGCAAAACATGCTTATTGTAATTGGGCGTTCTATGAGGAAGCTTGATATGAGGATCTAATGGATCAGTTTTTGAAGGCAGCCTTGCGTTTATTTCTTGGCAATAACAGTTTGTTTGATCATTTTGAGCACGGGTATGAAGATCAGGAACGCTAATATGTTTGAAGCTATGATGGAAGGATGCCCGCTGCTGCAAAGTTTTGACAGTTATACGTAGCATTTTATTTTTTGTGTCAGTGCACCTTCTCTCACTTTTCTACTAAGGAAATTTGATATTTCAAATGTAGTATGCTAATAAATAAGAACACCCGCATGCACGAAAAAGGGAAATTTAAAACTAGTTAGGTAAACAAAGTTCAGAACAAGAAATGATATGGTTGTTTTACATAGATATATACTCAGTATTCGTTTTTATAACGTTCGCTGCACTGGGAGCCAAGCACAGGGCAAGATGCTTTTATAAACTATAATGCGAGATATTGCTAACGTTTAATGTGGAGCCCATCATGTTACTTTTATAAACGCTCTCGATTAACCTGTGTAATATCAGAGCATCCATCAAGGTGGGAAAGCCTTCGAAATCGAAACCTTGCATTACAAATTGTGAGGGTAATTCAGGAATTTTCTTTGTATTGAAGTGGAAGTCAGAGATAGATTGATACAGTCGATGAATATTACCCACAATGGCATTATAATTTCGTAAATGATATACTTCCATGATTTCTTTACCTGCATCATACCCCGGGTCTAAAGGAGCTTGTTGTCCATTGGCTAGCGGGAAGTCGTTTGCTCTAGTTCCACTGTAGTAAAGGACCAGATTTGAAATTTCTGCGAAGCCGGCATCGCCTTCAAGTTTCAAATCTCCCTTGGTACCGTGAATGTCAATGACCAAATTTTTGGTAAATTTTTTGGTAGGTTTGCCACCTTTGAAACTGCATGACACTGGAACATTGCCATTTAACAATGTGCCTTGGAATAAAAGATGATCCGGTACTGTCTTTGGGACTCGCTGGCCCAATCGGTTACCACGCTCATCTATCAGCTCTTGCTCTGGAATATTATTGAAAACCATTGCATTTATCCTGGAAAAGTACGAACTTGTCATGTATTGTAAAATATCGATTGTGTGACCAAATGTTGTGGTTACCAGATCTACACCGTTCCCGATTTCATAGATGTATTTTGGTGATTTAACAGGCCTTTCGTAGCCGTACCAACCGCCATTTCCAGCAATCTCGATCGAATTAATGTCGCCGATATAGCCTTGAGATATTAATTCTTTTGCTCTCAAAATATATGGTGATTTACGACCTTGTAAAGAGATGATGGTTTGAACCCCACGTTCAGCAGCAGCCTTATAAATGGATTCGGCTTGATCTAGTGAACATGCAAGGGCCCATTCTACGAAAAGATACTTGAGGTTCGGATTATTTTTGGAGAATTCCAAGAGAGGCATAACAACTTCATAATGGCTGGCCACTTGGATAGCTATCACTATCATATCTATAGTGGAAGATGATGCAAATGACTCTAAAGTGGGAAAAGCAGTGGCATTACTCAATTTTAGACGCTGAATGGTGGCAATAGAAGTCTCAATTTTTGGACTGTATAAGGCAGTGATTTGAAATTGTGACGATAGTTGCAGTATGGCGGGGTAATGTGTCTTGATTGCCCATCCTTTGGCTGCGTTGAGACCGACGAATCCGACTCTTATGGGAGCTGCATTAGGCACGGTTGAGACCGAAGATCTCTTGTTGTAGTCCATGACGGGAGTGGAAAGAACGGGAAACCAACTATCGAGATTGTATACGCTGGTCGGCAAGGACCAGCAGTGATATGTGATGTATATATATTCAGGTTCAAAAAAAAAAGTTATGAGCTTTTGGTTATTATGAATGTAGCAGACATTTTGAGGTCGTTCGGGCGAGAGTGCGCCGGTAAATGAAGAAAATATAGGATATTATTAATATTAGAATTAAACTATTATATTGCAGGGGAGAGAAGAAAGGGGTATAAATATATATTACAAAGCGGAAAACTTGCGCCATTTAAACAGAGACATCGTCCGGGCGCTCGTGTGATTTTCTTATAGTGAAGAAGTTAATACCTTTAGGTTGGTTTTCCGTAGCAGCAGTGGCAGTGACCGGATTAGCATTGGAAGAAGGCCCCACTATGCTTGCACTTTGTTGCATGTCTTCAGGTCCAGTGGCAGTCAATATTGGGTCAGTTGCTTGCTCCTTCTCTCTATGGAAGGGATTCCATCTGGAGGAGGTTCTGTATCTTGAATTGTCGATGGAGTAAGTAGAGGCCAACCTTGCCCTAACAGACCAGAAGACCAGCAGGATAAATTCCACGATACATAAAAAGACACTTGCCCAAGCCATACCCATCATAGAGGCACCCAATTGGGCACTACGATGATCGTCATGGAAAGCATTCTTTGCCATGGCAGAGGCGGCCGTTTGCAAGACAACGGCTGCCGTATTGAAGACAAACCCAAAAGACATGAGGATAAGCACCATCTCTGAAAGCATCTTCGAGCACCAAGTCAAAACGTAAAGGATAAACGACACTCCTACAAAGGCAAGCGCAATCCAAAAGAAACAAAATGAAAATCTAGTCAGGTAGTAAAAAGCGTCTCTTTTGGAAATAAACTGGTGAGGGACATTGATGTGTGTGTTGAAGTTATCTACTGGGGAAATGGGGTATGCAGGTGCCAAATTGCTTGTGCAGGTATCCGACCCGTCTTTATCCTGTAGACAGGCGCCCCAAAACGTCCAACGTGTTTCATCCCCAGCATTAGGTATGCCTGTTGTATTGCCCTGCACCCAATAGAATCTGTTCACGGGGTAATGGTCCGTGGCACCAGATATAATCATCAAAATTAACAGCAAGGTATTACCTGCTAAAAACAGCAACACTACCAGACGTAGTACTATATTCCAGACCTTAACCATAGTATTGTGCGGATATGCGTTACTATACTTAGTCTCTTCAATATCTACGGGAGTCAAGAGGTATTAATAAATCTTCTTGCGTGGGTGTTGCTTGTTTGTTTGCTGTTTAAGTATCGAGGAGATGTTGAAAAATGTATCGGGGGCCTCGAGGCGACACCTGCTAATGTTTACAATTTTCCCGATTGGGGTGCTAGAGGCATACAGTGGGCTACATGGCACAGCACGGCAGTGCAGAGTGAGAAAATATGACTTCACGCTCGAGGCGAGGCCACGCTTTCGAAGCTTCGAATGCCACTACCTAGACCATTGCTGTTTTGTACCTTCACGGTCCCATTAGAGACATTTTACTTAATGCAAGATTGCCATATCCGTTGTCATGGTACCAAACAGGGTAATAATTTCTAGAAATCATGATACACGTATGACATCTGGGTAACCTAATCCATCTGGGTAACCGATTTTTCTCTCCCTTTGCTTTCTCTTTACCACTCAGCTGACTTTATTATTTTTTTTATATTTTTCATTTTGACAAAATTATATAGTTAGGAAGAATACAATAGGACTGCGACAGAAACAGATAAGGGCTCTTTTTCTTGGTGTTGGCTGCTTTTATTCATTAATTTAAGACTCAAGTGCGCTGCGTGAAATGCTCTCATACTATGAACACAATACTGCGTTCCAAACAAACAATTGCAATTCCGGTAGCAATGCCGCCACTACATACAACAGCGACGCCAATAATGATACGATCATGAATAAAAGAAAAAATGACCATTTCGAGTTTGATACACACACTTTCTACCAAAGATCGAAGAGAACAAAACGAGATTCTGTAAGTACAAAGTTTTCGGTCGGTTCCGGGTGTGCTAATCTTAATAACAACAACAACAACATCATCATCAACAGCAACAACAACAATAATAATAACCATAATCATAATAACAGCAATAATACTGCAACCTACAATAATATTCATTATCAAAAAAATATCGAAATATGTCCCCTGAAACCGGTTAGTATGCACCACACTATGAACAGCCGCTTACTGAACGAATCTGAATTTTATTCTGAAACAGAAGAGTACATGATTCATGGTTATTTCGGTAACACTAATCGCGACATAACAGGCACGAGTCCTACTGGAAGTGCTAGTATTATACAACACCAGTATCATCTTCTACCATCCCAAAGTATAATTGCATCACAAGCACCCGGTACTGCCATGGCCGCGTTGACTAACAACAATATCGCTAACGATTACATGGATATAGATTAATAAGAAAAAAAAAATAACTGCAGGAAATGAAAATGAAAATGAAATGGAAAAAAAAAAAAAGAAAATTTAACCTATTTAAAATAATACAATGTATTACATATTTATCACGACTGTTTACGTATCTCTACTCAATTTACTTTAAAGGCTAAGTGCTCATTCTGGCTACCTTACATCTATCTATAAAACGTTCAAAACTCAAACCTCACTAGGCCTGGAGAAAAAGGGAAAAAAATATCTCCCGGGGGCGAGTCGAACGCCCGATCTCAAGATTTCGTAGTGATAAATTACAGTCTTGCGCCTTAAACCAACTTGGCTACCGAGAGTGACTATTTTGATTTACTTCCGAATAAAGTGTCAGTACTACCCTCATTATGTGAATGTTGTCGTAACCTCTCTGATTATATGTAGGCAATGTTATGGATATATAGAATATAAGAATTTACGAAATAAATCCGGTAACCATAAATCCACAGAGCCTCTTATATTCACTCTGTTCCTCCATCGCCTATTGAGAAACGTTGGAATAAAACTCTAAAAATATCATCTAGTTGGTTAGTTTTTATTTTACCAGTACATTGTCACTTGCGGAGGGAGGATGACATAAAGATTGAGACGCAGTCATTTAATGAAGTTTAAACGCAGGTATTTGATAAAGTAATACGATATTGAATCATGACGTATAAAGTGAAATGAACAAATGATTACGTAAAAAATGTCGATTTTCTCTTGAGAGACTCCCATAGCCTCTAAGAGGCCTTCTACTACGTTCCATATATCTAAGAATGGGGCCATATCCAGTGGAATCCCAGCAATTATTTAAGGATCACCTATTTCTCAGCCGATATTTTAGCAAAATCACTACCAATATCAGGGGGCAATAGTTGATCGCCTACTTTAACAAAAAATGTTGCTCACGTATTAACACAGGCAACAAAAAGGATATTACGCAAGAACGTAGTATCCACATGCCATCCTCCTTGTTGCATCTTTTTTTTCCGAAATGATTCCCTTTCCTGCACAACACGAGATCTTTCACGCATACATCGGAAGGATCACCCCCCACTCAAGTCGTTGCATTGCTAACATGTGGCATTCTGCCCATTTTTTTCACGAAAATTCTCTCTCTATAATGAAGACCCTTGTGCCCTGGACTCTGTAATACTTGAAACTACTTCCTCAATAATCGCTTGGAGACCTACCCCCACGCTTTTCAAACAAGGCGCTAGCAAAAAGCCTGCCGATATCTCCTTGCCCCCTCCTTCTGTTCGAGAGAACTACGACCCGACCAATAATAATGTCATACAAGAACCGCCAAGAACCAACTGCTGAACCTTAGATCTCCAATACTTCAGTTGGAGTATGTGAATATATAAGTACCTGGTCGACTAATCTTCTTGCATCTTTTCGTATTCTTACATCCTATGTCGCTAATACAGTTCCCGCATAGAGAAGAAAGCAAACAAAAGTAGTCAATGCTAAAATACAAACCTTTACTAAAAATCTCGAAGAACTGTGAGGCTGCTATCCTCAGAGCGTCTAAGACTAGATTGAACACAATCCGCGCGTACGGTTCTACCGTTCCAAAATCCAAGTCGTTCGAACAAGACTCAAGAAAACGCACACAGTCATGGACTGCCTTGAGAGTCGGTGCAATTCTAGCCGCTACTAGTTCCGTGGCGTATCTAAACTGGCATAATGGCCAAATAGACAACGAGCCGAAACTGGATATGAATAAACAAAAGATTTCGCCCGCAGAAGTTGCCAAGCATAACAAGCCCGATGATTGTTGGGTTGTGATCAATGGTTACGTATACGACTTAACGCGATTCCTACCAAATCATCCAGGTGGGCAGGATGTTATCAAGTTTAACGCCGGGAAAGATGTCACTGCTATTTTTGAACCATTACATGCTCCTAATGTCATCGATAAGTATATAGCTCCCGAGAAAAAATTGGGTCCCCTTCAAGGATCCATGCCTCCTGAACTTGTCTGTCCTCCTTATGCTCCTGGTGAAACTAAGGAAGATATCGCTAGAAAAGAACAACTAAAATCGCTGCTACCTCCTCTAGATAATATTATTAACCTTTACGACTTTGAATACTTGGCCTCTCAAACTTTGACTAAACAAGCGTGGGCCTACTATTCCTCCGGTGCTAACGATGAAGTTACTCACAGAGAAAACCATAATGCGTATCATAGGATTTTTTTCAAACCAAAGATCCTTGTAGATGTACGCAAAGTAGACATTTCAACTGACATGTTGGGTTCTCATGTGGATGTTCCCTTCTACGTGTCTGCTACAGCTTTGTGTAAACTGGGAAACCCCTTAGAAGGTGAAAAAGATGTCGCCAGAGGTTGTGGCCAAGGTGTGACAAAAGTCCCACAAATGATATCTACTTTGGCTTCATGTTCCCCCGAGGAAATTATTGAGGCAGCACCCTCTGATAAACAAATTCAATGGTACCAACTATATGTTAACTCTGATAGAAAGATCACTGATGATTTGGTTAAAAATGTAGAAAAGCTGGGTGTAAAGGCATTATTTGTCACTGTGGATGCTCCAAGTTTAGGTCAAAGAGAAAAAGATATGAAGCTGAAATTTTCCAATACAAAGGCTGGTCCAAAAGCGATGAAGAAAACTAATGTAGAAGAATCTCAAGGTGCTTCGAGAGCGTTATCAAAGTTTATTGACCCCTCTTTGACTTGGAAAGATATAGAAGAGTTGAAGAAAAAGACAAAACTACCTATTGTTATCAAAGGTGTTCAACGTACCGAAGATGTTATCAAAGCAGCAGAAATCGGTGTAAGTGGGGTGGTTCTATCCAATCATGGTGGTAGACAATTAGATTTTTCAAGGGCTCCCATTGAAGTCCTGGCTGAAACCATGCCAATCCTGGAACAACGTAACTTGAAGGATAAGTTGGAAGTTTTCGTGGACGGTGGTGTTCGTCGTGGTACAGATGTCTTGAAAGCGTTATGTCTAGGTGCTAAAGGTGTTGGTTTGGGTAGACCATTCTTGTATGCGAACTCATGCTATGGTCGTAATGGTGTTGAAAAAGCCATTGAAATTTTAAGAGATGAAATTGAAATGTCTATGAGACTATTAGGTGTTACTAGCATTGCGGAATTGAAGCCTGATCTTTTAGATCTATCAACACTAAAGGCAAGAACAGTTGGAGTACCAAACGACGTGCTGTATAATGAAGTTTATGAGGGACCTACTTTAACAGAATTTGAGGATGCATGATTATAGCCTAGCTTTAAGGCTACTTTAAAAACTTTTTATTTATTCATACACATATATTATCGAACATTCGTATAACTTAATATCATTCAAAAAAAAAAAAAAAAAAAAAAAAAAAAAAAAAGAAAACATATACACATATATATTTATGTTTATAGAGAGAGAGAAAATTTGAATTTTTGAATCATTTGCAAAGTTATATGTTTTATACATTATTTATTCATTTTTTTTGGTGTCGAGGACATTGTGCTGTTCAGAGAACCACTTAAAATACGCATCGTTCTGTAAATATCCACTTTCATTAAAAACCTTATTCACTTCTAACTTTGCCTTCAACTCCTTCTTGGAGTTTTCTCCCTTTTTTTTCTGAACAAGCTCAACCAGATATAATGGTTCGTTCTTTTCGAACTTTGTCTTTACATATATTTCCTCCTTTGTACCTCTTCTCTTTCCCACATAAACAGTCCCCTTTTCAATAAAACGAGAGAAATACCAGAAAAGTAGCGAGAGAACAAAATATGCGCCTACCAAAAGCTTTTGATACGTAACAATCTGATCTCTCTCAAATTTTTTATCCAAGAAGAAACTCAAACCAGCTACAACAGCTATGGAATAACCTATGTACAATTTAGCATCGAGTAAAGCGTATGATCTCTCGTAATTTAATCTCGCGAAAACAGAAGGTAGGGCTTCATCTAAAGCTTGGTTCAACTCCGGGATTGAATATACATTAATAGGTTTAGCAGAACTCATCTTGAACAGGCGTCTCTTTTCCTTACAATAACTTGTGCTTTTCCTTCTATAATTCCGTTTCAACGTGTACAATTGTCATTTTTTGTCTGGTATGATTTTGCAGAACTGAAAAAATCTCTTAAAGGTTCCGCCTCATCAAGAAGGCATATTCCTTTACAAAAGTACATTGATCTTACAAGAAGCTAGCTAATGGTACTATTTAAAAAACAACTACACTCCATCAATACATAAAATTGTTATGATAGACTTGAGGGACGTACTAGTGCTTTTAATCCTCAAATCTGCTTACTCTTTTCTTTCTGGCAGCCCTAATGTGAAAAACTCTTTGCCGTGGCACTTTTTCGTTCCTTTTTTTTGCTCTTCGAGATGCTGAAAAAAAAAAAAAAAAAAAAAAAAAACTGAAAAAGCCATATAAATATCAGTTGAGAATCCATCCGATTCAAATCATGCTTGGCTCATCGCATTTTTTCATCTCTTTTTCTCAAATTCTTGGGCTTAAATTTTTTTACGAAAAAATGGTGGCTTTTACATTTTCTCTGGTCTTCTTTGCTGCTTGAACCAAAGGATATTGGACCAATTCCATAGCTTTGAAGAAACCTAACAAACATTTTACGATGAGTGCTGCTCCATTGGATTACAAAAAGGCTTTAGAACATTTGAAGACATACAGTTCCAAGGACGGTCTTTCTGTCCAGGAATTGATGGACTCCACAACTAGAGGTGGGTTGACCTACAATGATTTTTTGGTCTTACCAGGCTTGGTCAATTTTCCATCTTCTGCTGTCAGTTTGCAAACCAAATTGACCAAGAAAATCACTTTGAACACTCCTTTTGTCTCTTCTCCTATGGACACAGTCACTGAAGCTGATATGGCTATTTATATGGCTTTATTGGGTGGTATTGGTTTCATCCATCACAACTGTACTCCAAAGGAACAGGCTTCCATGGTCAAGAAAGTTAAAATGTTTGAAAACGGTTTCATCAATTCTCCAATAGTAATTTCTCCAACCACCACTGTTGGTGAAGTTAAGGTTATGAAGAGAAAGTTTGGTTTCTCTGGCTTCCCAGTTACTGGTATGTTATAATAGACAAAATTTTTGGTATTATGTTTCTTTCATTAGAATGCGCTTTTTAATCATCCATAAAGTTTTCCAAGGTGTGAAAAAGATCTAAGATGATGATCAACTTTTTATATCAATAACTTTCGTTCTACTGACTGTGATCAAACGATCTTGTAGAGAACTTTTACTCTGAATTAAATCATATTCGCAGCTTTTTCGGAAAGCCCATTATGCGTGATTAATTGACGTGCAGTGCACTTGAGGAACTTAATATATGTGATAAAAAAATATGTGGCTTATTTTACTAACATTGCTATGTAAATACTGTTATTTTTTTTTCTTTTCTGGCTGGGCTGAAAATTTCTTCAGTCTTCATAAAGTTGAGAAAATAAAAGGAAACAAGTACATCTTTTTGAACACAGAAGACGGTAAGTGTCCAGGTAAGTTGGTTGGGTTAGTCACCTCTCGTGATATACAATTCTTAGAAGATGATTCTTTGGTTGTTTCTGAAGTCATGACTAAAAATCCAGTTACTGGCATCAAGGGTATTACTTTGAAAGAAGGTAATGAAATCCTAAAACAAACCAAGAAAGGTAAATTGCTTATCGTTGATGATAACGGTAACCTCGTTTCCATGTTGTCAAGAGCGGATTTGATGAAGAATCAAAACTACCCATTAGCTTCTAAATCCGCCACCACCAAGCAATTGCTATGTGGTGCTGCAATTGGTACTATCGAAGCTGATAAGGAAAGATTAAGACTATTAGTCGAAGCAGGTTTGGATGTTGTTATCTTAGATTCCTCTCAAGGTAACTCTGTTTTCGAATTGAACATGCTCAAGTGGGTCAAAGAGAGTTTCCCAGGTCTGGAAGTCATCGCTGGTAACGTTGTCACCAGGGAACAAGCTGCCAATTTGATTGCTGCCGGTGCGGACGGTTTGAGAATTGGTATGGGAACTGGCTCTATTTGTATTACCCAAGAAGTTATGGCTTGTGGTAGGCCACAAGGTACAGCCGTCTACAACGTTTGTCAATTTGCTAACCAATTTGACGTTCCATGTATGGCTGATGGTGGTGTCCAAAACATTGGCCACATCACCAAGGCTTTGGCCCTTGGTTCCTCCACCGTCATGATGGGTGGTATGTTAGCTGGTACTACCGAGTCACCAGGTGAATACTTCTACAAGGATGGTAAGAGATTGAAGGCTTATCGTGGTATGGGGTCCATTGACGCCATGCAAAAGACCGGTAACAAGGGTAATGCCTCTACCTCTCGTTATTTCTCTGAGTCAGACAGTGTCTTGGTTGCACAAGGTGTTTCTGGGGCTGTCGTAGACAAAGGTTCCATCAAGAAGTTTATTCCATATTTGTACAACGGTTTACAACATTCTTGTCAAGACATTGGTTGCGAATCTCTAACTTTATTGAAAGAGAATGTTCAAAATGGTGAAGTTAGATTTGAATTCAGAACCGCTTCTGCTCAATTAGAAGGTGGTGTCCATAATTTGCACTCCTATGAAAAACGTCTATACAATTGAGTAAGCATCCATAGATATTTAAAAGTTTATTTTTGCATATAAATATACCTTCATAGAGATCAACAAAACTGAAATAAAGAACAGACCTAATAAAACGCTATATGATTCTGTGCATTTGAGGAGCATCTAGCTTCTAAATAGATAATTAATGCAACTTAGTTACTTATTGAAGTATGTACAGTGGAAATAGGAGCTTTCTCTATTTGCTATCATTCTTTGCATCATGTTCATGTACTTTCTGCCAAACTTTTTCGTAGTACTTCTTATTTTCTTTTTTCAGTTCGTCTAGTGAAGGCGGTAATTTTTCATTAATTAAATCGTGCTTTCTTGCCCTTTCAAAGGTAGACAGGGCTTCATCTAAACCCTTTACACCATTAGATAAAGCGCCACGTGGCAACACGCCTGAATTGTGATCTTTTAAAAACTGAACTTTATTGGTTTCTTCTCTGAGAACAGAATACATTCTGGAAACTTTGGCGACGGCCAGAATCTTATTTCGTAAGGCTTTCCTTCGATGTTCGTCATCTAAAATGGAAGCATGTTTAGGCGACGCCGAAGTGGCTGGTTGTGGAGTTGCTTCCGACTTACCAGCTTGTGGCAATTTTTTATCGGTACCAACTAGTTCTTCAATGACGGGGGTGTCGTTTTCCAGCTCATCTTCAGTACAGATGTTTAGAATTGCGACAAGCATCTCTGTAACTTTTTCACCAACAAATGGCAAGGACCACGTGAAAACGTCCATGAAATCTGGTAACCAATAGGGGTGTGGAGTCATGTTGAATTGTCTAATATTCATAACATTATTTTCATATTTCAATATGGCTGCCTTATTATTGTAGGTGTCCAAGTAGTTAGGCGCACTGAAAAGGGTCAAAAGAGAGGGAAAGCCCAAAGTCTTGGTATTTTTGTACATTCTATAACCAGCGTCTTGAGCCTCGTGTGCCCTGATGATGGACAACAGGCCAGTCTCTTGCAGAAAATGGCACGCAGCACGATACGTGAAGGCATATGAACAGCCCCTTACTGAGTTTGGGACAAACATATCCCTTGAAGGTGCCATCTTGCCATGATGAGGAACCATGGTTTTGGAGTTCACTATGTCTTCCTCGGTCAAGTCTTTATCCAAGACTTCGTCGTACTCTTCAATCGGGTCAGCCCACAACAGATCACACATCAGGCCATGAGAGGGAATCTCCCTGAATCTATTTAGGTTGTTAATGTCCTGTAAAGAGTTTAACTCCGGAGATATACCACCATGAACACAAAGATACTGTCCGTTCATTAACGCAGCCAGGGGCAAGTTGTTAAACGATTCGCAGCATTTCTCGTAAATATCTAGATTGTACTTGTGCAGCATTTCATTTTTGAAAGTGAAATATGACGTTAGATGCTTACATTCGTGGTTACCTCTCAGTAGCCAGAAATGGTCGTTAAAATTCAGCTTCAAAGAATATAAATAAATAAGACACTCAAACGAAAAGGACCCTCTATCGACATAGTCTCCCAAGAACAAATACGATGTAGTGGCTGGATCTCCGCCAACTTCGAATAGCTTCAAAAGGTCAAAGTACTGGCCATGGATGTCACCGCAAACTGTGATTGGGGCGGGAACAGATATAAGGTTGGGTTCTTTGCTGAAGAGTTCCGTTGCAAGTGTAACGATCCTGGCCGCCTGCGCAGCCGACAATTTGCCCTCGCGCTTGAAATGATCTCTTAGGAATTCGTGACGAGGTATCCCATTGGGCTGGAACAGCTCTTCATCTGTAGGAACATGTGACGTGATGGCGGGCACTTTATTCATTATTCTGCGGTTTGTCGATACGACTCTTCCGTCATCTAGGGTATATTGTGTAAGGTCTCTGGAAGTTTCTGTGGCCGTGGAATTAGCAGCAGCAACTGTACTAGCCTTCGAATCTATAGGGGTTGTGGACGATTGCGGACGCTCTGTTTTGTTTTCTATAATTTTAATAGCGGCGTTTATCTGCTCAGTATTTCTTATAGCGTCTGAAGACATTGCGGGTTCAAGAAGAAGTACTGGCTCCTGTGTAACTCTATGGGAGGGAAGGAATATCTCCTTTTGTTTGTATCGTAGCAATTGGCTTAATACTGTTCCAGTTGGATATATGTTTTTTCTAAGGAAAAATAGGAGTCTTGATTAAAGGTATTTTTAGGACATTTTCTCATTTGTCTCGGACCGAAAAAAAGCATTGATCAAGAGAGGGGGACAATGTTGGCGCTAGCGAAATCTAGCTGTATCAAACGTATTATAGACTATCTTTGATAAAGACACAGAAATACAAAAATACGTAGAAGAGACATATATATATATATATATATATATGTATATAAAGGGAAAGGAAAATGCACGGGAGAGAATGTTTCGAGAATGACAACAATAGTAGGACGAGAGTCCCTGAAAAGAAGGGTATCTAAGAGCAGAAAAGAACAGAACTAGTGGGAAATGGGGAGAGAAAAGAAAAGAGTATGAAAGGAACTTTAGAAGTCCATTTCCTCGACCTTACCCTGGTTGAACATAGATTTTAGTTCGCCAGAACCAAATTTGTTGTTGTTCATGTCATGATCGATAGAGTTGAGTCTCTCCTCCAAATCCTTTTCCCACATTTCTAATGAAGAAGCGGAGGCAGAAGCGGAGCTGCCCATAGAGTTTTGAGTAGACAACATAGGAACCTCAGCCATAGGTGGCAAAGGCACCCTTCTAAATTCCGCCATGGTCACGGTACGCAATGTGGAAGGGGCTTGTTGTTGTTGGCAGCGATTTTGAGCGTAAAAGTAGTCTTGGGAATTTTGCATAGCGGGAAATTATTGAGCAGTTGAAGAGAGGTTAGTGAGACCGTAAGATCACAAAGGAGCAGATAAGACATTTAAAAATGGGAAGGGACAGCCAGGAAAAAAAAAGATCTCTTTTTATACCCGCTGAGGCGGAATCGGGCGAAACGGGCGATGTTCCAAAACAGTAACGATATGTTATGGCTATTTCCTTTTTGGGACGGATGACTTCCCAAAATGGCGACCGCGGCGGGTAGTGGAGCCCGTTTGGGCTCAGCGCGAGGTAACAAAAAAAAATTTCAAATGTTGGCCAAAAAAACCGTCAATTATTCCTATGTACGAGGTCTAAACATAAAAACATATCTACTATATTCTGACGTATTTATAATCTATTGTTCTTTCCTATCATTGGCCTACAAAAAAAAAGAGAAGCATGCTCTTAGTTGGAAGTATTCTTACCAATGTCAGAAAGACCGCCGCGACGTTCGACGGCAATGATGTTGGCAGAAGGAACGTGATCCTTGGGGAATAAGTAGCCGGTCTTGACACTCTTGTTGACACGGTTGCTCATTGAGCACAAAGTGTCTTGTAGGACGACATCGTCAAGGAAGAATTGCTTTGGGTTAAGGCCTTGGTCCATGGTCATATAGTTTTTTTTTATTGCTGATGTGGTTTGTAGTTATATATATACGTATATTATTTTTCTTATAAGTAAAAGAACAAGAAAGGAAAGGAATGAAAGAAATAGTTTCGAAAAGACAATAGGAAACGCCAAAAATTCATGGCCTTTTATATGCTGGGAATCAGTTGCCTTCGTATCTCGTTTCTCGTTGCTGTGGAAACGAGATACGAAGGCAACCTTTACGTATTTGCCCTAATGTTTCCTTTTCGAGACCTTTGACACATCTTCTTACCCGAAACTAAAAACCTATATTAAAGTGCTTTTCAACCCTTTGAGTAAGTCCGATTTTTATTTAAACCCTTCTTTTTTTTTTTTTTTTTTTTTTTTACAGGTTATAAGGATCTTAAAAATCTGGGAAACTTGACACTTTTCTCGAAAGTTTATTAAGTTAAAGAAACACCACAAAACTCTAACGAATATAAAATAAACAAGAAAAGAATAGAAAGGCTTGGCTCTAGTTTTTGCATGCGTTCAATGAATTGCACTACGAACAACACCAACAATACCGGCCAAAACACGAAAAACAGTCTTGGCTCCAGCTTTAATTCCAGTAATTATACTTCTTATAGATTCCAGACATGTCTCACCGACCAGATTATTTCTGAGGCGCAGACGTGGTCACTTTCATCCCTCTTCAACTTCTCGTGGGTTGTGTCCTACTTTGTTATGGGTGCCTCTCGTATGATCTTCAGGTACGGTTGGTATCTGGCAACTTTATCGCTTTTAAGGATTCCGAAGTGGATCTTCTTCAAGTTACACCATGTTCAGTTCACTCTTTCCTTTTGGCTGATCCTGTTTGCCCTAGCCGTCATAGTCTTTGTGACTTACACCATCATGAAGGAGAGAATTCTATCCCAGTACAAGAGGCTGACCCCGGAGTTCTTGCCGCTGGAAAATACAGGTAAATCTGGCTCCAGCGCCAATATCAATGCAGCTTCCACTCAGTCAGCCAACGCGCCACCCGCCATAGGTTCCTCTACCACGGGTGCAAGCTCGATTATAGACTCAAAAAAGCATTCATTGAAAGATGGCAACGAAAACGAAACCTTTCTTTCATCTTACCTTGACCAATTTCTCAGCGCCATCAAAATCTTTGGCTATCTGGAAAAACCAGTCTTCCATGACCTGACCAAGAATATGAAAACTCAAAAAATGGATGAGGGTGAGATTTTACTGTTGGACAGTACTATTGGGTTTGCCATCGTCGTTGAAGGCACCCTGCAGTTATATCATGAAGTAGATCATTCAGATAAGGACCATGGCGATGAAACTGACCACAGTGACACGGATGGTCTTGACGACCAGGATAGAGATGAAGAAGACGAAGAAGAAGATGATGACATTGATAACTACGACACCAAATCTTGTTCTTCTAACCTCATCGATGAAGAAGATGAATCCGTTGGTTACATTCATCTGAAAAATGGACTGGGAAATTTTCAACTGCTAAATACAGTCAAGCCAGGAAACCCGCTGACCTCCCTCGTGAGCATTTTAAACTTATTCACGCATTCCATGTCCTCGTATGGCAACAGTAACTTTCCCTCTGAGTTATCGTCACCTATAGACACAACGGTGTCGGTCAACAATATGTTCTGCTCATCAGAGCAGAACTTCTCCAACACAGATTCCATGACAAACTCCACCAACAGCTTTCCAACGTTCCCCTCTTCAATGCCTAAACTTGTCGCCCGTGCGGCTACAGACTGCACAATTGGTATTATCCCACCTCAATCGTTTGCCAAATTAACCGCAAAATACCCACGGTCTGCTTCCCATATCATACAGATGGTTCTCACCAAGCTATACCATGTTACGTTCCAAACTGCACACGACTACTTAGGTTTAACAAAGGAGATCATGGATATCGAAGTTTTACTAAATAAATCCATCGTTTATGAATTGCCTTATTATTTGAAAGAGGCCGTTATTCGTAAGTTTAAAACTGTAGATAAGTCGAGCGGATCGGCTGATTTAGAACCGAAACCCAAAAATAGTAATGCTTCCTCTAAATTGAAGAAACCGCCCAAAGCGAAGCCATCTGATGGTATCATTCAATCGCTTAAGATTGCTAACGCCAACGCTAACACAAGTTCGAATTCCCTTTCACTGAAACCAGAATTCACCCACCATCCAAGTTCGAGACATGTCGTACTGGGTTCAAGAGACCAATTTAATCCTGGTGATTTACTGTCAAATGTCCCACTGTCTAGAACTATGGATATTCTGTCACCCAACCCAATCCATAATAACAACCGCAATAAATCAAACGGTATTAACACTTCTACCTCTAACCAACATAAGCGATCTTCTAGGAGTAGCAGTAACAATGCTTCCGTACACTCTAAGAAGTTTTCTTCTTTGTCCCCAGAATTGCGCAACGCACAACTTAGTACATCGCCCTTGTCCTTGGATAATACTTCTGTTCATGACCATATCCACCCAAGTCCCGTTCATTTGAAGGGACGGGTCTCTCCAAGACCTAATTTACTGCCCACAACATCCTTTTCTGCTGCCCAGGAAGAAACCGAGGACTCTGCTTTAAGAATGGCTTTAGTTGAGGCAATGTTAACATACTTGGGTGTAAACAAAAGCAATATGTCCGTTTCATCTTCTTCGATAGCAAATATGTCTTCTTTAAACTCTCCTCAACTTAATGAAATGTATAGCCGCCGTCCAAGTAACGCAAGTTTTCTGATGTCCCCTCACTGTACACCATCTGACATTTCCGTAGCTTCATCATTTGCCTCTCCTCAAACTCAACCGACAATGTTAAGAATCCTACCCAAAGAATACACTATCAGCAATAAAAGGCATAATAAAAGTAAAAGCCAGGACAAAAAAAAACCTAGAGCTTACAAAGAGGAGTTGACACCCAATTTGGATTTCGAAGATGTCAAGAAAGACTTTGCACAAGGCATTCAGTTGAAGTTCTTTAAAAAGGGCACCACAATTGTTGAGCAGAACGCTCGTGGTAAAGGCCTATTCTATATCATTTCCGGGAAAGTTAATGTGACAACAAATTCGTCCTCGTCAGTAGTATCATCAATGTCTAAACCAGAGCAGGTTTCAGCTCAAAGTTCACACAAGGGTGAAAATCCTCATCATACTCAACATTTGTTATACTCTGTAGGATCTGGTGGTATTGTGGGCTACTTGTCCTCTCTAATTGGTTACAAATCATTTGTTAATATCGTTGCCAAGAGCGATGTCTATGTTGGATTTTTATCTAGTGCAACCTTAGAAAGATTGTTTGATAAATATTTCCTAATCTACTTACGGATTTCTGATTCATTAACCAAATTGCTATCTTCAAGGTTATTAAAGCTCGACCATGCTTTAGAATGGGTTCACTTGAGGGCTTCTGAAACTCTATTTTCACAAGGTGACTCGGCTAACGGTATTTATGTTGTCCTGAATGGTAGACTAAGGCAGCTACAACAGCAGTCATTGTCAAACTCCAATACAAGTTCCGAAGAAGTTGAAACTCAGAACATTATTCTAGGAGAACTGGCCCAGGGGGAGAGTTTTGGTGAAGTTGAAGTGCTTACCGCTATGAATAGATATTCAACAATAGTGGCAGTGAGGGATTCTGAATTAGCGAGAATTCCGAGAACATTATTCGAACTATTAGCTCTTGAACATCCATCTATCATGATTAGAGTTTCCAGATTAGTTGCTAAAAAAATTGTCGGAGATAGAACTGTTCCAGCATTAACAGGCGATCCATTATCTATAAAGGAAAACGACTTCACTTCTTTAATACCTCCAACGAAAGCGTCTTACTCTAGCTCTTTAAGTCATAAACCCCAAAATATTACTTCTGGCACAATTACTTTTAGAACCATCACTATCTTACCAATTACCAGTGGACTACCTGTAGAAGCATTTGCTATGAAGTTAGTGCAAGCTTTCAAACAGGTAGGAAGGACCACGATTGGTTTAAATCAAAGAACTACCCTAACACATTTAGGTCGTCATGCATTTGACAGATTGTCCAAATTAAAACAAAGTGGTTACTTTGCTGAACTAGAAGAAATGTACCAGACTGTTGTTTATATATCAGATACACCAGTTAAATCTAATTGGACAAGAACCTGTATTGCGCAAGGTGATTGTATTCTCTTACTAGCAGATGCTAGATCTCCATCAGCCGAAATAGGAGAATATGAAAAGTTATTACTAAATTCAAAGACTACCGCAAGGACCGAGTTAATTCTTCTACACCCTGAAAGGTATGTGGAACCAGGACTAACCCATAAGTGGTTACGCTATAGGCCATGGGTTCATTCGCATCATCACATTCAATTTAGTTTGACAGGAACAACCTTGATGAACGAAGGCAAAATGCACGTTTTGAATAATGGTGCCTTGGCATTAATGGATAAGTTGATTCAAACAGAATTCAGTAGAAAAACTCAACAGAATATATCAAAACTACTTCCAGATTCTATCAAGAACACCGTAGAAAACTTTTCTTCAAGATTCATGAAAAGTAAAAGACAATATTACACACCAGTTCATAGGCATAAAAATGATTTTCTAAGATTGGCTAGAATTCTTTCTGGACAAGCTATTGGACTTGTCCTCGGAGGAGGAGGTGCGAGAGGTATTAGTCATTTGGGTGTCATTCAAGCTATTGAAGAACAAGGTATTCCGGTCGACGTTATTGGAGGAACATCGATTGGTTCCTTTGTTGGCGGTTTGTACGCGAAGGATTATGATTTGGTGCCAATTTACGGCCGCGTGAAGAAGTTTGCTGGTCGAATTTCCTCTATATGGAGAATGTTAACAGATTTAACCTGGCCGGTTACTTCTTATACTACTGGTCACGAATTTAATAGAGGTATTTGGAAAACTTTCGGGGATACAAGAATTGAAGACTTCTGGATCCAGTATTATTGTAATTCTACTAATATAACCGATTCGGTTCAAGAAATACATTCCTTTGGTTATGCGTGGAGGTACATCAGAGCTTCGATGTCTCTTGCTGGTCTTTTACCTCCTTTGGAAGAGAACGGGTCTATGTTACTGGATGGTGGTTATGTTGATAATTTACCAGTAACTGAGATGAGAGCGCGTGGTTGCCAAACTATATTTGCAGTAGATGTAGGTTCTGCAGATGATAGAACGCCTATGGAATATGGTGACTCCCTAAATGGGTTTTGGATCATTTTCAATAGATGGAATCCATTTTCTTCTCATCCAAACATACCCAATATGGCAGAGATTCAAGTTAGATTGGGTTACGTCGCATCAGTAAATGCTTTAGAGAAAGCGAAAAATACACCAGGTGTCGTTTATGTGAGACCACCTATTGAAGAATATGCCACATTAGACTTTAGCAAGTTCGAAGAAATTTATCATGTGGGTGTAGACTATGGTCGTATCTTTTTGCAAGGGCTTATTGACGACGACAAGATGCCATATATACCTGGTTCACAAGAAACCACTTTGAATTCTCAAGTTCCTGAGTTTTTATTACATAGAAGAAATAGTATTTGATAGATTTCTATCTTCCAACGCCTTGGTGACCGTTTTTTGTAGATAGATTTAGGTATTGCATTGTTTTTTACTGTATTATTTATCGTTCTAAATATTTGTGTTTTATACTGTAAATATCTCTAATATTTCAATCATTACCTTTCAAGCTCCTTTAAAGAATATGTATCGCCTTTTCGGTCGCGTGCTTTTATCGTGGTATTTACTATGACTTTTTAAGCTAATCTATTTTTGCTTCTTTGATGTGAAGATCAGACAATTCAACTTTCAGTTTCATTTGTTTCGTAACAATTGCTTCCGTTTCCTTTATCATATCCCATTTTCTCTTCTTTATAGTACCAGTTGTAGTGCTACCACTAGTCCCTCCGATTTCTTTAGAGAATAGGACACCTTGGGCCCAACCAGCGTATGATCCCCATTTTTTAAAAAGCATTAATCTAATATGGTCGAGCTCTAGGTTGATTTTTTTTCTTGAGATAGGTAAGGCGTTGTATTTTGTCCTCAATTCTTTGAGATGGTTCTTGTTCGCAGATATTTGGTAGTCCCTCTTCGCAATTCTACTAACATGGACATCTACGGGGACGATGCCATCCATGTGAAGTCCCATTAGACAAACGCAATCAGCAACTTTGGGGCCTACACCATTGTAGGACATGAGGTGCTCTCTAACGTCTTCATATTGAGCATCTTTACAGATACTTTGAAGGTATGTGGTGTCAGAAGTAATATTAGCTTCAGCTTTATCATTCACCAGTTTTCTCGCGGTTTCGATAATATACTTAGCTCTATATCCAAAGCCCAGCTCACGCAACTTGGCTTCAGTGGCTCGAGAAGTTAGCTCCTCACTTGTAGGAAACGAATGGTAGGCGACCCCATCTATTGTTGTGATTAAGTTCCCGAAATTAGAGCAAAGGCTATTGCACATTCTCGTAATTCTTGAAATGTTATTATTACTCGAGCAAATAAAGGAAATCAATGTCTCCCATGGTTCCTGGGCCAAGATACGGATGCCTTGTGGAGAAAGTTTCGCAAATGCTTTATCGCTTGGAATCCAAACATTATCGAATAAGTGCTTCAGTGACACGTCCAATCTAAAATATTTCATTAGATGAGTTTTTAAGGCGTCCTGATTGCCACAGTCGCCGACAGCAACAAATTCCAGGATCTCATTCTCTTCATCTTGCCTCAAAATCACTACTGAATACTTTTCTTGCTGGCCTATCTTCATTGTAGTGCTGTACTGGTTTAACTTTTCATCCCAAATCCATCGAAAGGATTGGCCAGCCTGTAGCACATTTGCTAGACATAGCTCACTTTTATTAATGGCAAGTTTGCCGAATTTATAAGACATCTGGTTGATAAATAAAATCGCAATTATGAATCAGGACGCTTCAAATGCCTTCTTCCGCTGGAAATAGTAGTTTTGTGATGCTGTTCAGCTCATCTCTTAAAAATTTTTGGCGTTACATTAAGAAAGGCGCGTCTTAACTTTCTTCACTTAATGTATAAACAAATACTTTACTTTTTAACCACGACATTATTCAAAGAGGAGAGTAACTTTAACGTTAATCAAATTGCTGTACTAAACTATTTATTTGGCCAGACATTGAAATACTGGTATTGCCTCGATATTTTTATTTGTAATATTATCCATTGAGCGATTAGCTTACTTGTATCAATCAATTTTACATGCCAAAGTGGATAAGATCAACATTGAATCATATTATACCAAGAAGGCCATTTATCTGTAGTTTCAACAGTTTTCTTTTACTCAAAAACGTATCGCACGCCAAACTATCGTTTTCTATGAGTAGTCGTGGTTTCAGGTCTAATAACTTTATTCAAGCACAATTGAAGCATCCTTCCATACTTTCAAAAGAAGACCTAGATTTGCTCTCTGATTCGGATGATTGGGAAGAACCTGATTGCATACAGTTAGAAACTGAGAAGCAAGAAAAGAAAATTATCACTGACATACATAAAGAAGGCCCGGTGGACAAAAAGCCTATGAGGGATAAAAATGTCATGAATTTTATCAATAAAGACAGTCCTTTATCCTGGAACGATATGTTTAAACCCAGTATAATACAACCACCGCAGTTAATTTCTGAAAACTCATTTGACCAGAGCAGTCAAAAAAAATCGAGATCGACAGGATTCAAGAATCCATTAAGACCAGCGTTGAAAAAGGAAAGTTCTTTTGATGAACTTCAAAATAATTCTATATCTCAAGAGAGAAGTTTGGAAATGATAAATGAAAACGAAAAGAAGAAAATGCAATTTGGAGAAAAGATTGCTGTTTTGACGCAAAGACCTAGCTTCACTGAATTGCAGAATGACCAAGATGACAGTAACTTGAATCCCCATAATGGTGTGAAAGTCAAGATACCGATTTGCTTAAGCAAAGAACAAGAAAGTATCATCAAGTTGGCAGAAAATGGCCACAACATTTTTTATACAGGGAGTGCCGGTACCGGTAAATCCATTCTTTTACGTGAAATGATAAAAGTTTTAAAAGGCATATATGGTAGGGAGAATGTTGCAGTCACTGCTTCCACGGGTTTAGCTGCTTGTAATATCGGTGGTATAACCATACACTCGTTCGCTGGTATAGGATTAGGAAAAGGTGATGCGGATAAACTCTATAAAAAAGTTCGTAGGTCTCGAAAGCACCTAAGGCGCTGGGAAAATATTGGTGCTTTGGTTGTCGATGAAATATCAATGTTAGACGCAGAACTGCTAGATAAACTCGATTTCATAGCTAGAAAAATACGGAAAAATCATCAACCCTTCGGTGGAATTCAACTCATCTTCTGTGGCGATTTTTTCCAGTTACCGCCAGTATCAAAAGATCCTAATAGACCAACTAAGTTTGCTTTCGAATCCAAGGCTTGGAAAGAAGGTGTAAAGATGACGATTATGCTACAAAAGGTTTTTAGACAGCGAGGCGATGTTAAGTTCATTGACATGTTGAATCGGATGAGACTAGGCAATATTGATGATGAAACAGAAAGAGAGTTCAAGAAGCTTTCTAGACCATTGCCAGACGATGAAATTATTCCCGCGGAACTTTATAGTACCAGAATGGAAGTAGAAAGGGCCAATAATTCAAGGCTAAGTAAATTGCCAGGCCAGGTGCATATTTTTAATGCAATCGATGGCGGTGCTTTGGAAGACGAAGAGTTAAAGGAAAGGCTGTTACAAAATTTTTTAGCTCCAAAGGAATTACATTTGAAAGTTGGCGCTCAGGTTATGATGGTAAAAAATCTAGACGCAACATTAGTTAATGGATCCCTTGGTAAAGTCATCGAATTCATGGATCCAGAAACATATTTTTGCTATGAGGCGCTAACAAACGATCCATCTATGCCTCCAGAAAAACTCGAGACTTGGGCAGAAAACCCTTCAAAACTAAAAGCTGCAATGGAGAGGGAGCAAAGTGATGGGGAAGAAAGTGCGGTAGCTAGTCGCAAATCTTCAGTGAAGGAGGGATTTGCTAAGAGTGATATAGGTGAGCCGGTCTCTCCCCTAGATTCCTCAGTTTTTGACTTCATGAAGAGAGTCAAGACAGATGACGAAGTTGTGCTGGAAAATATAAAACGCAAGGAACAACTGATGCAGACCATACATCAAAACTCCGCAGGAAAACGAAGGTTACCTCTCGTGAGATTCAAAGCTTCTGATATGAGTACGAGGATGGTGCTTGTCGAGCCGGAGGATTGGGCGATAGAAGACGAAAATGAAAAGCCACTGGTATCAAGGGTTCAATTACCGCTAATGCTTGCCTGGTCACTATCCATTCACAAATCTCAGGGTCAGACACTTCCAAAAGTTAAAGTGGATTTACGTAGAGTATTCGAAAAGGGTCAGGCGTACGTTGCCCTTTCTAGAGCTGTTTCAAGAGAAGGACTACAGGTGTTAAATTTTGACAGAACTAGGATCAAAGCACATCAAAAGGTAATTGATTTTTATCTTACTTTATCTTCAGCCGAAAGTGCCTATAAGCAACTTGAGGCAGATGAGCAAGTGAAAAAAAGGAAGTTAGACTACGCACCAGGCCCTAAATATAAGGCTAAATCCAAGTCAAAGTCAAATTCTCCAGCACCCATATCAGCGACCACACAATCTAATAATGGTATCGCAGCGATGCTGCAAAGACACAGTAGGAAGAGATTTCAGTTGAAAAAAGAGTCTAATAGTAATCAAGTTCATTCATTGGTTTCCGACGAACCTCGTGGTCAGGATACCGAAGACCACATCTTAGAATAAGTACATATTAATACACATAGTTATATAGAATACAAACTGCTATAATAATCAAGGCCGAGATACATAGTTCCGCGGTTTTATCTGTATTTATTTTGATATTGGTTCTTTGACACCTTTTTATCTTTCTTTCTTGCGCTTTGTTCATTCTATTATTTTGGTGAACCTCCTTCGATAGAAAAAAGTGAAACATTATCTAAATTAAAGTAAAATACAACAACTGGCTGTAAAAAAAGAATCAAAGAACTAAAGCCAAAGGAGACTAACTCACAATGCCTCTGTCACAAAAACAAATAGACCAAGTTAGAACCAAAGTGCACTACAGTGAAGTAGATACTCCATTCAATAAATATTTAGACATCTTAGGAAAAGTAACCAAGCTGACAGGAAGCATTATAAATGGCACATTATCCAATGATGATAGCAAGATTGAAAAACTTACTGAGCAAAATATCTCCCAACTAAAAGAAAGTGCTCATCTTCGATTTTTGGATCTGCAGTCATCAATTGACACAAAGAAAGTAGCAGACGAAAATTGGGAAACATGCCAACAGGAGACATTGGCCAAGCTGGAAAATCTCAAAGATAAATTGCCTGATATAAAGAGCATCCATAGCAAGTTGCTTTTACGTATTGGAAAACTACAAGGTCTTTACGATTCTGTCCAAGTAATTAACAGAGAGGTGGAAGGCTTGTCAGAAGGCCGTACCAGCCTTGTGGTGACACGTGCGGAATGGGAGAAAGAACTTGGCACTGATCTGGTCAAGTTTTTAATTGAAAAGAATTATCTCAAACTAGTTGATCCGGGCCTGAAAAAGGATAGTTCAGAGGAGAGATATCGTATTTATGACGATTTCTCTAAGGGCCCAAAAGAGTTAGAAAGTATCAACGCCTCAATGAAATCGGATATAGAAAACGTAAGGCAGGAGGTATCGTCTTACAAAGAGAAGTGGCTAAGAGATGCAGAAATATTTGGCAAGATCACATCAATATTCAAAGAAGAACTTCTGAAGAGAGATGGCCTGCTCAATGAGGCAGAAGGAGATAACATTGATGAAGATTATGAATCGGATGAAGATGAGGAAAGAAAAGAGAGGTTTAAAAGGCAGAGATCAATGGTGGAAGTGAATACTATAGAAAATGTGGACGAAAAAGAGGAAAGCGATCATGAATATGACGATCAGGAGGATGAAGAAAATGAAGAGGAAGATGATATGGAAGTAGACGTTGAGGATATAAAAGAGGATAATGAAGTTGATGGGGAAAGCAGTCAACAAGAAGATAATAGTCGCCAGGGTAATAATGAGGAAACAGACAAAGAAACTGGAGTGATAGAAGAGCCAGATGCGGTTAATGACGCAGAGGAGGCAGATAGCGATCACTCAAGCAGGAAACTTGGAGGCACTACAAGCGATTTTAGTGCGTCTTCCTCTGTTGAAGAAGTAAAATGACCACGTATAATGCATAGCTCTTACTAAATAGAAAAGGCATATAGACACATAGGCAAGTTATTACAGTTCAATAGAAACCGAAATCGGTAACGTAAAAAATAACAACCATAAAAAGACAGTATTGGACAAAAGAGCAAGTTCTGTATGGTGCGTCGCCTTCTTTTTTTTAGTAATAATTAATTATATTAATAATAAAGAGAAAACATATTAATAAATTGTGTACATGTCAAATCTTATAATTTATATTTATTTTGTTTACACAGTTTCCAAGACTTCATCCTTGAAACCAGAAACCTTCTTACCCTTTTCTTCACCGGAACCTTCACCATGCAAAGCCATCAAAGCACCAACGTCGAACTTTGGTTGTTTCAATAACTTAACCTTTCTAACGTGGATGTTTTGTAGTGGGAAGATGTCCTTGGTAGCATTTTCGATTTCCTTGTTGATAACTTCTGGAATCAATTTGGAGGTCAATTGAGCCAAAGTAGAGTTTTGAACTTCTCTGGTCAAGATTTCAGAAATAACTTTTCTGATAGCTCTGATGTGGGAAGATTGAGCGTAAGAGTGTCTCTTAACTTGGTTAGCTTGCTTTCTGGTGAAGGCAATAGCAAAGATTCTCAAAACGTAATCATCGGAAGTCTTAACGGTAACATTAGCTTCGATCAAAGTTTGCCATTTTCTGACCATTGATCTCAATTTGTCGGTAGTGAAGTCCATACCGTGGAAGTTGGTCAACAAGTTCTTACCTTGAACTTCATCGACTCTCAACTTGACCTTTCTGAAAGAATGGTCTTCAGAACCTTGCAAGTCAGCCAAACAAACTTCGACAACTCTACCCTTCAAAGCATCGGAAGCATTCTTCAAACCAGTGGACTTGTTAACTAAAGTCTTACCAACATTTCTGTTTTCAAAAGTGGATGGGGCTTTAATATCGAACCATTCCTTTCTGGTAAATGGGTCAACGACCTTCTTCTTCAAACCCTTCTTACCTCTGGATAGTCTCTTATTCTTACCAACAGCCATGATTAGTCTAGATCGGTTTTTTGCTTGGTTTCCTCAAAGGCGAATACAACTAACTAAGTTCAAATCTGCTACCACTCACATATATCAAAATACCACTACTAACTATACATTGGAACTCACTAATGAGGACACTGGTATTGTGAAACTGTGTTACGTTCAGCGTGGCAATCATCACTCCGGCCTGGAGAGTCCAGCCGGCCGAGGCGGCTTCACACCGGCACCACCTTGATTCCACACTGGATCTACCGCGTCCTTCCCATTTACTCAGTAGCACTTCTACCGGGCATCCATGCTGCTCTTTTTTTTTCAGTGGAGCTCCTGCAGGAATAATTCTTAGTAAAATTCATAAAAATATAGTGTACTGGTGCTATGGCGTATGGTGTATGGATGTACAAAAATGCTGTCTTCAAATCTAGAGAAATTATTTTATGAAAAAGCAAAAAAGGTAAACAAGAAAAGGAAGAAAAGAACCCAGAAGGGAAAAAATAATATAAATTGGATTATAGATGATTGATTGGCTCTTGTCCTCAGTTTTTCGAGAAAAATATAGATATTACGTTTGGATTTTGCTGTAGAAATTAAATTGAGTTAAGCTAAGATGGCTACACCAAGCACGGGAGCAAACAATTCTATACCTGCGGTACGAAATCAGGTTGAAGTTCAGGTTGGATTAGTAGGGGATGCACAAGTAGGGAAAACATCGCTGATGGTGAAGTACGTACAGAACATATACGATAAGGAATACACACAGACGCTGGGAGTGAACTTTTTGAAAAGAAAAGTAAGCATACGCTCCACGGATATTATATTTTCTATAATGGATTTAGGCGGACAAAGAGAATTCATCAACATGCTCCCAATTGCGACGGTAGGGTCTTCAGTGATCATATTTCTGTTTGACCTGACACGTCCAGAGACGTTGAGTTCAATAAAGGAGTGGTATAGGCAGGCGTACGGGCTAAATGATTCGGCAATTCCTATTTTGGTGGGCACAAAGTACGATTTACTAATAGACTTAGACCCGGAATATCAGGAACAAATCTCGAGAACGAGTATGAAGTATGCACAGGTCATGAATGCTCCTCTTATATTCTGCTCTACTGCCAAATCTATAAACATTCAAAAAATTTTCAAAATTGCACTGGCAAAGATCTTTAATTTGACATTAACCATCCCAGAAATCAATGAAATCGGCGATCCTCTTTTGATATATAAGCACCTAGGTGGCCAGCAACATCGACATCATAACAAAAGTCAGGATAGAAAGAGCCATAATATCAGGAAGCCCTCCTCGTCGCCCTCATCTAAGGCACCATCGCCGGGCGTTAATACATGAAAACAACTATACCCGCCTGCTACCATGTGAGAGTTGGCGTTAGCATATTTTAAATCAAGCTACACAATAGCTTTAAGGAGATATAGAAGGTATGTACATCCACAATATCGTATGTTTTGGATAAATGCGCTACTATGTAGGTATATGTATGTGTATGCTAGGTCATGAATAATAAAAACCGAATCTATAAATTTCTCAATGTCTCATCCTCATTCATGGCTCTTTTGGCTTCTTCTACTGATATATTTAGCTTGACACAACATATTCTATCGTTCTTCATAGTTTGTTTAAACAATATTCCCGCGTCAAGTAACTGATTGAGAACGAAATCCCATGATATAATTCTCAATTGTTCAGAAATATTATCGCTTCCCTGTTGGAACAATGTTTTGGCTATCTCCATGACAAACTTATTACTGCCATTTACTTCAATAAGTAACTTGATTTCATCGACAATATCGCCCAGTTCTTGCTCTTGAGATCCGTTCTTTTTCATCAAGTTTAATAATGCATAAATAAACAGTTTTGCTGTAAATGAAAGTCGCGTCATAAACGTAATTACATGAGAATTTAAAGTTTCGTTTAAGGCTTTCATAACGTGCGTGATGTGAACTGTTTGTACCCCATCATTATCATCATCGTCATCATTATCGTCTTTGGCTTTGTTACTTTCAATAAGATCCTTGTCTTCATCATCGTATATTTGCTCCTCATTTTCATCTTCAATAACCGTCTTTCCATCATATCCATAACCATGCTTAGCCATATAGTGTTTTTCAGCAATTTCAGCTGCTCTTTTACAAACCTTCAATGCTCTTCTTGCATCACCACTAACACTTGCTACTTTTCTCGAAGCTATTTCAATGGCATCAGCACTCATTCTTAAGCGAACTTTCCTCACGTCTTCAGGCAACGTTTGCTTAACTGTAGTGTCGTTTCCAGCCGCATCAATCAAAATAGCATTGCCAGTTTTTGTATCAACATAGAAAAATGAGTCGTTCAACCCCTTCAGTCTTAAATCAATGATATTTTTTAGCTCTTCGTGCGTATACCCAGTGAACATAATTCTGGTAAACCCAATTCTTGAAGTAATCTTATTGCCTAGCTGACGTTCTGGTAAGTCCATTGTATTGGCTACTGCAATGACAATAAGTTTGGCATTTTCGTAAGTAGTCCAATTGAAAAAATTGTACATAATATCTTGAGATTTCGTTACCATGGCATCGAGTTCGTCCAACAAGACTACAATGGTTTTCTTCTTATTTTTTGGAACTCTTTTAAAGTAAAACTCTAGTGACTCCATTGAAGCTGCCCATGTTAACCTTTCTCCTGACACTTTGTTCCATAAAGTTTCGTAACAGTCTGTGGGTTTTACCATTTTCAATCCATTTATTTCCACATAAAGAAAGTCTGGTATTTCTCGTTGTGCAGAAGACGATAGTAGTTCCTTTACGACTTCCCTTACGGTTAAAGTTTTCCCTACACCAGGCGTACCAGCCACGTATATAGTAGTAGCGGAGTCGGATTCAATGGCACTATATGCACTTAAATAAATTGAGGCGAATTCATTCTCCCTAGCCGGTAAATAATCTTGGAAATTTGCAGACTTCAATATTTCTTCTTTGACATACGAAGAGTTCAACTGTTTTTTGACTTTAGAAAAAATTGTTTCTACAATCTGATGCTTTTGGGTTGTTTTTAATTTGTTTTCAAACCTTGATGCCATCAATTCCGAAGAATTTCCGTAAAATTCAGGTAATGAAGTTAAATCTGGTATTGCAGCTATAGATTTAAATCTTTTCGAAAACGGGGTATATTTCTTTTTCGCCCTAGCAACATTCTTTTTTGTAAATTTCCTAATCACAGGAGTATTATTTGCACGGCATGAAGATATCAATAGCATCTGACGCGGTTTACTAGGATCTTTAGGTTTACGACCTCTTTTTTTGGGGGGAGGTTGTACAGAAGCGTCAATATCATCTTTACCTAGTTTTATCTTACGGCCTCTTTTCCTTGGTGAATTTGTATGCCTAGCTTCTTTCTCTTCTTCGTCTTCGTCTTCTTCTTCGTCTTCGTCTTCCTCAAGCTCATCTGCGGATATTTCACCGCTGTCCATATCCTCGCTAACGTCGATATCTGACGGACTTTCATAATTAGATGATTCATCTTCATTACCGTCCTCATTATCCGTTATATCTGTAGCTCTTGTTTCTGCGTCTGAAATTTGTGCCGTTTGAGTAGCCTTATCTTTCTTTTGAGGACCTCTTTTGATCTCTTTCTTCTTTGATGGAAGTGTTAAATCTTTCAAATATTCTTGGGCTTCCCTTGGCTCCACTTTCTTTATGTAAGCTTTGACATCCTCAATATTAATGTCCACAAATTTCTCCCCAGTCGGCTCACAAATATAACGAACTGTAAAGTCTCTTTCTGGATCAACATTTCCTTTCAATACTTCCCATTTGCTTCCATCCATTACGTTGGCAACCCTGATAAAGTTAAATAGCTGCAATTCGGCTAATTCTGCAGTGAGATACAGTTCATTTTTATTTGCAGTTTCAGAAAATAGTTTATTGTAATAATTTAAAGGACGATTCAAAATGTTAGCGTCAGGATTAAACTGCCTATAATGAGCTAAAGGATTGACTTCAAACCATCGTAAATAGGTGAGAGCCCAGAGTTCGACAACATTATTTAATGTATTAAGTCTCAACTCCTGGATCATATAAACGGAGTAAGTCCCAGCAGCTTCGTTGTGCATGACTACACTATCACCACGACCTAGTTTAATTCCATCAGAACTTCTCTTTAAGTAATGTTCAGTTTTTGCACCTCTTCGGCGTAATCTCTTCTGACCTCCATCGATTATATTTCCCTGCTCATCAGTTGTTATTATCTCCCAACCCTGTAAATCCTTCAACGTTTTTGCCATCTTCTCTACTCTATTGTGGCTTTCGTAATGAGTATTAATCAATAGGGAATGAGTTCCTGCTTCTGGAAACTTTTAGGCTGAATTTGCCGCCTATGCAGTTTTCTTTCCCTTTGCGCAACTTCATCTCTTCTCAATGTTGTTGTTTTTCTATGATTTTCGATCTGGCCGTGTCAACGTTAATAAAAAATAAGTCGAGGAAGAGAGTAGTTACATATGTAGTGGTGTTCATTAGTGCAATATTTTGTTGATATAACGATGAGACAGGTCACCAAAGAATTTCAAATATTTGAGGTTTATATCTTTTCTAATTTGGCGCCAAGTTATTATCCTGTGGTACCCAGTAAGACAAAAAATGCCCCATAGCAGTCCTTATCTTAATACTGACCATTATGAAGGGCTTACATTGTACAAACATATTTGTAATAGAATGTACCGGATATTTAAAATAACCCAAGCATCAATTGTGTAGTATTCTTAATTTTTTTTCTTGGTAAATTTTTGGGAGAACATTTTTTTGTGTCATCTTAGGGGAAATTATAAACCATTATACACTCCATACCATGCACTTACTTAAATTCTATGAACACATCCATCAATTAAAAGATAAACTAATAAATAGAAGCATGTTATATATGAATATATATATTCTTTCTGTCATAATATAAAAGGGCGAGCATGTTATTCCCTAAACGTCTGATTGTGTGGGGTGTTCTATTGATTTTAAGTTTATCACAATTTGTCCTCTACCTGCCAGCCACAACATGTACGAACTCTAAGGGACTTAGGTTATGCGCTCCACAGTTTACTATAACTGTGATTGGAGGATCCAGTACTGCAAATGAGTTTATTGCAAGTGTAAGAGAATTTCTGCGATTGATTTCGTACCTGACAATTGACATGGGTTGGTCGAATGAATTCACTGATCCAAGTGTGTATGAGGATGAAAATTTGGTGGACACATTTCAGCCTGATAAGGTTTTTGAGCTCAATTATTTTGGATTTTGTAAACGGAGTAATAAAAGCAAAGTTTATTGTACCTCTAATGAGAATTATGGCATGGACGTACTTGAAGTACTTGTCAGAGACGTCGGGATTCAATTAGGTAACATTTCCACTACACGATCGAATGAAACCAAAAAATTCGGAGACTCTCTCGTATTGACCTACCGTTTGGCATTGACATCTATTCGTGATTTTTTGAAACACGACAAGCACACAGGAAATGCCCTATCAAAGGCCTTGATTGGCAGTCCTGATCCAAATGTAAAAGGCGCGTCACCAACAAAAAACTATCTGAAAGGCGTCAACCTGGCATTTATACTGATGATGTTCAACGGCATGGTTTTTTACTTTGCAGTGTTGGAAATAATAGTCGGATTCCTCAGTATCTGCGTAGTGTCAGCCTTTGGGGGAGCACTTAGTGTTGGGAAACGACACCGCTTATTTCCTATACTTTTGAAGTCATCAAGTTCAATATTAGTTGTTATTGCTACATTGACAATATTATGTAACATCGTATATTTGATTGCACTGAAAACATTAGAACCTGAAGAGGTAACAGACGTAGGATCTGACAACGCTGCTGTACACACTACAGGCTGGGAACTGTTAAAAGTAAACGTGGGAAGTGGGTTCATTATGGGGCTCGCCAGGTATGCCATCCAGTGGGTCCTATTGGTACTCGCATTTCTTGCAGCAAATCATTACAAAGCTAAGCCCAAAAAGTCTGATAAGTATACAGAAGACACATCTAACTCCCCTTCTCCAGACTTGATGGAGAAGTAATTCACCACAGAACTTTTTTTTCAAATGATAGTAAATATGTAAACATATACACAGCCTTTCAGTATATTAAGTATTTTTGCATAACGTCCTTTTTTTCCGCTCGGTCAAGGCTTTGAAAAGATATTATCAATGTTCTATTCTTACTGAGAAAAGCGTTCCTCCAAAATGCTTTTGCTGTAACGTACAGGCAGAGACTTCAGGAGTATATAATGGCAGGATTGAAGACATTTGATGCGTTTCGTATGTTATATGGATTTTTCTGAAGTAGCCCGCTTCAGCATATTTTTTTTTTTTGCTTTTGCTTTTTCACTAACAATGGAAATTTAACTTTACAGCAAAAACTGAAGAACAGTACAAGAAGAAATCCACCAAGGGTGGCTTAACATCTTTGTTGACATATCTGTTTCTGTTGTTTATAGCATGGACCGAGTTTGGTGAATACTTCGGTGGTTATATTGACCAGCAGTACGTAGTGGACAGTCAAGTTAGAGATACCGTTCAAATTAATATGGATATATACGTCAACACGAAATGTGATTGGTTGCAAATCAACGTCAGAGACCAAACAATGGATCGGAAACTTGTATTAGAGGAATTGCAATTGGAAGAGATGCCATTCTTTATTCCTTATGACACAAAAGTCAATGATATCAATGAAATTATTACGCCGGAATTGGATGAAATCTTAGGGGAAGCTATCCCAGCAGAATTTAGAGAAAAACTAGATACTAGGTCATTTTTTGATGAAAGTGATCCTAACAGGGCACATCTTCCGGAATTCAATGGGTGCCATATATTTGGGTCCATTCCGGTAAATAGAGTTAGTGGCGAATTGCAGATTACAGCGAAGAGTTTAGGTTACGTGGCTTCACGCAAAGCACCACTGGAAGAATTAAAATTTAATCATGTTATTAATGAGTTCTCTTTTGGTGATTTCTATCCATATATTGATAACCCATTGGATAACACTGCACAGTTTAATCAGGATGAACCTTTAACTACTTACGTCTATTACACATCTGTTGTGCCCACTCTTTTCAAGAAATTGGGGGCAGAAGTGGATACTAATCAATATTCTGTTAACGATTACCGCTATTTGTACAAAGATGTCGCTGCTAAAGGTGATAAAATGCCGGGCATCTTCTTCAAATACAATTTCGAACCATTATCCATAGTAGTTTCTGATGTTCGTTTAAGCTTTATACAGTTTTTGGTCAGATTAGTGGCAATCTGCTCATTTTTGGTCTACTGTGCTTCGTGGATTTTCACACTACTGGATATGGCTCTTATCACCATCATGGGACCTAAGTGGTCCTTGCGTTATCAGCCAGATGATAAAACTAAGGGTATTTTAGATAGGTAGATATGTAAAAGAAAAGAGAATGCAGTATACCCAAGATAACGTTTCATTTCCATCTGTATAAATTTCATGACAATAGATTATAAGAAAAAGTGTGAGACTGAAGGCAGAGCGATCGCACTCAAGTTTCTGTGCCAGGCATACCTTCAAATAATCGTCCATAACAGCCTGAATATGCTTCTCTAAAATGTTCATAAGGGTCCTCAGGATAAAGTAATACTCCGCATATAAAACAGAACAGCATCCCGCATACTTCGCATTTCATTTTATTGCAACCTTCACTTCTTTCTACAACTACCTTACACTTTGGACATCGCTGCAAATTCGAACCCTCTTTTTTAATCGCTAAATCTAACATTTTTTCAGCAAGGTAATCATTGACTTCAAGTTCTAATACTCTTCTCCCATATTTTGCCTCCAGTTTCCGCTTTCTCTCATATGAAGTAACGGTATCATCTAGATATTCCTCAATAATATCGGTCGATAACGAAACTTTCTTGCCACATTTATTGTTGTAACCATGCCAGGCATGCAAGCAGTCAAAGCAAAATACAAAATGACATTTTTGACACTGAATCATCGCATCATCGAGGTCTTCCTTTGTGCACCAACTATCACATCTTCGACAAGTCACACAAGCATACGGACAATATTTTGAGAGTCTTGTAGCCGCCTGGTTGTAGAACATTTTTTCGTATCTTTCACATAGCTCTGTATCGATAACCTCTTTTAAGAAGGACACTGGAATCAAAGGTGTAAACAATGCCTTCAGCATTTTTTTATAGCTCTTGAAATCTTCTAGTTTTAATTCTTTGTATTCGCATTGTGGACATCTTACACTGGATATTCGGTTTTCCTGAATCATTGCAGTGAAATAAGATTTGGCGCATCCTCTGCAAAGATAGTGTTCTACATTCGCATTTTCACATGGCAATTTGATCATTCTAACACCCTTTTCCATTTCCATACAAATACAACAATGGTAGTTAGATCTGCTCATTTTTTGGAGGGTGGCTTCCTCACCTATCTGCTTAAACAAGTCATACTGATCCTGTGTCAGGCACTTTCTTATTCCATTAGGGAATAGTAATATAGCTGTATCATCTATAAGAAACCCAAAGATGAGGATAAGGATGGAGGTAAACGAATCCGCGAACTCAATACTCATATCTACAGTTTCTTCAACAAGTCTCAGCGCTTTGTCAATTAACATCTTCTTTTCATCTGTTGATATCCATAAGGATTTGATATCCATAACAACGCACCGTCGAATGTCCGGATAATGACAGCTATATATTGTGAACTCCACGCATTCATTAGATAAGTTTGAAAGTAACATATGTTGCTCATCGAACTCAATATTTACATCGGCCAATAGTGATATCTTGAACAGTAACTTTCCGTTAATTCTTTGAGGGAATTCACCTTCCTCCTCTACTTTTACCGATTTCATTTCCAGTTCTGGGTACATATCTCTTAATATTTCCAAATCATTTTCAAACTGAGTCAAAGCCATTTTACTCCCTGGTCTTTCATCAGTTATATTAGTTTTCTGTAATTCGTTATTCTACACCATGACATAACTTACTGATGACTAAATGAGAAAAGCAAAGTTCCTTTCTCTTGCTTGTTATTTATTTTTGAACCCTTTACACTATTTGTCTTTTTTTCATCACCCAATCGAAAAGTTGAAAGTATTTTTCAAGCATTGAAAGGGTAGAGGAGATTAACAAAACATAAATATTTTGCAAAACAAAACCAATTTCAAATAAATGTATAAAATAACACCAGTAATTAAGAGGTGGTGTCTTACACTCACCATGTCATGATAATATCAATTGGCAAAATATATTAGTTAGTTTTTACACAATATCAATAAATTTAACTTATACATTCTAAAATTATTACTATTCTACCTTAGGCTTCTTCGAAGGCCTTTCTTCGTCGCTGCCCCCCTCAGCATCACTTAAAGCCGCATCTGAATCAAACTCTTCTGCAACTTCGTCTGCGTCATTATCAGAGCTGACCTGAAAATCCTCATCTACTGATTCATCATCTTCACCAGCGGAACCCATATTAATATCCTCTTCGTCACTGTCTGAACCTAAAGCGGTTTGCAACCTTTCTTGTACCTCTCTATCTTCATTCTTCACCCTTAGGTTTTTAGACTTTAGGAATTGTTCCAATAATTGCTGCTCTTCCTTACTGATGTTGGCAAAAGTGGTAGAACCTCTATTTGAACGCAGTACCACTTCCAAATCAAACGTCCTCGATGACGTAGAAGTTTGTCCTGCTCTTGAAATGTTTACCATGCTAACATCACTGAATGGTATGTACAAAGTTGGCTTAGTTAAAAAGAAGAACGCGTTATCTAATGGATACAAATAACCCTCGTTTGCTTTGAAAGAACATGAAACTGCACACTGATCATATTTGGATTTATATTCTCCAGGAACAATGACTCTACGGTCAGTCAGACCTTTTAATACATGACTTAAAACTATATGAGTTTTAGCATCATATTGTTTTTTCAATTTATCCTTATAATTTTCCTCATAATCTTCATCTTCTAGATTCAATTGCACTTCCGTTTCCTCATCTTTCTGAAATTGTAAGACAAGAAAGGGGTAGGTGGTCTGTCCTTGACGTAAAGGAGGTTCAATTGCCAAAACCAATAAGTGATGGATATCATCTGCCTTTGGTAACGAAACAATTCTTTGTATTTGACGATGTTGCAATTTGTATTCATAGGTCTTACCCCTGAGTCTAATGGAGTTCTTGTAAATATCGATATCATAACGACCTCTTGGCGTGGTAAAAAAGACGTCTTGGAAGGAAACTATTGCATCACCAGCGACTTCCCCGATGTCTGCCTTTTCCTTTAGTTCTTCATAGAATGCTTCTGCCATACTCTTTTCCTCTACTGCCATTTGTACATCTTCTCCTTCAGCACCATCTTCTTTCTTTGGTACGACCTCGTTGCTTGACTCTTCCTTTTTGGTCATGTTTTCATCGACGTTTGTTTGAATAACACCAGGAATATAGAACCTCATCTCTACCAATTCGTCACCGGCTGGTTGGTACTCTTCATCTTGAATATTAAATTCTATTCCTACTTCATTTTTAGAGGTCAAATTTGTATTATTTATTCTAGCATAAGGAATTTCAAAAGTTGGTTTACCATTTAAAGCAAAAACCATTTCATTCCTGGCAAGGTCTGTCTTACCCCAGTTCCAACCACGTAAGGAATGTTCTCTTTGCTCTACCTGAATATTAAAACGGCGATGGAAATCATTCTTGATTAAGTTATAGTCATCCTGAGAAAATCCATCTAGTTGGATAACACCTTGATTTTTGGTATTTATCTTCAAGTCGTAACCCCTGCAGCCCCTACTCCATTGGACGGTAGATAATTCTGTGGCTGGTAATAAAAATGGTTTTCTTGCCTGATTTGCTGCAGAGCCACCACTGGTACTAATTTTCCACCCTAACCCAGAATCAGCAATACGGAATCTACCGCTAAATTTAGATTGGTTCAAGTAAATTCTATCAAAGTCGGTACTCATAATTCTTGTTCAACAATACTAGATTGTTCTTTCACTTGTTAACGGTATTTCCTTCTTGTTCTTACCACCGATTCAACATCTAGCTACTCTCATACTATGTATATCTCTGACATTCGCGTTAACATTTCACCAGTTTAACGATTCGTTTCGCGTTGAGCCGGGTTATACAATCGTTCTTCGCGATGATAATAACAATAACTCCAAGAAAAGTAAGCTTTTTCTATATATATATATATCATAAGTATCTTGGTATGTATTCGTGAGCCAATTACTTACAAGGCGCTTTGAACCCCCTTCAAAAACTCACATAGGCCTACTGCACCAGGATCTTCCACTTGAGATGAATCGCCGACATACGAAGCTCTGCCAAATTTGGCCTCGAATGTAGCAGTGGATTTAGCACCTTCCTCTGCAGCTTTTACCGCCTTATTGAAATCCTTAGATGCAGTAAATTCTTTAACGAATGGTTCTAAAGCATCAATCATGGTGGATGATCCCTTCCTTGCCTTTGTATATTTGTATAAAGTATCCAATGCAATTCCGAGTGACTTAGCCACAATTTCCTTAGTGACGGGTTCATCCTTTGATTTACAAACCTGAATTAATCCGTGTGAAAAACCCGACAAAAGAATAGAATATAAACCACCAGAAGTACCTCCCATTGAGCCTTCAATGAAATCTGAAATTTGGGCAACCGCCTGAGATAATGAGTCCTTCGACAGCTTGTCAAGGTTTTCGGTGATGCCTTTAACTCCTGCCACTAAAGTGTAACCACAATCACCATCACCAACTTGATTGTCTAGTTCCGTAATGTGCGGTTCGCTCTTGATAACTTGTTCAGCACCACTCTTCATCCACTCAGCAAACTTGTCAAAGTCATAAGTACCGACGGCCTTTGCTGTTACTTCATTATGTAACAAGTCATCGTTAACAGATGGGGCAGAAGTCTTTTCAAAATCTGCAATTGGCCAGCCCGGTGCGTTCGTAAATGCGTTCAACAAGTCTAGTACTGATTTGATCTCCTCAAAATCAGATTGCAAAGCCTTTGTAGCCTTAGTGGCGTTTAGTAATGTGATACTGAACCCATTACCATTGAAGGAGGTCATCAATGTGCCAGCAATTGTTTGAACCGGGGTTATGTTGTAATTTTCCTTTAAGAAATCCGTAGTTTTGGAAGTGATAGAACTAATAACAAAATTAGAAACACCGCCGAGATTGTTAACTAACAAGACAACTTCATCATCTTCATCAAACTTTACAAAAGCTCTATCCTTATCGTTTGGATCCAATAGTTTTGGTAGCATATACTTGGAGATCAAGTCTTCGGTAGAAGGAATAGGGTCTAAAACTTTCACACCAGGTTCGTTATGAATACCCATACCCAATTCCATTTGTTTTTCGTTTAATTCACTTTCGAATTTCCTGCCAGGAACTTTACAATGGTCTAAAGAAGATCCAATGGTCACCAAATTGTCGTTGATAATTTTAGCCACTTTAGCTGTACCGTCTAAGCCATACTTACTAGAATATTCTTCTGCGAAGGCACCTACAATCTTATGAACCAAAACGGTACCTGCCAATGCTCTTCTACCAACCATACCACCCTTTTCTCTGCCAACTGCAACATCATCACCTATGACAGCGACGCGGCAGTTAATACCCAAGGCTCTTGCTCTCTCAGCGGACAGACCAAAATGCAAAACATCACCTGTGTAGTTCTTCACAATCAATAAAACGCCAGACGCATTTTCATTGACTAAACGGATTGCATTTAAAATCTGTTTTGTTGAAGGGGATGCAAAAATTTCGCCAACCACGGCGCCACTCAACATACCCTTACCAATGAAACCGGCGTGTGTAGGTTCATGTCCACTACCACCACCAGAAATTAGTGCGATCTTGTCGGAATCGGTCTTTCTGAAGAGAATTTTTTCTTCAGGGACCAGAGTAATGGAGGGGTTAGCAAGGGCAAACCCTTTGAGACTTGAATTGACTGGATCTGTGACTTCAAACGATTTAGCGGACATTTAAAATTTAGTTTTAGATATAGAATGTAATCTTATTCCTTGATGTGTTCGTTTACAGTTGCTACAAATGGTGACTACTTGTAGCGAAGTTGAAGTGATTTTCTCCTTATATATTTATTCATCAGTTAGTTCGACAGACGCTCGCGAGGTGGCCACTCTTTCAAAATGACGCAATTGGGAGTGGTTTGATCTTTCTCCCTTAGAAGCCAAATTGGCAAGCACTCACTCCGGGCCAGATTTACACCATGTTTGTAGCGCATTTGAATCAGGAAATGCATTATATTTCACTCTCTCGTCTAGCGAGTCTTAATGTTCATGACGGGGGAGCTTTATGCCTTGTTTTTTATCACAGCGCCAGACAATTGACAGTAACAAGTAAAGGCAAAAAACCCTTGAATAGCACCAGAGGTGTTTACTGATTGCTTTTAAAGTACGTATAAAACTGTAAAATATAGATTAAATTCGACCGCCATAACTTTAGAGTTGAAATTGGGAAGCCGTATATTGCCATTTCAGCCATGCTTCTATGGTTCCTAATGGAAGCATGAATGACATACGCAATTTAATGAGCTTGAAAAGGGCGTAATTGACAAGCCAGATTTGAATCTAATCCCTTGAAAAATTATCTGCAACTAGTAAAAAAATCTCTAAAAGATATATAATTGAGTCGCCTAGAGACCTCATTCATCATGATATTTGACACCTTAATTTTGATAGTAGCGGTTCAGTCATTGAGAAGATAGTGAACTGGGGCTAATTACGTACGTCAAAGACAACACGTTGGCAAAGGTAAGAAGAACGTAGTGCGTATCATGCTTACGGTGAATTTCACCCTTTTTTTCTGTTATTCGTGCTGATCCACGGGGTATTCAATTGAAGATATTATCTTTATCATCATATCGATAAGCGTCTGGGAGAAGCAACTGGTCAAACGTTTTCAAAAACCATTCTTTAAACAACAAACCGATCAATGTTCTTGATCAGCTTATCAATCTATCCGATCTCCTGCGTTCAGCGTGACCGCCACACTTATGTCTAGATAATTCAACTTCCAGTTGCTAATTTCCCGCTAAAGTATCTTATGTTTACCATCACTGTAGCCGCTCTATCATATGCAACACTTCCATACTCATTTTCGGAATAAGAAGCAACTATCATCTAACGACTAGTATTTATATTACTGGTATATTACCATATTGGGTATAAGACGGTCAAATAAATATTGAGAAACAGTCACCAATTTTAATGGAAATTGAAATGAAAGGGTTGATAATGTGCTAGGAAAATGAACGAGAACATACAAAATGAAAGAAGAAATAATAATATTCCTACACAGAAATATCGGTTCTCTATTGTGGATTTTCATGTTCTCGAGGAGAACCTCTAGTAAATTCTGTGTATCTGGTATCACAGCGTTTGACAACTAAAGAATTTAAACAATTATCTCATTCTTCATCCATCACTCAATCATATATATTAACCCCGGAAAAGTGCATTTTTGGTTTCTAATAACATTTGTATTAGAAATATTTGTTTACCCAACAATTCAAGAAATTTAGCTCGCGTGGCGTAATGGCAACGCGTCTGACTTCTAATCAGAAGATTATGGGTTCGACCCCCATCGTGAGTGCTTTGTTTCTTCTTTTTTGAATATGCTAATTCTAAATTTATAGGAAGAGTTGGATTTTCCTTTAGTTAGTTGTACTCTTGAAGTCCATTTTCTTTTTATACGTACATTAGATCGATCTCGCGATCATGGCTTCAATGTCTAAAAATATAGCGTAGTAACATACTGAAAAGAGAAGCAGAGAAAAAATAATCATAGAAGTGTTAGGACATTTGAGGGAACATATTTCAACAATAAACATAATCATTGAGTAAAATGGAGCTGATACTAAACAGCCTCATTTCTGATGATTTAACAGAGGAACAAAAACGGTTAAGTCTTGATTTCCTACAGGATATCCTACAATCTAACACGAAAGACTATGAAAGTTATTTTTCATCTAGGGCTGTTCCTGGTAGCATAACCGAAGACATAGCAGAAATTGATGCTGAATTATCTGCCCTTGATAGAAAGATAAGGAAATCACTACTAGATAATAAGTCTCAGATTATCGGAAATATTCTTGAAAACGATGATAGGGCTCAATTGGATGATATAGCCAAGTCTTTGGAGCAATTATGGGAATTGGATACTAATATTAATAAGGCAGCCGATCGAAACGTTACAAATGACGATATAAACAATGAAAGCGTTTCTATTGATGACTTTTTGGAAGACGATAAAGAAGACAACGACACAGGTCGCATCATGACGACTGAGAGTAACAATCTGGCAAGAAAGAGGAAGGAGGATGAGTTTCACAAGGCATTAAGTAGGTTAAGAAACAGAATTTCAACTAAAGAAGATGACAAGGACGACATTAGATCTGACACATTAGTCACTGTACTAGAAAATTTGGATAGCATTACGGATTTGATGGAACTACCATTTTTGGCCCGCACATGTATCAGAACAGGTCATTACCAGGAGGCCGTCATGCTATACACACACACTACTTCCCTGAGGTCAAGATTCCCTGGTTCAACCATTGTGGATGAAGTTTGCGAAAAAGTTTTAAACGAAATTAGTACTACCATGTTATCCGGGCTGGTAAAATTACTGTCTACTAATGTATCAGTAAACTCACTAAAGAAAATACTACAGTACTTGAATTCAATTCCACCATTCGATGGAAAGACTAATAAATCATTATTAAGTGTGTTTTTAGCCATGAGATACAAATTCATTACCGATGAAATAGCATCATATCCTTTGGACGTTGAGTCTTCTAATGAATCTTTAATTGAAATGATGGTTAAGAGGAAAATTGAAGTCCTCAGGGAACATGTCTACATGTCCTTGAATGTCTTTCTGAAAAGCTTCTTGTATGATACAAATGACTTAGAGATTCCTTTCCCAGAGGAACTAGAAAGTACTGTGCTAAGGATAAATGGGACTAACGAAGAGAAAGAAATTGAAGAAAAGGAGAAAGAAACAAAGAAGGAAGAATATCAAAAACAAGATAGCGTAGCGAACAATGAAGAAGATTTGACAGAAAATAAATCGATAGAAGATGTACAAGAGGAAGTACAAGGCAAAGTGGAAGGCGAAGATGATGGAGCAGAAAGGAAAACAGAAAATGAGATAGAAAATGAAACAGTAAACAAAACAGAAGACAAGGCTGAAAAAGGAAAAGAGGAAGAAGTAAATACCAAAGATAACAAGGCAGAAAAAGAGGAAGAAGAAATTAATAAGGTTGAGGTGACCCCAGAAGAGCCAAGCAAAAGCATAGATAACAAGGCAGAAAAAGAAGAAGAAGAAATTAATAAGGTTGAGGTGACCCCAGAGGAGCCAAGCAAAAAGATTCGGACTTCAAAAAGGGAAAACAAAATACCTACAAATGCAGTCATGTTGCAATTCGTTGATAAGTGCATAACATACGTATTAAAAGACCTCACTCGTGGGTTAAATAGCATCAAGCTAAGTGACTCCGTTTGCCTGCAGTTGGTGTACTGTTCATTCCGTCTTTGCGACCTGAATCGAAACTACCACCACCTCTTCCTAAAAAAAATCAATGACACTAGCTTGTTTACGACCGAGCAGCTCGCCCGGGCAATTGACAAGAGAGCAGAACTGGCCTCTAAATATATATACTCCTAGTATAATATTGGCTCACTATGTATTTTCAAAATGACGATCGTCCGAAATTTCCATTTTTTTATTTTTTTTTTTCACTTCTTCGCCAGCGCGAGAAGGGGGAGAAACAACAATACGAGAATGTATGTATACCTTTACAACACACTGCTGCAGTCAGAAAGGGAAAAAGGGATAATTGTACCTTACATCCTTTAGAATTGCACTTACCTTTTCCAATTGCGATACATTTCACTTTGATAGACAACTTTGCTTTTTAGCGTTACTTAATTTAATCAGTTTTCTTCTTAACAATATAGAGAGCATCATTAGCTAGCTTTGTTTATTGACATACGCAATATTGCTAGAAAGAAACTAAGTAGAGCTACGCATTGAAAGTCAAGAAAAATGACTGGCATCAAAGCTCAAGTCCATCCCCCACCTGATAGTACCCTATTTCATGAGGAGGAGAAGAAGAAAGTAGGAGGCAATTTACCTCAAAAGGTCATAAATCAACAAGAAAGGGGTTCTGATCACGCTCCATCGGGTCACCATCAATACCACCAACTGATTAACCATGACGCAAATGACACAAAGACCTCAAATTCAGTTTCTGATGTGTCTAAAGGTCAGAAAACTGCTGACTCCAACCCGGAAGGTAAGAAACAGTCATCAAAAGACATATTTGTTGCTTCCAGCGCTCAAAAAACCAATCAATTGCCCGGTCCCAACCCACAGGGAAGCATAGGAGCCGTGCCATTGGAAGATTTACGTCCGAAGGAATTCAGATCAGCACCATCTAGGAAGCCAAATAAATTCGACACTTCGATTACTAAGCCTGGCGTCTTAGACGACTTAGGCAAACTTGATGAAAAGGATATTAAGGAAAAATTTCACCCAGATTCCGACGACAAGTTATTTCCATGGCAAAATGTTGGTGAGTTCCATGCTTCAGGAAAGGGTTCGCCAAATACAAAGATGTCCAGGGTTATAAAAGCTTACATTCTGGAAAATTTTTATAACGATTGGTACTGTAATATAGCCACCGTTCTTGGAACTTGTTTCTTCTCATGGTTATTTGCTTACATTGGGTTTTCATGGTGGTCTATGATATTTATCTTCTTGGGAACTGCGACCGTTTACAACGCAGAATATACAAGATTCAACAGAAATATCAGAGATGACTTGAAAAGAGTTACAGTCGAAGAAACCTTGTCGGATCGCGTTGAATCCACTACGTGGTTGAATTCATTTTTATCAAAATTTTGGGTGATTTATATGCCAGTTTTATCTCAACAAGTCAAAGATAACGTTAACCCTCAACTGGCAGGTGTTGCTCCAGGCTACGGTATCGATGCGTTAGCTATCGATGAATTCACTCTGGGCTCTAAAGCTCCCACCATAAAAGGTATTAAATCGTACACCAAGACTGGTAAAAACACTGTTGAAATGGATTGGTCATTTGCATTCACCCCAAGCGATGTCTCGGATATGACAGCTACTGAAGCTAGGGAGAAGATCAATCCAAAAATATCTCTGGGTGTCACGTTAGGAAAAAGTTTTGTCTCTAAAACAATGCCTATTTTGGTTGAAGACATTAACGTTGCTGGTAAAATGCGTATTAAAGTTGAATTTGGTAAAGCTTTCCCAAATATCAAAATTGTTTCTTTACAACTTTTAGAACCACCTTTGATTGATTTCGCACTGAAACCAATTGGTGGTGATACTTTAGGTCTTGATGTTATGTCATTCTTGCCTGGTTTGAAGAGTTTTGTTAAAAACATTATCAACTCCAATATAGGGCCTATGCTATTCCCTCCGAACCATTTGGATATTAATGTTGAAGACATTATGGCTGCTCAATCAAAAGAAGCTATTGGTGTCCTTGCCGTAACCATTGCTTCTGCCGACTCTTTGAAAGGCTCAGATTTCATTACCAATACTGTCGATCCTTATATTGTTATGACTACCGAAGATGCTGTGCCTGGTACAGATGAAGAAGTGCGTACATCTATCAAATCAAATGTTAAAAATCCACGTTGGAACGAAACCAAATATCTATTATTAAACACCTTAGAGCAAAAGTTAAACTTAAAGTGCTTTGACTTCAATGATGTAAGAAAAGATACCGTAATTGGTGATCTTCAACTTGACTTGGCAGATTTACTACAAAACCCTGTTTTGGAAAATCAAACTGCTGAATTAAGATCCGGTACAAAATCAAAGGGTATTTTACATTATTCCTTACACTGGTTCCCTGTGAAAGAAGATAAATCAGAGGAAAAAGCAGTTGAGCGTGCCGAAGCTAAGGCCAAGGGCAAGAAAGAAGATGAAAACGAGGACACTGCTGAAAAAGAAGAAGACGAGAATGAAGAAAGTTCTCAAACTGATGTCGGGATTGCCAAGATCACTTTACAAAAGGTCAAATATCTGGATACAACCAGTTCTATGACCGGTAGCTTGAGCCCATGTGCTGAATTATTCATTGATGGACAAAAAGTAAAGAGCTATAGAACTTTGAGACGTATCAATGAGCCATCTTGGAATGAGACCATCGAAGTTTTGGTTCCATCAAAATCTAACTCTAAGTTTGTCCTAAAAATATTCGATGACAGAATGAATGGTAAGGCGCTGATCTGTGAGTATTCATCTTCTTTAGATGATATAATGACTACTTTAGACGCTGCTCAAGAGTTTGTTAAAGGCTCACCACAAGGTGACATTTATTTGGATGTTTCTTGGAAATCAATTGAAATGACCGGAGCTTTTGCCGCTGCAAACTCTGTAAGCGAACCTATTGGTTGTATTAAGCTAGACGTTAAGGATGCCATTATCAAGGGTGACTTATCCGGTGTAGGGGATGTTGATCCATATTACACCGTATCGTTGAATAGACGTGTTCTTTACAAGTCCATATATCATTCTGATACGGATCATCCCATTTTTGACAACAGCACCTACGTTCCTATCTTCTCTCCAAATCAAATTTTGACTCTCGAATTTCATGATTATCAAAAGATCGGCAAAGACCGTTTCATTGGCTCTGTACAAATTCCTACATCAAATGTTTTCAAAAAAGATCCTAAATCAGGAAAATATGTTGGGAATAATGACAAAGAAGAAATTTCAAAACTAAAATTAAAAGACCACAAACACAAAGTTACCGAAAGCATTGTCAATGTTTCAACAACATTTATCCCAATCAATCTGGTGTATTCCCCTGAGGAGTTGGTGAATGTTGAGAAACTAGAAAAGGAGTTGAAGGAAAAGAAGAAAAAATTCGAAGCTACCCAAGAAGAAAACGAGCAAGAGATGGAAAAAAATCCAAAGGAATGGGAAGTTGCCGAGATCGAAGACCCATTTGACAGCGATGAAAAAAAAATAAACAGGAAGGCCAAGTTATCTTTAAACGAGTTGATCAAGCAAAAATCTGGTATTTTGTCTATGCAAATATTGGAAGGGACTTTGAGCCCATCCTCTGCTTACCTAGAAATTTTAGCGGATGACATTTCGTACCCTGTATTCATTTGCATGAAACCATCTCAAGGTAAACTAAACTCGGAGATGGCAAATATTTTCATTAGAGATTTGAATTACAGTAAACTACATTTTAGAGTATCGAAGAAACATATTGCCAAAGATTCAGATGATGTCATATCCGAAACTTCCTATAGTACATTGAAGCTACTAAAGCAAGCTTACGAAGAGCCCATGTGGTTAAACTTCAATGGGTCTAAAATGAAGGTAAGATTTTTGTACACGCCCACTAGCGTGAAACTGCCTAGCAGTGAAAGTGTTGAAGACACTGGTTATTTGAATATAAAGCTTATTTCCGGACACGGTCTGAAGTCCGCAGATAGGAATGGCTATTCAGATCCATTTGTTCACATCTATGTCAATGGTAAAAAAGTTTTCAAATCGAACATTAAAAAGAAAACATTGGATCCCGTATGGAACGAAGATGCTAAAATACCAATCCTTTCAAGAAGTAAGAATCAAGTCATATTTAATGTTCTTGATTGGGATCGTGCAGGTGATAATGACGACTTAGGCCAAGCTTCACTTGACGTTTCCTCATTAGAAGTTGGTAAAACTTACCACTGGAATTTGAATTTAAACACACAAGGAAGTATCAGATTACAAGGTTCATTCAACCCAGAATATATCAAGCCAAGTTTTGATATCGTGAAAGGCGGTATCACTGATAAGCCGATGAAAATAGCCAGTGGTGCAGCCCATGCAACTGTTGGCATAGCTGGTACTGGTATAGGAGCAGCAACAGGAGTTGCCACTGGTGGTTTAAAGAAAGGTGGTCACCTTCTAAAATCTCTAGGTGGCAATCCAATGAAAAGAAGCAAGAGCAGCAATGGAAATGAGTCCAACGGTGCAAAAAAATCATCAGAGAAAAAATCTTTTGATAGGAGATCCCCAAGTAATTTGAATAGCACTAGTGTAACACCAAGAGCTTCACTAGACTATGATCCATCAGTACCTAACACAAGTTACGCGCCCGTTCAAAGCGCATCTCCTGCAGTCAAGCCAACTGACAACACTTCTAGCTCAAGCAACAAAAAAGATACCCCTAGTAGCAACTCTAGAGGACATTCTCGTGCAAGCAGTTTTGCGCGTACTTTAGCTCCTCATGGCACTTACAATGGTTTTATTACCGTGGTTGCTGCGGAAAACGTTGCCAAGCATGTTCAAATTAAGATCTCTTTAACTCAAGGTGGTAGACTAAAACACATATACAAAACGAAAAGCCAAAAAGCTAATAATGATGGTGTTGCCGTATTTGATGAAGAGTGCTCGTTCAAGGCTTCTCCCGAAGCCAATTTGGTACTGGGTGCAATTTCCCATCAAAGACTATCGAGGGACAAAGATCTTGGTATTGCTCAAATAAACTTGGGTGACCCTCAAATTCAACAAGATGGTCAAATTTCTGTAAAATTAGGAGACGGTCATCTGATTGTAAAAATTAATTACGGTAAAGACAAGAATAGTCAGGTACCTCCCGTGCCAGAAGTTCCTCAAGAATACACGCAGTAATAAACAGTGAAAACTATTCTTTTATACGCTCAGTAAGGGCACATTTGGTGTGTTGACAGGTGTCTTTTCTGTGTTTGTTATAATTTTGCGCTATTATTATATAACGTTATATTTACTATAATATATTACAACATATATTACAACATATTTCAACGCTCTCCTGTTAGCTGCTTAGGGAGAAGAAAGAAATGTGAAGACTGCTATTAAATCCGTACATTATTAAAATGTATGAACTTGTTATATTTTTCTTCAGTTTTTTCCTTAACCAGATTCGAGAAGCGGCCCGCCTAGACCATTGCGGTTGCGGCTAAAGCGTTCTGGACACGGCTTCTCCGCTGGGCGGACAACAGAAGCGAGAGACACGTTTCCCGTCCAGGAGGACTCACCGGATTTGTCCAGTTTCCCACTGGAGTGTGCTTTGCTCCTTTTGCAAAATTTCGTTGGTATCGAGGTTATCGAATGGAAGGGTTACATGAATAGATTAAATGTACTACTCATTAAAGATTGAATATCATTTTTACATTAGGCGAAACAACAAAGTAATAGCCATCCAACGAAATGAGTGCCCAAAAAGTATGTTCCTACATGTTAATTTTGAGGGGGAGATGTCAATTTACGTTCACGAAGGCATAAGTTTTGAAATTTGATATGATGCCATCAATCTCAGACATATCCATACAAGAAAAAAATAAGATCAGGACGTCAAACAAAATAATACAATGAAAACTGATTAATGACGTTATACAGTGTACAGTGAGGATAAATGATTAAGGCAGTATACCTTTCAACACAATGTTAATACTATGAGTGAGAAGGTGAGCAAAGCAATAAGGTATATCGACCCTAGCTCATGATTATTTAGTTTCCAAACAAAGGCCCACATTACAGTTTCAAATCGTTAGGTATAATCTCTCCCTATAAAAATTTATCACCATTCGCAAATCAAGAATACTAACATTAGTCGTTTGATATTTCTTTTTTCCATTTAGGCTCCAAAGTGGTATCCATCCGAAGACGTCGCTGCTCTAAAGAAGACCAGAAAGGCTGCTCGCCCACAAAAGTTGCGTGCCTCTCTAGTTCCAGGTACCGTCTTGATCTTACTAGCTGGTCGTTTCAGAGGTAAGAGAGTTGTTTACTTGAAGCATCTAGAAGACAACACTTTGTTGATTTCTGGTCCATTCAAGGTCAATGGTGTTCCTTTGAGAAGAGTCAATGCTCGTTACGTCATTGCTACCTCTACTAAGGTTTCTGTCGAAGGTGTCAACGTTGAAAAATTCAATGTCGAATACTTTGCTAAGGAAAAATTGACTAAGAAGGAAAAGAAGGAAGCTAACTTGTTCCCAGAACAACAAAACAAGGAAATCAAGGCTGAACGTGTTGAAGACCAAAAGGTTGTCGACAAGGCTTTGATTGCTGAAATCAAGAAGACTCCATTATTGAAGCAATACTTGTCTGCTTCTTTCTCTTTGAAGAACGGTGACAAGCCACACATGTTGAAATTTTAAATATAATTATTTTAACGAACTTCTATAATAATATATATGCAGGTAAAATTATAATTTAACTACAGTTTCATAAGTGCATTTGTATTGAGCATTGGTTTTTTATTCGCATATTTATATCTTCATTGCGGCAATCACCCAGAGAAAGGGCGTGAAAAGAAAAAGGAATACATTATTTCAAGTTCCTTTGATCTTTCCTATAATGTAGACTTTCTTGGCGCAAGACTTGGATGCATCATACAAAATACAAATTGTCGCTCTGCTGTAAGCTTTGTGATGTTATATTTGATCGTATGGTGAGGAAAAACAATACACCTCATGTTATATAATGATCGTTGTTTTAGGTGAGATGTGGAAATAGAAGAGAGATTTTTAAATAAAAAGTAAATGGTTTTAAACGTTGGCAATAACAAGGCCTGCTCACAGCAAATAAAACAATAAGAACAGGAACGGGAATAGAACAGGAACGGGAATAGAACAAAGATAAGAAAATTGAAAGTAGAAAAGACAAATAGTGAGAAACAAAATGCAAGAGAAAATGCATCGCTTGAGCCCAATGTTCCTACCAATATTAAGGGGATTTCAGGTATCAAAGTCGCATTGACGTATAAAATACTCCAAAAAATGCGCTCTGTTTACTTTGTTATCTATGAAATGAGGAAAATGCAACCGGTGAGTGTAAAAGCATCCTGCAGGAATTTGTTACAACTTCATCTCAGTTACCAACATAGCCAACGGACGTCGATATTGTCCTTTACCCCACTGGTAGTGAAATACTTTCGAGTAAATGTCAGGACGTTAGAAATCATCCGAGTCATGCTTCGACTCCATGTATTTTTATTCTCTAAGTGTGCTTTGGAGTTTCCCTGCGAGTTCTCACAGAATTGGCTTTACTGCCAAAAGTTGAAGACAACATAGTCATTGGCTTCGTAAAAAGATCTTCATTATTTAAAGCAAGCAATGATCAATTCTAAGACGGGTTAACAAAATATGGACAGAGCATCTTCAAGCAAAACTAATGCGGCAATGTTAAGCTCACATATATTCGAACGGCAATAACATCGATAATACGGTTATAGCCACCAACTCTGCATTATAGAAATGAGAAAAGCGCCATAGCTATTATTTAACGTAAATTACCAGAAGTCCTTGAGCAGACGATTGAGCATTGAATAAAAAATAAAATTCTTGTAATTCTTGGAAGGAAGAACGACACAAATAGATAAATGGCGTATTTTCTGAGCAATGAACTGTGTTCCATCAAGAACATTTTATCGCGCAGCATAGGCACTTAAAAAAACAAACCTTTGTGCCAGTATTTGAATGAAAACACTTTGGTTGAAATGTATTGTGAAATTAATCATCGAGCACTTTACGGTTGGTAACGACACATTACTGACGTTCTTTCGCCGATTTGTTACTTTAATATATTGTACAAAAATGCATCAAAGAACATAAAAGAGAGCGATCGCACAATCAAACTTCTTTTGGAAATAATCTGTCATCAATGCTCCAAACATTCTACTATCACCTGTTCATGATATTATGGGGAGAATATGCCAAATGTATATGACACATCGCATACTTTCTACCTTTTTCAACTGGCTTGCTTCCTCTACCTTTCACCAAAATCTGGATTGCATCTACATCTATATAGTCAAAACCGGCAAGAACAGAGATTATGATACATGCTTCATGTTCCATTGATTAGAATCCATTAGTATTAGCTCGCTGTTCAATTTTCAGCCCTCTACGGACTGTCGTCATTCCTAAAGGACGGCAAAATTTAAAAGTGAAGGTAAAATTTTTAAATTCGAAAAAAGAGCCTACTAACACGTTTCTATATAATACATAATTGTGTGAAAGTTCATACATAATTGAAAGCAAGCATCCAACCAGCCCAATATGTCTGATTTGTTACCACTAGCTACCTACAGTTTGAATGTTGAACCTTATACCCCGGTTCCAGCAATCGACGTCACGATGCCCATCACCGTTCGTATTACTATGGCTGCTTTGAACCCGGAAGCCATCGATGAAGAGAACAAACCATCGACTTTAAGAATTATCAAAAGAAACCCGGACTTTGAAGAAGATGATTTTTTAGGTGGTGATTTTGATGAAGACGAAATAGACGAAGAATCCTCTGAGGAAGAAGAAGAGGAAAAAACCCAAAAGAAAAAGAAGAGTAAAGGCAAGAAGGCTGAAAGTGAAAGTGAGGATGATGAAGAAGATGATGACGAGGACGATGAGTTCCAAGAATCCGTCCTTTTGACTTTATCCCCGGAAGCCCAATACCAACAATCTTTGGACTTGACCATTACTCCAGAAGAAGAAGTCCAATTCATTGTCACTGGTTCTTACGCTATCTCCTTGAGCGGTAACTATGTTAAGCATCCATTTGATACTCCAATGGGAGTCGAAGGTGAAGACGAAGATGAAGACGCTGACATCTATGACAGTGAAGACTACGACTTGACCCCAGATGAGGATGAAATTATTGGCGACGACATGGACGACTTGGATGACGAAGAGGAAGAAGAAGTTCGTATTGAAGAAGTCCAAGAAGAAGATGAAGAAGATAATGATGGAGAAGAAGAACAAGAAGAAGAAGAACAAAAAGAAGAAGTTAAGCCAGAACCTAAGAAAAGCAAAAAGGAAAAAAAGAGAAAGCACGAAGAGAAAGAAGAAGAAAAGAAAGCTAAAAAAGTAAAGAAGGTCGAATTCAAGAAGGACTTAGAGGAGGGTCCAACAAAACCCAAAAGCAAAAAGGAACAAGATAAGCATAAACCAAAGAGTAAGGTTTTGGAAGGCGGCATAGTAATCGAAGACCGTACTATCGGTAATGGCCCACAGGCTAAGAGAGGTGCCAGAGTAGGCATGAGGTACATTGGTAAGTTAAAGAACGGTAAAGTTTTCGACAAGAACACCAGCGGTAAACCATTTGCATTCAAACTTGGCCGTGGTGAAGTTATCAAAGGCTGGGACATTGGTGTTGCCGGTATGTCTGTTGGTGGCGAACGTAGAATCATCATTCCAGCACCATATGCCTACGGGAAGCAAGCTCTGCCAGGTATTCCTGCCAATTCCGAACTGACATTCGACGTTAAATTGGTTTCTATGAAAAACTAGTACACGCGCTCGTACGGATAGATGTTTATATATATTATTCTTTTTACATAATATTGTAACCTTCTGTATGTAAATCCGAAAACATTCTATTTCTTTTTAGTATCTATTGCTCTTTATAAGCTTTTCATTTTACTTTTCTCCGCGGATGATACAAATAAAGAAGCTGTGTTGTATAGAAAGAAATATATGGCGGCAAAAAAAGCGTTATCTTCTTTCTGTTCCTATTTCACTGAGTGCTACTGGATGGTCGTCAAGAAAGGTGAAGAAATCTTCAAAGCAATAAGAATTCAGACATTGACGTTAAATTAGATTATCGCCGCAGCTGTAATTGCGGTTATGGCCTCTAGTATTTAGTTCGATGTTAATGAAATAAAGCGCAAGCTGACTGTGAACGATAACCGCCAGGAAGGCTAGACACAGCTCTTCAGCTAAACAGTAGCCGGAACACATATACATTAAGGAACATTAGAAATAAGGCTCTCGTTGATCATCCTTGTAACTGAAAATTAGAACCGTTAAACGCTGCTGATTGATGGATTCCAGCCGTTCTCTTCCAACCCCTTTTACCCCGATTGTTCGTCCACTATCATGACTTATTATCCACTAAAGTGGTGTTGGCTGCACATTCGGGTGATGGTAGTATGGTGAGCACATGCTTTAAGTCCGAGAAACTAAGCTACCAAACGGAATTTCAAAGGGCCCCATTTTTATCGGGTGGACTAAGGGAAAGAAAAGCCTTCTGGAGAAGAGTTGGAAGACCTCAGCGTAGTGCGAAGAAAACGCAGTGCGAGTCTCTACGCCCGCTCGTTTAAAACTCTATAGAACGTCCGAAAGAAAGGTCCGTACTAGCTATAGGATCTCTACTTTACCTATTATTATCGCTAGGTGATAGCTTATAAAACAATTCATCGGTTTCTTCCTCATTTTTCCTGTATCTTTTCGGCTATGAAAAGCTGTTGTTCGATAAATCCAGGCAAAGATTTTTGAAAGTTTAAAAGATCGAATTTTCAAAGGCATTCCTTTAAAAAAGACAACTTGAAAGAGCTATATTCGTCTTCGGTTTTTTGATTTTTATTAACTTATTTTTTTCTTCTTTCTACCCAATTCTAGTCAGGAAAAGACTAAGGGCTGGAACATAGTGTATCATTGTCTAATTGTTGATACAAAGTAGATAAATACATAAAACAAGCATGCCGCTGCTATTCAAGGGACTGAAACAGATGGCAAAGCCAATTGCCTATGTTTCAAGATTTTCGGCGAAACGACCAATTCATATAATACTTTTTTCTCTAATCATATCCGCATTCGCTTATCTATCCGTCATTCAGTATTACTTCAATGGTTGGCAACTAGATTCAAATAGTGTTTTTGAAACTGCTCCAAATAAAGACTCCAACACTCTATTTCAAGAATGTTCCCATTACTACAGAGATTCCTCTCTAGATGGTTGGGTATCAATCACCGCGCATGAAGCTAGTGAGTTACCAGCCCCACACCATTACTATCTATTAAACCTGAACTTCAATAGTCCTAATGAAACTGACTCCATTCCAGAACTAGCTAACACGGTTTTTGAGAAAGATAATACAAAATATATTCTGCAAGAAGATCTCAGCGTTTCCAAAGAAATTTCTTCTACTGATGGAACGAAATGGAGGTTAAGAAGTGACAGAAAAAGTCTTTTCGACGTAAAGACGTTAGCATATTCTCTCTACGATGTATTTTCAGAAAATGTAACCCAAGCAGACCCGTTTGACGTCCTTATTATGGTTACTGCCTACCTAATGATGTTCTACACCATATTCGGCCTCTTCAATGACATGAGGAAGACCGGGTCAAATTTTTGGTTGAGCGCCTCTACAGTGGTCAATTCTGCATCATCACTTTTCTTAGCATTGTATGTCACCCAATGTATTCTAGGCAAAGAAGTTTCCGCATTAACTCTTTTTGAAGGTTTGCCTTTCATTGTAGTTGTTGTTGGTTTCAAGCACAAAATCAAGATTGCCCAGTATGCCCTGGAGAAATTTGAAAGAGTCGGTTTATCTAAAAGGATTACTACCGATGAAATCGTTTTTGAATCCGTGAGCGAAGAGGGTGGTCGTTTGATTCAAGACCATTTGCTTTGTATTTTTGCCTTTATCGGATGCTCTATGTATGCTCACCAATTGAAGACTTTGACAAACTTCTGCATATTATCAGCATTTATCCTAATTTTTGAATTGATTTTAACTCCTACATTTTATTCTGCTATCTTAGCGCTTAGACTGGAAATGAATGTTATCCACAGATCTACTATTATCAAGCAAACATTAGAAGAAGACGGTGTTGTTCCATCTACAGCAAGAATCATTTCTAAAGCAGAAAAGAAATCCGTATCTTCTTTCTTAAATCTCAGTGTGGTTGTCATTATCATGAAACTCTCTGTCATACTGTTGTTCGTCTTCATCAACTTTTATAACTTTGGTGCAAATTGGGTCAATGATGCCTTCAATTCATTGTACTTCGATAAGGAACGTGTTTCTCTACCAGATTTTATTACCTCGAATGCCTCTGAAAACTTTAAAGAGCAAGCTATTGTTAGTGTCACGCCATTATTATATTACAAACCCATTAAGTCCTACCAACGCATTGAGGATATGGTTCTTCTATTGCTTCGTAATGTCAGTGTTGCCATTCGTGATAGGTTCGTCAGTAAATTAGTTCTTTCCGCCTTAGTATGCAGTGCTGTCATCAATGTGTATTTATTAAATGCTGCTAGAATTCATACCAGTTATACTGCAGACCAATTGGTGAAGACTGAAGTCACCAAGAAGTCTTTTACTGCTCCTGTACAAAAGGCTTCTACACCAGTTTTAACCAATAAAACAGTCATTTCTGGATCGAAAGTCAAAAGTTTATCATCTGCGCAATCGAGCTCATCAGGACCTTCATCATCTAGTGAGGAAGATGATTCCCGCGATATTGAAAGCTTGGATAAGAAAATACGTCCTTTAGAAGAATTAGAAGCATTATTAAGTAGTGGAAATACAAAACAATTGAAGAACAAAGAGGTCGCTGCCTTGGTTATTCACGGTAAGTTACCTTTGTACGCTTTGGAGAAAAAATTAGGTGATACTACGAGAGCGGTTGCGGTACGTAGGAAGGCTCTTTCAATTTTGGCAGAAGCTCCTGTATTAGCATCTGATCGTTTACCATATAAAAATTATGACTACGACCGCGTATTTGGCGCTTGTTGTGAAAATGTTATAGGTTACATGCCTTTGCCCGTTGGTGTTATAGGCCCCTTGGTTATCGATGGTACATCTTATCATATACCAATGGCAACTACAGAGGGTTGTTTGGTAGCTTCTGCCATGCGTGGCTGTAAGGCAATCAATGCTGGCGGTGGTGCAACAACTGTTTTAACTAAGGATGGTATGACAAGAGGCCCAGTAGTCCGTTTCCCAACTTTGAAAAGATCTGGTGCCTGTAAGATATGGTTAGACTCAGAAGAGGGACAAAACGCAATTAAAAAAGCTTTTAACTCTACATCAAGATTTGCACGTCTGCAACATATTCAAACTTGTCTAGCAGGAGATTTACTCTTCATGAGATTTAGAACAACTACTGGTGACGCAATGGGTATGAATATGATTTCTAAGGGTGTCGAATACTCATTAAAGCAAATGGTAGAAGAGTATGGCTGGGAAGATATGGAGGTTGTCTCCGTTTCTGGTAACTACTGTACCGACAAAAAACCAGCTGCCATCAACTGGATCGAAGGTCGTGGTAAGAGTGTCGTCGCAGAAGCTACTATTCCTGGTGATGTTGTCAGAAAAGTGTTAAAAAGTGATGTTTCCGCATTGGTTGAGTTGAACATTGCTAAGAATTTGGTTGGATCTGCAATGGCTGGGTCTGTTGGTGGATTTAACGCACATGCAGCTAATTTAGTGACAGCTGTTTTCTTGGCATTAGGACAAGATCCTGCACAAAATGTCGAAAGTTCCAACTGTATAACATTGATGAAAGAAGTGGACGGTGATTTGAGAATTTCCGTATCCATGCCATCCATCGAAGTAGGTACCATCGGTGGTGGTACTGTTCTAGAACCACAAGGTGCCATGTTGGACTTATTAGGTGTAAGAGGCCCACATGCTACCGCTCCTGGTACCAACGCACGTCAATTAGCAAGAATAGTTGCCTGTGCCGTCTTGGCAGGTGAATTATCCTTATGTGCTGCCCTAGCAGCCGGCCATTTGGTTCAAAGTCATATGACCCACAACAGGAAACCTGCTGAACCAACAAAACCTAACAATTTGGACGCCACTGATATAAATCGTTTGAAAGATGGGTCCGTCACCTGCATTAAATCCTAAACTTAGTCATACGTCATTGGTATTCTCTTGAAAAAGAAGCACAACAGCACCATGTGTTACGTAAAATATTTACTTTATAGTTTGTACGTCATAATTTCTTCCATATTACAAGTTCGTGCATATATAGAAAGAATTCTGTTGTTGTAATTGTCATAACTATTGAGCTTTACCTGAAAATTCAACGAAAAAAACTCAAAAACCACATGCTTCTCTTGAGTCATGCGGTTCCTTTCCCTTATGAGTGAAAATCTTCCTTTTTTAGTTATGTACGCCATCCGATAAATGTAGGAGCAATGAAGCGGAAAGTCAATTTTTTCATACAGTATACATTAATATCTAGTGTGTATTGACTGTGATCGGGAAGATCTTCAGGGTTGAATTACAACATGGACACGCAGATTGCAATAACTGGCGTTGCCGTCGGGAAAGAAATCAATAATAATAATTCAAAGACCGACCAAAAAGTTTCTTTGCCGAAGGCGGATGTCCCATGCATAGATAAGGCCACACAAACTATTATAGAAGGATGCTCCAAAGATGACCCTAGGCTCTCGTATCCTACAAAACTAGAGACTACTGAAAAGGGGAAGACCAAAAGAAACTCATTTGCTTGTGTATGCTGCCATTCCTTGAAGCAAAAATGTGAGCCTTCTGATGTTAACGATATTTATAGGAAACCTTGTCGAAGGTGTCTGAAACACAAGAAGCTGTGCAAGTTTGATCTTTCAAAAAGGACAAGGAAGAGAAAGCCTAGATCAAGGTCACCCACATCTTTTGAATCGCCGATGGTGAATGTCTCTACTAAAAGCAAAGGCCCAACAGATTCTGAAGAATCTAGCTTGAAGGATGGTACATCTTACCTCGCCAGTTTCCCTTCTGACCCAAACGCTAAACAATTTCCAAACTCTCGGACAGTCTTACCTGGACTTCAACAAAGTTTATCCGATCTTTGGTCAACTTTAAGCCAACCACCCTCATATGGAGCAAGAGAGGCCGAAACCACATCTACCGGAGAGATAACCACCAATAATCATACAAAATCCAATGGCAGTGTGCCCACAAATCCAGCAGTTTTAGCATCTAACGATGAGCATACTAATATTAGTGATGCGCCAGTTATATACAGTACCTACAACTCCCCCGTACCGATTTCATCTGCGCCTACCAGCATTAACAGCGAAGCACTGTTCAAACATAGACCTAAAATTGTGGGTGATGAGGAAACACAGAACGTCAAAGTGAAAAGACAAAAGAAATCATACTCTAGACATATGACACGGTCGTTCAGGAAGCAGCTACAATCACTGATTATTTCTCAAAAAGGTAAAATTAGAGATATTTCGATGAAGCTTGACACTTGGTCAAAGCAGTGGAATGACCTTGTTGAAAAGAGCATGTTTTTGCCAACCATTGCAGATCCTGTGTCAGTGGGAATCATATCTCATGAAGAAGCGACGCTTCGCTTACATCTTTATAAAACCGAGATTTCATATTTGTCAAAATTACCATTCATAAAGGTCGAAGAGAATGTTAGTGTCGATGAATTAAGAAAGAAGAAACCTATTTTATTCTCCGTCATTATGTCATGTGTTTCAATTGTACTAACACCCAAACAAACCACCAGAGGAACTATTATGAAGCTTGATAGTTTTGTACTAAACTTAATTACAAATCAGATTTTCAAGGCTAATAATAAATCTATCGAAATCATCGAATCACTGTCTACATTATGTCTATGGTATAATTTTTTTGAATGGTCAAGTAAAACGAGATACCATATATTTAATTACATCTGTTGCTGTTTAACTAGAGATTTGGGGCCTACCTATGTCAATCGATCCTTTGGTATGTTTAGTGACGAGGATCCAAAGAGATTCAAGTCACCTTTGGAACTTTACAGTAATGGCGCCAGTTTAACTTTATTGGTATACATTTCCGCACTCAATATTTCAATTTTTCTACGTCAATCAATACAAGCTCGTTGGAGTCACGTCACGGAAAAGGCCTGCGAGGATTTAGTTAAAGAGACGAAAAAATCGCGACATTATGACAACGATAAACTATTACTTGATTCAGCTGATGATCCCATCTTAGTTCAATTTGCTAAAATGAACCACGTCTTGGAAAATATTCACACACACCTACATGAGAGAGATCTGAATGATGACGAGTTTGATGATCCTATTTTTACTAAAAAGTATCTTAATAAACTAATGGAAAAATACCACAAGCAATTGCAAGAGATTTTCACTAAACTTGACAGAAACAGGCCAAGAGTGATTGCATTTTATTACTCTGTAGAAGCTTATTTATACCAGTATAAACTTGCAGTATTCATCGGGGAAATGTCGCATACCATAAACGAAAAAGTCGAATTGCCCAGAGAAATAATGGATGATTTTGTTAAATGCTATCATTGCTGTAAATCTGCCCTTGAGGAATTTTCCAAGTTGGAGCCAATTTTAATTACCTCATTACCTTTATTTCATACTTCCAGGATCATATATACCGTTGGTATGCTCTTATTAAAGCTGCGCTATTCCGTAGTCGCTATTCCTTCGTTTCACGATTTAATGCCCCTTACAGATGATGCTATTGCCTTGGTAATAGGGGTGAACAATCTTTTAGAAAAAACATCAGAGTTGTATCCCTTCAACAACTCTCTTTACAAATTTAGGTATGTTATTGCGTTATTTTGTCAAACCTACGCAAACAAAGTTATTGATGTTGCTGATCGCTACAATGCAGAAAGGGAGAAACTAAAGGAAAAGCAGGTCATAGACGAAGTAAGCAATGGCCACGATGGTACGAAGCCAATAAATGCATATGTAACCGAGTCACAAAAGATGCCAACAGAAGAAGATCCAATTATCGACAATAATACAAACCAAAACATAACCGCTGTACCTGATGAAATGCTGCCAGTATACTCAAGAGTTCGTGACGATACTGCCGCAATGAACCTGAATATTAACAGTACTTCATATATGAATGAATCCCCACATGAACACCGAGAGAGTATGACAGGCACAACTCTATTACCACCACCATTTATTTCTAATGGTGTGACTAACTCTGCTGACTCAACTAATATAAAACCATCACCTAGTTCATCGGTAGACAACTTGAACGATTATTTGACGGATATAAACTCCTTAGCATGGGGCGTTAATTCATTAAATGACGAGTTTTGGACAGACCTTTTCATGAATGATATTTGAGCCCCCACAACAAAAATTATGACCCAAACCAGATCCGAGTTTGTATTAACAAACAAAGTTTAAAATATGTAAAACTAATTAATTTATCCTTAGGTATATATACGATGAATGCAATTCAATTCATCGCTTCTATTTATTTTAGGTTTTTCTTCTGCTCATGGTTCGTGCTCACTGATTAACCATTGGTGCTAGAAATGACTCGAGAACGGATATAAAGTTTCTATTGGTGATCTTTCTTGTCCCTTGACCTCTCATTTCATTTTCGTTTTCAGCGAAATCGTACGGTGATAATAAGTTGTTGCTCACGTATTTGACATAAATATGGCTGTAAATATACTGTAAAACCTGAGTGTAAGACTGCTGTTTAAAGTCGGACAATAGAACAAACCATAGCCCTGAAGCTGTACAGTATGTGTGGACTCTATACTTTCCTGTAGATATACTCCGTATGTCATTTTTAACAGACCCTTTGGAGAGCTTTTGTGTAATGGAGCGTAACGAAAATATCATACCATACAGAAGTTTTGCATCTTCTTCATTCTGTTTGGAGTTTATTGTACCACTTGCGCTATTGGACGCCAATGTCCATTCTCTATCAAATATGCAGTTACAATGCCTATCAAAGATCCAAAATGAATATATCCCCATGCTCCACTGATTTATGATTTATATCAAAAGCAGATTATCTTACGATAGTTCTGTATTTTTTTTTTTGTATTTTTTCTGTAATGTATGTTGGAACTCAATTGTCGAAAATATAAGATCCGGAAATTCTTCAACACTAGTCAATAGTAAAGGACAACATTTCGACTGAGGCAAACCAGAATAAAAGTTGGTTGATTTTTTATGAGCCAGCGAGTCTATATAAAATAAAACACTATAAACAGATATAATTCGTAGACATAGAGATAACGCATACCTTATATGCTAGAAATATGAGAGACCTTAGCTTCATATAAGCCTTCATAACTCACCAGCTTCTTCGATAACGATTTCAGCTCTTGGTTTACCAGAAGCAGTACCGTATGATTCGATTGCTTTGACAATGTCCATACCTTTGGTTACCTCACCAAAGACAACGTGTTTTCCATCCAACCATGGACAAGGCACAGTGGTAATGAAGAATTGAGAACCGTTAGTGTTTGGTCCAGCATTTGCCATAGATAACAAACCTGCCTTGTCATGCTTTTTGACAAAATTTTCGTCAGCGAACTTGGAACCGTAAATGGATTTGCCCCCAAAACCGTTAGTCAAATCAGTGTCACCACCTTGGATCATGAAGTCTGGGATGATTCTGTGGAAAGGGACACCTTTATAGCCCCAGCCCTTTTCGCCGGTACATAAGGCTCTGAAATTTTCAGCAGTTTTAGGAACCACATTATCATATAATTCAAATTCTATTCTGCCGATTTTGGTTCCATTGACCGCAGGATCAAAGAACACTTTTTTACCTAGTCTAGAAGCAGAATTGGAGAATAAGCGGGACTGTTGAATGATGGAACGTTTAAACATGGTAAGTAGACCTTTGTAGTTGCTTGCTTTTGCCTGATTGTTTTTTTTTGTTTCTTTATGGAATTAAATAGGAAAAAAATATTGAGTTTATTAATAATCGCGGTGCGAAAGGACTAAAATAATTCTTATTGGTTATTTTGATAATAACTAAGTACAAAAGTTCAAGCTAAAAAAGCTAACTCAGCTGCCTTTTCAGGTCCCACAAGGTGTTTCAGTTCATCTTCACCCTTCAAGAAGGTATGGTCCTCAAAGTCAAAACCTGGTACCACTACTTCACTAATCAAGAAACCGTTGTCAAATTCTTCGTTTGGCAGAAGGAAACTTGCCTTAAACACACCTCCGGGGACAACCCATTGCGAGACTTCTCCATTCTTATAGTCAAAACCAACTTTAAATGACTTCACTTGACCATCAGGATATACTAGAACGTATTGACCCTTGCCTCTTTGTAAGATATGTATGATCCTGTTAATATTCTTATGAAATTTCCCAATTGGGCTGTCGGGGGTTAGTAGATAATAGATCAACGTAGATTGATTTCTTGTTACCATTTCAGTATTACCTGAGCCTCCATTTACTGGTTTTTCTACTTCCATGGTGTAGGGAGACCTATCTGTTTCCTTAAAATACCCACCTTCTCTATGCTTGATTAATTGCCAATCATTGATCAATTGTTGCAAACTACTTGGTGGCTCAGGCATTGGGACTTTAACGAAACTGGCCGGCTCTATAGCTGCATTTGCAGCTTCTTGTACATTGGCTGACATGTTCTCTATGGCGAATTCTGATTGAATATACAAGTGTTCAAATTGAAAGAAGTTTTCTTATGGAGACGGAGTTGAACATTTTCTGTTTGAATTAATATACATACATAAAAACTATACTTAGAGAAAAGAATAGAAAAAGCAAAGAAATATACATGGATTTTATCAGGTTCTAAGCTTTTACGTCCTTCTTTTTATCAGCAGATTCTAGTGGCACGTCAGCTTTACGTTTCTTGTTCACGCTTTCATCTATGAGGCCTTGCATAACTCTTTTATCACCTGTGATACCGTTAACAGGCCTAAAATATGGTTGACATCTCCAGTATGGAACAGTTCTATATGAACCACCCCATGATTGCTTTTCGCCGATAGTAATTTCATCCTTAATATCAATATCTGGCTGTTCAAATATTTCTTGCACTACTTTTTCGACAGGCTTCACTACTTGTTCCTCCCATTCTTCCCACGTGGCTTTTGCATTCATAGTAGCAAGTGTTGACCTAATATCAGTATGATGCGGCAAGAAAGGCCTTAAAATCTTAAAAAAATGTGATTTCATTGCTGTCTTGGAGGCTTTAGATTCCTGGCATTCTTTGACAATCCGGAAATACTCTCTGATAATCTTATCTACGCGTGGAAATATCTTCTCCTTGTTCTTAGTTTGGTCTACATTGAAAACACCAGGATTGTATAAGTTCCCCTCAGCACTCATCACTGCGTCAGCACCGATATGTTCCATACAACGTGAAATATCTTCAGGATATAAGATATTCCCGTTAGCAAAAAACACGGTTTCTTTAGGTAAATTATCTCTCAGGTATTTGATTGTTTCCCAGTTAGCTAAACCAGTTTTTTGTCCTTTTTGCTCTCTTACTCTCCCATGGACGGTTAAAAATTGAGCTCCAGCATCCAGCACCATCTTGGCGTAATTCAAACTCTTTTCACAGTCGTCAAATATACGTATTTTTGCTGTAACTGGGACTTTCAAATTTTTGTGCAAGGTGTTGATTAAATTGTGTATAAGGTCCCATTCTTCCATCAAAAATGACCCATAGTGACCTTTCTTAGCTATGCCTTGAGGACAGCCCAAATTCAAATCTACCGCATCGCATTTATCTTCCACCAGTTTAGCTGCCGCCAATAGATACTCTGGGTCATTAGCGCAGAACTGTACAACCAACGGCCTATCTACGCTAGAGCCGTCTAAGGAAGACCAATTATCTTCTCTATATTTCTTCGAGGTAGCAAATAATTTTGCATGTAACATGGGAGTGTACGCCAAGGTTGCACCGTATCTTCTCGATAGAATACGCCATGCTAATTCGGATTGGTCTACCATTGGTGCAACAATCCTAGTAGGACGGCCGATCTTGTCAAAAAGTTGTCGACCTGTTAGTTTTTGCATCAGAGCGTTATTAGCGCTACTCAGGGCAGGTTCAGTCATATGCAGTTGATATTGTCTATTGAGCTTATTGCGAGCCTGTAAAAACTTGGATAGTATAGACGATAGCACTTTGGGAGCTAAAAATCTATGTGTGCGTGAGTGCAGTTTGACGATCACCTTGCTTGTTTTTATTTATCGTATGTTCTCAACTCATCGATTTTTTTTTTGATTTTCACGCTTTTAAGAATAAGAAAAGATGATTAAATTTTTCAATTTGCCCTAAAGAACTAATATAATGTTACATACGGATATGCTAAATATCTATCTAAAGTCTATACACTGTTTACAGATTTCCTGTGGTTGATATTGTAAATAGCCCTAGATTGTAAGGCATGAGCAAACAACAGAGATACGGGCCAGACTGGTGTATCGCCAAGAATTCTAGCACCGCAATACAATGTTCTTGATGACAATCTTGTTCTCGTGATTATGTCCAGCGCTTGATTGGTAACATCATGTGAATTCAAAGTATTCTCTATTAAGGATGAGTCCAAACTCTCAATATCAAGACTGCCATTATCTGGAACCCTTAAAAACTCAGCAAATGTTTGTAATTTATACTCTCTTTCAGATAAATGTGATTCGATCCTCTTCAAAGTTTTGAATGCTTTTAACCACAAGATCCTGTCAGTGCTTTTTAAACTACCAATCATACAATCACTGTTTTTGTTTTGAGCAAAGTCTTCCAATCTCCTCATGTACCCCGCTATGACCAATATCGAAACAAAAATACAAGTAATGGTGAAGATTGGAGTCTGTGTCGATTTACCCTTCATTACAGAGACAGTATCAATCCAGAAAGTGATAACGGATACAGCGTACTCTGTGGCCTCTCGTAGTGATTCCCACTCGTAGCACACTTTTTCTAAAGAGCTATTCATTGAGTTCCAATCTTGGTTCCAAATGCATCTTAGTGTTGGAGCAATATCAAGGCACTTCCTTAGCTTTGCAAAGAAGTACAAGGGAATTATCAATCTAAACGACGGATTAGTATTTATTATTGGCAGGTTTTCGTCACTGAGAGCCAATATCCCACCATTTTTGATGTAAAGTAGTTCCCAATGTTTTAGCATTGTGGCGACCAAGGGTCTTGAATGCATCCGCCACTGAACATTCTTCGCATGGAAATCGCTTTCGTCACTATCTTTCAACGCATCTCTTTCGATGTTTATCTTTTCATGAATAGAGATCAGTAAAGATAGCAAAGTCTTGAATGAGATTTTAGCGTTTTTATAAAGATAAGGATTACCGTTTGACAAATACATCAAGCACTTCTCGTAGTTTGATTCACCATTAGATACTTCAATTAGGGAAAACTTGGAATCCAAAACGATATTGAATCTCGTCAAGTTCTCATTCCAAGTTCTTGAATTTTCGCAAAAGAACAGTACCTCGTTGTAACAAGGAACACCACACTTCAAATCTATGGAATGAAAACAGCAATCGAAATCCACTAAGGATTTAAAGAGGTTGGAAATCAGCAGGACTATGTGGCATATTCTTATTCTTGATTGTGCTAAGATAAAATATTTGAAATTTCTGTTTATTTGTTCACGAGTATTATATTGAGCCTTGAACTGGTTCAAAACAGCGGGGTTATCTTGATATTCTAAAACATGGTCACTTTCGATCGGTGGCTTAATGAAGTTTTCTAATGGGTAATTCAACTTTGAAATTTTAATCAACTGAACCAAAATCATTATCTGGGTATTCACGGTTCTGAAGGCATTCATATCATTGGAGAAAATGCTGGTAAACGTTAATAAGACTAAAGATTGCATTAGCCAAATTGGTGTCTTATCATGATTGCTTCGAGTATTTTCTAGGAACATTCTAACTCTCGTCCTTGCTATTTTCGACAATAGTAGTGCATGTGTGGAATGAAATCCGTAAAGAGCACCAATCATACTGATGGATATTACTAAAGGATAGTTTTCACTGGATGGTATAATTGAGTATAAATGAATAAAGGGGAAATATTTATGAAATTCCACTTGATATAAATCGACATAATGATTCAGTTCATCAACAGTGGGAAAGAGATTAGACTTTAGATTGTTTTCTTTAATAATTAAATTTCTTAACTGTTCTGTAAAGAAAGTCAGCTTTTGGGAGGAATCTGTCCACCCTGGCCCCGATTGTGTCGTTGCAGTTTGTGTAGTCAACGATGGCGTCAGGCTTGTAGATGAGACTGCGTCTTTTTGATTTTGAAATAGTGGTGAATATAAGTTCACATTTTTCTTGAATAAATCAATTTGCCTAGTCGTGAATAAGTTGGACACGGACTCGTCCAGTAAAAATTCATTGATGTCAACATTTTTTTTATCAAACTGAACTGGCGAAGCAGAGGAAGATGGTGACGCAGTTGAAGGAATTTTCTCGTCAGACAGAAATTTTGAAATGGCCTTGTTCTGTTTAGTTTTAAACAAAGACATTTGTTCCCTTGGAGAGATGTTTTCCGATACAGATTGAAATTTGCTTGCAGATCGGTGCATATCTCTGTTTTCATTATGCATATTTCTTGGTTCAGAATGGGTCGTAGGATTTTGAGGGTGCAAATTGTTAAACCCAATATCGTTAAAATGGTTTATATTAAGTTTAAGATCATTATCAATCTGAGAGTCCATAATAAACTTAGAGAGCCACTCTTCACTTTCTATGAAGGAGTCATCATGAGCATCCGCGTGATGGGCATGGATGTCAGTGTGGTCAATAGTTTCATTGATTACGTTACTGTTGTTTTGAGATTTTTCAATTGATTCATTGTTGTTTTTATTATTGCTATAATTGATACCGCTGGAGCTGTTGTTATGCCTTGAATCTGGATGCGAATGGTTTTTGTAGTTGAAATAGTCCAAACTGGGATCAGCAGTGATAGATTTGGCAAACCCTCCAGAACCACCATAGGAAGATCCCATTGTTAAAAAGTCAGATAAATAAGGGGTATTTGCCAAAAACAAGGAACTGCTTTCCCTTGCTATTGGTAATTGAAAAGGAGGAGCTGTTGCTGCTTGGTTTGGAGTACTGTTAGCGCCAGAGATAGTGTCTGTCGCAGAGGAGGGACAGATATCTATCTGCTCGGATGCTGCTACAGCAGTACTTGAGCTCGCGGGTGGTAAGCCATCTAACGATAAAAATGGCGGTAAATCCAAAGTTTCCAAGTCCACAACACCAGATTCAATAGCATTTTCTATAAGTTGTTGTGCCGTTAATTGGGGTGTAGAAAATCCCACTTGGTGAGGGATACTTTCCTGTAGTTCATCAAAATCCGATTTTGCTTGTTGATGTAGCTTTTGAAAGTTATCTGAACTATATGTGAATGCGCTAGATGCCGAAAATGATGCATGCCTCTTTGATTTGGTCGGAATATTTGTATCTGGAAGCGGAAAATGGGAGGATGAGTCTGTCTCTTCGATTACAGCAGGTGTTGATGAGTTCCCCACTGACGGCGAAACGTCTGTACTATGATTATTTGCCCTGTATGAAGGACTCAGGTCTAATTTGCCTTGCTTACCATTTTTTTTCTCTTTGGCGGCTTTTTTCAACTGTGCTGCCGTCTTTGCTAGCGGATTGCTAGGCGTTGGTAAAATTGTTTGCTTATTGCCTTGAATCTGAATTATATTCTTATCATTGATAGCATCTATTTCAGTTTTATCCTTAGAGTTTATAGATTCTTTAGAAACCAGTGCTGAGTGTAGTTTATGTTGATGCCGCAAAACCAGATCCCTTCTTGCAAAACACCTTCCGCAAAAGACACAGAGAAAGGGTTTCTCGTTCGTATGTGCTCTTTGATGTCGTTTTAAATGCTCTTGTCTCACGAACCCCCTTGTACAGATGTGGCATAGGAAAGGTCTTGGCTTATCGGTTTTGATAGTCCTAGATTTCTTGGGGATCGGTAGTACTTGTATTTTATCATTCCCAGTAGCACCAACGCACGGAGGAGCAGATAATGCTGGAGGTCTATCAGCATAGATAGTGGAGGATATATCTCGTTTGATCGGAAGTCCTTTGAATTCTTCCGATGACATGGCAGATGCAACGTACAATTACAAGAAGCTGAAATATTCGCTGCTGATAGAACAGAAGACAACTGGGCTTTTATTTTACCCAGGGTATCCGTGGTGCTTTCCGACAGTCGATTTAACCACCAGTATGACCAGAATAACCCAATACGACCACTTTATTGAGACCAAACAATGGCGTTTATCCATTCATCATTGTTAATAATCTACGGGTTTTTCAGCAAAAAAAAAGATTAAGCCACTATGAACGAGCCATTACCCGGATTCAAAATCGCTGCGATTCCGTGCAATGATAGTTGTTATAACAACAAAACTAAAAGTATTCAAAGCAGCCACAACCAAAGTATACCAACATTAATCTATTGTACTTAATCGTGCAATAATAACACGAAAGGTTAATAATCAAAACTTGGCCAAAAAAACATCCAATAAATCATGTATCACTCTTAACGACCCAATAAGGTCAAACAATGCGGCTTTACACGGATAAATCTCCGAGGGTTTAAAAAGGCCTAGAGAAAATATAAGGAACAATCAGCTGAGATGTGTTGAGAAGAGTTCGACTCAGATATCGTTAGTTTAACATACGACGACAGATTAATTGATTGGATTGTACTGCCATGTTGAAAAGATTCCCTACCCCTATCCTTAAAGTATACTGGCCTTTCTTTGTGGCTGGCGCCGCAGTGTATTATGGTATGAGTAAAGCTGCTGACCTTTCTTCTAACACGAAGGAATTTATCAATGATCCAAGAAATCCCAGATTCGCAAAAGGTGGAAAGTTTGTGGAAGTTGATTGAATAATGCTAGGACAAACACATTTGTAGGTGATGATGACAGCTACTAGTACTACTACATATGTTTGTATATAGAAATATATTCGTAATGCGTGAAAAAATTAAATATCGAAAAAAAAAACATAAAAAGTGAAATTAGAAATAAAATTCACTATGCCTATCTTCCTTCTTTTGTCATATTTCTACCGTTTTATCAATTGCCTCTTGGAAGATCTTGCCCAATATTGACTGACTTTCGAGGCCTACGCTGATTCTGAGAAGATTTCTCTCAACCCCAAATTTTTCAGCCATGTCGAGTTCGTGGTAGTATGTCATGAGCGTATAGGGGAATGCGAGTGTGAAATTTGTGCCCAAGGAAGGACCCTTGTTCAGCTTTAGATTGTCATAAAAGGCCGCAGCATGATCTTCGTCATGGAACGTTAGTGAAAAGAGCCCGCCGTATCCACCTTCTTTCTTACACCTCACCATGTCATAGTTGGTTAGTGTTTCTTTTGAGGTTAGATTAGGGTAGTAGATTTTCTTGAATAGTTTATTTTCGCCTACGTGTGGCTTCAGTATTTTATCTAAGAGGTATTCGGTGCTGTAGTTGATCCTGATGGTTCTAGCAATGAAATCTCTGGAATTCCTTTCCAGGTAAATTGCGTCTTCGCACCATAATAAATCTTCATATTCGTCTTCTAATTGCATAAAACGGGAGGCAAACTCGTATACCCGGCTTTGTGGATTTAAAACCATTGAACCACCAATGACGTTAGAGTCCCCATTAAATGTCTTCGTCAATGAACTGCAAACGATATCAGCAAACGGTAGACCGTCAATATTAACTATTCCACCCACAGTTTCATCAATGATGATGAAAAACCCAAATAATTCCGAAAGCCTTTTCAGTTCCAGTAAATTTCCCATTTTTAATAGTGGGTTTGATGGGGTCTCTATAAAAACGGCAAGAATTTGCTCCCCGGAATGTAAAATTTTTGTTAGTTCTTTCATTGAAGACTCATCTCCTTCTCCCAAGAAATACGTTTCATTAAACTCTTGCAAGACATGTAATGTATCCGCATAAGGGAACCCAAAAATCACGGTCTTCTTATTCGGAGGTGACGAGGTGACGTCGCTTCCATTTCTGGATCTATTCAAACGCAGTGAGTCCCATTGCAACAGCAATCTATGCGCAGTGAATATCGACGCCATGCCGCTCGGAAACAAAAAAACGTCTCTCTCAGGGCAAACCCTTAATGCACACCTCCCGGCATCTTCCTCTACGGATTGCTCTTCCTCTATCGTGCTCATTTCGATGGGTTCCGGGGGTATAGTGGAAACAAGGCCATTATGCGGTTCTTCTTGACTGTCTACTTCACCGCTAATCCCGCCGTCATGATCCTCTCCGTGGTTAGCCTCATTGAGGGATGAATCCAGAAACGTGTCCTGGAAATCCTGTTCATCTTGGTTACCTGCTAAGAAATGGTAGTTTTCCTCCTCATCGTGCTCATCTTTATCTATAACCTTTGTAGCGATCCTCTTCTTAATCAATTCCTTGGCTCGATCGGCAAATGCAAAATTCAGATTCCTGCCATACCGCATCTCTATGTATTCCTTTTCCTCTGCAGGGCTGGATTTCTTTTCTACCATGAAAAGTTCATGCAAAACATATTCAGCTAGTCTGCTTGAGATGATCTCTCCGGTGTATTGCCAATACTGTTTTAATATATTCTCGTACGCCCCATCTACAAACACTACCGCAATCTTACACTCTCTTTTCCACGTCTTCTGCTCCTCGTTGATAGGTTTCGCCGTGGCTAACTGTAATATCCTTACTTTGCCATTGCGATGCGCGCACTTCCTTCTTACATACTCTCTGCACCGTTTGGCAACTCTATAAGACGGGAAGCAAAAGCACGTTTCGTTTTCTTTAGCATACTTTTCTATTAAAATATCACGCAGCTTTTGAATCGAGGGGTGGATCCAAAACCTGGGGTAGCCAGACTTTAAACACCCTAAAACTTTGGGGTCTTTCTCCACATACGAAATTACAGATTTCCATGTCGGGAAACATACAGATACCGCATGTTGAGTGTCCAGTGGTATAGGCTGTCCTAGCTCGGTAGCCACTTGCGCTGAAACCATATTATGATGTCCTATAGAAGAAGAAAATGTCAGGAAAACTTCGCCTATAGCCCTTACTCTCTGCGTGGCCCTGCTATACTTCTTTCACTATTGAGAGGCAATTTTTTCATCAAATTTTCATTGCGAATTTTCCAGACGGCATCGCGCAGGTAGTCGGGTAACACGAAGATGTGGTTTTTCGACTTGGTAAGGACTGCTATTAAAGAGGTCAGTCGATACAACGAGAGAAACTTAAACTTACACGTCTATCCTTGGCGTCCATGTTGAGCATGGTATTATCTTCACCTGCTGCCTGTCTTTAAATCGAGGGTATCCGCACCGCAGTTCGTGACCTGTGCCTGCGTTATGCGAGAGCAAAAGGGCCCTTAACGAGCCGGCACCTAAACGAAAATATCAAGGGTTTTTTTGGCGGTGCCTAATAAGGAACGCGCAGAACAATAGACCCTGCCGGTAAACGATGGCCTTGCAGTCGTATACTGTTAAAACTGTTGAGTGGATGAATGGCAGGACCTAACTGCTTGCCTAGGAGTACCGCAGGAACGGTACGAATCGAGTGGAGACAGTAAACCTTGACGTGTGCTTGCTTTTAAACGGATCGGAGAATTTACTCTTGAGCATATACGTGTGGGCATATGCATACAAATATATAAATACATTCGGGTGTATACGTAAATATATAAATATATAAAGTAACATATGTATATAAAGACGAAAGATTGAACGCCATCGTGGAGAGGGTTTTCGTATGAAGGTGCCTTAAGTCTTGTGTAGAAGTAGTTCTTTAGTTAAGATAGAACCTGGTAAAGACTCAATGGACTATTTACATGTATATAACAACAACCAGGCGCACGTTCCCAGAACACCTCCAGGCAGGCAGTGCCTATCGCCCGTTCTGCCCCCAATCATATTGGCGTTAGATCAACAACATTCGCTGACATTTGGGTACTCCAGCCCCAGGTGCTTGCCAACACCCATATTGCCTTCTATGAGCACAAATACGCCCGTCCATTGGTCACAACAGGTTGTCACTATCCCTGTCGCTGTACGAGATCATGCCGGAATGATGCCTATTATCACACCTATGACCTCCCCAAGACCTCAGTTTGAAGCAACGGCTCCCTCACCCCCTTTGGCCCCGGTCGCCATAAAGCTGCCAGATTTGAAACTGCCACCGTCGCCTGTGCCCAGCACAGTAGAGGACAGAGTTTCACATCCTATCCTGCCCAAAATTGTGATCGGGAATGGCGGCGGCCGTGATGTTGAGCGAGATAGTACCGAGGAATTAATTAGGAAGATTCCAAACTACATTGATTGTGCAAAAACAAAGGCGCAATTGAGCAAAGTTAGGTCTGGTAAACAACTAATTGCATGCGCACAGGAATATCACCATCCAGTAAACAAGGACGAGATCGAAAATATCAACAACATTCTAAACTTCAGGGACTTTATTTTCAAGCATCCAAAATCCTCCTTCGAGTTCCTATGTACCCTGTCGTTTGAGCAGTTCGTTAGAGTATATTCATTCATTAGTTTCATCTACAGGACAAAGAAAATCAATAAGAACAAGTACGAACTCGTTTGTGAGATGAATGTTCACGAGCAACTCAGCAATAAGCGTATACAAAGAACAAGGACTCCTGAAAAGTACAAAATACATTTGATCTGCGAGTCAAAACTCATACTGACCTTCAACCACTGTACGAAGACAGTAAAATTTGAGTCTATCAATGGCGGGCATTGCCATCCGATTTCAGCCAACCACATTATCAAGCCCTCCCTCTTCCTTACCCACTGCATTAATAAATGCCACCAGACCGTGTCAGACCCTACCGATTTGAAATTGGCATTGAGAGACGCCTTAGAAGCCCTTGATCATGAAAGGATAGGATTGTCTTTCTTAAAGAGGAGACATTTCAAGTGCTCACACCAAGCATCATCACTCTCGAATGCCAGCGCCACATTGAAGAAACAAGAAGATCATAACACATTTGGTGTACATACAGGAATAATTCATACGGCAAATTTCTTCATGTTTAATGCATCTAGCGATATATTCCAGAGGAACTAACATATATAAATATCTGTATCCTTCTTTAAGAAAACACAATTGCATACTTTTTCCATTATAACTGACTGTTTCAGATTCTGCAATAGAAAGTATTTTTTAAGTAATGAAATAGTGCTTTCATTGATAGTAAGTGAGTAATAAGACGATCGGAAACTATTAATATAAGTATAGTTTACATATATATATATGTGCCAGACGATAGTATCACTGTAGTTTCCGGCCGGGTTATGCCACGCGAAAACGCCTCGAGCCAAGGGAAAAACTAAACTACAAAACAAAACAAAACAAAACAAAAACATCTACTATATCGTTTTACCCAATTCAGTATATCCGTCTACAACAGTTCTCGCCACCCAAGATCTGTAAACTTACAACTGCAAACAAACAATGAGAGAAGTTATTAGTATTAATGGTATGTTCGATTTGCCCGTCCAGGCTAGATCTTTTTTTTGTTAGTTCATTTTGGCGTTTCATCTTTCATTACTAACTTCAACGCAAAATTTTTTTTTTTTTTGATTTCTCTTTACAGTCGGTCAAGCTGGTTGTCAGATTGGTAATGCCTGTTGGGAATTATATTCCCTTGAGCACGGTATTAAGCCGGATGGACATCTAGAAGATGGCCTTTCAAAGCCGAAGGGAGGAGAAGAGGGTTTCTCCACGTTTTTCCATGAAACCGGCTACGGTAAGTTCGTTCCAAGGGCTATTTACGTGGATTTAGAGCCCAACGTTATTGACGAAGTCCGTAACGGTCCTTACAAGGACTTGTTCCATCCAGAACAGTTGATCAGTGGTAAGGAGGACGCGGCTAATAATTATGCAAGAGGCCATTACACCGTTGGTAGAGAAATTCTGGGCGATGTTCTGGATAGGATTAGAAAACTGGCAGACCAATGTGATGGGTTACAAGGGTTCTTGTTTACCCATTCTCTTGGTGGTGGTACTGGTTCCGGTCTAGGGTCCTTACTGTTGGAAGAACTATCCGCTGAATACGGTAAGAAATCCAAGCTGGAATTTGCCGTATACCCTGCTCCACAAGTGTCTACTTCTGTGGTTGAGCCTTACAACACAGTTTTAACTACACATACTACATTGGAACATGCAGATTGTACTTTCATGGTCGATAATGAGGCTATTTACGACATGTGCAAAAGAAACTTGGATATCCCAAGACCAAGCTTTGCAAACTTAAACAACCTAATTGCTCAAGTGGTATCATCTGTTACAGCATCATTGAGATTCGACGGTTCATTAAATGTAGATTTGAACGAATTTCAAACCAATTTGGTTCCATATCCAAGAATTCATTTCCCCTTAGTTTCATATTCTCCAGTCTTATCCAAATCAAAGGCATTCCATGAGTCCAACTCTGTGTCAGAAATTACAAACGCTTGTTTTGAACCTGGTAACCAGATGGTCAAGTGTGATCCAAGAGATGGTAAATACATGGCTACTTGTCTGTTATACAGGGGTGATGTGGTGACAAGAGATGTTCAAAGAGCTGTCGAGCAGGTGAAAAACAAGAAGACCGTCCAATTGGTTGATTGGTGTCCAACTGGTTTCAAGATCGGTATTTGCTACGAACCTCCAACTGCCACACCAAACTCACAATTGGCCACTGTGGATAGGGCCGTCTGTATGTTGTCAAATACCACATCCATTGCTGAGGCTTGGAAGAGAATCGATAGAAAATTCGATTTAATGTATGCCAAACGTGCTTTTGTCCACTGGTATGTCGGTGAAGGTATGGAAGAAGGTGAATTCACCGAAGCTAGAGAAGATTTGGCTGCTTTAGAAAGAGATTACATCGAAGTGGGTGCCGACTCATACGCTGAGGAAGAGGAATTTTAAGGTTCACTCTCGCCCCCAACCTCCTTATCCTTTCTATATTTCAAGTATATTGTAAAAAAAAAAAATTCCCCCTACTGTTATATCTCTTTGGTGATATCTTATCTATAATCTACTTATTATATTTCTCTAATATCTATGTACAAAAAATAAGAAAAAAAACCATTCTTCTTCTCTAACCTGCATTTGATGAAAGCTTAGTAAGTCTCATCGTAGTTGATGGGCCAAAGACATTTGTATTTGTTTCATCAGATTCTTACATCACCCATTTCCATGATTATTTCACGGCTTTCATTAGTAATTGCATTTTTGTATCTCTAGTTCCTTTTCTCCCGCCTTGCCGTTGAATTGAAAAAAAAAAAATGGAAATGAGGACATCTTCCATTGATATCCAGGACGAAGCAAGAGTAGAAGTAACTATTAGCAAGGAGAATTCCAAAAATAGTGAACTTCAAGGTAAGCAGATCTATAGTTTCAATATCTGATTTTCTGCTTTTCAAAACTTAAAATTCATTAGAAGGTAAAACAAGAACCCGTAAAATTAAAGTTACCGATATTATCAGGTTTTTCACCCCATGTCTACTATCCCATTTAGAAAGAACTATGTGTTCAAAAACTGGGCCGGAATTTATTCTGCAAAACCAGAACGTTACTTCCAACCAAGTTCAATTGATGAGGTTGTCGAGTTAGTAAAGAGTGCCAGGCTAGCTGAAAAAAGCTTAGTTACTGTTGGTTCGGGCCATTCTCCTAGTAACATGTGCGTTACTGATGAATGGCTTGTTAACTTAGACAGATTGGACAAAGTACAAAAGTTTGTTGAATATCCTGAGTTACATTATGCCGATGTCACAGTTGATGCCGGTATGAGGCTTTACCAATTGAATGAATTTTTGGGTGCGAAAGGTTACTCTATCCAAAATTTAGGCTCTATCTCAGAACAAAGTGTTGCTGGCATAATCTCTACTGGTAGTCATGGTTCCTCACCTTATCACGGTTTGATTTCTTCTCAATACGTAAACTTGACTATTGTTAATGGTAAGGGCGAATTGAAGTTCTTGGATGCCGAAAACGATCCAGAAGTCTTTAAAGCTGCTTTACTTTCAGTTGGAAAAATCGGTATCATTGTCTCTGCTACTATCAGGGTTGTTCCCGGCTTCAATATTAAATCCACTCAAGAAGTGATTACTTTTGAAAACCTTTTGAAGCAATGGGATACCCTATGGACTTCATCTGAATTTATCAGAGTTTGGTGGTACCCTTATACTAGAAAATGTGTTCTATGGAGGGGTAACAAAACTACAGATGCCCAAAATGGTCCAGCCAAGTCATGGTGGGGTACCAAGCTGGGTAGATTTTTCTACGAAACTCTATTATGGATCTCTACCAAAATCTATGCGCCATTAACCCCATTTGTGGAAAAGTTCGTTTTCAACAGGCAATACGGGAAATTGGAGAAGAGCTCTACTGGTGATGTTAATGTTACCGATTCTATCAGCGGATTTAATATGGACTGTTTGTTTTCACAATTTGTTGATGAATGGGGGTGCCCTATGGATAATGGTTTGGAAGTCTTACGTTCATTGGATCATTCTATTGCGCAGGCTGCCATAAACAAAGAATTTTATGTCCACGTGCCTATGGAAGTCCGTTGCTCAAATACTACATTACCTTCTGAACCCTTGGATACTAGCAAGAGAACAAACACCAGTCCCGGTCCCGTTTATGGCAATGTGTGCCGCCCATTCCTGGATAACACACCATCCCATTGCAGATTTGCTCCGTTGGAAAATGTTACCAACAGTCAGTTGACGTTGTACATAAATGCTACCATTTATAGGCCGTTTGGCTGTAATACTCCAATTCATAAATGGTTTACCCTTTTTGAAAATACTATGATGGTAGCGGGAGGTAAGCCACATTGGGCTAAAAACTTCCTAGGCTCAACCACTCTAGCTGCTGGACCAGTGAAAAAGGATACTGATTACGATGACTTTGAAATGAGGGGGATGGCATTGAAGGTTGAAGAATGGTATGGTGAGGATTTGAAAAAGTTCCGGAAAATAAGAAAGGAGCAAGATCCCGATAATGTATTCTTGGCAAACAAACAGTGGGCTATCATAAATGGTATTATAGATCCTAGTGAGTTGTCCGACTAGTCTCTTTTTGCCTCAATAATCTCTATATTTTACTAAAAAAGAATATATATATATATATATATATATATAGCAGTGTGATGACTGTTCATGTACATTCTAATAACTATTCCTAGCTGCCTATCAAAGACTTTTTTTTTGAATTAGAGCTTTTTAGTAATCATGGGACCCTTTTTTCTTTTCATTATCCTTACTATAGTTTTTTTTTTGGAAAAGCCGAACGCGGTAATGATTGGTCGTATAAGCAAAAACGAAACATCGGCATGGCATAACGTAGATCCTATCTACAGGGAAGTTTTTAGAAATCAGATAGAAAGGTATTTTGAGTGCTGTATATATTGCAGTACTTTTTTTCTCTCTAGGATTTAAGTATGTTTAGTATTAACTCATATCACATTTTTTTCTTTGTAAAAAGCAACCATTCGCAACAATGTCGATAGTAGAGACATGCATATCGTTTGTTTCGACAAATCCGTTTTATCCATTTTGTACTGGATTGCTTCTGAATTGTGTGGTTACACCGCTTTACTTTTGGAAAACGCAAAATGGTAGAATCGTGGTCGTTTCATTGCTGCAATTCGTAGTACTTTATGCCACAGCGTTTATTTCGATTGGAACTGATAAATCTCTTTACAGAAATAAATGGGTCGCGCTACCGCTATCCAAGAAGACCCGCATTTCTCGTAATACTAGTCTGTACTGCTTCAAGTTAAAGTACCCATTTGAAAGATTGCATATTCCCATGGGATACCACCTGGCAGTAAGGGTTACAATAAATGGTGAGCGATTAGTGAGGTACTATACGCCAGTAAATGTTCCTAATACGGAGGGTCACTTGGAATTAGTAGTCAAGACGTATAAACATGGTGTCGTTTCTAAGTATTTTGATAAATTAAAAATTGGCCAGTATGTTGAATTTAAAGGGCCGTTAGGTGAGCTGGAATATGATCAGGACACCGCAACAGAGTTGGGTATAATCGCAGGGGGATCTGGTATAACCCCTGTATTGCAAGTGCTGCAAGAAATCATACCCTCTCCAGAAGACCTAACACACATTTCTTTGATATACGCAAACGAAACAGAGGATGACATTCTCATGAAATCACAACTAGACCACATGGCTAAGGAGTACCCGCATTTTAAAGTTCATTATGTAATTCATAAGCCAAACGGTAAATGGAACGGTGATGTTGGGTACGTAACTCTAGAGGAAATGAAAAGATACCTGCCTAAACAAGCGGAGGACCATCGTTTATTGATTTGCGGACCACCTAAAATGAATGAAATGGTTTTGAATTATGCAAAGGAGTTGGGGTGGAGTAATGGGTTTCACAAAGGTAATGGAACCGATAAAGTTTTTGTTTTTTAATCAACTGTTTACGATTGATGATTTTTCATGTAAATATGCATTAATTATATTTAGATATATATTCGTATTTTATTAATAATTAGGAGGAATAATGTCCGACATTCTCAAAAAAAAAAAAAATAATATTTCACAACGAAAAATCTATAAATAAAATATTTAACATATGCTCTTCCAAATGTACATACTTTCAATTGATTTCACTCAATGACAACGCAATGGCCAATTGTAAGTCTTCATCGACATTATTACTAGCATCAACGCCAACAGAACTACCGATAGTGTTCTCAGTTGAGGTTCGTTCGGATGACTCTGCTGCACCATATGTAGCAAAATTATCGTCGCTCAAGGGCCCATTTCGTCGACCTGTAGTATGGTTTCTAAGATGTCTTCTCCTTTCGTCCTCCACTCTTGATTGTCTGATGGCTCTGAGAAACTCTTCATCATCTTCGTCTATCTCATCATTCGTACTATTACCATGATTCGCAGAGCTATTCGTTTGCGTCTCATATATCAGTTGAGATTCCTCCAGCGCCCTTCTTAACTGCTCATCTTCATCATCTCCGACAGGTTCCCCCGCTTCAGCTTGATTCCGTGCTTGCGCCTCCTGTGATTCTAAGAGTGCAATTCTCAACTGAATGTCGTTTTCTTCATCGGTGTCGCCTGAAAGTTCAAGGTCTCCACCATACGCATCGATCAATCTTGATATTTCTGACTGTCTTTTTCTTCTAAGGTCTTCATCTTCATCATAATATTGCAGCTCCGTGTTCAAAGTTTCATTCCACTTATTGCTTACTGTGTTTTTACCTTTAGTGGAATGGTGATGTTTCTTTGAATCACTTGAAACAAACTTTAAATAATTCAAAACGTTACCGCTTCCCATAATGATTTTATCCTGCGATACCTTCAAAAATTCGGGAAACTTCTCGGTTTTCAACACTGTCTTTATTAACTCGCCTGTCATCGCGTTCAATATTTGAAGAACATTTGGCAATGCTACCACAACTATTAAATTTGTCACCTGCGATACGTATACCTGCTCATCAAAACTTATCTTACATTGAACTTTTAAGCCTGACGAAGAAAGATCTCTTATATTGATAATGTATAAAGTGTTCTGTGTCGTCAAAAGACTGATATAGCAGCCGTCATCACCAGCAAATTGCCAGTTTTGTTCCCTTTGAGAAGTTTTTTCATCTATTTCAACTGCGCATATTTGTTCAGGCATCTCCAACTTTCTCAAATTGCCGAAGTTACCATTGGGATTGACCGATATTGTATAAACGTTATTCAGGTCAGCAAGTACCAAAGTCATGGAACCGAAATCCATCTTGAAAAACCGTACCCTCATAGGCTGTTCGTCCAGATCCTTAGGAATATCAATACTGTGCAATTCCTGCATTTGATGGATAATGTACAGCTTTTCATCATCCATAATTAAGGTCCAATCTTTAAAAAAAGCCAGTTTCCAAATTACCCTATTAGAAACCTTCCACATCTTAACAAGCTTATTTTCGCACCACCATATAATTTCACCGTTTTCAGAGCCACTAACAGACCAGTCCTCTCTTGACGTGTCCCAGGATTCTGAATTACAAATGGCAGTAACGCCTGCACTATGCCTTCCCGTAAATTCCATCACGGGCGTTAAGTACGATTTGTTACTTAGCAGTTTTCCAAACACTCTGCCGTCAAACCTACCAAACACTGCAGCATTAATATTGAAGTCCATGGTAGAACAACCTTGTGGTGTTGTACATGGAATATAAATCAATTTCTTAAATTTCTTCTGCCTTTTGTGATTTTGTAACTGTAAAATTGTAATGGTACCATCATTATAAGCTGCAACTCGTGGATAATCAAACACTATGCGTTCTATACTGGGCTGATCCCAGTTTCTTGTCGGAATTATTGTGTATTTGGTTCTTATAGCCTTGTTATGCTGCCAATGATGAAGACCCCGTGTCCTTTCAATATACTCTACACTAAATTTCGAAGACTGAGAAAATGTGGGGAAATGAGTCGTGTGAACTCTAGACTTAAACAGATTCTTCCAAAGTTCTTCATCGTGAATTAAGTTCCGGAAATGCGTAGAAAGTTCTTGCAACGTGAACAAGTCCTTTTCGTCTAAGTGAGAAAAGATGTTTATCAGGATTTCGGGTGGAAGGTCCTGCAATACCAAGCCAGGCCGCTCCATGCTGTCTTATTCCCTAGTGTCGGCCACCTGATAAAGGTTTTTAACTCGTACCTGGTATACCTGCCTGTTAGATTTATTTAAGGCATCTCTAAGTAATACTGAAAACCGCCACATGCGAGAAAATGGAAAGGGAAAAATTAAGGCTGCGAAAATTAATAATAGCCAAAAAAAAGTGCATGATAAAGCCTCACCCCGAGTTCGAACCGGAAAAAAAAATAGCTAAGTGAACTACTTATCCAAAGCGCCAAAAGGGGTAACAAGAAGCATTTCCCGGGTTTTAAAATGCGTACATAAACTGCTAAAAAATGTCTTGTTTCTTTTTTCGGTATATTTGAAGACGGGGACTTTAAATCATGAAATACGTACTTCGCCCTAAAGAGTCACTACAGAATTTACAGAATAGTTAGATCGAAGCACGCTAAATTGGCACCCGAAATAACACTGCAGTTGTTGCAGCTGTGGCGCGCAGTGCGAATCTGCCGCAGAAAACCCAGGAAATAGGGACCGGACACCACGTAATGCAACGCTGACCTTTCGGCGGCAAAGAATTGGGGTAAACATATAAAGCATTATTTAAAGAGAGAGCAATTCCAAGACAACAGAAAATCTTACAATATATTTATCACAGAATTCGCGGTGCAATTATATGTGGCAAGGAACCTAGCAGGCTTTACGCAAGATGCCATGGAAAATTTAACATCTGAGGCCACCTGAATAAAATGCCAAAAGCGAAAAAACCGTCTGAGAGCTCGCTAAACTCTTCAGAGTCGGTAGTAGATACCAAGACTACGCTAGCCGCACATTTCCAATTTGTTGTTATTCCCTATGCCGCACGCTTGGCAAAGCTGTATATTTGACTCTTTTAGTAGATTTGTAGAGCTTTTCCTGGCATACAATAAGCAAAGACTTTATTTCCGCTCGAGTCCGCTTTTAACCGCCGAATTCCTCCGGCTAACCAATGAAATGCAAGAGCGCACAAAAAGTGGGGCAGCTCCGAATGCGCGCGTTCTCATTGGCCAGGCACTCGGGGCCGAGACTCGGTGTGCCTTACAATTCCCCCATGACAAAGCAAAAACTGTCAGTTTTCCTCGAATCATACACACGTCAATTACAAATCCATGGATTAAGTTGTCTCTCGTTCGTCCATACTACACTTTTCTCTTTAGTTGTATGCTTTATAAAATTGATCCGTGAAAAGTTTTCCACATAATAAACCAAGACAACAGGATTGTTTATAACGTTATAAGAAAGCAGAAGAAAATTTGCTGTGCGTTGTTTCCCTAATATCGCACCCAAAGAACCAAGACACATCATAAAAGGAGCTATAGCTTCAACTCTGACACAATTTTTTGTCAGTTTATATTCATCTTCACAAAAAAAAAAAATTATACAAATATAGAAAGAAATAACTCGCCCAGCTTTTTTTGCATAAAAAGATAAGTGCATTTAAATTTATAGAGACCACAACAAACAGAAAAGAAAAAACAAGCATACACAAACGAAAATGGCTTTCAAATCATTCATATACTCTAAAGGTTATCATCGTTCCGCCGCTCAAAAGAAAACTGCAACATCTTTTTTCGATAGCTCCTACCAGTATCTAAGGCAAAACCAAGGTTTGGTAAATTCGGATCCCGTACTTCATGCATCTCATCTACATCCTCATCCGGTCGTAGTAGCGAATGTAAACTATAACAACGTAGATGATATTTTGCATCCGCACGACCTGGATTCTAGCATAAACAACACTAACAACCCCCTCACCCACGAAGAACTACTTTATAACCAAAACGTTTCCCTTCGATCGCTGAAGCAGCAGCAAAGTATAAACTATGTTAATAACAACAACAACAATCAACATAGGTATTATTCTACCGGCCCCACATTACCAACAAACCAATATGACCCCTTAAACTTTAGTAATAGGAACTTCCAAGATCTATCATTAAAAACATCACAACCATCAGTACAACAGCCACAAAATGAGTACAGCCTTCTAAAAGACGAAAACGCTCCAGTTTGGAAGGAGGACACAGAACCATGCCTGAATAAATCTACATACTTGCAAACTCATATTGATGAAATTAATCGTTGTTACGAACAAAAAAATTATAACAAAATCAACTCTTTATATCAATCATTGAAAAGAAATGATATCGTTCCGCCACTGGAAATATTTACGAAGGTTTTGGACTCTCTTTGCAAAAGGCCGCTAGATAACAATGATTTAGACAACAAAATGTACGAACTCTTGACGTGCTACCAAGATATGATCAACAATAGATTAAAACCTCCTGATGAGATTTATAATATTGTACTATTGTCTCTTTTCAAGGGCTCAATTTTGGCCTATCAGTTCAAAAATCCAAACGGTAATGATTTTTACAAAATTGCCATTGAATTATTCAATACGACCACCAACGATCCAAGGCAAAAAAGTGTGGTTAAGTTTCGCAATTTTTCCAAAGATGTTCTCGACTATAACCTTTTAGCGATGAACATCTATCCGGGCCATATCACCCTGTCAAAAGCCCAACAAGTTATCAAATCTTCACCTGCCTTTATCAAAGATTCTTTTTACTTCATTGCATGCTTCTCATACGCTAAATTAACAAATGATAAGTTTGCCATTAAAGAACTTTATGAAGATTTCAGACTATCTTTGTCATCTGGCAGTCCGGACCAAGGCTTATTTGATGACCAGTTTGAAATTTACAGCGTGATTCTTTCTAGTTTTATTGAAACTGGCGAAGTTGAACTGGCTACCAATCTTTTGGACGATTTAGTTTCCAAAATTCAAAGCTCAAATGGTCTCGCTTCCAATATTTCTTTATTGCTATCGAGTTTCTTAATTTCGATGAGTAAGGTAGATCCTTCAAATGCTTATGAAATATGGTTTAAATTCCATAAGTTAGATTGGATACCTGAGTTCTCTTACGAATTTTATTTGGTTTTCATGGCAAACAGTTTCCAAGATTGGAATTTGACTAAGAAAATATATGACTATATTTTTCCTATGGAAAGAAATTTGTCTCCATTAAAAAAACAAAAATTATCAGATTACTTACTGCATCCAATCGGTGTTGACTCCATTACGACCTCTTTGTTAGATTATTCTTTACAATTGAAAGATAATGAAGTTATTATGAAAATTCTAGAAGAGTCCATTGTCAAAACTTTTTCTTTTGATATTGGCATTTATCCATTTGTTTTCAATTATTTAAGAGAAATTCAATGCGGCGAGGACTACCTTATGAGATTTATTGAATCACACGCTGAGTTTATCAAGAAGAGCAACTCAATTAACAAATTTCAATTCTTAAATATGATAGTTGATAATTTCCAATCACAATCATTATTAAACAAAATATCCCACGCAAAGTTTTTCAAAAACTTCGTAGAAGATTTCAATTTAGAAAACTGTGAAATGGTCAGCTATAATGGGCTAATATCATGCATTAATAACTTCATTAAAATTCCAAAGACAATAAAGGATTTCCCATACATTCTGGAGATTCATGCAATTTTGGTAACAAAATTATTTGATTTTGACACTTACCCAATTTTGCAAAATGGCAACAACGAGGTTCTTTTGAAGTTTAGAGATCAAATTGAACATCAGTTTAAAATGTTAGCTCAAAACTTCTGCAGATTAAACCTAGATCCTAATTTGTTAGCAGGTGTCGTATCTCAGGCTATGAAAATGGTTAACCTAGATGACACCGCTAATGGACAAGATTTATTGAACTTTTTCAATCATCCAGGTGATTGGGACAAATCTTATCCTTTGTCGCTAGGTTCTTTCATCAGGAACTCACCCAGAGGTGGTATAAGAGAATTTACGAAATTGAGCAAAGAGGGTTATTGCTTTGATTATGACACTTATAAAGAATTGATAATTAAACGAGCTATTAACAAACAAATTATTGACAAGTGCTTAGAGGTATGCCCTGATTCAATTGAACTAAAGAATATCGTAAATTTGATGATTTCAAAGATTCCTGGTAGGAACCTAACCCAATTGATAATCAATAATCCAAAATTTAGTAAAGTTTTTGTGCCAAATTTAAGAAATGATTCTATGTTAAAATTAATCGAAAACTGCGAATCCTTATCGAATTTCATAAGAGTCTGTGATTTCCCAGAAAAGTTCAAAAGTATTGCTATTCAAGCCGAAAACAAAAATGCTATTGAGCTGATTTATGAAAGACTGTTTGACGGCGGTAAGTACGCAGATATTTTGAGATATAATAATATTGTTCCGGTGTTAAATTTGGAACTTTTATTAAAATCTTGTATCAGGTCTGGTGAATTCAAGAAGTATGAAAATCTCTCTAAAAAGTTTAATGACAAAATAAGCGAATCATCAAAAATTGATATTCAGCTAGAATATTTAATTAATAAGAATGATTTAAAAGGGGCATTCACGCTGTTTGAAAAGACTCCAAGGGAGCTGAGAACCCCCCATAAGACTATGGACCTTTATACATTTGCGTTATTTTTGGATAGTTTCAATAGGAACATCACGTATTATGAAAGTCCGGAAAATACATTACAATTCGCCAATATTTTATCCAGCCAAACAAGCTTCATAAATTTACTATCGACGTACAACTTAATTGCCCATTCAGATCACCTCATGAACTTCAACATCGGTGGAATGGCAGCAAAAGTTAAAAAAGAAATCCTGAATCAAATGCTAAACAATTTGTATGATTCCATCAGACTATTGTCTCCCAGCATTGAAAATGACAAATCAATGAAGGAAAAATTGAGAGAAAAAGTAAGGAACTACTGCAGATTCAAAGCTTGTTTGAAGTCACCTGAATTGGACATGGATGAACTGAAGACCTTGGTTTCAGTCGAGTCTTTTTTGAACCCTTTCACTCCTTCAATGTTGTTCAATAACTTGATCGAGACTATTTATATAAACGAACACGCTTCCTCGTTAGTCCTTCAGAATGGGTTGATCTATTCACTCCAACAGAAAGGTCTCAATAAGATACTGAGCTATCTAGAAGAAAGCTTCATCACTAGTGGAAATGATGCCAATATTGAAAAGGTCAGGGAATTCAGGTCCCTTTTAAGGAAGAGCAAGCCTCTTCAAGCATGACCTTTACAATTTAATATTTTATTTATTTCACTGTTATAACATAATTACAAGTAATTAATGTCATATAATAATAATAATAATAATAATAATAATAATAATAATAATAATAATAATAATAATAGTAATAATAACGTCTATATAAGAAGTATCTACACCATTGCTTACACTTTTATTTTTTCCTTTCGACGTGAAAAGCGATAATAGCTTATTAAGGTGGCAAAATTGTCCCCGGCCCCAATAAGCTGAGAGTGGAATTGGTGAAGCATTTTATATTTTTTAGTTTCAATTAGTAGCAAGCAACCATAAGACACCAATCAACACAGTTCTATAATTATGACCGACAGATATTCTTTTTCGTTGACCACTTTTTCTCCCAGCGGTAAATTGGGTCAAATTGATTACGCCTTGACGGCAGTAAAACAAGGTGTCACCTCATTGGGTATAAAAGCTACGAATGGTGTAGTAATTGCCACAGAAAAGAAGTCGTCCTCGCCACTGGCCATGTCAGAAACACTTTCGAAGGTATCCTTACTAACACCGGACATTGGTGCAGTATATTCTGGTATGGGGCCTGATTATAGAGTTTTAGTGGATAAATCAAGAAAGGTAGCACATACTAGTTATAAACGAATTTATGGTGAATACCCTCCCACCAAATTACTGGTTTCTGAAGTAGCCAAAATAATGCAAGAGGCTACACAGTCCGGTGGTGTCAGACCCTTTGGTGTTTCACTGTTGATTGCTGGCCACGACGAATTTAATGGGTTTAGTTTATATCAAGTGGATCCTTCCGGTTCCTACTTCCCTTGGAAAGCCACCGCTATAGGAAAAGGTTCTGTGGCGGCAAAAACGTTTTTAGAAAAAAGATGGAATGATGAACTGGAACTAGAAGACGCCATTCATATTGCCTTACTAACGCTGAAGGAGTCGGTAGAGGGCGAATTCAATGGTGACACCATTGAACTGGCTATTATTGGCGATGAGAACCCTGACTTGCTAGGCTACACTGGTATTCCAACCGATAAAGGCCCTAGATTTAGAAAATTAACTTCTCAAGAAATAAATGATAGATTAGAAGCATTATGATGTTATAATTATCCCCGCCAATCACCCATCTCACTCAACTTATCCAAAAGAAAGCCAATTGTGTATATAACTTACATAACCTTTAAATGATTTTTTCTAATTATTCCAGTATTACTATTCTACACAATGCATAATAAATAGATATAAAAAGTGGAATGTGCCACATATGCATTTTTTTACCACCAATAAATATCAGTTACTTAAATGGTGCCTTCAAAGGATCAATAACTTGGCCTGGCTTAGTCATGATTCTCGGTTTGATAAGCTCTTGATGAGATGCTCTGGATGTCCATTCTTGACCTATCGGCATACGTAAAGATCTTTCATATTGTTCTCTATTTTCGAATGGGAATGGTACCGCTGAAGATTGGTATTTCAAGTTTTTCTTATTAACTTTTTCATTTATGATCACATTTTGTAGATTCTTATCTCTTCTTTTGTCTTTATTAACAACACCCTTAACCTTTTTGATGAATTTACGCTTCTTATTTTTTGGTTTAGAACCTGCACCGGCCCATTCACCCCAACCAGGTAAAGTGGTATCAACTTCTTTATCATCTTCATCATCAATGACTCGTTTCTTTTCCTCCTGAAATTCTGCTACCACGTCGTCGCCAGCAAAGGCTTCCGCAATGACGTCTTGCTGCTTGAACATGAATACATTATCCCCTTGTTCGTTATCAGAACCACCATATGGATCGACTATCTTTAGCCGTGTAGAATCATCCGCCGTCAACAGGAGATCTTCATCATCGTTTGACTTACCTTTCTTTTTTTTCTTTTGCTTTAGCTCTGCTTTCTCCATTTTGTTCATGGCCTTAACATTTTTAGAACTGTCTTTGTCAATAACGTTAACTTTGGAAGATTGTTTCTTGACAGTGTGTTCTTCATCACTTTCATTAGCTAACCAAGGATTAACATCTTTTGCTTCTTCATCCTGTTGATTATTCTGACCGTCTTGAAGAGGTTCACCATCACTTTCCTCCTCCACAATTATTGCGCCTTCTGCGTTAGTTCTTGCATTTTTCGATTGCCCACTATTCTTGGCCCTTAGTCGGTTTTCCAAACTTCTTGATTCGTCAACTTTATGCTCTTTTCTAGTGTGGTCATTTAGTTCATTCATGTCTTTGTTGGATTCCAAGGAACCTGGGGTATATATTCTTCTGCCCTTATTTATTTGAATATTCTCTCCATTCGTCTCTTCCTCGTCACTTTCGAAGAGCTTAATATCATCACCATTTTCAACGGCCCTTAATTGACGTAAGGTTTCTTTATTCGCCTCTCTTTCTCTAGCTTCACCATTCTTCATAAAGGCCATATTCATTACGCCAGTTTTACCCAATTTACTCTTCAATGCTTCTGAGTCTATATTCTCTTTCTCCTCATTTTCAACATCACTTAATGTTTGCACACGACCATCCTCTTCATCATCAGAATTTCTATCCAACATTTTTGCCTTTAAACGTTCACCTTGTCTTAGCATCTCTTCCATTTCTTCTCTGGTTTCAGCGTCATTTGTCATACCATGTTTGATCATATCTTTAGCCCACTTGGAATTTGTCTTGTGTTTTAGAGTCATTCTTTCTTTAGCCCTAGCGATATCATGATCTTCGTTGTCTTCGTCGCTGGAAACAGCAGCTAGCTCTCTATTTTTCATCAATTCCTTTTTCTTGATCTTACGATATGTCTTAGATTTTATTTTCTTCAACCTCCTAGCTTTTCTTTCTTCTCTAAACATCAATTCTCTCATCAGTCTCATTTCGGTAGTCCTCTTTCTCATCTCCTCGGGTGTCATTTTAGCAGTGCTTAACTCTTCAAACTTTGAGTCTTTTTCTGGGTTCGCTAAATTACTCTCTTGAAGAACTTGATCTACCTTCTCCTGTAATTCTGTTTGAGGAACATCTTGAGTTCTAGTGAAAGCCGAGGAATGGTTATGTTCGGTGGGTTTGTTCAGCGGGAAGATTAAATGATCAGCCCTTCTGTTCTGTTGGACGATATCATTCCACTTACTCACTTCTTGCTTAGAGATCTCGTATGCTGCCTTACGATCGTGTCTTTGTTGGATACGTTGTGGTAGCGGAACTTCATACGTCGACGACTTACCCTTAAGCAAGTTAGCGTTTTCGATAACTTGCCTGTCATCAATAACGTTCATCATATCCGTCAAACTCAATTTCCCAGAAGCTCCACTAGCTGCATTTGCAGAGGGCAAAACATACTCATTGGCCTCACCTGAGCCATACGTATCTAGTCTCTTTGGAGCTTTACTTTTGGTTTCATCAATCAGTTTTGAGGTAATTGTATTCAATTCGATGTCTTCTTCATCTTCAGATATTTCGTCGAAGGGATCCTCTTCCTCTTCATCATCTTCAGATTCCGATTCGCTTTCTTCGGAACTGCTTGATTCGGAACTTATATCTGTATCTTGCAATTTTAATTGTGGAGAAGCGTCTTCGTCATCATTGCCGTTACTCTGTGCGGTTTTCTCATCCATGTCCCACACTTGAGACAGTGGCATCAAATCTTCTTCATCAATGGAAGTATACCCACCTTCATCCTCTTCTTCTTTGTAGTTTGCATTTTCCTTCTTGTCACGAATAGTTTGTGAGAATTTGGAATTCAAAATGTCATAGTCATCATCAGAGCCCAACGCTTCATCAGAGTTCAACTCCTCATCTTCAAACGACTCAGAATCGATATCATCTTCATCACTGTTAGTGTCACCTTTTGACCTTTTTAACAAGTTGACAACTGTACCATTACGACGAGCATCATGTCTTTTGTCATTGTCGCTGGAGTTATCGAATTCGCCATTAATTTCTCTCTCAGCAAGTTGCAAAGCATCCAAAACTCTTCTGGAACTCTTGGATCTGCTCTTAGATTTCTTTTTTGCCATATTTAAGTTAGCTTATTTTGTCTTGAAGCCTCTTTTATTAGTATATAACAAGATGTTATTGAATGCACACTTAATGAATTTTTTCAGCTCATCGCCATAGGAATTTGAAAAATTTTCAATGGCCTTTTCCGGAAAACTACAAAGTGACGATAAATAAAAAATTACGTTGCATATAGATAAACGTATATCAGATGGCTACAAATGAGATATGAAAAATCGTAGGAAAAGCAAAAGAGTTACCTAGGCTGTAGACGACTCCTTTTTTTGTTGCTGCTGTTGTTGTTTACTCATCGCTTCATGCTGTCTAATAGCGGCTTGTCTTATTTGGGCCTCGATGGACAAGGAATACTGGGTCTTTTCCTTAATAATATCTTGGATCTGTACAGATTCTTTGTTAAGCTTGTCTACTTTCTTTTGGTAAAATGCGATTGCTGCTTCAGCGCTCTTTTCAACGTAATATCCTGTACCAATGTCGACCATGAATTTCTTATTGTCTACAATCTTACCTGGGATGTATAATGATGCAGATGCTGGAACCAGTAGTTTTTGCCCTTCATTTCCTGCTTGGGAGACTGTTTTAATATCATCAATACATTCTGTGAACTTGCCCTTAGCCATGGTTAATGCTTGCAAGGACTGTGTGAAATGCTGCAATTCTTGGTCGAATTGCTGTTTTACAGCATTCAGCTGCTCGGGATTTAGTTTAGTTAAATCGACTAAGTTTCGAACATGCAGTAACTTAAAAGTTAGTAAAGTGTCTGTACGGTGGCAACAACGAAGGAGCTATTCATTTACATACTTTTTTGAGAGGACATGGCTTGATTTTTACAGTGCTCTTTCTTGTTTGGGTCACAGCAAGATTTTCATCTAAGACACTTTTCTATTTAAAATCGTTAGAACAAAAAAGAAAATTGTAACTTATGAGACAGCCACGCAACACAAAAAAGGGCATAAACAAAGTTGGTTATCCTAGAAGATGAACAATACTGATCCTACTTCATTTGAAAGTATATTGGCTGGTGTGGCCAAATTGAGAAAGGAAAAGAGTGGTGCAGATACTACCGGATCTCAATCGTTAGAAATAGATGCATCAAAACTTCAGCAGCAGGAACCGCAAACATCAAGACGCATAAATTCAAACCAGGTCATAAACGCCTTCAATCAGCAAAAACCGGAAGAATGGACCGACTCAAAGGCTACAGATGACTATAATCGAAAGAGACCCTTCAGGAGTACTCGACCGGGAAAAACTGTACTAGTGAACACTACCCAAAAAGAAAATCCACTCCTGAACCACTTAAAGAGCACCAATTGGAGATATGTATCTTCAACAGGAATTAATATGATATACTACGACTATCTAGTTCGTGGAAGAAGTGTACTGTTCTTAACTTTGACTTATCACAAATTATATGTCGATTATATCTCTAGGAGAATGCAGCCCTTATCTAGAAACGAAAATAATATACTGATATTCATAGTAGACGATAACAACTCTGAAGATACCCTTAATGACATTACAAAACTATGTATGTTCAACGGATTTACTCTACTTTTAGCATTTAATTTTGAACAAGCTGCAAAATATATTGAATATTTGAATTTATGAACAATTCCTATTTTCTTTTAATAAATCTGTTCCATGCTTATTACCATCCTTTGTCATTTTAGCGCTTTTAGCACCGAATTGAATGGCCCTTTTTGGTTCTGATGATATTCCATCCAACTTCAAATATTGCGAGGCAACTTTTCGAAGGATTAATTTGTTAACCTTGAAATTAATGGGAATTTCTGCTGTAGATAACTTTATAACATATTCATCTAAAAATGGGTATCTCACCTCCACACCATTATGAGCTATTACTTTATCATCACGATTCAGGTTGCGATCATAAATGTTGTTTATTTGCCTTGTAAGTTCCTCCACAAGTTCATGGGGTGGTTTGTTGGCAAACTTGTGATATCCACCGTAGAGTTCATCTGCTCCCAGTCCGCTGAATAACACTATCCCATGGCGTTGATATGGTGTTCTTTCCCCATTCGGAGAAGTTAAGAAACCTCTACCTCTCGACGCAAAAAAAAAAGCAATGGCTATAGACAAGTCCATTTCAGTCTGTTTAGGATACATTAAATTGATAACAAATGGCTTCCATTTTAAATACTCATCATAAGGAACGTCAACTTCAACCAGTTTGATATCAATATTAGGATATAAGTTTTGTAAAGTCTTTGCACTGTTAATGGACAGTTTTCTATCAGGTGTATCACTGGGAAAAAGACCAGTCCTGGGGTTTTCGAAGGATACATTTAGAAGCTCTATAACTGGTTTTCCACATTTATAATCATTTTCTTGCAACACCTCGCAGATCAACGCTACTATTACTGAACAATCAATTCCTCCTGAGAATAGTACCGCAATAGGAGAGTTTTCAATATGCCTGGGATGTATGGACTCTACCCTTTTTTTTACAGAATCACGTAGCACAGCATATAAATTTTTAGACACCTCTGACAATGATGTGAAATTCAGATCTATCTCTGATGTCACTTCGTATGGAAGATATGACCTCTGATTGGAATTTAACAACTTAGTTCGTGTATCATATTCATAAATAACTCCACCTATACAATCTTGAAAGGACCCAGCAGACCCCGTTACACTAGCGACGTACAATTCGTTGTCTGGGGTGACCGAATAAGACAAACTTCGCCTGCCAATTGGATCTCTGCCGAAATAGAGTTTGGATGAGTTCACGTCATATATAGTATAAGCATACTCGCCTTCCAGTGATTTTATGACATCAATAACGCCCATACCCTCTTTCAAATTCTGCAACATAGAAGCAATATAAAGACTATCATTATCACCTTGCGATATCTCTTTATTGTATAACTCACCATTGAATTGTAGGAAATATCTGTCATCCACATTAATACTCTGTTTCGTGAAAGGCTGCCTCAAAGATAAAACAGAAGAAAACCAACTTATTCGATAAGCTTTGACAGCTCGAAGAGAGGAGTAGTTTGGACCTCTTGCGGCTATGTACGGAATGATTTTGTTGAAAATCGACGATTCATTGGTACATGTTGTATCTCCAAATTCAGTTCCTTCTGGAAATTCAATTAACTCATCATTGAGGTGGTTATTGTTTGGACAATAATGCAATAGAATCCCGCACATGTCTCATAGTAATGCCAGATGCTCAAGGCTTTACTAAATCTGGAACTTTCCGATGCCTCAATATTTTTTCACTTTTCTTTCTTTTTTATTATTTTTTTCGCGAATGGGCTATATCAAGCTGCCGGTGCTTGATGTAATGACACATAACCTTGAAAAGTTCTACATCCAACGGGCTTGAGTTTCTCTTCATCAAACAGCAAAGAACAGGAATCAACAGCCATGACTGATGATGAAAAGAGGGAGATATTGAAAGAATTTGATCCTTTCAGCCAATTGGAACAGGCAAATGGCAACCCAGATAAAGATGTGAAGTTTAAAAAGGATGATCCTAATAAGGCAGCGGCAGAAGAAACTAATAGGGACATATCCGCGCAGGACAAAGGAGATGAGGAGCCATTTTATGACTTTCAAATATTCATTAAGCAGCTTCAGACTCCTGGTGCAGATCCTCTGGTTAAATATACGAAATCATTCTTACGTAACTTCTTGGCGCAAAGACTTCTATGGACGGTCAGCGAAGAAATAAAACTCATCAGTGACTTTAAGACCTTCATTTACGATAAATTCACTCTTTACGAGCCTTTCCGAAGTCTTGACAATTCCAAGATGAGAAATGCCAAGGAAGGTATGGAAAAGTTAATAATGGGGAAATTATATTCTCGCTGTTTTTCACCAAGTCTTTATGAAATTCTGCAGAAACCATTAGACGATGAGCATATGAAAGATTTAACCAACGATGACACATTACTAGAAAAGATTAGGCATTATAGATTCATAAGCCCCATTATGTTAGATATTCCTGATACTATGCCGAATGCCAGGCTGAATAAGTTTGTCCATTTGGCCAGTAAAGAGTTGGGCAAAATAAATAGGTTTAAGTCACCAAGGGACAAGATGGTTTGCGTTTTGAATGCAAGCAAGGTTATATTTGGTTTACTAAAACATACCAAGTTGGAACAAAATGGCGCTGACAGCTTTATACCTGTACTAATATACTGTATTTTGAAAGGACAAGTACGATATCTAGTTTCGAATGTGAACTACATCGAAAGATTCAGATCACCAGACTTTATCCGGGGCGAAGAGGAATATTACTTGAGCAGTCTTCAGGCTGCTCTTAACTTCATTATGAGCTTGACTGAACGTTCTTTAACTATCGATGATCACGAAGATTTTGAAGAGGCATACCAAAGAAATTTGAAACAACTAGCAGAAGAAAAAGAGGAAGAAGAGAAGAAAAAACAACTAGAGGTTCCGGATGAGTTACAGCCAAACGGCACTTTACTGAAACCCTTAGACGAAGTTACCAATATTGTAATTTCTAAATTCAATGAACTGTTTTCTCCAATTGGAGAGCCCACACAAGAAGAGACATTGAAATCTGAACAGAGCAATAAAGAAGAAGACGTTTCTTCGTTAATTAAGAAAATTGAAGAGAACGAACGAAAGGACACGTTGAACACTTTACAGAATATGTTTCCAGATATGGACCCAAGCCTGATAGAGGATGTTTGTATTGCTAAAAAATCGCGTATTGGGCCCTGTGTTGATGCTCTACTTTCTCTGTCAGAATAATGATCTCATGCACATATTTCATGTATAGAGTAGCCTAGCAATATGTATTTGTAAAAATATAATAGTAAAAATAACTTACCGCAGGAGACATTTTTTACTGATAACGATCGCTTCTAAAACTCGTTAGTACAGGCTCGTTGTGACTTAGAATCAAATAATAGATGGGTTAGGAGGCGCACGTACCTTCCTAAGCACAGAAGGGAGCTTAAATTGCTGTTTCAGGCGGTGACTCAGCAACACATCTTAACTATCCAATGCTGACAGCTGAGTATTGCAACACAACTATCAGAGGGAGGAGTTTGCCGTTACTAATGTAGCAGGGTTTTTGAATCTAAAAAAATAAATGTACCAGTTGCATCCTAAGATTTTACTTGGAAAAATATATAAATAAGAAAACAATACATTCAAAATTGTGCCATTGTAATGACAAGTGTTTGTTCAGCACCAACGCAACCTCAAAACCCCTTTTATAGAGCAAACGCCTAATTAATAAATCAAAGGGACATATGTACTACGTATATCTGAATCAAGCCTACTTAAACGGGCCTGCCAAGTAGCTATATCATTTTTTTGTTTTCTTGAGGTTTTTAGGCGCCTGCTTCCTAATCTTTGTTGCCTTCGAATCTGTTGATTGTTTAGCGCTATTACGGCCCACTCCTTCCTCATCATCATCCGTCACCTGCTGCTCATCCTCATCCTCTTCCATCTCGTCACCCTCTTCATCCTCTTCTCTGTACCTCTTTAATGAATTTTGATTGTCTGTCTCATTGAACTGCTTCTTAGCTTCCGTAATCAACTTATTAGTAGCTATCAGTTCTTCTGCTCTCCCAAGCTTTATCGGGTCTTTACGAAGGGCAAACTTGAAATCTTCCAATCGGAGCTTATTGCGCTGAGAATTCTGGGCTGTATGGAATGCGTTAGTACAAACATCCACCAAATATCCAGATACCAATTCATCCAAACACTGCACAGTAGCTTGTAGTGGCTGCGGCACATCGCCGTAAGCGTAAAGCAAGGAACTTACATCCTTGTTAAACAGATTCGTTTTTTTCAGCTTCCTAGACATATCTTATCCAGCTCACCCTCGCCTGCCGTTACCTTTTGGATTTCATGTTGCAGTTGTTGATGAACCTTCTTTGTTATCAATGACTCTTCGCCTGCGGTTTCCGCTAGAACTCAAAAATAAATGAAAAAAAATATACACCTTGCGAAAAGCATCTCTTTTAGATTTGATGCTTTAGTGGGCAATAGTTACCGATATCAGTACCTCGAAAATTTTAAGTTGCAGATATAATGGGAATTTCCAGCAAGAATCGCCCTAAAAAAATGGGAAGGGCAAAGACGTTTACTGGGTGTTGGACGTGCAGAGGAAGAAAAGTTAAGTGTGATCTTCGGCATCCCCACTGCCAACGATGTGAAAAGTCTAATTTGCCTTGTGGCGGTTATGATATCAAACTCCGGTGGTCTAAGCCTATGCAATTTGACCCGTACGGTGTCCCAATCCCACAAAATTCTCCTGCAACTACTACGAACTTATCAGGTAGTGTCGATGAACCACAATACCAACGACGGAACATCGATTTTGTGCGCTATGATGAAGAATACGTGTATCATGAAGATATGGATGATGAGCTAACAATGCTGCATACTCCCCCAATTGAGAAAATAAGCGATAACAAGACGTGGATCATAAAGAAATTTGGGGTGTTTAAAGGAACAGATAAGATCGACAAGCAGTACGCTCCAAGGAAGAAGCGCAATAGGAAAAGAGTTGCCAAAAGCTTGGAGAGCTCAGCTTCTATTTCGTTATCCTCTTCACCATCTTCTTCAACTATTTCCTTTCCAATTAGACATATTGAAGACAAGTTGAGAAATAAAGGGCATGTAAAGACAGGTATTCTCTCTGCTAATGATGGTGTTCCACCAACACCAAATCTTTTAGATTATGACTGGAACAATCTGAATATAACAGGTTATGAATGGATCTCGAGTGAACTCAGAGATGATGCATTATTGTCAGCGGTGACCTTACAGGGACATCACTTAGGACACACACAGCCACAAGAAATCTCATTAGAGGAAAACTCTAACGTCGTGAGTGGGGAAGAGCAAGTGAATGCCAAAGAACATGGATGTGCCGTTGAGACTGATAATCAAGGTTCATCAACTTTACCTAATAAAGCAGCCAGTGCCAATGATAAACTTTACCAGCAAAACTTGAAGTTACTCTTCCAGAAAAACTCTTCGAACAGTGAGGAACCAGACCCTCAAGCATTGATCGACGATGTGTTCGTCAATATTGAACCAAGATCTCTGCCCGCATCTGATCTGAATAAAATAACTCTAGCTCCTCCAAATGAAGAATCACGCATGCCTAAGTCCATGTTAGAACTCACATCCTATTCCAGTGACCTACCACCTGAATTGGTAGATATTATACCCAAAACAGACCTTACCGTACATGGTTTAGCGAGATTTCTTTTAAATCATTATTTTAATAATGTTGCAGATAAAATGACAGTGGTCGTGCTCGAAAAGAACCCATGGAAAACTTTATACTTCCCCAGAGCCTTGATGGCATTAGGCGATTTAGCGGGTTTGGGACAATCCTCCAACTCGAGGAATGCGTTGTTGAATGCTCTTCTTGCTGTCTCTTGCTTCCACTTGCAAAGCAAGTACCCAAGGAACTACAAACTACAAAAATACTTTCTGGGCCTAGGTATCGAATTGAGAAATCAAGCCTCGAACTTTCTAAGACTATGTTTGAACACAAAATCAAGCATACCTGAGAAATATAAAGACGTACTAACTGCGATCTTATCTATGAACTCTATTGATGTTGTATGGGGGACGATGGCAGATTGCCAGGATCACTTGGCTCTTTGTGAAGACTTCGTTGAGTCAAGAATGAAACTAAGACCTAATATTTCTGAAAAGGCAAAAACCTTACACAGGATTTTCTCGTTTCTGAAGTTAATTCAAGATAGCACTGCGTTGGATAAAGTCAGGGCAAAGGAAATTGTTATTTTGCCAAGTGAAGAAGATGATAATTACAAACTATTAGATACATCTAACGCTACTAGCAGTAGCAGTGAGCCAAGAGTTGACGTTGTGCAGGAAGGTTTATTTAGAGAGGCACTCAATGAAAATGACGGCAAAATACATATTGAATTCGTTAAGGAGCCTATCACAAACGTATCTGCTGACTCTACTCCATCTTCGACCACTCCTCCAATTTTTACCAACATAGCAACAGAAAGTTACTATAATAAATCTGATATATCTAATCTAGTGTCGAAGACTGATGAAAACATAATTGGTACAGATTCACTCTATGGATTGCCTAATTCATTAATATTACTATTTTCAGACTGTGTTAGGATAGTGAGACATAATGAATATTATAATTTAACTTACCTACCTGTACCCCGAAAATTTAATGAACTCTCGTTAAATTTCGAAAAAAGATTATTGAAATGGAAATCAGAATGGAACTTCCATCAAGAAAATTCGGAGGGAAAAAGCTTCATAAACTCAACGGCTGAAGCACTATATCACCATACAATGAGCTTTTATTTCAGTTTAATTATTTATTATTTTACAATGGCAAGAAGTTTAAATTGCCAATTCCTACAAAACTATGTTGCCAAAGTATTAGATCACTTAAATGCAATGGAAGAATTGGTGGATCAAAAAAAAGTAAAAATTGTCCCTTTAATTTGGCAAGGTTTCATGGCAGGATGTGCTTGCACAGATGAAAACAGACAGCAAGAGTTTAGAAGATGGGCAGCCAAATTAGCTGAAAGTGGAGTGGGCTCCTATTGGGGAGCCAGGCAAGTAATGTTGGAAGTTTGGAGGCGACGGAAAGAGGATGAGCCGGGCGATAATTGGTATTCTATTTATAAAGATTGGGAAATGAATCTGATGCTATCATAAATATGTTATTTTTGGATTTTTCATGAATAGCCGGAGCCAGTAGCTGGAAGAACTGTGTCTTGAAATAATTCTTTACAATACATATGCACATACCATAAAGTACAAATATATAAACGCCTTTAATTAGAATATTGGGCTTGAAGGTTATCTTACTATTTTCGCTGTTCATCGACAACTGTCAATTGCTCCTATTTCTTGTTCCAAGAGAAAGCGTTTTTATCATTGGTCGCCTGGACATTCCTCTCCAATCACTTTTAGCCGCTTAGGATGAAAAAGTTGACAAAAAAAGACCTTACGAAGCAAAAATGAATAATAGCTACCCATATACATAATGTATAAGATGCTGTAATAAATAAGAGGATGAATTTTATAATTGGTCGTTAGAAGGAAGAAAAAAATTTATAAAATTGATATATAATAAGCAGTTGAAAATAAAAGTTCATACCCAAGAAAATTAAAATTTTAAAATGGTAAAATTTAATCTTCAATGATTCTTGAAATGATCGTGAAAAGTTCGTTTAACCCATTTACATGTTCTTTGGCATAAGTAGAAGTAGCATCACCATAAACAATGGCGTGTCCGGCTTTTACTTGCCCTTCACTTGCTTCATCATTGACCAATTTGAACAATGGTTCAAGCACAGGAGACGATGAACCAGAGACACATGCGAAATCAATATGGTTCATCGACACAGTGGGAGAGGCTGGAGGTTGTTGTTCTTGATCTGAAGGATTTTGTTGAGATGGTGTCTGAATATTTGTGATTTGGCCGGAACTCGTATCCAGTGGATCCGAAGCAGAATTATAGAATCTGAAAAGAAATTGAGCTGCCGATAAGGAAAGTCCCACTTGTTGTACGGAAACAACGTTTTTGTAAACGTAGGCATGAATACCTCTGTGGTCAAAAACAGTATTGATATGTGTGATGGCATCACCGATAACACTAGCTACACGATCTTGATCTTCCGCATTTTCAGTGTGGAACTTGATCATGGACTCATTTATCTTGTAGTACGAGCCAGGTAATCTTTCCACTTTGTCCTCGAGAATTTTGGCTACATCGTTACGCCAATCGACTTGATCAACAATGTTGTACCATACACCGTTCAGACTAACGTATGCACCATTCTCGGCAATCAACCCAATGTTTTGCACACGACTGTAAAGATTTTCCAGAATGGGCTTTGGAAATGAGTTCATGATGTAAACGATATTGCCCTTAGAAGTCATGTCATTCAGTATGGAAATCATTCTCGATGAAGGTGGTTCAGCAATGTTGAAAACAAACATACGCTTTTTAGATGACTGGTAATCTTCCATCAGTGTTTTTGTATTCAATTTGAAGATCTTGGAACCTTCTTGATTGAATTGCCACGAAATATGAATATCTTGTAAAGAAGTCTTGATCCAGTTTGTAGAGTCGTTGTTGATAATGTCTTTCATCAATTTCTTCCACTGTGGCCTTCTCTTATCGAATGGCATCTCCAACCCCTTGAGAATGGCTTGTGAGAAGTTCTTGGTATCCCATGGGTTAATTATTATAGCGCCATCATTCAATAAAGATGCACTACCAGTAAATTCTGACAACAGTAGGGGAGCATTTTTGTCCTCAGAACAAACGATAAATTCGTGACATGTCAAGTTCATACCTTCCCTTAGAGAGCTGACTACGAACAAATCTGCCTCTGAACTCAAAGCTAAATACTGAGAAAAATCTAGATCTTGATGCAAAAACACCACAGGTTGAGAAATACTAATATTGGTGGATAGCGAGTTGATTCTATCCACGACAATCATGATCTGGCGCTCCAGTTCTACATCCTTACTGCTTCCAATACAGATTTGAATTAAAGTCGATTTTTCCACGTATTCCGGATTTTCGACCAAGAATTTTTCATAAGCCAACAATTTCTTGTGAATACCTCTAATTCTATCGAATTGATCACGACACACAATTAGTTTTTTCCCTTGCCATCTTTCACGAATCAATTGACGCCATTGCATGACACTTCCATCCTTCAATTGCGATTGCAAATCAAAGGCGTCTATACCAACTGGGGTGAACCTCACAGAAACGACTCTGCCGTTATACTTTAGCTCTTCATCATGTACCACGTCCGCCATTAGCAGACGGTTAGACGTCTGTAAGAAATGTCTTGCATACTCCCTCGTCTGGAAGCCGACAAAGTCTGCACCGGTCAAGCCTTCTAAGATCTTCTCACGCTGAGCCAGACACCTAAACACTTCACTACTGGGGAACGAGACATGTAAGGTAAATCCTATTTTGGCAAAAGGCAAGACGTCTCTCACCATCTGCGGAACCAGCATTAAATGGTAATCATGAATCCAGATGGTGTCACCTTTCTTATAAATTTTAACGATCGCGTCCGCAAACCTTTGGTTTAAGTTTCTATAGAACTTCCAAGAGTGATCTTCAAAAGCCTTCGAGTTCGGATTGTCTGGAATCTGGTAATGCAGCGTAGGCCACAAGATTTGTTTACAGTAGTTTTTGTATGCGGCTTTGAAGGTGACGTCGTCCGTAAGGACAGGATAGGAGTCGTACTTGTCTTTTAAAGAGTCAGAGATGTTCGCAAGGATATTTTCCGGAATCTCATCCGTTGGGATTCCGACGGTACCGACCCACTTAACATGACGGTGCGGAATGATATTCTCCAAGACTGCAGTGTTTATGGCGTTCTTCATGGCGCCATTACCTTTGATAGAGGGAACGATCGACCATGGAAGACGGCTAAACAGCTCCTGAGATGACCTTAACAGCGCATATTTCTTAAGTTTAGATTTATTGGAATAGCCGCCGAACTTTGGAACCTTGTAGTCCTGCTTCGCGTCATCCATTTCCAAATCAGAAACATATTCCTCGTCAGGGGCAGTAGTTAGATCATCCGGGTCCGACTCATTATGCTGCGAAGACGTCTCACTCGACGAAATATCTGCTAACTCCGAATATTTCAGATTAGAAGGCTGTTTAGCCAATAAGGGGCGCTGTTTTGCAGCGGACGCAGTCAAGTGGGGCGTAATCCTTTTAATGGAAGGTGGCGCAGAAGACCCAGAAGATCCAGAGGAGGCCGAACCTTGTTTGGTCCTATTAACTAAAGAAGTAGCCGCCGAAGTAGGCCTGTTGCCCGCCCTCGATTTCGGGGTAACAATGTGGTTGTTGGGTCCTTCTAGGCTAGTTTGTGAGGTGTTGTTCAACAGTGAGTGCACTAACAATGACTTGTTGACGTTCTTTAATAAGTTGGCCGTGGGGTCCTGCTGTTGCTGTTGGATTGGCGAAGCAATTCTCGAACCGGAGTCATGCTCATGCTGGATTGGCGATGCGATGCGATCCGTGGGAATATTGGAAGAAGGGGAGAAGAATCGTTCCACGGAACCATTTTTCCGGGGTTTAAGCATAGTCTTGCTTGTTGGCGTATGTGAGGTAGTTGCATTCGCAGTCAAGTTTTCCATGAATATGTCCGAAGAGACAAGATCATCTAAAGTGGCAGTATTTGTCGTAGACGAGGCGCGGTTGAAAGCACTGGGTGACCTGGTGGCACTCCTTGAGATTGCTGGGGGGACACCTTGTTCTGGTGCTGGCGCGACCAATGATTCCTGTGAGATGTTGTTAGAAAGCGCACGTTGTTGCTGTTGGTCATTGGCCATAGCCTGGATGTTCACGAGAGATGAGTCCACCTGCGAGTTCTCAGGGAGAGAGGTGTCAAGCTCGAATTGTGGTTGGTAGGGCAAAAACAAAGATGCCACGATGAGAGCCATTGTGTTGATCTTGCGTTGCTATTGTATTCTTTGCTTTGTTTGGTTTTTTAATCGACGGGTGGGTGGATGTGCAATGACACGGTAGATCCTTATATTTATAGTTACATTAGTATTTATATTTAAGCTTGGCTAGACGGGGGCCCCAGGGTGAGTGTGCTAGCCCCTTGGTTCTACCCCCTTCTCCTTCCCTAGGTAACTGACACCATAGCCGCTGCCCGGACCCCCGCCCCTTCCTATCTCCCTTCGGCGAGGGCGCCAGGCCCGCCAGCCGGACTTAGACACTTTCGAGCAAGCAATCCCAAATACGCCATATCAAAATGCAGGGGCGGGGGTGACCCGCTTTTCTCGAAATTTCTATCTGGCCCTCTGTTTCGCCCCTTTTACCCTGAACGCGATTTTTGAGCGAGACGAGAAGAGCAGAAATTTCGCAATAAGTTACTACAATGGTGCCCGCTTTAGAACAATAACTCGGGACACATTTATACATTCCCACACACACAGACGAGGCACGGCTACCCACGCGCACAAAAGTAAAAATGGATGGATCGACTATAGTGTTTATACTGACGATGGTGTGCTTGTTTGTTTACACCGTGAAACACAGGGGCGCCAAGCAAGTACCCTCGCGAACCGTACAGGATGCCAAACCGGCGCCCTCGGTCGCCACCAACGACCCTTCTCCGGAGCCAGTACCATCGGCTCCGGAGGAACGCGTTGCTCGGTTAAACAGACATGGTAGTGATCGAAAGAGAGCCGTTAATAGTGACATGGTTGAAATCGTGATGACGATGGCGCCACATGTGCCTCAGGAAAAAGTCGTGCAAGATCTCAGGAACACAGGGTCCATTGAGCACACAATGGAAAATATCTTCGCTGGCAAACTAGATTAGGCATTCTTATGTACCGCATTAAATATATTAAAAATCACAAATCGACTGGCGTAGGATGTATGCGCCTCTTTTTACTATCGCTACTATTGCAGGGGATCTTCTTCACCGGCAGCATGTTCACGATCCCACCTGCCTCGCGCTGGTTCTTAGCCGCTACCGCGCTCTCGTCAGTGTCTAGTGGCTCTGCATGCATCGCTGGCGGCTCTATCCTTGAACCGAATTGCGTTTCTGTGTCGATCGATACATACGAACAGAATCCGTCTGTTGATGAGATTAGTAGGGTCGAGCCATCCTCAGACCATGCTAAATCAGTTATGGGTGAGTAATGTATATTTCCCACAACGCATAACGGCTCCAATACATCCGTGTCGTACACGAGTACTTCGTTAGTCGTTGCTATGGCAAATACTAGCTTATAGGGCAGCTTAAGCACACTCTTCTGGCACGTTTCGTAAAATACGGGCGAGAAAGCCGCCATCAGCGCTGGTTTCTTCAAAGATGGGATTCTAATCGCAGGCCGGTTTTTAACGCCACCAGCGCTGTTCAGTATTCCAGATCTAGTATACACGTATACGCAGTTCGCGACTTCATCACCAGCCACCTTATACACACCACTGGGAACTACCACCAAACCACCACAAGGCGATATGCTGCATCGCCTAAAGAATGAAGGTAGCGTCTCGTTGTGAAAAAGGTAATTTGTCCTCAGGACATCACCTGGACAAGGCAGTTCTGCCTTGGCAATCTTACTTCTAAGTTTCAGCCCTGTAACCACTCCTGCAGATGAAAGAATGACTCCATATACATGCAGAGACCGGTCCGCAGACTGTGAGAGAATAAACTGATTTAATGGGTCCCATGCAACACCTTGGACGTAGTGACCATGATCCGACTGGCCGCATACCAGCGTCCCAGCTCCAACATCGAACAGTCGTATCGAATTGTCCATACATGCCACCACTATGTTCCTGTTATCAGGTGACCACGCTAGATCGTAAATCTCTGCCGCCGCAGTAGCACCGCTACCACCACGCAGCCGTTTCCACACAACCCATTTCTCCTTGTTCTCGTCTGCTTCACTAGTCTCCGCATCCATTCCGAATGGTCTGACCACAGATTCTTGCTGTGTATTTGGATCTTCTTGCTTCCATAGCAGCACTTGGCCGTCATCGCCCGCAGACGCCAGTACGTCACCCTTCGAGTTGAATCGGATTACATTTATGGCCTGTTCGTGATGCGTCAGCGAGCCAAGAAAGTCAAGGCTTTCAATCTTACGCACCCCCCCATTTTGTCCGTTTTCATCTCTGTTCAACTTCCATATCCTAACCTTGTTATCACCACCAGCGGTGAAAAGCTTGTCGTTCGCACTGTTCTTTTGGAATGTGAGCGAGTAAACGGGTTGTGAATCATGCCAGTAGATTTGCAAATGTGAAGCTTCCATTGTCCTGCCCCTTTGCTCTAAGCTTTTCTGCCTCCTTCTTTTAAATTCTGATACGTACTATAACGCTATAATAATAGCCCATCAGTTAGACAGCGAGTTAACTAACGTGTTCGCCGGGCAACCCAAGGAAATAAGGCGTCCTTTTCACATTTTCATATTTTTTCAAATTTTTTTCAATTCTAATTTTCCTTTTTCTCCCCCACCGTCTATAAAAGCTAGTAGTTTTCTACTTTTCACCACAGAAATCTATTCCTTCGATAACAGTCCCTAAATAAAAACACGACAAAAAGGCCCCACGCAAGCATGTGCAGCAACGGACAGGCGTCGTGCGCACAAACTTGCTCAGGGGCCCGAATACTAGCACATATGTCAAATTCCTAATTAACGTTTTTTATATTCATCGTTTCTTAGAGCCGTAATTGTGCTGATATCAATATCAGGGAAGAACATACCATATAGAGGTGTCAAGTACACCGAACGATCGTGGTGCTCCCTCAGCCACGGGCGTGCTTGGACGCTATTCCCACATATATACGCAAACAATCTATGTCTTCTCCCTCCTTGCCAGAAAGCCGGCTCCTGCTTGTAGTTAAGGTATATATGTATATATTCCGGGTAAGAATATTTTGTAATACCAAAAATTTTCTTCTTGAAATGAATACTTTGAGACATCTTTAATATTCGAACAGAAACACAAATAAAGAGATAACCCTTTCCACCGCTAAAAAAAGGACCCCATCAGCCATGGCTACACCTTCATTTGGCAATTCCTCTCCACAATTGACCTTCACTCATGTTGCTAATTTTATGAACGATGCTGCTGCTGATGTATCCGCTGTGGATGCCAAGCAATTGGCCCAAATAAGACAGTTTTTGAAGGCTAACAAGACAAATCTTATCGAGAGTCTGAACACAATAAGGCAGAATGTAACTTCTTCCGGCGATCATAACAAGTTACGCTCTACAATTGCAAACTTATTGCAAATAAACGTCGATAATGATCCATTCTTTGCTCAATCTGAGGACCTTTCTCATGCTGTAGAATTCTTTATGTCTGAGAGATCATCTAGACTTCATATAGTATACTCACTTCTCGTTAACCCTGACATCGACCTCGAGACATATTCATTTATTGACAACGATAGATTCAATGTAGTGGGGAAATTGATTTCTATAATATCATCTGTAATCCAGAACTACGACATTATTACAGCTTCATCTTTAGCACATGATTATAATAACGATCAAGACATGTTCACAATTGTCTCATTGGTGCAGTTAAAAAAATTTTCTGATTTGAAGTTTATCTTGCAGATATTACAAATTTTGAATTTAATGATCCTCAACACAAAAGTACCAGTAGATATCGTCAATCAATGGTTTCTACAGTATCAAAATCAATTTGTTGAATTTTGCAGAAATATAAATTCAACAGACAAGAGTATAGATACCTCGTCACTACAATTGTACAACTTTCAGAATTTCCAAGACCTCAGTTACCTCTCAGAAACGCTTATTTCCAGGATTTCATCTTTATTTACTATCACAACTATATTGATACTTGGACTGAACACTTCAATCGCGCAATTTGATATTCAGTCACCTTTGTACATGGATACAGAAACTTTCGACACCGTCAATAGCGCTCTAGAGAATGATGTAGCAACCAATATCGTCAACGAGGACCCCATTTTCCATCCAATGATTCATTACTCCTGGTCATTTATACTTTATTATAGGCGAGCATTACAATCGTCGGAATCATTTGATGATTCAGACATAACGAAATTTGCTCTGTTTGCTGAATCACATGATGTTCTTCAAAAATTGAATACTCTCTCAGAAATTCTATCCTTTGATCCTGTTTACACCACAGTAATAACAGTATTTTTGGAGTTTTCTTTAAATTTTATTCCTATAACTGCATCTACTTCCCGGGTTTTCGCCAAGATAATTTCAAAGGCACCAGAGCAGTTCATTGAGAATTTCTTAACTAATGACACTTTTGAGAAAAAATTGAGCATCATAAAGGCTAAATTGCCCCTATTGAACGAATCACTGATCCCGCTAATTAATTTAGCCTTAATTGATACCGAGTTTGCCAATTTTGAATTAAAAGATATATGTTCATTTGCTGTTACCAAAAGTAGTTTGAACGATTTGGATTATGACTTAATTGCTGATACAATAACAAACTCTTCTTCATCCTCCGATATTATAGTGCCTGATTTGATAGAGTTGAAGTCTGATTTACTAGTGGCGCCACCCTTAGAAAACGAAAACTCTAATTGTCTCTTGTCAATACCAAAATCAACAAAGGGAAAAATTCTTACTATCAAACAACAACAACAACAACAACAGAATGGACAACAGCCGCCAACTACTTCCAATTTGATTATTTTCCTTTACAAATTCAATGGTTGGTCTTTGGTGGGTAGAATATTGCAAAATCTATTACATTCATATATGGAAAAGGGTACACAACTGGATGAATTACAACATGAATTGATGATATCCATAATAAAGTTAGTCACTAACGTTGTCGATCCGAAAACCTCGATCGAGAAATCTAGTGAAATTCTGTCATATTTATCAAATTCTCTGGATACTTCAGCCAGCACCATAAATGGAGCGTCGATTATCCAAGTAATTTTCGAGATTTTTGAAATATCACTACAAAGAAAAGATTATACCTCAATTGTACAATGTTGTGAATTTATGACTATGCTGACACCGAATTACCTTCATCTTGTTTCTTCTTACTTGAACAAATCGGATTTGTTAGACAAATATGGTAAGACTGGTCTTTCCAATATGATACTCGGTTCGGTTGAATTATCTACGGGGGATTACACATTCACTATCCAATTGCTTAAGCTAACAAAAGTCTTTATTCGAGAATCTCTCTCATTGAAAAATATCCATATTTCCAAGAGAAGTAAAATTGATATTATTAATAAGTTGATTCTACATGCAATTCATATCTTTGAGAGTTATTACAACTGGAAGTACAACAACTTCTTACAAAAATTCGAAATTGCCTTCCATTTGACATTAATTTTTTATGATGTACTTCATGACGTTTTCACCATAAATCCACATCAAAAGGATCAGTTAATCATTTCCTCGTCAGCAAACAAATTGTTGCAGTTATTTTTGACTCCCATGGATTCCATTGATTTGGCTCCAAATACTTTGACGAATATTCTGATTTCACCATTGAATACCACAACAAAAATTTTAGGCGACAAAATTTTGGGTAATTTATATAGCAAGGTAATGAATAACTCCTTCAAGCTGTGCACGCTTTTGATCTCTATTCGAGGTAGCAATCGTGATTTAAAGCCAAGCAACCTGGAAAAATTGCTTTTCATAAATTCATCAAAATTGGTTGACGTTTATACCCTACCAAGTTATGTTCATTTCAAAGTGCAGATCATAGAGTTGTTAAGCTATTTAGTAGAGGCTCCTTGGAATGACGACTATCCATTTCTGTTATCTTTCCTTGGTGAAGCAAAGTCAATGGCATTTTTGAAAGAAGTCCTGTCGGACCTGAGCTCTCCCGTGCAAGATTGGAACCTTCTCCGAAGTTTGTACATTTTTTTTACTACCCTATTAGAAAGTAAACAAGATGGGTTATCTATCCTCTTCTTAACAGGTCAATTTGCCTCCAATAAAAAAATTAATGACGAATCCTCCATAGACAAAAAGAGTTCTATATTAACTGTTTTGCAAAAGAATTCTTTACTATTAGATTCAACGCCTGAAGAAGTAAGTTGCAAGTTATTAGAAACGATAACATATGTTTTAAACACTTGGACAAATTCTAAAATATTCATAAAAGATCCTAAATTTGTGAATTCCTTATTGGCTAAGTTGAAGGACTCAAAAAAATTATTTCAGAAAAAGGAAAATTTGACTCGTGACGAAACTGTTTCTTTGATTAAGAAATACAAATTGATCTCAAGGATTGTAGAAATATTTGCGTTGTGTATTTACAACTCCACTGATTCAAACTCGGAAATTTTAAATTTTTTGAATCAGGAAGACTTGTTTGAATTAGTTCATCATTTCTTCCAAATTGATGGGTTCAATAAAACTTTTCATGATGAATTAAACTTAAAATTTAAAGAGAAATGGCCCAGTTTAGAGCTTCAGTCGTTCCAAAAAATTCCATTATCCAGAATAAACGAAAATGAGAATTTCGGTTATGATATTCCGTTATTAGATATAGTTTTAAAAGCTGACCGTAGTTGGAACGAACCAAGTAAGAGTCAGACAAATTTTAAGGAGGAAATAACAGACGCTTCATTAAATTTGCAGTATGTCAATTACGAAATTTCTACCGCAAAAGCATGGGGCGCACTAATCACCACGTTTGTAAAGAGGAGCACTGTTCCGTTAAATGATGGTTTTGTCGACTTGGTAGAGCATTTCCTCAAGTTAAATATTGATTTTGGTTCAGATAAACAAATGTTTACCCAAATATATCTGGAAAGAATTGAGTTGTCGTTTTACATTTTATATTCGTTCAAGTTGTCGGGAAAATTGTTGAAGGAAGAAAAGATAATTGAATTGATGAACAAGATTTTTACAATTTTCAAATCTGGTGAGATTGACTTTATTAAAAATATTGGTAAGTCACTAAAAAATAACTTTTATAGACCTCTTTTGAGATCTGTCTTAGTTCTTCTCGAGTTAGTCTCGTCAGGAGATCGTTTCATCGAATTAATATCTGATCAACTACTGGAATTTTTTGAATTAGTGTTTAGTAAGGGTGTTTATTTGATACTGTCTGAGATATTATGTCAGATTAATAAATGCTCCACGAGGGGTTTAAGCACCGATCACACCACCCAAATTGTCAACTTGGAGGATAATACTCAGGATTTATTGTTATTATTATCACTCTTCAAGAAGATCACCAATTTGAATCCCTCTAAAAACTTCAATGTTATTCTAGCATCATCCCTAAACGAAGTTGGAACTTTGAAAGTTATACTGAACCTATATTCAAGCGCGCATTTGATAAGGATTAACGATGAACCAATTCTTGGGCAAATTACTCTGACCTTTATCTCCGAATTGTGTTCTATTGAGCCAATTGCTGCAAAACTCATCAACAGTGGATTGTATAGCGTTCTATTGGAAAGTCCACTATCTGTTGCAATACAGCAAGGTGATATAAAACCTGAATTTTCGCCTAGATTGCACAACATTTGGAGCAATGGTTTGTTATCCATTGTTCTACTACTATTAAGTCAGTTCGGTATCAAGGTTTTACCTGAGACATGCCTATTTGTTTCATATTTTGGAAAACAAATAAAATCTACAATATATAACTGGGGTGACAACAAGTTAGCAGTGTCAAGTTCGTTGATAAAGGAAACGAATCAATTGGTTTTATTGCAAAAAATGCTAAACTTGCTAAATTACCAAGAATTGTTTATTCAGCCTAAAAACTCTGATGATCAACAAGAAGCTGTAGAATTGGTTATTGGTCTAGATTCTGAACATGATAAAAAAAGGTTAAGCGCTGCATTAAGCAAGTTTCTAACACATCCAAAATACTTGAATTCAAGAATAATACCTACAACTTTAGAAGAGCAACAGCAGTTGGAGGATGAATCAAGCAGATTGGAGTTCGTCAAGGGTATAAGCAGAGACATTAAAGCATTACAAGATTCACTATTCAAGGACGTTTAACTTATTTTGTAAGTTATGTAAAGCTACATAATATAATAATGAACAGTGCAAGTGCAAGGGTGGCCCTTGGTTGCTATACTGCGGACTGCGACTGTATGAGCTTTTTCCATCCCAGTTCTATCCATTGTGTACTTTTTTTTTTTCATCGCCTTACGAACTTCAAAAATATGTAAACAATAAGATAAGTAAATTAACCGAAGACTCTCATGCTTTGAAAGCGCCATAAGTGCGCGTGTTTTTGCCTTCTGATATGATATCGTATGCCTAAGTTTCCACAGTTTCGATTGATTTTAGTTTTGTTTTACTTAATATCAATGATACAATGGTCGGTAATCACTTTTTCGCTGGGGTTCTTTCTTAATGTCTGCATCTTTGCGTACTTCGTATTCTTCAAATCCTTGCCTGATTTACCGAAACCTCAGCCAAGATTTGTTGATATCGTACCGGAAAGTTCGAATACTGTGGATGTTGATAAAGAATTGAAGTCTGTCGAGGGTTTAATACAAGATGGGAACGCGCAAATTGGGAAAGAATTAGAGAGTATTGTTAATTTAATTATTAAAGATTTTGTTGAGCCTTGGTTCACAAAAATCGATAAGAATAGTGACGCAGAGTTCCTCAAAGTAATAAAGTGGAGATTATTACAAACGCTCCTAGTGGTGAAGGACAAGTTGATGAAGAATGATAGTGCCAGCTTGATTGTTCTGAAGCTGTTGCCTATATTTAACAAACATTTCAGCACATTTTGTGATGCCAGAGAAGCTGTGCTAAGCGATTTGACTCTTGAAAGGCATAAATCAGCCAACATCGATCTACAAATTGCCGTTGAGTTTAATAAAAACTACAAAATACATAAATCATTATCATTGAAGCCGAATGCTCTTCAGAAAGAAATTGAAAAATCCATAAGGAAAACTGTGATCGGGCTCCTTCCTCACCTTTTTGATAATGATGAGTTAGATTCATTGCTTGTTTTCACATTAATGACGGAAGTTCTCACTACGTGCATTATTTCTCCATTAATTTTCAAATTTACTGATCCAGATAGTTGGAATTTAAGAATTGTAAGCCTTTCACAAAATTATTTCGAGGAAAAACACAAAGTTCACAAGATAAGAAGAATGTTGAGTAAAGAGTTACAAGATCATAAAAAAGTGATGAATGACGTAGCGAACAAAGATGTTGGAGAACTCTCAAGTGAAAAATTGGAGCTTAACGCTGAATATACTGGAAAACAATTCGAGCATTATCTCAACCAGTTGGACTCCTTGTTGGATTTAAGTGATATCAAATATGTTGCGTATTCATTGGCCCTCAAAATATACCAATTGAAAGAAAATGAACATTTGACCAAGGAAAATTTGAAGTATAAGAAACGATTACTGCTTTCCTTAAATTTGATTGAATCAAAGTTATCGGTCCCTGGCTCGGAAATCGATACGGCAAGCAAAAAGCTTGCAAGAGAGGCTAATTATCCCGATTTAAATATGGATAATGGAATAGTATTGAAGGAAATGGCTTCATTTCTTACCTCCATCACATTGAAGGACATTGTAGACGATAGCGAGTTTCTTCCTTTTTTTGAATCATTTTTAGGCAGTGTTCCTGAAACACAGGGTTCAACATTTTTAGAGTATTCGCAAACAATTGAATCATTTAAAAATCCCTTGGAAGATGCTACATCTGAAGATATAATTTCTGGTTATTCAGGAATTAGCACAATGCAACTGCAAGAGATTTCTTCAAAGTTTTTTCATAACAATAACTTGCAAAATATGAAATTGCTGGATGAAGGTTTAGTGAAAAATATAATACTTTTCAGAAATTCCTTTCAAATCAATAACGATGAAGACACATTTATCCTAGCTCGGAAAAGCGTTTTACTACTACAGACAGAGGCTATAAAGTATCTCGATGATAGATTTTTACCTCTTTTCAAGAAAACACCTTCATTTCTCAAAATGCTTTCAACATCCCACATCATTTCGACTGATATATATGCTCACTTTCTGAGTAGAATCGGTGGTGTTAACAATCCAGAACAAAACAAAATAATAAAAGATAATGTGAAGACTGATTTTATGAATCCTGTCAGAATATTCGCAAACCCCGGCATCACAGATGCTTTAGATAATATAGTGAATGGATCGGAATCCAAGCCGGATAAATCAAGAATAAGCTCAAATCCCCGTTATTCTCAGCTCTTTGGTTCAGAAAATGACAACATTTTCAAAGATAAACTCTTCGACGATGAAAACGATAATACCTCAGAAATTTCTGTTGTCGAGGATCAGTTGGATCACCCACGTAATATGGAGAAAGTAAGTGTTTCCAGCGGGAATTCAGGCCTAAATCCTAGCCAATTTTATGGGTCAAACAACTTTAGGGATAATATAGCATCCTTGACTATTTCAATTGATCAGATTGAGAAAGAGCTTGAACTTTTAAGGCATTTGATTTTGAAGGCAGATCTGACCAACAATCAAATGCAGTTGAAAATTTTAAAAAAGTCACAAAGAACCCTATTAAAGGAACTAGAAATGAAGGAACTGTTGAAACAGCAATATATGGTACGAGAAAATGGTAATAGTTTGTTCAGAAAAACTAAGATATACATTAGGTCGTACTTCAGTGAGAATTCTAGTAATGGCCTAAAAGAAATAACTTATTATATCATCAATATCCATCATTTTAACAATGGGCAGGTAAGTTCTTGGGATATGGCAAGGAGATATAATGAATTTTTTGAATTAAATACATATTTGAAAAAGAATTTTAGGGATCTGATGAGGCAGTTGCAAGATTTATTCCCGTCAAAAGTGAAAATGTCATTGAAATATCATGTTACAAAAACATTGCTTTATGAGGAACGAAAGCAAAAACTTGAAAAGTACTTGCGAGAACTATTATCTATTTCTGAAATATGCGAAGATAACATTTTCAGAAGATTTTTGATAGATCCTACCCCATTCAAACTGAACAAGGAATATATGCATGATGATATTCTGGAGGAGCCACTTCATGAACCTATTGGTAGTAGTAATAGCACAAGTAATAGCAGTTCTGTTGTTGATTTACAAAGCTCTGAAGACGGCGGCGAATTGAATTTCTATGAAGATGAAAGACATTTTTTCACCGATTCTGGCTATCCTTTTTATTCGCAAAATAAATCTTTTGTTAAACAGATATGTGACTTATTTATTTCGCTCTTTGCTTTAAATAAGGCCAACGCGGGTTGGTTAAGAGGAAGGGCTATAATTACCGTTTTACAACAGCTTCTTGGGAGCACTATTGAAAAGTATATAAAGGTCAGCATTCAAAAATTGAGATCAGAGGATCAAGTATTTGAAGCAATAGTTACATTCAAGAATATGCTATGGGGTGATAACGGTCTGTTCGAAAGAAAAAGAAATGAAACGGCAGAGGCAACAAGAAGCGAAGGTGAAAAGTTACGGACGGAACAACTCGCTTTAACCAGTTTGCAAAGACTCTTCGCAGACACTTGTGGTCGTGTAGTTGGTCTAAGAGATTCTCATGAAGCTGCTGGCCGGGTCCATGCCATGCTACAGAATCCGTATTTAAATGCCAGCTTACTGTTGGAAGCTCTTGATGCAATTTTATTGGACATAATATGTAATGACTGAAAATAAAACTTGACTAAGTACCGAACAATCTAAAAAAAAAGTGTAATTGTCACAATAGCAAATAAATTGGTACACTTCTTCAGCCGCTTTCAAAATTGTGTACTTCTTCTTAAAACAATTGGGAAGTATTTATTTTTCACGCTTTTGTAATCTGAAAAAAAAAAAATATCAATGATATTCAACAGGCTAGCAACTAACGAAATCAAAAGAAATAAAATAAGCCATAAGCTATAGTATCATAAAGTCAACATGCCTAGATTAGAAGAGATTGACGATTTCAATGATATCGACGACCTTGATATGGAATTGGCCGAGTTAGATCCATCTTTGAGGACGCCGATCGCTCCCAAGATAACGCCTAAGGTTGTAAGGAGCCAGGACCAAGAGAACCCTGCATTTTTACCTGGCACGAATAACAACAGTAATAGCAACAACAATAGTAGCAACGAAAAAGAGCAGTTGAGTTTTATTAACCCAAAAACTGGTAAGGTTGAACGTTCGGAGGCTATTTCGAAGAAAGATTTAGAAGAAGTCAAAAGATTCCAAGTACTCTATCCATGTTACTTTGACATAAACAGATCACATAAGGAAGGGAGAAGGGTTCCTAAGGAGTTGGCTGTTGAAAATCCTTTGGCTAAAACTATGGCAGATGCTGTCCGTGAATTGGGAATATTATGCATTTTTGAAGGTGAAAAATGTCACCCACAAGATTTTGGTAATCCTGGTAGAATTCGTGTACTTTTCAAAGAAAATGGACAATTAATTGGCGCAGCCACTAAATTCAAAGGTGGAAAGAGGCAATTAATGAAAGCTGTTGGGGAGTATATGAAAAGACATCCAACTACTATTGAATCTTTAAGGGAGATTCCATATGGCCCTGATTTCGACAATATTGAATTCAAAAAGATTCCACGTGTAAAGGGATTCAAAATGAATGAGATTGTTCCGCTGCATAGTCCGTTCTTGATGGGCCACCCAATGACAAAATCTGTTTACGAAACTCCTAAGATTACAGCGGCAGAAAAGTCGTTCAAGCCACCAAAAAATAAGTACAAAGTAGTTAGAAGATGATTGTCTCCTTTACCCATTTATGTATATGTATATGTATATTGAGATTAATATATTAATATATTAATAGATTATAATAGCAGAACTATAAGAATATGATGTTTGTTCAGATCAAGTGCTAAATGACTTGTTGTATCAGCTTTTAAATTTTTACATCAAGACAAATCAATTATTCGTATTATTTCGTCTGTAGTTGAAACAGAGTTCAATAAGCCAAGAGTTTTGAAGCAGCTACAGGCAAGAGGTACCGAAACACAGAAAAAAGTAACAAGAAAACTCTCTCGCTCTATATATATGTGTGTGAATATACGCTATTTATACACATATATAGATGAGCGGCGTGCATGTATCGTAGTAACTAAGATTAATAGTTCTTAAAAGAGATAAATAAATCATTTAATTAAAAAACTGATTTTTAAGCGGAGGCACCGTAGGTTTGAAGGTATTGTTCGATCTTGCTTTTCTCTTCTGCTGTTATTCTGCCTTCCAAATAGGTAATTATGTGAATTAAGGAGACAATGCTCAAGACTGGGATACCGTATTTTTTGCTAACAGTTTGAGTGGCGCTGAGTCCTTCTTTATCGTCAGTACTCACAACTTCCTGTCTATCAAGAGCAATTATGGAGCCAACTACCTGACCCTTGGCGTTACTGATGATCTCAAAGGCCTCGTTAATGGCAGTACCAGCAGTCATGACGTCGTCGATGATTAATATTCTCTTGTTTTCTAGGGCAGAGCCGACAATGATACCACCTTCACCATGATCTTTGGCTTCCTTTCTGTTAAAAGCGTACTGAATGTTTTGAAATTTAGAGCCACCAATCTCCGCCAATTTCACACAAACAATAGCAGCAAGTGGGATACCTTTGTAGGCAGGACCGAAAATCACATCAAATTTCAAATCAGATTGTATGATGGCAATTGCATACGCAGTAGCCAAATTGGAAAGCAATTTACCAGTATTGAACAATCCCAAATTAAAGAAATATGGCGATTCTCTACCTGATTTCAACTTGAATGAACCAAATCTTAGAGCCTGGCATTCGATGGCCAACTCTAGAAAGTTCTTTTGGTAGTCTTCCAACATAATAGGCATTTTGAATAACTTTCTTAATCTTTATTTTTTTTGTGTATCCTTCATACAATGTCAGACACAATAATACGCAACCAAAATTCCGTTAGTAGTATATCGCAGAAGTAATGCTTTATGGAAATTTTGAATGAATCTTATTTGACAAATAAAAGCCTGTTAATAATAAGAAGTGTCTTTATTCAAAAAAGGAACGTAAAGTTGGAACAATGATTGAAATACCCCACAAAATTCTCCCAAAAAAAAAAAGACAAAATGCAATTTCCTTTTGAAATGTATTCAAAAAATAAATTTGTTAAAAACCTCTGATTGATGATGAGATCAAACTACCAAACAATTGTTATCAAATCAAAATGCTCTTTGTTTTGCTTATTGAATATGGAAAATGTTTGAAAAATTTTCAAGCGCTGGTCATTTGGAACGAAAGTAACTGTCATCTTGAAATCTATGGTAAAGGAGAAATAAAACATTATTCCCCAGGAATTGAGAGGAAAGTAGGGCAGTTACTAATGGAAAAGGACGCATTGGAGGTTAGACTGAAGTCTATCAGACATTCGCTGGACAAGAATACCAAACTTTTACCGGGAAAATATAGGAATACTCTAGGAGAGCGACTTATTACCAAATGGAGGTACAAGAAGAAATCCCATAATGGCAGTTCAATGTTGCCTGAAAAATGTAAGAGCCACGTGCAATTGTATGATGATTTGGTACAAGAAAGCTCTAAACATTTTGTTGGTTTCCGATTACACGATCTTCGGGCCTTGTTGAAAAGAATATGCTCCATTCAAAACTACACAAGGCATGTGCTCATTGAATGGGACGTTCGATGGGTCAATCCACTGACTCTAGCATCCAAGGGCTGGGAGCCGTACCAAAGTGCATCCCAGTCGCAAGTGCCATTTAAGTGCTGTTGTTGCCATGCCATTATGACAATTCCTTTATTAAAAAATGGCGATGATGTCGCCGATTACAACATGAAATTGAATGAAAAAATCTGGAATTGCAATATAATTGGAAATCATCTTCAAAAGTGTCCGTGGAGGGAAAATCAGGTTGATTTAAACAAAGAGTATTATTTAAGCTCACAAAACCTTATAAGGGAAATTGAAAGAATTCATACAGAAATTGACAGAATTGTTTCCGGATCAAATGAATTTAGCCTTAAAAGAAACTCTTCCCGTATATTTCATTACCTGTCTGAGAAAGAAATACAAAAACTGGCATTTTTTTTCGATTGTAAAGACTATTCTCTCGTAGGTCTGTTGCTTCTCGGCTACACGAAATTCCAGAAGGATGATCTGGTTCAATGCACGGCTTGCTTTCATCGAGCATCCCTGAAGAAGTTAGAATATACAGAATTTAACGGACACGCTCTATGGTGTCGGTATTACAACAAAGAGTTGTTGCCCACAATGTTGCTGGAGTTAATCGGCAAGGAGGACAAACTAATAACGAAATTGGGCGTGGGAGAAAGACTAAATAAATTAGAGGCTGTTCTACAAACTTTATAAATTAGATGTAATACATTATCCAAATTCTCATATGCTTGTATATGCCCCCATGCTGATGCGCAGATTCTGTCACTCTCTCTTTAAATTACGTGCACATATGCATACGCAACAGCCACGTTATATTCATGCAAAAAACCGAAGCAACATCATTATTTCAGTTATTCTCGTCGACGAATTTCTTTACTTTTTCGACAACCTCTTCAATTTCCTTATCTAGCATAAGTACAATTAAACCATCGCTACTAATTTCGTATTTGATATGACCTTCGTTCGGTATACATATTTCGGCATCGAACTTATCAAACCAGGTATTTAATTCGTCCAGTTCGTCAACATTAAATGGAAGTACCAACTCGTCAACAAATTCATGCATTTTTCCCGGCTTACCTTTCAAAAATTTTTCATCTTCTTTATTTATCTTGGTGTCGTCTTCTAGTAAGACGAGCATCCTATAAGTATTACTCTTGGACATTTCGTTTTTCTCTTTCGTCTTAGTGTAGTACGAGATAGAATTCAACCGCAAGGTAGCCTTGCTGTATTGGACAGATCATTCGAATTTGTTCCAAATAGGATGAGATGAGGTCGGCTTTTCTTCATTCTCACTAGAAAATTTAAAAAAAAAAGAAAAAAATAATTACATAAATATATATTTATATGTATATACTGTAGTCCTTCCTTGTATGAAAAGAGGACGTTTTTCGTGATAATAAGAAGTTTGACACTAAAAGGGCATCCTTACAATACTTGAAATATGTGGCCTTATATAGGTATCTATCAATCTTGTAAACAGTTATGAGTTAAATGTCTGGAATTAAGATTGTGCCATCAGAATCATTTTTGTCCATCATTCCCAAGGCAGAATCACCATTGAAGGCTATATCTCCAGTGCCCACCTGCTCCATGTATAAGGTATGATTGACTAAATTCAAGTAGGAGTACATGAAGTTACTTAGCAATACTTGTTGTCTTAATTCCCTCCCGGGATCGCTAAGCTTCAGATGGCTGAGTCTGTAAATAGCCCTTTCAACATTAATTCCTAGACGATGGTCAAACATAATCACTGTAGAGTTGGTGATCATTGGTAATGGGAATCCAAAAGCACTGTCTGTGAATTTTATTGGAGCGTTTGGGTAATCTGGTTTAACGACATCTTCAAATGTCAATTTTCTTGGAGGCAAAGTTGAGATTTGAGGGGCAGTAGGTGAAGTGTTGTCTTCTCTCTCTGCTCCTATATCCTCTTCTAGTCCAGCTGTCGTATCTCTACTGATACTAGAATGCACTTCCACGTCGTAGTTTACATCACCACCACTAATATCAAATGAATCGTCGCCGTCTAACTCGCTTATAGTTTCCACCACAAATTCAGAACTGTGGCTAGTATGGCTGTCAGGAAGAAGGGTGGAAGCATTTGAACTTCTCACTTCCGGTTCAATGACGCTTTCTGTATCTATATCTTCGGTAATTGTTTTGGTGGGGGATGAAGGGCGTTCACAGTTCACTTCCGCTTCTTGGGGCTTTTTCTTGGGACTTTTCCTGAATTTTGATAAACTCGAATGCGAAGCCTTCTTTTTCAGTTCTTTTTTAACACTTTTTTTGATTACTTTCACATCTGATTTGCAGGTACCACTATGTTGTTTTCTTTTGAATAATTTGGCAAGCCTTTTCTCCAAGGAATTTTTCTTATGTGTACTGGCTTGGGTGTCAGTAGGCAGTTCTACCTTTTTCTCCACGGCTGCTGGTGCAGTAGGCTTAGATGGCTGGGATTCAGATGAAGAAACGACTGAAGGAGTGATTACCACGGATTTTGCTTCTTCAGAATGTATCTGGAAAATTGGCGAATGTCTATTTTTGGAATGGTTTATTCTTTCAGAGGCACGTTTGGTAGATTTCGCTCTCCTCGATACACTCAAGTTAACAAAGTCAGCTTTTTCATTGTCCACACATTCTTCATCGTCTTCATCATCTGTAAGCTGTTGATAAGTTTGTTCATTACCGTTCAAACTTCCATTGCTAGAATTCAACCATGACCAGCCATGATTTGGTTCGCTGTTATTGGTATTTGATTTTTCACTCGAGCTAACGTGCTGATCCAATTTTTCAGAAATCATCGAACCAGTGTTATGCGGCTTTATTAAAACGCTGTTGTTAGAACTATCTGTAGATAAAAGACTGCTCTCTTGAGAAATAGATGCATGCGTCAAATCTTCTTCATCCGAGTAGTAGTTGGTGCTATCAACGTATTTCTCATTTTCGGTACTCCAATCAGTACTTGTTCTTCTGTAATGGTCGAAAATCTCGTGAAAATCATTCAATGATGCTTGCTCCTGAGGCACTTGTGTGTATGAGGCAGGCGATGATGCACTTCTGCGATTGTCATTAGTTTGTATATTCATTAGGCTATTGAGTTTTACCGCCTGTGGAAGGCTACTACCCTCTAGTCTGATCTTATATGTGTTGAATTTAGACCTCCTTAGAGAAGATCTCTCTGGTATGGTAAGTCCAGTTTCATTAAACATATTTGATGCAAATTCGTTATCATTTTCAGTGTGATTGCCGTTCAAATGAAGACTTTCGTTGGTAAATGACCCTGACATGCTCAAGCTTCTGGCTAAAGTCACCGCATCTGAGTCCGTTAAACCGGCATTATTGGAAATCTTAGTAAGCTCTTCAGTAATTTCTTTCAAAGATACAGATCTTATGGTTTTGATGTCAGATGAGGATATTCGCTTATCCACTTGTATTTCTCCTTCTTGTGGTTTGTCTGCAAGGGGAGGCTCGTCATCAAATTTGGTATAAGATGTCTTCAACCGAGAAGGCCTTCTAACTACAGAGCCCGTGCGTTTTCTATTCGAAATTACATGATTGTTACCCAGTTCTAATTTGTTTTCATCAATGTCTTGATTTGTGCTTATTTGAATGTTTTGTAAAGTGTCTTGGATCAATTCCAAATAGTTTTCGGGCTTAACGTTAGGATGTTGGTCAGCGGGCACCCACAAAAGGTTTTGAGTTAAATCAACCATTTTTGAATCGTGGTCGTTCTCCACATCCAATACAACATCGTGAGCCAATGTCTTTACTCCACTGAGCCTTCTGTTCCTCGACGTTACTCTTGCTGAAGATGAAGTGGATGAAGAAGCATTACGGATGATTTTTTCCTTCTCCAATGTTTCTTCATCATGCAAATACTCTGTTTGAGTGATATCTATACTGTCGTCGACATTAGTAGCATCGCCCTCTTCATATGCATCATTGTCTTCGCTCCCTTGTTCTTCCTTTTGTTCTGATCGTATAATGTTCTCTTCATGGAGCGATTCTTGTAGGGATTCCTTTGAGGAATCTGAAGAATATGAGTTTCTACTGTTCACTTTGAACTCTAGCTCAGGGTCAATTACCAAATCCATTGAACCAATCGACAATCGCTTCAAATTTTTCACATTCTGAATTTCAGTATCTAAAGACTTGGCAGCAATTAACACGTCAGATTTCCTCTTCTCAAAAAGCTCCTTCTTGGACAGCTGCGTCTTCCTCATTCGCCTCATTTGAATATTATTATTACTGTCCGTACCACCACTACTGTTTTCTACAGTATTATGGCCATCTTTGTTTTGCACATCTTCCATCAGTACCATAAAATTCTAATTTAAATTCAGTCTATAGTGCAAACGTGATCAACGTAAAGTATACGATACTACTAACCTTGACACTGTTCTTTAGCGTTTTACTCCAGTTTTCAATCATATTATTATGATCTAACGAAGATGAGATGAAAACAAAAATAAGACGCGGCGTGTGCTACCCGCACAACGCGTCAGCAAATGTTACTGGTCACAATAATTATGCACTTATAATTAGCTACAAAAGGCCACTTCTAGGTCCAATGTGACCATTTTGCAGCCAAATCAAGCATAAAACGGCCGTGATACTATCGGCGATACACAGCCTAAATTTCTGAGTTTTGCGGTTTTCTCTGTGGGAAAAGTGCGAGAATTTTTCTGAATTGGGAAGAGTACATATCAAAAACGGGAAGTGACACCATTGAGCAAATATCAAGGTATCCGATAGTTCTGTTCTCGATATTGGAACACAGTTATTTGGCAAATGTATCATTAAATGAAAGTCTTTCCGTAAAGGATTCTGCCCTGTTGCCTGCTCTTCCCTAATATGGAAACTAGCTTCCGCATTTGGCAAAAACTGAAAAAGTGGAAAAAAAAGGATCACACAAGAAACTATAAGGATATCTGCCACCTTCACTCCTTATACAGCTGCTGTTACAATTGCAAAGGGAATAGTACAGATCGCAGCAAGAAAGATATCATGTTGATTTCTTCACGGATCGTTCGAAGCTCGCTGGTAAATGTCCCGCTAAGATTATCTAGGTTTTTTACGCAAGCTCACAGAGCATGCAAAGAAGAAGAAGTTAATAGTCCTTTATCATCCACAGCTGAACAGCCAGAGCAGAAGTATACGCATTTTGGTTCGAAGACTGTATTGAAGTCTACCAAGCAGAAGTTAGTTGGTGATGTCTTTTCTTCCGTGGCCAATCGGTATGACTTGATGAATGATGTTATGTCATTAGGAATTCATAGATTGTGGAAGGACCATTTTATCAATAAACTAGATGCGGGAAAAAGGCCAAACTCTACGACTCCTTTGAACTTCATAGATGTGGCTGGGGGATCCGGTGATATTGCTTTCGGATTACTAGACCATGCTGAGTCGAAATTTGGTGACACTGAGTCTACAATGGATATTGTTGATATCAACCCTGACATGCTTAAAGAAGGTGAGAAGAGAGCCATGGAACAAGGAAAATATTTCAAGGATCCTCGTGTGAGATTTTTGGTTTCTAATGGTGAGAAACTAGAGGAGATTGATTCTGATTCCAAGGACATCTACACAGTCTCCTTCGGTATCAGAAATTTCACCGATATTCAAAAGGGTTTAAACACTGCTTATAGAGTTTTGAAACCGGGCGGTATTTTTTATTGTCTAGAATTTTCCAAAATTGAGAATCCCCTAATGGACTTTGCTTACCAACAGTGGGCTAAGGTCCTACCTGTAATGGGCTCGATGATTGCTAATGACTACGACTCTTACCAGTATTTGGTGGAGTCTATCGAAAGATTTCCTGACCAAGAAACGTTCAAATCCATGATTGAAAAGGCAGGATTCAAATCTGCTGGCTACGAAAGTTTAACTTTTGGTATATGTGCCATCCATTGGGGCATTAAAGTTTAAAGTAAATAGAACAAATTTCCTTTTTTTTTTGTCAAGAAAATCGAAGCTAGTAAAACATGCCTATACTATTTCTGTCTCTCTTCTTCTTTAGTAATACCTGTGCCATGTGATAGCCATATATTTTGCTGTGATATGCAGAATTCGTATATACTAGGGGGAAATAGAACGAAAGAAAGAAAGAAAAAAAAAAAAAAAAGAAATAAGTGACTGTACATAATATAATAATATTAATGATATTAATAGTAATAGGTATATTAAATGGTTAGAAAATAGTCCTGCTTTTATCAATTATTTGTAAAACTGCGAGATTACTGTTGGTGTGGTATGGTCTAAATTTGTAACTTTTTCACATCAACCGGAATATCAACTTTCATAGAACCCAAGTGGTTATCAAATTTGATGTTTACTCGAACACAATAAAATCTACAACACAAACACGTTTCAAAATTGGGCACTAACGTTTCTTTAATGTTGGGGTTGAGCTTCAAATTAACTGTAACATCCCTCTTATACTGTAATGGCTTAACTTTTTCCCATTCATGCACAATTTGCTGAGTAAACTTAGTAGCGGTGGATGCACCATTGCTAAATGTTGCTTGTAAGAAATTATTATTACTGGATGACGCGGAAGGAGGATTGGAACTTCCTTTCTTCGAAATAATATCCTCGTTTTCTTCTTCAAAAGTATGTATTTGCTTTTTGAAGATATCATGTAAATCAATAATGTTAACTTTTAATCCAGCTAAACTGTCAATATCATTGTTTATTTGATCAGATATGAAATTTGTGAACAAAAGCTCTTTTGGAGTGAAATGATCTCTATTTCTATTATAAAGCTCGTTTAGCTTCGCATGGTTTTCTTCAAATTTTTTACGATATTCATGAACTTTTTTCTGATACGTCAAAAATTTTGTCTTTAGTTTGTTTAATCTATTCTCATTCATCAACAGTTCAGTGCAGAATTTGATAGGAATCGAATTATCAGACTTTGCTGTGATGACCACAAATTCTGTCGTTACAGAGCTAATTTCTGGCGGCTTATGTCCTGCACTATTATTAGATTGGATACAAGTCAAATGTACATCTAACTTGGTCAGTGGGGTTTTCACTCCTTCTGGAAGCATGCCCATTAACCTTTGCCAGTTTTCCTTTTCTTGTTCACTCTTTGCTTCAAATTTGTTGGTTTTTCTCAACAATGATGGTGACCAATAAGGTAATGCAGATTGCGGTTTTTTAACTGATAATACAATCAATCCGGAATTATATACATGTGGACCAGTTGAAGATGACCCCGTTTCTGATGAACTCAAAAAATGAGAAAATAAACTTGAATTTGATTTATTCTTATTTTTAAACTTATAGCGTAACTCAGTCTCGACTAGGTTTTCCTTTGGAGCCATATTTTTGGAGTCATAGGATGGTGATTGGCTGGCGGTATCATCAATCCTGTTATTGATGTGCAGTTGATCTAGCTTACGTCTTAATATCTCATCGGAATCCAAATCTTCATTACCGTCCAAAGTCCCGCTTATATCTGTGTCATGAATATCTACATTCGAAATGGCCTCATTTAATTCCAGTTTCTTGAAAATCTTGTTCAAAGCTTCAAATCTATCTTCAATCAAGCTTTCCAAATTTTTCAGTTGTCTCAAACACGTTTTCTCGTTTTGTTGATTAGTGACACCAGCAAAGGGGAAGGGCATAACTCTCAAGTTATATTCTTTTTCTTTCATAATATTCAGCTTAGATGTTCTTTTATCTTTACCGACAATTTTGGCATCAATTGTATAATTTATTGATAAATTATCATCTGCCATGTCAAGTGTCAGAATGGGTGAACCTTTTGTACCTAAATGCCCACAGCCAAGGACACTATTTACTTTTATGCCAGAGTATTTACAATTATTTTTATACTTGTCGATACCAAAGCTGGGAGGCAGAAGGCAGTGTGAGAATTGCTCTTGTTTGCAAGTCACGTCCAATAACTGTGTAGGAAGCTTGAACATGAAGAATTTCTTATACTTTGTGTTCGGCTTCAATTCTCTGCTGTTTGAAAGACCAATGATGGCATCGTCAAAATCCCTTTCACCGGGGACAATATTAATACCCGTACTTGGGGTTATGTTCGTATAAGACCAAGATGCGCTCAAATCGACCATTCTTAAAAATCTCTTTAACGTTCTTTTCCCTTTCTGACGGTCAATTACAGATATGTACGCTTCTAAAGTGACATAAAACATTTCAAATTTCAGTGGTTGAGAGGACCGATTTTCAATTAAACAATAACCATGAATAATATCACCCGAGGTGTATTCCTTCAATATTGACTGTTCCTCAGGACGCTCATGAGGTATTGATGCAGTTTTCGTTATTCTTATATCAATTTCGATAGGAGTCGATAACTTGGGTAAGGTGTATAACTTGTCTATAAAAATGTTATCCGAGTCGTTTAGATCATCTTCGAACGGTATTTGACTGATATTGGTGTCTGATGAAGAATGGAGCGACTGTCCACCACTTCTTGTACTGTTTATTGTAAGATGTTGTGTTTGTAGAGGATGTAGGTTGGTAAGAGAATGGGCAGTCGCATTATTACATGCGTTTTCGGATCCTGGCACTGCTGTCAATTGTGACCTTTCCACGGAATTATCATTGCTGGGCAATATAGTCATTCTTTGAGTGCGAACTTCTTGATAAGAAGGGGGGAAATCATGTCTATCGGGATCAACGTTTCCTTGAGGTATGTGTCTGTGCAAGGCATTATACATCTCAAAAGATGGTAGGACATCCACTAGCATATTTGCTCTATGAGATAATCTTGACTGTGTGCAGTCCATTTCCAGTGAATTTTCCTCTCGTTCTTGTCGTAAACGGTCTAAATTGGTTGTTGAAGCGCTGCGTATGTCATCGTCCTGGCTGTCACTTGCACGTGGAGTCTGCCCACTATTTGGATGCAGCGAATTATCTGTAGAATTACTTGACAGCTGCTGTTGACGCCGCTTCCTCAATAGATGAATGTTATCTTCCGTAGAAACTGATTTTAAAGGAGGTCTCCCATTTTTCCTTGATGAAGTGGAGAATGTAAAAGTCATTAATACTTCTTTTGTTCCCCAGAATATATCTCAAATCTGCTGCTTCAGTTGCAAAGTCCTTGGCCAAAACGGGTAAGAAGTTGAGATTCTTGTCGAGAAATCCTACAGAAACAGAAATCAATTATTGGTAAGTTATGCACAAAATGATAATTGCAATATTTGCTTTACGCATATCTGTTGGACAATTTCAGAAATTTTTCTTAATTGGTAACGGCAGATAAAAAATAAAAATCACCAAAAGAGAAATGCAAAGAGCCTAGACTACCAGGAACAGGGCGAGCAATGGCGGGGCGACTATAAATATACGAACAGGAAAAGGCGAAAAACCGGTGCCGTATATACATAAAAAAATGATAACGCTTCAACGTGCAAAGGAACCGTCACACATTTTTGATGTGAAAGAAGTAATATTCTTGGCACTTTTCTATCGTGGACCTCTCTGTGAACGAATGCTCTTCCTCTGCTCAGTCCTTTCCAGCTTGTAACTAGACAAATTCCCCGCGGTTCTTTATGATCTTTAAGCTCGAACCACAAGGCAACAATGAACCTTCTCAAATTTTAAATTCGCTTATGTAGCAACCATATCAGCCCGAATGTAAATTCATTTGTGCAGAAATGCGGCGTAAAACCATCGAATGAAGGGAGTAGTCTAACATGGTATTTTCCTTGGCTTGTTTTAGGTCTCCTCAAACTCCTCTTTTGTGTGTTTTCAGTAATAGGCTACGGCCAGATCCACAGAAATTGACTGTTTTATACTCAACAACACACTCTGCAAACCGTGTTAAGTTTATTCGTCTGCACATGTTGAGGACTACAATAAAAGTAACTTAGAGGAAAATTAGCCGCCGTTTCACTTTGAATAGTTTGTTTTTCCTGAAATCGAGATAAGAAAAAGATAAGTTCATTTTGCACGCGCATTGATACGTATATACATATATATATATATAATACAGATACGGATTCTCTTCACAGATATATATATAACGTCATGGTACTAATACATGTAAGATGCCTTCGCAATGTCATTTAAAGCCTTGATGTTTTTGTAATCGTCCTTATCAAATCCGGAATCAGTAGTTTCAAAATGCGTCCACAAGCTTTTAAATTCGGATTCATCCAGTATATCGTTGGAGGGCCTTTCGATGTACCAACTTGTCTCTTTCGACCTCTTGTGCAGTTCCCTGTCTGCTTCCATCCTGTGCAACAAAATGTTTGCATTGGTTGGCTGCGTCTGTAAGTCCGGGTTGATCGCAGTTGTATCGGAATTGAACTGCTGAAAGAAAGCCAATTTCTTCAAGTCTCTGTCCTTAAGCAGAGACTCCGTTCGTTGCAATGATTCTTTATAGTCCTTTGTAGTCCTCTCTGTCTTGACACTGTACCAGGTAGTAGCGTCTATGAGTGTGGTGTCTGATGGTGTGTGCGTGACGCTGGTGGCGTCGTAATGGATTAGTTTGGATAAGTCAAGGAATAGCTCTTTACAGGTGGCTTGATTCGTGAGGGATTTCCAGTCCTGGCAGGGCAGACAAAGCTCAAAAACCAAGTCTATGTCCATGAGTAGCACTTCGTTTAACACTTTTGTAACATTGGTATTGGAATGGCTATGCGGATATAAGTTTCTTATTATTCTAACATAGTATATCACTACGTCCAGTCTATCTAGTGGGTCCATCTTCATGGTTGTATCGAACAAACATTGGTGGAAGTCCTCGTAGTGATGTCTGTAGTTTCTCAAGTAGAACTGTATAGGGTCATTGTTCAGCTTTTGTTGCGATGACGGTGGTGTGGTGGTCGACGATGATGTGATAGAGTCTCTGGTCTTGTGCAGCGTCTTTTGCAGGTTCTTCAGGACCTGAATGAATTGTAATCTAGCTTCAAGAGAGTCCATCCTTGCTGTATACCTTTACCTGGCAGTGCTTTTGTGAGAAATTAACTACCATCTGGTATTCTTTTTCCTTTTCTTTCTAAAATTCTAGTTTTTCATGTTGTGCTTAATTAGGAAAAACAGTGAATTTGAACAGTTGCTGAAGTTGAGATCAGTCTTAAATATACATTGCTCAAAGAAGTACAAATACATATAAATATAAATATCTATGGTTTTCTCAACTAGTTATTATGTGGCATATACGAATGTTTTAGTGGTATGCTGGAAATGAATGTCATATGGTTGCGTTTTTCTCTGTAGAATCGGAATTCTTAGTGATATGTGCTGCCGGCGATGGTTGCGTCCGTGGCTGATTTGATGCTGCTGTGCTTGTGGACAGATCAAGATATGGTTTCACAATGAAAGGCCGCTGTAAGTAGTTGTAGGGCCCCATCAGGAAAGAAGATGACGGGTCTTGATTGCTCCCATTTATAGTAAAGTTCATGTTCACGTTCACGTTGCTGTTAAGGTTGTGGTTTGAATTATGATTAATGCTGTGGTCGGCGTTGTAATTTGAATTCACATGGCCGCCAGAGTTTCCCGTTGAAGATAACAGGATCTTGTGGGTGATAAACGGCTTGGGCGGAACGACGTCCACTCTCTGTTGCTGTAGTAGTTGTTGCTGCTGCTGTTGTTGTTGTTGATCCATGAATGACTGATGGGTATAATCCAGAGATGGAGGCAATGAAGTTGACGCCGCTGCTGCATGCGGCGGTGGTGCTGCTGATGAGTTATGAGCTGAGTGAGACGACGGGCTGTGCGTCAACTCTCTCAGTGCGTCCACAGCTTCCATGTCCCTGGAACTAATAAGACGCGACTCCTGATCTTGCTGAGACCCGTCGGTCTCTTTACCCCCAGTATCTTGCCTCCTCCTCCTACCACTGCCAGGCTTTCTTCCCTCTCTCAACGTCTTCCCTTTTCCGGGCTTTCTGCCGCTTCCAGGTTTCCTTCCTTGTGCCAAAGTTTTCGCCATCACCCAATGTCCTGCTCCAATATACTTTAGGACAGTTTGTAGATTCACAAGGTGATCTGTTCAAAAACTCCACTGACAATAATAGAAATTTTTTTTTTTTCATTTTCTTTCAAAACTCATCACCAAAAAAAAAAAAAAATTGATGCATTAGCATCGGCTTCATAAACGAAAAAAAAAAAAGAAGTTGAAAAGAAAACATGATATAAATAGTTGCAAACTAAAGTAAGATAACTGAAGATGATTAGTCCTGTTTGCATACATAGTTCTGTTCTTGTTCTACGCTGATGCGATCAATAAAGTCGCTTGAAACGCGACTGGTAGAAGCCAGCTTAAGCACAAATGGTGTATATGGGAGTGTTACCCGATGCTTTTATGTAGAAAATCTTGAACTCTTTAAAAAAGAGAGTAAAAGCAATGGAGAGAGAGGCAAGCAAGCAAACAAACGTGTAATTGAGGGACTCATAAAGGGCAATGACTTCCAAAACGTCAGAAAGTGGTACCGGTACCCAAAGTACCATAGTTCAGCTGAGGAACCTACCGGATTTGACGGAAATTAGTCACTTGGAAATAGATGCTCCCGTAGTTGAAATTCTAAAGAAAACAGTACTTTTCCAGTTGAATTCGTTGAACATCTGCATTTCAAACTTTGCATTGGATGAGCTGGTCAACCTCGTGACCGTCCAAATGGACGGCATGTTTCGGAACCTGCACAATTTAACACTTTTACAAAGAAGGTCGCAAGCTTCTCAAGCAGATTTGAAATTGTTGCTTCGAGAGTTTAACCTGGATGCGCCCTCCCTTTATCAGCAGTTTCAGGCCTCAGAATTCATCAAATCGAAGCATTCCACGGAATATGAAAAATTGATGAGCTGGTCGTCTCCTGCTGCTTTACCGCATAACGAAGAAGATGAAGAGGACGAATTGAATAATATCGAGGAGCAACAGAACGAAATCAACGTTTTGCTGCCTCCCTCTAACCCACTGGAAAAACAGATACCGAGTTGGCTGCCCAACTTTCCGCCTGACCATACCTATAAGTTTACACCTGAGTTCAACCATCCAATTACTGATCTAAAAACCATCAAGAAAGAAATAGTAAAAGAAAGCCAAGAGTCTGAAAAGGCACTATTGAACTTGAACAAAAGTCTCTCCCACATATCATCAGCGTCAAATACCCCGCAACCGCCGGGTTTAGACGATGAGGACGCTATCGAGCAACAATTGGAGATTTGGGGCAACGCGCTGGAAGAAAGGAAACCAACCATAACTGAAAAGTCCTTCAATGAAAACAATATCGAGCAGTATGCGAAGTATAGAGTGGAATTGGCGAGAGAACGTGTCACGAAATTTGAAGTGAATCAGTTGAAAAGAACAAAAAATCCATTCTTGAAAATTTCTGAAACTCTCTACCTTCCAGAGAGTCCTCACCAGTCTCACAAAACCATACAAAAAACCATAGAATTGCAATTTCGTAAGTCTATGACACTATTCATGCACAATTTACCTAAGGTCCAGAAGTTGAAGAAGGAAAAAATACGAATGGCCAAGGAAGAAAGAGCAAAATCGCTAAAACGTCGGCAAGAAGAGCTTATTTCACAACGAACAAAGAGGGAACAAGATGAAGGCCATGATCTTGAGCTTCTACTAAATAACGAGCACGCAAGGGACGCTGCAGACGACACGACCACCCCTAATGCATTAAACAACTCTACCATAGTTATCAACACAAACGCCGAGGATGAGGACGATGACATAAACTTATTTGGCATCTTAGGGAGCAGTGAAGATGAGAATGAAATGTCGAGTATGCCTGCGGAGAACCTGGTCGCGGAATCGGAACCGCCAACAATCACAGCGCAAGATACTACAAATACTACACCTGTAGCACATAACACAACCAATATCGATGCCACTACAAGCCACTCTCCTCATTCGACGCCTAATGAAAACGCCCCGACATCTCCTCCTGCAGATATAGCCACAGATCACGATATAACTATGTAAACAACTGCTTTCAGTGAACCAGTGTTTGTCCCTAATATAATAATACGTATTCAATTTATCTCCGGAGAGGAATTTTTTTTTTTTTTTTTTTCGTTCTTCGGCGACTATACCGAAACAAGGCTTGAAATATTTAGAATCAAAGAAAGTTTACGTCTTGTAAATTAGTAAATGGTAACGTGAAAGAAGTAGACGTAAGGGTGCAGTAACAGTCATTTGAGCTTGTTGACCTACCAATTAACACAAAAAAATGGGCATGTTTTTTAATTTAAGGTCAAATATAAAGAAGAAAGCCATGGACAATGGACTAAGCCTGCCCATTTCAAGGAACGGTAGCTCGAACAACATCAAGGACAAACGCTCAGAGCATAACTCCAACTCATTAAAGGGCAAATACAGGTACCAGCCGCGCTCCACACCGTCTAAATTCCAGCTTACGGTGAGTATCACATCTCTTATTATTATCGCCGTTCTGTCGTTATATCTCTTTATATCATTTCTCTCCGGAATGGGCATTGGTGTATCCACGCAAAATGGTAGGTCGTTGTTGGGTTCCTCAAAATCCTCCGAAAATTACAAGACTATCGACCTAGAAGATGAAGAATATTACGACTATGATTTTGAGGATATCGATCCTGAAGTGATTTCAAAATTTGATGATGGTGTGCAACATTATCTAATATCACAATTTGGTTCAGAAGTGTTGACTCCCAAGGATGATGAAAAATACCAAAGGGAACTCAACATGCTTTTTGATTCCACTGTTGAGGAGTACGACCTGTCGAATTTTGAAGGTGCTCCGAATGGATTGGAAACACGTGATCACATTCTTTTATGCATTCCACTAAGAAACGCTGCGGATGTATTGCCATTAATGTTCAAGCATTTAATGAACCTAACCTATCCACACGAGCTGATTGATCTGGCCTTTTTAGTCAGTGATTGCTCAGAAGGTGACACTACGTTGGATGCTTTAATAGCGTATTCTAGGCAATTACAAAATGGCACGTTGTCTCAGATTTTTCAAGAGATTGACGCTGTCATTGATTCGCAAACAAAAGGCACCGATAAATTATATCTTAAATATATGGACGAAGGTTATATCAACCGTGTCCACCAGGCATTTTCACCACCATTCCATGAAAATTATGACAAGCCATTTAGATCAGTACAAATTTTCCAAAAGGATTTTGGCCAAGTAATTGGACAAGGTTTTAGTGACAGACATGCCGTTAAGGTTCAAGGTATAAGACGAAAACTAATGGGGAGGGCAAGAAATTGGTTAACTGCCAATGCTTTGAAACCTTACCACTCATGGGTTTATTGGAGAGATGCTGATGTAGAGCTGTGCCCTGGTTCAGTCATTCAAGATTTGATGAGCAAAAACTACGATGTTATCGTCCCTAACGTTTGGAGACCACTACCTACATTTTTGGGAACTGAACAACCATATGATTTGAATTCTTGGATGGAATCTCAGGAGGCACTAGCATTGGCAAAGACTCTTGACGAAGATGATGTTATTGTAGAAGGTTATGCAGAATATCCTACGTGGAGGGTTCACTTAGCCTATATCAGAGATGCAGAAGGTGATCCAAATGAAGCGGTGGACTTGGACGGTGTAGGGGGAGTTTCTATCTTGGCGAAGGCCAAAATATTTAGAAACGGTGTACAGTTTCCTGCATTTACTTTTGAAAATCATGCAGAAACAGAAGCATTTGGTAAAATGGCAAAGAAAATGGGGTACAGGGTTGGTGGTTTACCGCATTATACTATTTGGCATATTTATGAACCGAGCGATGACGATTTGAAGGAAATTGCGTCAAGGGAAAGAGAGAAGAGAAGACAATCAGAGTAAGAATCATGATGACATTTAATATTAATTTAATTTAATTTAATTTTTTGTTTTGTTTTATTTCGTTTTGTTTTTTTGTTCGGTATTGATTTTTCTTCTTTTCATCCTCTTCAATGGATTGAAAAATATATATTATGTAGAGTAAATAAAAGACCTCTTAAGGATAAGGGGTAACCTGGGATCTGGTTACAGTTCAAGGCTTCGTTATTAGGAAGCGAACAATAAAGATTAAAGGGTACTAAAAATTGTACTATTACTAGTTGCATGTTGAGATATGAAGACTTTCAGTGTCTAAATGCCCTATGTCTATATAATCGCATGACAGCGGTGTGTTTCTATCTATTTACCTTAATAACCGCTTTCCGCTAAGCCACAGTGCAATCGTATTCTGCAGCAGCTCTTGCCCTGCGGCCTTTTATGAAGCTTTCGACCATGTAAAGCCCGCTAATCATGCATGCTAAACTTGCCAATCCTATCCCAAGGTACTGAGCACCTCTATAGCCTTTCAAAAGATGCTTTCCGTCTGAATTGACCTGTGTCTCTACTGTGGCACCCATACCGAGACACAAGGACATGGAGTAATTGACAACAGTATTCACCAATGACCCAGCCATGCCTTGGTACTCCATCGGTAAATTATCACTAAAGATAATGGAAGAAGCAGGAAATGAAAGATCCATCCCAAAACTTAAAATTATCATCGTTCCTAACTGAGTACGAAAGTATGTCTCGTGAACCGGTGTAACGCTTGCCATTATTGAGCCCACATTGAATGCTACCATAGAAAAGAACAAAAACACTGATGGAGACACATTCTTGATAGTAAATCCTACCAGTAAGGCGGCAATAATACCCCAAATTAAAAACATAAAGTAAGTTCCACCAGCCCATAATGCCGTGTACTGCCTTATATTTAATTGAAATTGGAAATAATAAAACGTGAAGATGCCAAAAGAGCCCCATCCAAAGAATAAAGCCAGCATAATTTGAATCATATGACGATCCTTTATAACTGCGCGCGGCAATAGTGGAGTCTTGGCAAATCGAATCTCATAAATGATGAAAACGACAAGAAAAATCACAGAAATGATTAAAATTACGATGATGTAAGCCTGGTTCCAACCCGATATAGGAGCTTGGTTCCACACAAAATTTAATAAAATGAGACCTATCACGCCCAAAACAGAACCAATCCAATCCATAGAAAAATGATGAATATTTGTTGGTATAGTACTCGGAATGGCATATATGGAGAGCACAAAATTAATGAAAGCGGCTATGCTATACGCGTAGAATGCCCATGGCCATTGTTTTGGGTCCTCGGTACCGATCAGTCCTGCAAAAAGACAACCTAAAGTTGCTCCAATAGGGGCCATCGCACCAACAAAACTAATCACGATGTTTTTACGAAAAGTACCACCTACATATATATTACCAATTATTCCCAGCACATTAGGTAAAACAAATGCAATCCCTAGCCCTTGGAAGGCTCTACTAATAATAAAAAAAGTATCGCTACCAGAATACTTGGTAATCCCACAAATCAAAGACCATATAATAACCAGAACATATCCTACTAACAACATTTTTTTTAATCCGTATATGTCACCTAGTCTGCCACTAATCAAAATAAATGAGCCTGAAACTAGCGGAAAAGATGCCATCAGCCATGACTTTGAGTTTCCTTCTGAGCCAAAACTGTCCGAAAGAATATTCATGATCGAAAGAGTCTGTGTAGTGCCTGCTTGATTTAGAAGCTGACTTATCATGCATGTGAATATAAAAAGATATTCTTGCCATGCATATTTAAAATAGTTTGGGTTCTGCCATTTCTGATTGCTATCTACCATTTCATCTTCAGACTGCGTAAAAGCTGTTGCTGTTAAAGATTCTCCGATATTATTATCTCGTGACGATTTTTTAACAGGTAGTTCTGTCTCATTCTCATACTCACCCTTACTTTCCGTAAGCACAACTAATGACTGATTGCCCATTATTATTACCTGTTTGAGATTCTCTAATTGCCTCTCTTTTTACAATCGTACACTTTGAAAATGTTGTTTTAAACGTAGAATATGCATTTTATTCATTTTATAAAAACGTCTCATTCTTCAGACATTTATAAACAACTGTAATAGTGTCAAATTTTATATAAAGGTCATCTTACCTGAAAAGTGTAAGTTCTGAAGGTAGAGAAGAGGTCAAGGCAGACCGGATCCTGCGGCTTGACGTCGTCGCTAACGAAACGAAGTAGAAAAAAATTATCAGGTTTGAGTCAGAGAAAATTATCGTACCACATTGATGACTCGGTCATTAAGACAACAAGTGCCGGCAATAAATCGCTAACGTAATCCGTGGCAGAATGAACAGGTTAGGTGCATAATACCGCCATTCCATTAGTAATCACTATATTATTTAGTTTATACAAAGAAATCGGAGACCATTAGTAATCACTATATTATTTAGTTTATACAAAGAAATCGGAGAAAAAAAGGGAGAAACACCTTGGCAGGCCGCCTTAGGCTTCCTTGGGCTTTGTCTAAATAGTCCGATGGATATGCATTATACTTCAGGCTCAGCACAGCTATATTACTCGTCAGGATGCGTGTTGTCTTCCGCAGAGGCACCCAAAATATTGGCTGCATACATAAATGTCGAATGTTGCACTTGTGCAAGGTATTGGGCCATGACGTCAGATCCTGGTATCGTTCTATGCCTTGGAAAAGATCCTCTCTTCTTCTTTCTGTTATTTGCTGTTTCGCCATTTGTGAGAATATCTTGCATTGGCGTTTCGTTGTTCTTCGAGTGATTATATGACAAAGTTGAGGGAGCTCTTGGAGGAGCTTGTCTTAATGACGACCTATAATTGAGCTGTGACATTCCTACGGCTTCTTCCTCGTCTTCTATCTTTACTGGTCTCTTACTATTAATGACGGTCTGACTCGAGCTTCTTAGAGTTTGTGATTTTAAAGCGTATTCAGGATCGCTCGGGGAGTGCATAATGACCTCGACGTCTGATGACGAGTCGGAAGATCCCGATGACTTGTTAAATATATCTTCATAATCAGTTTCATCCGATGTCGCACGTTTGACGTCAGAGCTCGCCACAGCGAGACCCAGTCCACCGAAACTTCCAGTCTCATTACCGTTTTCATTTTCAGCCTCTAGTTCACTTTCATTTTCGTGCCCAGTATTATTTGCAGTTCCTGTTTCACCACCGCCGTTGTCCTTATGTGCGTCCAGACTAATTCCTAGGGATTCCAAGTTCAAGGGTTTATCAAAAGCCTTTTCCTTTTCATCGATTTCATTCTGCCTCCTCTTTTCTTCCAACTTACTCAAACGTATATTATAGCTCGGTCTTTTAACTTTCTTATAGAATCTTGAATTTTTACCTGCTATCAAATTTTTGTTTATATTGCCACAACGATCTTTGCCGTAGTTTATCAGAAGGCCCTTATAACGGCCACCGAATTTTTCCTCAGTCGCCCTTTTAAGCGTCACTTCACCGGATTCATTTTGTACTGTGGATTCCTTATTCATTTCTTCAACAAGACTAATCGCAGAAGATATATTCATGAAATTTATCCAACAGCAATGGCTATCACTCAAATAGTTAATCTGCTCAATATCACCATAGGTACTAAAGTCCTCTCTTAGTTGTTCCGCATCTGGTAAAGATAGTGTTTCATGCAATTTTTTGTACTGAGGGTCGTGAATAAACTTTTCCTTAAATGCAAACTCTGGTAGGCTTACGTAGACATTCCTACTTGCCCCGATCGTAACAGCCAACGAGATTGATTTCGGTAATGGACCAGAATAATGCCCCCATCCAACTCTCAACATATTCCCATGTAACACTATTGGATCAATAAATGAATTTGCATAGAACTGTACAGCGGATGGAGCTTCGATGAAAGTAACAAAGCATATCTTCTTCTCCGGTATGTACTTAATGCTCTGAAGGATTCCTCCACGCACGACATTACAGATATCCTCCGCCTTTGATCTTGGATTAATGTTTCCTATATAAATTGTTCTATTGCCTATGTCTGAACCCATGGATGATGCCACTTTGGCCGAAACGTTGAAATTTTGCTCCAAACTTTGAGTTATTGGATTCGGCAACACCCTTTGATTCATTTGCAAATTGGGGGATACCGGAGAAGGTGTGGCTATTAACTGTTGAGGTATTATCGCTCCATTGGACTGATTAGAATCATTCATAAACATATGTTCATTTAATGGCAAAGGTGATGGGATATCTTGAGAAAATTGCCTAGAGTTTTCTGTTGTCTTTGAAATTTTGACATTGCTCAAGTGAGTAGAGTGTTCTTCAATAGTTGGTGTTTGATAGTCGCGATAGTTGATTTCTAAATAAGTCCCATCAAGTTCTACCCCTTGAAGTTTCGTCGCAAGCATATCAATCTCTTCATTTAAAGATACAGATGATGACAGACTGGTTAAACTCATATTAGAGTGACCGTATACGGAAACACCAATACTACTATTATTATTGAGTGTGGTGATACCACTCATATTACTTTTATTATTGTTTCCGTTGTTGTTGCTATCGTTATTGTTCCCAGCAGTAACAGAAGGCACCGATAAACGATGTGTGCTCGTTTTACCCTCGTAAATATTAGCAACCGAAGATCTGGCTGAGCTAACTACCAACGGGGCTAGGGATACGTAAAAACATTTAGAAATGCCTAAGTTTTTGGAGTATTTTTTCAAATAATCGAGAACTTCAATAGCCATAGAGATATTCAAAAAGGTTAAAACGGCGTAATTTTCAGGAAATTGATTGGAAGGTACATCTGTGTTCACTAAATCGATAGATTCCAAAATGTATCTTTTGTTTTTTGACCTGTCCAAAAATTGTAATTTCTTTTTGAATAAATCGCTTTTCTCCACGGGGCTTTTGAATTCAATTATAATCGACCTTGTAGCATCTTTGTTCGCTATATTATGATGCAGCGAAGCACTGATCATTGTTGAACCATTGGTAATGTCGGCTTCTTCAGCGTTTTCTGTTAACGCTTCACTCTCAATAAAGGTAGGGAGGCATTTGGGATCATAGTTTAGACAAACAAATTTCAGATTTAGTGCTTCAGATTTCAAAAATGTTTTGAATTCAGATAACCTTTGTAAAATGTTATTGTAAAAGTTCAAACAGTCGCCTTTGGTTAGAAAGCTTATTAGAATGGATAGATTTTTAGTCTCTACATCTTTTGAATCATCGCTCTTCCCTCCTTCAATTAAGTAGGCACTTTCCAGAGTATTGGATTTGACAAAATTTTTGACTATAGAGTGTAAATCAATAGAATGATCCACATTTTCAATAAGCAGCGACCTAGTTCTATAAGCATCATCACCAGTCGGTAGAACCTTGTAATTAATACAAAAGGGTCTTTGTAAAAGCATTTCTGGATTTATGTCGTCGAAAATGTTATTCCTTGTGAATGTTCTTCTTCCACTGTTGTTCCGGGTGTCGCACCCCTTATTGTTGTTGTGAGTAACATTCCTCGTACTGTTGTTGTTCCTCGAGAAAGAATTTCTCCCCACTCTATAATAGTTCGAGGGTGTTACCATTCCGTTATTAGTATTGTTTTGGTTACTGTTACTGTTTCCGTTGTAACCGTTATGATTAGAAACGGGCCTCGAATAAGCCTTTCTTTTGAGATTAGATGATCTTGCAGAATTATAGCCACTTTGCATGTTAGGCGAGGAAACAAATGGAGATCCCATCAATAGGTGAGATGGCAAAAGACTGGCACCGTATGCAGTATCAAAAGGTGTTGGTGGAATATTAGGTAATGGTGAGTTGGTGTAATATGCTGGGTGTTGAGAAGGACCATATTGGCCGGCACCGTTTACGAAATCAACAGGATGATACATCATTGGATTTCCCACCATGGCGTTCATCCCATTATAATCTTGCTGTTGACGGTATGCGTAATTCGCAACAGGTTTTTTTGAATTGGAATTTGACATATTGGAATCCTCAAAAAAAACAATAGAAAACGGATTCTTGCGAGTCTTGTTCGAGCCGATCAAAAACCCCTTCCTTGATAATATAAACGAACGACGTGAATGAGCCAACTACACCTCTTCAGTCTTTGGGATATCTTCTCTGGATGCTTTTCACGTAACCTGAAACAAGGAAAAAGGGCAGGTTTGTTGTGGTGTTTCTATGCTTGATTTTATTTTTTTTTTTTTAGCCCGTTGAGGCGCAACGAAAGGGGAAGGGTGACCAAAAATAGCACGTAAAAGCTGTGAATAAGGTGAAAGTGACGCTAAATTGAAAGAAAAATCCCAGTGACCATCGAAGCGTTGATTACTGTCTTTCAAACACAAATGTAGGTTAGTTTATATATATTGTTTCTTTATTTTAAGCTATGTACTTTTCCCCCCCCCCCAAAAAACAAGCGTATTTGGCACATTAGGGAAATGTGATCACTAGCATATTCTCCCTCGAAAGGTTGGGAGTGTTTGGGCATTTCTTGTGCACACGGCATCCTCAGATATCCGATTATTTTTACGTTGTTATTTCCTTCAAAGGCATTCAGAGGCTCTTTCTGACGCGTGTCCTGATTATGATCACCCTCGATATAAAATATGTAGTCTAATAATCCACACCATGTATTGGCCCAGTTTGAGAGTCCCGGTTCGCCGTGGCTTCCGTTAGCATTTTCAGGATGCACTTTACCGTAGCCAATCCCATACAAAGATACTCCTTTCACATGTAGTGAATTATGCAACGCAACTAATTGATTCACCAGAGCCTTTTCTTCCTTTGTGGCTGTAAAGCTCTCTGGTTTTGGGTTTTGTGGTTGATCTGAATGGCCTTCGCCCCTAGACTTTTCATCACACTCTTCATCATCCTGGTCACTTTCTTCACCATTCCTTTTTTTTGAATACCGATACGCTAGTGAGCATTCCACCATAGCTCTTATTGGGCCTTTTAATATCAGTGGTCTTTTCGTTATGGCCAAGTAAGGTGGTTCTTCAGGTTCGGTATTGAAATCACCCATCAGTAGGCTATGCCAGCCATTATATTTGGAACATGCTTTAATTTCCTGGATCTTTTGTAAAACCAAGTAAGATTGCCTTAATCTTTCAAATACCCCAAAGGGATGCCAAAATAGGTGTGTATTTGCGACGATAATTCCTCTTGATGATGAATCTGTTATACCCTTGAAATATAGCGATATAATAAGGGCAATATTTTTAGTCCTTGTTCTTGCTGAAATGACATTTCCCGCCAATATATTATCGTAGTCCAGCATCCAATCATTATCTAACTGGAATTTTTTATTGTTCCATGCAACTAGTAGTCCATGAGTTTTCCCTTCATGCCTTTTGAAAATCATATCAAACCCTAACTTATGGAAATTCTCCTGCCAGAAGTTGAGTTCATTGTAATCGACCTCCTGCAACGATACTACATCAGGCCTGTACTTTTTCAATTCGTGGACCAAAACTTTTGATCTCTTATGCCACTTTAACGCTGGTCCACTTTCTGGGAAAAAATCTCTCCTAATCAAGGTTTGTGCTAGAGTATTATAGGTCATTATTTTAACGTCCAATGAATCTTGGGTGACTTGTATGGTCGCTGGTGTAAGACCTTTCGAATTATCATGGTTGATAGGGAGGAATGGTCTTTCAATGAATTGTAAGTCAGGCGTTGGGAAGTCAGGGTCCTTCCCTTGGGATATTAGAGAGTTCCTACGTACTTGTCTCTTCTGAGCACGTTCTTCTCTGATTTTCTTGATTTGATCCAAACTTAATTGGTCTCTGTGTATTTTTTGATGTGCTGGGCCATCTTCACTAGGTGAAACGAGGCCTGAGGTGGAGGAGGACTCCTTCTGTGAGGGGGATATTTTGCCTTCTACTTGGCTATCCATATTGAAATTAATGTAGGAGACAAAACAAAAGAAAAAACTGTTTAATGCTGTAAATATTAAATTTTCAGTGAGCTAACTCCACGATAGTAAGTAGTCTGCTTCAACCATGTGTTAGTTTGGTATAACTATTGTGATTGAATATTGGTATTATAGGTCATCCTTTTTTTCTGTGCAACGAAGGGGTGGCTGAGCATTTTATATATAATGTCGGGAGAGGAATGCAGGGCTTTTAACATATCAAATGAATAGTATCTGAGTTGTTCACATATTTGGTACGTATATTATTTATTATTCTGCAACTTGTTTACTGCATGATAATATTGAAATAAAGTGAAGAGAAGACGGCACAGAGAAATTACAATGGCGCAAACGTAAGGCAAAAATGGCACAACGAATTCTGAATTCGATTGCTGGATCACTTTTCAAAGATATTGTGTTCGGTTGTGACAAAGGCATCATTAAAATAATTATATGTCTTTTGTCATAAATTTAGATCGTTAATAGGTTTTTTTTTGTATTTTTAATTCACATGTTAAATGTTTCGTTTTGGCAACTAATAATAAACTACATTAAGTAAAATGCAAAACTTCAAAGTGCGGAAAAATGTATTGGTATATAAATACTATAGACAGAATACAGAGAATCCGTATCATTTCAAAGGTTCATTACTTAGTATCTCCGCAGGGAGGATTCTGTTGTTCGCACTTCTCTGCTGAAAGCTATCCTCCTCCTCATCTTCCTCATCTTCATCTGAAATGGCGATGCTAAAAGAATCTACCATTCGAAATATATCAGATCTATCCATTGCCTTTCCATCAAAACTCAATTCAAAGCTTTCGTTGGCATTTGTGGAAACACTGGCCCCGGCTCTCTGCTTCGCATTGGAATTAGGGAGATTCTTTACGGGCTTGCTGTTACCTTGCAGCTGCTTTTGTTGCCGTAACGTTGATGTCAGCTGCACTCCGCATAATTCGTCTAGTGATTTTGAGATCCGTGTCTTACTATTTGTGGACAATTGAATAGGTTGCAAGAAGTGATAGTTTTTCTCAAACTTCAACGAAATTAGCAGGATTATGATTTTTTTGGATATATCGTCTATCGTTTCGTGCACTGGAGATGGTAATTTATATGTGGTAACGACGGACCTAGGTAAGATGCACTTCTTGATGTTGAAATTTGTTTTTGATTTCGTGGGAGAATTCGTCAACTTAGGTGCCACACTAGTGCTACTTCTTGTACCATACAAATCAATTGGCTTGGTAAAATACCGTTTCTTTGTACACGTTCTGGAAGGAAAAATAATTTCATTTATGCTGCTCACTTCCTTCGTTTGATTGAATTTAAGAGATTTAGAATTTAAATGCGACACCGACTGATGATGCGGATGGGAATTTACATTGGTGTTTGCAGCGCCCATGGTATTTGTATATCTAGATGGCCTGTTATTATTACTGCTACCGCCCCCGGTATAATGGTCTTCATTAACTCCTTTATTAACCTGCGAAACACTGTTAAACCTTGGTCTCAGGTTTTTTGTGGGTGACTCTGGATAATAGAAAAACTGCTGGTTGGAATCGAAAGTCGCTTTTTGTTGGAAGCTCAGGACTGGCTGCTGATTCAAATTAAACTGCGTAGGAGGCAGGACCAGCCCACCGCTGTTATTGATGTAAGATGATTTGTTATTGAGCGTCCTTCTTGGCGACACTGATGGACTTGGGCTCATTGCTACCTACTTTTTTTCTTACTGACCTAAGGCTGCAGGTGCAAGAAAAGAGTAAAAGAATGTTAAAATACGTTTTGAAAGGTCTCTGTTTTCATGTACAATTGAGGGATAAAAAAATCTTTTCTTTCTTTCAATGCGGATGATTGACACTTTCTTATTTTGTGTTTTTATTTATGTTCTTTCCTAATCTGGAAAGCATATTAAAGACCGGCGCTACCCGGTTAAGTAATCATACACGTGAAAAGCACGTGAACAACAAAGCACTTTAAAACTCATATACTACGCATTTAAAGAATGCTAAAACGGCAATTGCCACTGGGCACCATTTAAAAGGTCAATAATGAATCTGTGACCTTTCTTTGCTATAGCATCACTACAACTATGTGTTGCTTGTCGCTAGCAACGAACCTATTATTCCTTCGCTTTATTGTCGAAGACCACAAAATACTCCAAAGCAATAGAATGTCTCTTTCCGCAAATAACTTACTCAGGGAAACAATACGAATATGTGCAGATTGCCGATCATTGCTGAAATGCCTCAAAAATATGCATTTTCTCATGACCTATTCATTCGGACCAATCATATGAAGGCATTGAACGTCCGGGTAACCACAATCAGAGTGCTCCCCCTTAGCGCTCTTGGTTATTGCCGGTATTTGCAACGTCGACAGGGTATATATAAGATGTATAGGGCATAGTGGGGAAGGAGTTTTAACTACCAATTGAGGAGTTTCAGGTAGGGTGTCAGTTTCATCACATCATCGAATTACACGTTTACCCAAGAGAAGAAACTAAAAACCACTATGCTATCGAAGAATTTGTATAGTAACAAGAGGTTGCTCACCTCGACGAATACGCTAGTCAGATTCGCTTCCACCAGATCCACAGGGGTGGAAAACTCCGGAGCAGGTCCTACATCTTTTAAGACCATGAAAGTCATTGACCCTCAGCACAGCGACAAACCAAACGTGCTGATACTGGGTTCGGGGTGGGGAGCTATTTCGTTTTTAAAGCACATTGACACCAAGAAGTACAACGTTTCCATCATCTCTCCTAGAAGCTATTTCTTATTTACGCCTTTGTTACCTTCTGCACCAGTTGGGACAGTAGACGAAAAGTCAATTATTGAGCCCATCGTTAATTTTGCTCTCAAGAAAAAGGGGAACGTTACCTACTATGAGGCAGAAGCCACCTCTATCAATCCCGACAGGAATACAGTTACCATAAAATCATTATCTGCCGTTAGCCAGCTATACCAACCTGAAAACCATCTAGGGCTGCATCAAGCAGAACCTGCTGAAATTAAGTACGATTATTTAATCAGTGCTGTAGGTGCGGAACCTAACACATTTGGTATTCCTGGGGTCACTGATTACGGTCATTTCCTGAAGGAAATTCCCAACTCTTTGGAAATAAGAAGAACTTTTGCCGCCAATCTAGAGAAGGCTAACTTATTGCCAAAGGGCGATCCCGAAAGAAGAAGACTACTGTCCATTGTCGTGGTTGGTGGTGGGCCTACTGGTGTAGAGGCCGCTGGTGAACTACAGGATTATGTTCACCAGGACCTGAGAAAGTTTCTCCCTGCATTGGCCGAAGAAGTCCAAATTCACTTGGTCGAAGCTCTACCCATCGTTTTGAATATGTTTGAGAAAAAGCTTTCATCATACGCGCAATCACATTTAGAAAACACTTCGATCAAAGTACATCTGAGAACGGCTGTCGCCAAAGTTGAAGAAAAGCAATTGTTGGCAAAGACCAAACACGAAGACGGTAAAATAACCGAAGAAACTATTCCATACGGTACTTTGATTTGGGCCACGGGTAACAAGGCAAGACCGGTAATCACAGACCTTTTCAAGAAAATTCCTGAGCAAAACTCGTCCAAGAGAGGATTGGCAGTGAATGACTTTTTGCAAGTGAAAGGCAGCAACAACATTTTCGCCATTGGTGACAATGCATTTGCTGGGTTGCCACCAACCGCCCAAGTGGCGCACCAAGAGGCCGAATATTTGGCCAAGAATTTTGATAAAATGGCTCAAATACCAAATTTCCAAAAGAATCTATCTTCAAGAAAGGATAAAATTGATCTCTGGTTCGAGGAGAACAACTTTAAACCTTTCAAATACAACGATTTAGGTGCCTTAGCATACCTGGGATCCGAAAGGGCCATTGCAACCATACGTTCCGGTAAGAGAACATTTTACACCGGTGGTGGCTTAATGACCTTCTACTTATGGAGAATTTTGTACTTGTCCATGATTCTATCTGCAAGGTCGAGATTAAAGGTCTTTTTCGACTGGATTAAATTAGCATTTTTCAAAAGAGACTTTTTTAAAGGATTATAGATGAAATTAACATGCCCTTTTCTGGAAAAAGGAAAAAAGGTGGTAGGCACCGTTTTTTCCTGAGTTTGCATCCTTTTTTTTCTAAAACCCTCTAAACAAAACCTAACACACACACACGCACAAAAAAATGCACATGATGTTTTATTATTTATATATTCCCACTTTTTTCGAAATGATGCTTGACTAATGCACAAGCAAAAAACCCCGACAAGATTGGTTGATCACTTCAGCTTTTTCCTCCCATTGTCCTATATATATATCTGTGATTATTTATTTCTTCCTCTTATGTTTCTCTATTTATTTTATACGCCAAATCCCATTTGTATATACGTAACGAAAGCTTTATAATTCTTATGCCCCGCAAACACTCAATTGCCGAATGTTTCGTCTACTCACCTAAGTCATTGGAAAAACTCTTTGGCTTTTTTGATGTTTTCCAATACTAATTCTTGTGGAATATTCATATCTTTCAACACTATAAAACACACCATATTGGACGATAACTCGCTGACGTAGATGTTGTTGTTCAATATTAAAGTCTTGAATCCGCTCTTCAATTTCGTGCAACTCTGCTTGAAGTTTTTCATTATATTGGATATCTTTTCGAATCGCTTCGGGTCCAGCAAGACATTATTATTATCCGAACTATCATGATTTTCATTACTATTTTCGCCATTACTGGAGCATATCACTAAGAAAGTTGTTCTTTCGAAAAGAATAATTTCAAGGGCGTTCATAATCTCCTTAAACTTCTTCAAATTACTTTGATGGTTGGACATATTGGGTATTAGCGAGCATACAATCTGCGACCATGCCTTGTATAAACTCTCATCCCAAATCGAAGTAGGAAAACCTATCAGATTGGGAAACCCAAATTCCGAAGACGTTTCACTCAGGTTTTTCATCATGATTTGGAACAGCTCCTCTCTCTTATCCAACTGAACAAGATCCATCTTATGCAGAAGAACAAAAATTTTGGCGTCGGGAGAATACTTCCTTAATTGCTTCAAAGCTTTTGCAAATATTTCAATATCCTTGAGAACTTCAGTTGACTCTACATCAAAAACGTGAATTAACACCTGCACCATCTGGAAAATGTGGTCTTTTTGCTTGGTGAAATAATTCTCCATAAACACGTCCTGCCCACCACAGTCCCACAGATTTAGAGTCATATTCCCAAGAAATCTCAAATGGGAGTGCTCTACATCAATGGTGGCACCCAATCTCCTAGTGTCAAAAGCGGAGTAGTTACTAAAGATGATCGACCTCATTGACGATTTACCGGAGCCGGACCGGCCCATCAGAAGCAGTTTCTTCCTATTATTTGACGACATTACTAAATTGTCGATTGATAAACGTGATTTTGATGGCCTTCACTCCTGTGTAAGATACCTATTGTATTTATTCAAAAAGAAATTATTACCATAATCACAATTTAGGGTAGGGTCCCACATTGAACTTTTCACTTCGTTTTTTTACCGTTTAGTAGACAGAATGCGAGAGTGATAAAGAAGAGGCGGTTAATCAATGAAAAAAAAAAAAAAAAATTTAAAAAAGAAAAGAGAAAAGGAATAAAAAAGTGTCACGTGATAAAAATCACTACCCGGAGATGACTTCAAACGACTCGGTATACTCTGCCTAATAAACCTTAATTTTCTTACAAAAAAAAAAATTAAAAAAAAAAGAAACTAATTTATCAGCCGCTCGTTTATCAAC